>WNGD01004385.1_pt1 | contig 13928 bp, 8 predicted proteins | sample 5400671 | NCBI WGS metagenome assembly WNGD01 (sample SAMN13153369, study PRJNA577476) | soil metagenome | isolation source: 40 cm soil or saprolite under grassland replicate 2 | place: USA:California | collected 2016-06-15
AGGGTATCGAGCATCCCTACACGCACCAGCCCCGGCCTCTGGTCTTTGATCATGAACAGGCGCGGGGACGTGATGACGTCGTGCTGGCTCATCTCAACTCGCGGCTGGTGGCTATGTCGCTACGCCTGCTGCGTGCCGAGGTCTGGTCGCCCGATACGCAGCGCAAGCTGTACCGGGTGACGGCCCGGCTTGTGCCTGCTCACGCCCTTGATACGCCTGCCGTGATTGCCCATGCCCGGCTCGTGCTGCTTGGCGGCGATAGCCAGCGTTTACACGAAGAGCTACTCACGGCGGGTGGCTTTTTGCGCCAGGGCCGCTTTGCACGTATGAATGTGGGCGAGGTTCAGCGTGTGCTGGCAGCGGCCACGCTCGATCCAGTGTCGCTACCTCTGCAACAGCGCTTGCAGGAACTGTGGCCCAACCATCGCGACTCCCTCATGCAGGCACTGGAGACACGCATGCGCGAACGCACAAACGGCCTGCAAAAGCTCCTGGCAGAACGGGCCGACAAAGAGATGAACGATATCACCACGATCCTGAGCGAACTGCGCAACAACATCCTGGCCGAGTTGAGGCAACCTGAAATTGTGCAATTGCAACTGGCAGGCTTCACTTCGGCAGAACAGGAGCAATTCGAGCGCAACATGTCCGCCCTGGCGCAACGAGCCGAGCAGATTGAAGATGAGATTGTGAAGGAGCGTGAGGTGATTCGCGCACGCTTTGCCGATCCGCAGCCGCGTCTCTTCCCCGTAGCTGTGACCTATCTCGTTCCTGCGCACCTGGATCGTTAGGCAGATGGGAGGCTCAGTGTTACAGGTGTAGTGGGTGTGACCCAAAGTTTGAGTGAGGGTGGCTCAATACCCGTTTTCCCTATGTCCTTTTTTCTGTGTATCTCGGTCTAGGGTCCACTAGGGGGTCTTCCTTCTCCAATGAAGCAAAGTAGTCGAGCAGCAGGCGATGAATGAAGATGTAGCCTCCCCCCACTTTGTGGAGTAGGAGCCGTTCGGCAGCCTCATCAAGAAAGGCCACTAGGTTCCAGGGAAGGGAGTCTGTGCGCCAGAGCCAGAGGCGTAGGGTGAAGTGTCGGACAAAGGCATCTAGTCCCAGGACCAGTATGACCAGCACGACGAGCGGCAGGAAGATCAGCCGCCCACCGGTCAGCTCGTCGACCAGCTCGAAGATCAGCCCGAAGATCAGCCCGAAGATCAGCCCATTGCGGGCAGAACGCCAGATTCCTTGATTGGGAGTGCTGCGCAGACGATCATCAAGCCCCTTCGTAGAGAACCCAACGACTAGCCCCGCAACCAGCCCCGCAACTAGCCCCGCAATCAGCCCGGCAGGTAGCTTGTCGACTAGCCAAGAGAGCAGTCCGGCATCCCGTCCGATGCGCTGCCAGCTGACCCACCCGACGAGCAGCCAAGAGAGCAGTCCGACGCCCAGCCCGACGCCCAGCCCGACGACGATATTCCCTTTCGTCCCCCTCCATGACCGTGTGAGCACCTCCCTGGGCTGTATCTGACCCAACCCATAGACCAGCGTGGTGACCAGCGTGGTAACCAGCCCAGTGAGCAGCCCGAAGACCAGCTCGGTACTCAGCGTAGCGACCAGCCCAAAGTTCAGCCAGAAGTACAGCTCGATACTCAGTCCGATACTTAGCCCCAAGAGCAGCCCGATACTCAGCCCGACACTGAGCTGATACAGAAGGCGTGTACGCCGCTCTGCCAGCCACTCTGGTTGCAGGCGTTCTAGATAGAAGACCGTTTGATGGTGCTGCTGCATCCCCGCGGCTAAGAACGCCAACCATCGGAGCGTTTGCTCACGGGAAAAGCGTCTGGAAACGCCGCGGTGGGTGAGCATCCGCTCGACATAGGTAGCAAACACCTTCCGCTGCCGGTCCGTGAGGGAGGCTCCTCGTAAGAGCTCCTCGACGGGCATGCCATGATAGGTCAGCGTCAAGATACTGAGCATCAATGGAGTGGTGGTAAGCTCACGCAGCGTAGTATCCTGGTGCAACGCCACCCGTAATGCCGAGAACGGTTCTCCCCCACGTGCTAGGTAGGTATCGACTTGCTGCTGGGTGAGCGGTTGTAGCATCACAGCAGTGCCCAGCTGCACTCGAGCGGTTTGTGCGAGATAGTCGGCACTGCGACTGCAGACCACTAGGGATAGCAGCCCATGTTCCTGTCGATAGGCATTGATGGTCTCAATGCACCGTGTCCGATCCTTGGGTGCGACCTCATCCAGTCCATCAAGGAGGGGAAGAATTTGGTTCGCATCCACCCAGGTTCGACCCAACGGGCGTGGCACCTGGTACTTGCTATTGAGTTCCTCCACAAGCCAGTCGGTGAGCGGCTGTTGTTTCATCGCCCATGACGAGAGGTTGAAGACGACTGGCATCGGGTGATGCTCATCTTGCTTGGCTCGTTCCAGCAGATCACGGGCTAACTCGAGCAAGAGGGTGGTTTTCCCGGAGCCAGGAGCACCCAAAATGAGCAGTTCCTCACCAGCTACATCATAGACCTGGGTGATGCGAGTGCCTGTGGGCAACGACTGTGGTGCGGTATGAGGGTGTTGGAGCACCAACTGCCACGGATTGGCCACGGCATCAGGGTGTTTCTCGAGTCCCAGGGCGATGAGTGCCGCTCCATGCAAGGAGTGTTCCAGCATGCCTTCAATCCAGAAGGCGCGTACCTTCCGCAGCAGCCGCTCGCGGTTCTTTTGGCTGATAGGTGGCTTAGTTGGCTTCGGGCTGGTCTGGCTCTGAACAACAGGCAGGGGTATCACCAGCTGTTCTAGTTTCGGCTCGTCTTTTGTTCGTGGCGAAGGTATGAGCCACGGTTGCGTCGTCTCACTAGAGAGGTTCGCTTCTCCTGCTCTCGGAGCTGTCACCGATGCAGGCATTGTGGTAAAGGAAGCATGCGGATCCAATGTTTCCCGCTCAGGAAACAGACGCGAGACGAATGGCTGGGTGGCAGGACAGGCTTGCTCTAACGCCGAGGCGAAGTCCGCGACAGAGGCAAAGCGTTGCTCAGGATCTTTGGCAAGCGTTTTGAACACAGCCTCTTCCACGGCGACGGGAAGGTCGGGCAGACGCTCGCGCAAACTGGGTGGGGGTTGAGAGAGGTGGTGACTGAACACTTCAAAGAGCTCACCGCGAAAAGGCGCTTCCCCCGCAAGCCATTCATACACCATGATGCCCAGTGCATATTGATCACTGGCCGTACACGGTTTGCTCCGGATCTGTTCCGGAGCCATATAGAGGGGGGTTCCTGCTGGATTGTGCGTTGGGAGGGAGTCCAGGGTGCGTTGCACCACCGCCAGGCCAAAATCGCTGAGGACGATCTCGTCTTTGGTATTGAGTAAGAGATTGTCCGGTTTGACATCGCGATGGATCACTCGCTGCTGATGGGCATAATCCAGAGCCGAAGCGATCTGTTTCACATAGGTCACGATCTGTTCTAAGGGCAGACGTGTGCCTCTGGGGTGCTGCGACCGCAAGGTGCCACCTGGCGTATATTCTATCACGAGATACGGGATCTGGTCTTGAATGCCAAACTCAAGGACCTGTAAAATATGGGGATGCTGCAAATGGGCAATGGTGCGGGCCTCGCGGCGAAACTGCTCGTGCGTCTTTGGCTCTATTTGCATATGCAGGACTTTGATGGCAGCCAGTCGCTCTAAGTACTGGTGTTCTCCCAGATACACCTCAGCAAAAGCTCCCTGCCCGATTTTTCGCAGCAGGCGGTAATAGCCGAGCTGTTGTCCGACACGATCAGCCATAGATGCGTTCTCTCCAAGATGCAAGGACACGAGTATACAAGGGCGCACGAAGCTTTCGAGAGAGGCTTCCACGCCTATGATACCACAGGTAGGGTCTTGTTGGGGAAAAGCAGACACAAGCACTTTTTCGGAGATGTACTTCACCTCTCATTGAGAGAGTTGCCCTCATACGTTATAATGGCGACGGTGAGTCTCATGATGAGTGTCTAGCTCACGTCAGAGGGGCGTCCAAAATGATGTGAAGGAGAGCAACCAAAGGAACGGCGGGAACCCTGTCTGGGAGACAGGTAGAGCCACAAGGGCCCCACCTCTGCTCCACAGCCGTCCCCGCCCCTACGCGAGAGCCCGATCGTTTTGGCAGTCGTAAGGGCACCTACGGGAGAGTGTTAAAGTTGTTCGGGTATTTTAGGAAGGTGTTGTAGCTATGTCGATTGCGCGTCATCATGCTGAGTGGTTGTCGTTGTTGGAGGTGTCCGGCCCATTTTTGAGTATGCCTGTCTTGCTGCGCGTCTTTCCTCAGGGGCTGGACGCGCATGAGCCTGAGTTGAGCCGCTTCTTGCGTATGGCCTATGATGAGTGGGCCGATAATCAGGCGGGGACACGACCTGATCCGGCCATTCATAGGCAATGGCTACGTTATGTGTTGATGAGTGTGCTGGATATGCCGAGGGAGTATGTGGCTGAGGGTCCGGCTTTGCCTCTGGGTCTCTTTGCTGCCATCGCCGACGAAAACGAGACGGTGCGCCCGGATATGGCCCTTGTCTCGCCAGATGAGCGCAAGCCGCGCCTGCTGATTCAACTATACGCTGCCGGACAAGACCTGGAGAAGCCGCTGGCAGGTGCGCACTGGAAAGCCTCACCGGCCACACGCATGATGGAACTGCTACGGGCGACTGGCGTGCGCTTGGGGCTGATTACCAACGGTGAACGTTGGATGCTCGTCGATGCTCCGGCTAACGAGACGACGGGCTTTGCTTCGTGGTATGCTGCGCTCTGGCTTGAGGAGCCAGTGACCTTGCGGGCCTTCCGTAGCCTCTTGCGCGTGCAGAGATTCTTTGGTGTGCCTGACGATGAAACCCTTGAAGCTTTGCTCAGTGAGAGTGCCAATAACCAGCAAGAGGTCACGAACCAGCTGGGCTACCAGGTACGCCAGGCTGTTGAGGTGCTGGTGCAGTCGCTTGACCGCATCGACAAGGATCGCCAGCGCACCCTATTGGGTGATCTGCAAGAGACGGAACTCTACGAGGCTGCGCTGACCGTGATGATGCGCCTGGTCTTCCTCCTGTCGGCAGAGGAGCGCGGCATGCTGTTGTTGGGCGAACTGCTCTATGATCAGTACTATGCCATCTCGACGCTGCAAGCCCAACTGCGTGAGCAGGCCGATCAGTACGGCGAAGAAGTTTTAGAGCGGCGGCACGATGCCTGGAGTCGTTTGCTGGCTGTCTTTCGCGTGGTCTATGGGGGCGTGCAGCACCAGGATCTGCGCCTACCCGCCTATGGTGGGCATCTCTTCGACCCCGACCGCTATGCGTTCCTGGAAGGCCGCACTTCTGGCACATCCTGGCGTGAGCAGGCAGCTGAGCCGCTGCTGATCGATAATCGCACCGTGCTGCACCTGCTGGAAGCCTTACAGTTTCTGCAGGTGCGCGTGCAGGGTGGCTCAAGCGAGAGGAGACGCCTCTCGTTTCGTGCCCTGGATATCGAGCAGATCGGCCACGTTTATGAAGGCTTGCTTGACCATACAGCTCGCCGGGCGCAAACACCTGTGCTGGGCCTGTTTGGGTCGCGAGAGCACGAGAGCGAGGTAGCACTGGCGGTGCTTGAACACCTGTCGGCCCGAGGCGAGCCAGCCCTGTTGGATTTTTTGGAGGAGCAGACGGGGCGCAGCCGCAGTGCCATCAAGAGTGCGTTGGCGGTATCGCCTATGCCCAAACGTTTTAGTCGAAGCAGTTTGATGGCGGCGTGCGACAACAATGCTGAATTATGTGAGCACGTGCTGCCCTTTGCCGGGCTGTTGCGCACGGATACCTTTGGCAGACCAGTCGTGATTACCGCTGGCTCGGTCTATGTCACGCAGGGTAGCGACCGCCGTAGCACGGGCACACACTATACTCCCAGGAGCCTGACCGAGCCGATTGTCCAGCATACGCTTGACCCGCTGGTGTATGTTGGCCCGGCAGAGGGCAAGCCACCAGCAGAGTGGCAACTGCGCCCGGCTGCCGATATTCTCAAGCTGAAGGTGTGCGACTTTGCCATGGGATCGGGAGCCTTCCTCGTGCAGACCTGTCGCTACCTCTCTGCCAAACTGGTCCAGGCCTGGGAAAATGCTGAGCAACACCTGCCAGGGAAGCCACATATCACGCCGGATGGCCAGCCCTCAAGCGGTGCGGTAGACGAGACACTACTGCCCAAAGACGCAGATGAGCGGCTGGCCCTGGCGACGCGCCTGATCGCCGAACGCTGCATCTACGGCGTAGACAAGAACCCGCTGGCCGTCGAGATGGCCAAGCTCTCGCTCTGGCTGATCACCCTCGACAAGAACAAGCCCTTCACCTTCCTCGATCACGCCCTACGCTGCGGTGACTCGCTACTGGGCGTCAACCTGCGCCAACTCAATACGTGGTCGATGCAGCCTCAGCCTGGAAAACTGCACCAGCTCTCCTTTATAGCACCATCGATGCAATGGTCACTGGATACAGCCCTCAAACTCCGTCGCCAGATCAATACGCTGCCCGAACGCGACGTGCGCGACACCGAAGCCAAAGCCCGCCTGCTAGCCGAAGCCGAAGAGGCCATGGAACTGGTCAAGCTCGGTGCCGATCTTCTGATAGCCACGGCACTCTGCGACCCCAAACGACAGGTACTGTTGCAGGACACGCTCCACGCGGAATATGCCGTGCTGGTCAATGCCTACGAGGACGCAAGAAGGCAAGCATTCACAGAGACAGGCAAATCCAATAGTCGAGCCACCTTCAAAGAGGTAAGAGCAGAGGTTGATGAACTGCTGAAGGGACGACGCCCCTTCCACTGGCCGCTTGAGTTCCCTGAAGTATTTGCAACAGGCTTGGAGGACGAGAGAGGGTTTACAGCGATTGTGGGCAATCCGCCTTTTCAGGGAGGTAGTAAGATTACTGCTGCTCTTGGCACTGACTACCGGGATTATTTGATAGGAAATGTAGCTTATGAAGGACGTGGCAAGGCCGATTTGTGTGCTTATTTTTTTCTACGTGCTGGTTGGCTGATACGCCAATATGGGCAATGTGGACTGCTAGCAACTAATACCATCGCTCAAGGTGAAACTCGTGAGGTGGGGCTAGATCAAATGATAGCATTAGGTTGGACAGTACTGCGTGCAGTACCTAGTCGCAAGTGGCCTGGAATGGCTAGCTTAGAAGTAGCTCATGTTTGGTTGAGACGAGGTGATTGGCATGGTCTTTACGTGTTGGATGAGAAATCAGTTGAAGGTATTACTTCGTTTCTAATGCCATTAGGAATAACCGATGGTAAGCCTTATGTACTTGTTGCTAACGCAGATAAATCTTTTGAAGGTTCTAAAGTATACGGATCAGGTTTTGTTTTAGAGCCAGAGGAAGCTAATTTGCTATTAAATAAAAACCTGAATAACAAAAACGCATTGTTTCCTTATTTAAGTGGCGATGATTTGAACTCTCGTTTTGACCAATCACCTAGTCGCTGGGTAATTAACTTCCACAACTGGTCTTTGCAAGAAGCTGAAGCATACCCCGACTGTATAAAAATTGTGCGAGAGAAGGTAAAGCCAGAAAGACAGCGGAAGAATGAGAAGGGAGAATACATCTCAAGAAAACCACTGCCTGAAAAGTGGTGGATTTATGCAGAGAAACGTCCAGCCCTCTACAACACCATTGCAAGTATGAAGCGTGTGTTAATAATCCCAAGAGTCTCAAAATATATGGTTTGTGCTTGGGAACCTCGAGGTATTGTATACTCAGACGCGCTATGCGTAATTGCTACAGAGTCGGATGCCTACTTTGCTATTGTTCAATGTACATTTCATGACGGTTGGGCACGGTTTTGTGGTTCAACTCTTGAAACTAGGATGCGTTATACTCCCTCTGATTGCTTTGAAACCTTCCCTTTTCCTAACAATATGCAAAGACTTGAAGATATAGGTAAGTGCTACTACCAGCACCGTCAATCCATTATGCTCTCACGTCAAGAAGGACTCACGAAAACCTATAACCGTTTCCATGATCCACATGAGACAGCGGAGGATATTGTGCAGTTGCGAACTTTACATAAAGATATGGATGAAGCGGTGGCGAGGGCGTATGGGTGGGATGATCTGGATTTGGGGCATGGTTTTCATGAGACGAAGCAGGGGGTGCGGTATACGATCAGCGAGGAGGCGCGGCGAGAGGTGTTGGGTCGGTTGTTGAGGTTGAATCATGAGCGGTACGCGGAGGAGGTGGCACAGGGGTTGCATGAGAAGGGGGCGAAAAAGAGTAAGAAGGGTGGTAGCAAAAAGCATGGCAATGGCGCGAAGGAGAATGTGCTGAGAGGTGAGCAAGGAGAGTTGGTGTTTGAGTGAGGGGCAGTGAGAGAAAGCTTAATTTGCTGTAATTAGGGTAGAAAGGGAGCTTAATGACTACTATCTTCTTAGACGAAAGCGGTTATACAGGTCAAGATTTACTGAATATAGACCAACCTATATTCGTACTGGCAACTCTTCATTATTCTGAAATCGAGAGTCAGAGAATGAAAGAGAGTGTTTTCAAAAAAGTAGCATCAAGCGAACTTAAATACAATACCTTAAGGAAGCGTCCTTACATAGTACTTGACTTCCTTGAGGAAATTTCAAAGAATCGTGAATCGGTAAAAATATTCGTCGCTCATAAGCGTTTCGTAGTGTTTCTCAAACTTGTTAACCACATCATTGCCCCGATTATATTGGAGGAAGAAGGTATAAATCTATATGAATTCGGTGATGATTTCGCTCTAGCAAATTTGCTGTTTTACAAGCTTCCTACTCTTGGAGGAAAACAATTTTGTGAAGATTTGTTGAAGAGCTTTCAGAACATGATGCGTTCTCTCAATGCAGGTACCTACAATAAGTTCTTTAGTCTGCTTTCTCAAGTAAGGTATCTCGAAGGCATAAATGAGCTACGCTGGCTTTCACTGGTTGCACAAACCAATAGGTATCAATGGCTAAACCAATTCAAAGCTGAATATGAGGGTGTAAAGTTACCGACAAGGCCTCTTGAGATAGGACTAACCGGAACTATAGCGCTTATGGCAAATTGGCAGAAGAGTATCTCCGGTGAAATCACACTGATACACGATGATTCCTCCAGAATGTCAGCGGAACTTCGTTTTTGGACTGCTATTTCTGACCCAAAGCAACCACCAGCGTTCTTTGGACCAGATAGGGATTACGCTTTTCCTATCAATGTCAAGGAAACGCGCCTGGAAGATTCAAAGAAGTTTGCAGGGCTACAGCTAGCAGATGTAATTGCTGGCTCAGCAGCAGATTGGGCAAAGTCGCATCTTCGAGAGGGAGAACAAAATGAATATTATAGAGAATTGGGGAGCATTATGCCTAAATTTTGCATGAATCTGATTTGGCCGTCTCCTCCTGAAGAGTTACAAAAGCTGTTTATATCAACCTATAATGTCATGCCTATGTTCGACTACTTTGAGCATATCAATAGGCAAGTTAGACAGCAATGAAGTTCTAAAGTAGATAGCGTCGTTATCTCCCAATTAGCTCTCTTTCTTGAACAAACATCTCGTCAGATATAGGAAACGAGGACGATAATGCCAGCTGAATGGCTCATCACACACAAACCGGATTTTTTCAAAGCGTTGCTAGCTCTTTCGCCTAAAGAGGCGCACTAGGTGCTTGAAAAGGTCAATTTGCTGGCGCAGGAGCCAACGCCCGGTGTTTGAGGAACAAAAACAACCTTTGTCGAACGAGCAACTACAAGCAAGCTAACTTACTTAATTTGGGTAGCTCTCCACTTTCATGTGTAATGGCAGGTCGTTTATAGCAACTAGGCGGGTGAAAGATAATACGTGCAGTACTACACCCATTGTCAAGTAATGATATACTGCTGAGAAAGTAGTATTGGAGCGGAGGGAACAGCATGCCAACAAAGCCGAACCCCGAGAACACCTTGTTCTACGGCGATAACTTCGGTATTTTGCGCGAGTCTATCCCTGATGAGAGCGTTGACCTAATTTATCTTGACCCCCCTCAATTCAACCAACTATAGATACTCTATTTTAGGAGGCTAGGTATGGCGATTCCAGAATTCCAGAGTCTCATGCTCCCTTTGTTGAAAATCACGGGTGATGGGAAGGAACACAGTACATCTGAAGTCATTGAGACGTTAGCACAGCAATTTGGGCTAGGTGAGATCGACAGAAATGAAATGCTACCGAGTGGAAAACAGCGAAAATTTGATAACCGAGTGGGTTGGACTAAGATATCCCAAAGTTCTTTGAAAGTCTGGTCGTCGATTTACTGGTTGCAATGGGCTATGGTGGCTCTCGAAAAGACGCTGGTCAAGCCGTTGGTCAGGTTGGAGATGGGGGAATTGATGGCATTATCAAAGAAGATAAGCTTGGCCTCGATGCGATCTATCTGCAAGCCAAGCGGTGGGAAGGAACGGTTGGAGGCCCCGTCGTGCAGGGGTTTGTAGGTGCTTTGATCGGAAAGAAAGCCCGAAAGGGAGTCTTCATTACCACATCAAATTTCTCACAACAGGCACGAAACTATGCCAATGGTATTGAAAATTTGAAAATCATCTTAATTGATGGAGAGCAGCTGGCTCAGCTAATGATAGATCATGACGTTGGAGTTACCGAAGAGTCGAGGTATATCGTGAAAAAGGTAGACTTGGATTACTTTGGTGATGAATGACGAAATTTGAATTCAATGGCAGCACAAGAATTTTCTCAGAACAGTTTGTGCGTCTGACCTTTCAAGTCTACGAGACTGGGTTCGACAACATGGTCGCTCTGATGGGACATTCAGTGCAGAGCATCAATGTTACAGATAATAAGGCTACATCACTGAGAACATGAGATCTCGAAGGAGATGGGCATTTTCCATCCCACCTCATCTTTCTTTCTCGTCAAATAATGCCGATAGTCATCATCTTCTGCGATCTCTAACACGGTAGATGAGGCATCGACAAGCCATGCCCGCACCTGGTCGTCGGTGGGATAGTAGTGATATCCCCCATGATGAGCGTATTCACTGTAGATTAGCGGCAATCCTATGGGTACCATATATGTGCAGCATTGACACGGTCTCTCTTTTTCGGTAATATATCCATATTGGCACTACTAGTATCAATGTGAATATATGGTGATTCTGTTCTTGAGAGAGGAGAAGAAAGATGTCCTCTTCTGCACGTGACCCGGAAGCGATCGTGCCGCTCACACCTGCGGTGTTCCATATCCTCCTGTCGCTTGGCGATGGCGAGCGACATGGATACCGTATCATGCGGGATATCTCCGCGCATACCAAAGGGAAACTCCGTCTTGGACCAGCTACCTTGTATCGCTCAATCAAGCATTTGGTGGAAGATGGTCTCATCGAGGAATCGGATGTCCGGCCTGATCCCGCACTCGATGATGAACGCCGCCACTATTACCGTCTGACCGAGCTTGGTCGTCAAGTGGTCCTGGCAGAGGTCCGACGCTTGGAGGAAGCTCTGGTTGTCGCCCGAACGAGGCGAGGGCTTCGCGACCTGCTCTCCACACCATCCATCGAGGAGGCACGCTAATGCGAACCCCTCCCTCTTCGCCATGGATTATCAGGCTTTCTGTGTCTGTGTATCGCACGCTGATTCGCGGTCTCGGACCAACTTCCTACTTTCGACCGTACGGCGACCTCACCATCCAGCTTTTTCGCGAGTGTTGTCAAGACGCCTATCGCCAACGAGGCATCCCTGGCGTCCTGGGTTTGTGGTTGCCCTCGTTTCGTGACGCAGTTATCCAGATGGTGAGAGAAGTGCTTTGCGTACGGCAACAGACCTCGCAGCCTCACGTCTCTGTTGCAACGGTTGTTTCCGCCCTTGCTCTTGAGTATTTGAGCGCACCGATAGGGATCATAAGAAATTTCATGTGGCGTCTTGTGCTGAAGCGAGTAGAGCAACGATCATGGTTGAAGCACCCGGCAAACATGCGTTTTGAGCAGCATCTTCACCATTGGAAAACGATAGGCCCTCGAACGAGGCATAAGAGTGGTGTCGTGACATCGGGTCTTCAAGGGAGATCAAGTTCCTTCCTTCGATCAACTCAAGCTTCCCCTTCAGTGCTGGCAACGCTGAGACAAACCATCAAAGCGGACGACTATCGAGGAAAACAGCTTCGTTTCTCAGGTGAGGTCAAAGTCGAACAGGTTGAACAGCAGGCCGGCCTCTACATTCGGACGAGTAGGCGAGAAGAGAGATTGAGGCCAGAAAACGTGGTGCGGGGAACCCATGACTGGATGAGGTATGAAGCCACCATACCCGTTGCTGAAGATGCTTCCTTCATTCGCTTTGGACTTGTCCTCTATGGTAAAGGGCAGATCTGGCTTGCGAATCCACAATTGGAAGTGATAGAACAAGACCAAATGCTGTTTGCATAAATGTAACTTTAGGCCGTTTCTTGAAGGCATTATTTTTGATTTGAGCGGAATCCCCATATCACGCTTGCCCTCGATGGAACAAAGCAAGGAGGGGATGTAGTAACCGTCGAGGGTGAGGCAGAGCTCCTGAGCGAGCCGTCACAAAACGTGATAGTTCCCGCCTTTGGCGAAAAATATGCTTCCTTGATAAAAACTATGGGAGTAGATCCAGAGTGTTTGGCTGAAGACTATTCGCAACCCATTCGCATCAAGCCGACCAAATTTATTACCTGGGGTGGCTAAAGCGGGGTAAAACGAACTACCACTTCTCATCAAAAGTCAGGTCAAAGTTGGCTAAAAACTGGAGTGGATAGGCGGCCAGCTTACGACGCAAAACCGGAACGGGGGAAAGGGGGAATATTTACTTGCATTGGTGTGTTATAATAACAGTGTGGTTTGGGATCAATTAAAGGTAAGTAGTATTCAGTCCCTGGTTTCGCTCCGTCGCCTGGAAGATAAGATAAACACTGCCTAACGATCACTTCGAGATATGTCCCTCCTGTAAAAGGTCTTTACAAAAAGGTCTCTCCTGCAAGTACCATCCCATTCGATTTAAATTTAAACATGTTGTTTGGCGGAGCGAATACAACAAAGAGGAAATAGAAACCTATGATGTCCGTTGAAAATTACCAGGACCGTACCCTTACCTGTCGTGACTGTGGTCAGGACTTCACCTTTACCGTTGGCGAACAAGAGTTTTATGCCAGCCGAGGATTGACTAACCTTCCCGGTCGTTGCCCAGATTGCCGTGCTGCCCGTCGCAGTGGCGGTGGTAGTGGTCAGTCATACTCACCGCGCCCACGTGCTGAACAGTTTGCGGCCACTTGTGCTAGCTGCGGAAAGCCAACGACGGTACCATTTGTGCCTCGTGAAGGGCGCCCGGTGTATTGCAGTGATTGCTTCCGGTCGCAGCAACCCTCTCGCGGTTCTCGCCGTGATGACTCGCACAGCTACAGCTATAGTGGGAGCAGCTATGATAGTGACAATTCCCGTAAGCGCAGTGGTGACAGGCGCAATAGCCGCGATAGCCGCTGGTAAGATCCTGTAGGGCACCCCTGACGGGTGTCCCGGAGGGTAACAAGTGTGTTACCCTCTATTTTTTTGTCCAGATCCATAAAGCAGGTGAGCATCTTGATTTATGCCCTCTCACGAATCGTAGTTGCGAGACGTCCGGTTCGCAAGCCACACAAACCAGGTAACTACGAGGCCCGCGCTGAAGCTCTGGGACAATTCATTGGCGATTGCACTGCCGCTGAACTGCATGACAAGGAGGGTCACGGCCACAGTACACATTTGTGTTTGTCAATGATACAATTCTACAGAGTATCACATGGAGAAGAAGATCATGGTGGGGCTTTTTTGGCTCTTGTTGGCAGCATTATTGATGAGTTAAAAAGTGCAACTGTAGTAAAGAAGATGGCATATCTGAAAGACGATCCCACCCTGAAAGAGCTTCAATCCTACCTCGCGCTGGTCTGTCAGGAAC
>WNGD01004386.1_pt1 | contig 13925 bp, 16 predicted proteins | sample 5400671 | NCBI WGS metagenome assembly WNGD01 (sample SAMN13153369, study PRJNA577476) | soil metagenome | isolation source: 40 cm soil or saprolite under grassland replicate 2 | place: USA:California | collected 2016-06-15
GCTCGTGCCCCTGAAGCTCTATTTCAATCCGAAGGGCCGCGCCAAGATCGAAATTGCGATCGCGCGCGGCAAGAAATTGCACGACAAACGTGAGACCGAAAAGCAGCGCAGCTGGCAGCGCGAGCGGGCCCGGTTGATGCGGGAAAAGGGATGAGACGGCAGGCCCTTCGGTCAACCTCGATCACGCGCCGGGCTTCAAGACAATGAGCCTCGAAATCCATTCGTTGCGGATCGACGGCATAAAGCTGATCCGATCGAAGCGCATCTCGGACGCTCGCGGCTATTTTGCCGCGACGTACGTGCGGTCCGAGTTCGCCGCCGCCGGGATCGATCACGAATTCGTCCAAGATAACGAGTCGAGGTCGGGCGCCGCCGGAACGATCCGCGGCCTGCACTTCCAGATTCCGCCGTTCGCGCAAACCAAGCTGGTTCGCGTTCTGCGAGGGCGGATCCTCGATGTCGTCGTGGATCTGCGGCGCTCTTCCCGAAGTTACGGCAAGCATCTGGCAATCGAGCTGAGCGAGGCGGCGGGAGAGCAGCTCCTGGTCCCGGCAGGGTTCGCCCACGGCTTTTGTACGCTGGAGCCCGACAGCGTAGTCTTCTATAAGGTCGACAACATCTATTCCGCCGAGCACGACCGCGGCGTCCATTGGGCCGACGCCAGCTTGGGCATCGAGTGGCCCGTCGCGGCGGCCGATGCAGTCGTTTCGGGGAAGGATCGGGGGCTCCCGCAGTTTCGCGAGCTTCCGGCCTATTTCGATTGAGGGGAGCGCTGATGCGCGTGCTGGTGACCGGAGGGGCGGGGTTCATCGGATCCGCGGCATGCCGGCGGCTGGTGGCAGAAGGAATATCGCTCCTAAACGTCGACAAGCTGACCTATGCGGCAAATCTCCAATCGCTCGCCGCAATCGCCCAGCATGCGCGCTACGCATTCGAGCGCGCGGATATCTGCGAGCGTGCGGCAATGGACCGCATTTTCCGGCAATTCGAGCCCGATGCGGTGCTGCACCTCGCGGCGGAGACTCACGTCGACCGGTCGATCAGCGATTCGTCCGCATTCATTCACACCAATGTCGTCGGCACGTATCAGCTGCTCGAAGCCGCGAGAAGATATTGGGAAGCATTGCCGACCGGTCGCCGCGCCCGGTTTCGCTTCGTTCACGTTTCGACCGACGAGGTCTTCGGCTCGCTGGGCCCGCAGGGCCGGTTCCGAGAGGATTCGCGATATCAGCCGAGCTCGCCCTATTCGGCCAGCAAGGCCGGGTCCGACCATCTGGCAAGCGCCTGGTACAGAACTTATGAGCTGCCGGTGATCATCTGCAACGCCTCGAACAATTACGGTCCGTATCAGTTTCCCGAAAAGCTCATTCCATTGGCCGTACTCAATGCGTTGGAAGGAATCCCGCTTCCGGTTTACGGCGACGGATCCAACGTTCGCGACTGGCTCTATGTCGAAGATTTCGTCGACGGGTTTCTGAAGCTGTTGGACCGCGGCCGGCCCGGAGAAAGCTATAATTTCGGAGGCGGCAGCGAGTGCTCGAACTTGAACGTCGCCAAGCTGATCTGCGGCATCCTGGATCGCATTGCTCCGATTTCGCGATCGCGAAATTCGCTCATCGCCTTCGTCCCCGACCGCCCCGGCCATGACCTGCGGTACGCGATCGATGCCACGAAGGCGCAGCGCGAACTCGACTGGCGACCTCGCGTCGAGCTCGAGCGCGGTCTCGAGCTGACAATACGCTGGTATGTGGAAAATCGGGCGTGGTGGGAACCGCTGCGCCGGAACGTCTACCGCGGCGAGCGGCTCGGCCTCGTTGATGTGCAGCGCTGAATGTCCATGAGACCGATCCTTGTCGCCGGCAGGTCCGGCCAGTTGGCGCGCTGCCTCGTGGAATCGGCGGCGCGGCGCGGAACAGACCTGGTGGCGATCGGGCGCCCGCAACTCGATCTGGAGCATGCGGGCAGTGTCGAGCAGCTGGCACGCGCGATCGAGCCCAGCGCCATGGTGAACGCGGCCGCGTATACGGCTGTCGACCGAGCCGAATCGCAGCCCGAGCGCGCCTTCGCGGTCAACCGCGACGGGGCCGGGCAGCTCGCCGCGCAAGCGCAAAAGATGGGCGTGCCGTTGATCCACATTTCAACCGACTACGTGTTCGACGGTCGAAAATCATCCTCCTATGACGAAACAGATGCCGCCGCCCCGCTCGGAGTCTATGGGCGCTCGAAGCTCGAGGGCGAGGGCGCCGTCCGCACAGCCTGTCCGGCAGCGGTCGTGCTTCGGACCTCGTGGGTTTACAGTCCCTACGGGCGCAATTTCGTAACCACGATGCTGCGGCTTGCCGAGACGCAAGACCAGGTTCGGGTCGTCGATGACCAATGGGGCGCGCCGACCGCCGCAAGCGATTTGGCAGACGCGATCCTCGATATCCTGGGCCAGGCGGACGGGGACGGTTTCGGATCTCGCGCCGGTCTCTATCATCTTGCCGGCCAGGGCGAGGCCACCTGGCATGTTCTTGCCTCCGCGATCTTCGCGGGATGGGCAAGGCGCGGGCGCAGAGTGCCCAAGCTCGTCGCGATCAAGAGCGCGGAATATTCGGCGCCCGCGGCTCGACCGGCCAATTCCCGGCTCGACTGCGCCAAGATCGAAGGCGAATTCGGCATTCGGCTGCCACCCTGGCGGCGGTCGCTCGATGCATGCCTCGATCGTCTGTCCGTGGAGGCCGAGCTGCAGCGATGCTGAAAGGAATCGTTCTGGCCGGCGGCAGGGGCACCAGGCTCTACCCGATCACTCGCGGGCTGAGCAAACAATTGCTTCCGATCTACGACAAACCGATGATCTATTACCCGTTATCGACGCTGCTGCTGGCGGGAATCCGCGATATCCTCGTGATCACGACGCCGGAGGACGGCTCGCAGTTCGTGCGGTTGCTGGGCGACGGCAGCCAGTGGGGCGTTCGGATCTGTTACGCCGAGCAGCCAAAACCGGAAGGGATTGCCCAGGCATTTTCGATCGGAGCGGATTTCGTCGGTTCCGGTCGCGTTGCGCTCGTGCTGGGCGACAACATCTTCTTCGGACACGGACTGCCGCAGATGCTCGAGCTCGCGGCGGGTCGGGACGGGGGAGCGACGGTGTTCGCCTATCAAGTGCGGGATCCGGAGCGCTACGGAGTGGTATCGTTCGACACGACCGGAAAAGCGATCCGGATCGACGAAAAGCCGAACGATGCCGGCTCGAATTGGGCAATCACCGGCCTGTATTTCTTCGACAACAAAGTCATTCACTACGCGGCCGAGATCAAGCCGTCACGGCGCGGCGAGCTGGAGATCACCGACGTGGCCAATTGCTATCTCGCTGCTGGCGCCCTGCACGTGGAAAAGATGGGCCGAGGGTTTGCCTGGCTCGATACCGGGACATTCGAATCCTTGATCGATGCCGCCAGCTTCGTGCAGACGCTGGAGCAACGCCAGGGCATGAAGATCGCTTGCCCGGAGGAAATCGCCTATCGCATGGGGTTCATCAGCCGCTCGCAACTGCTCGAGTTGGCCCGGTCCATGAACAAGAGCGGCTACGGAGACTATCTGTTGAATCTCGTGGACTCCGAGCCGGGCTAGCCGAGCGAAGGTACGCGGGGCCCATCTTCGGAAAAACGACGCGGCCCTCCGACCGGTGCTTGGAGCAGGGCAGAATGCCGCTCGTCTCCCGCCGGGCCGGCCGAGGTTTGCATGAACCCGGGTTAAGTAACGGCAGTCTGCGGGTCTACCCGGGAGTGGGTCCCACCTTCGTGACTTGACTGCGACCGCTTTCCCCGCAAGTAAACTGCCGCAATACTCCCAATCGCACAATGCCGCTCGCGGACGGGTCACGCTCCGGGTGCGCGCCTCGCCGCAAGATGGTGGAGTTGCAGCATGAGATCGAGGCTTGTGGTGATGGCGATTTCGGCGCTGCCGACGCTCGCCATGAGCGCGGCGCTCGCGGCCACGAAGCATCGCGGACACCATGATCGCCTGGCACCGGCTCGAGTTGTTGCTCCGCCGCCCGGGTACGTACCGGGCGCGCCGCGGGTGGCGGAGCCGCTCTACATGTACGAAGCCAGGCCGGGATGGTGGATATCCAGCTACGATTGCGTTACCGATGAAGGACAGGGGCGCTGGCTGCCTTGCTCCGCGCTGGGTCAGCGCAATTGATGTCCCGCCGCGTGCTCGAGATGGCGGGGCGGCAAGCGGTTCTTAGATGAGCCTCCACGATCCGCTGAACCTTCCACCGGATCTGCCGGTGCCGCGCGATGACGGCGGCGCCCGGCACCTCGCCGGCATGCGGGCGCCGGATCTGGCGCTTGCGGCGACCGACGGCGGCTCGGTCAATCTTTCGCGATTGCCCGGCCGGACCGTGGTTTACGTCTATCCGCGCACCGGCCGGCCGGGCGTTCCGCTGCCGGACGGCTGGGACGCAATCCCGGGCGCGCGCGGCTGCACGCCCCAGAGCTGCGGCTTCCGCGATCATCTCCGGGAACTCGAGGCGCTGGGCGTGGCGCGGGTCTTCGGGCTTTCGACACAGGATAGCGAATACCAGCGCGAAGCCGTCGAGCGGCTGCACTTGCCGTTTCCGCTGCTTTCCGACGCCGGGCTGGGATTGCAACGCGCCCTGCGACTGCCCAGCTTCCAGCTCGATGGCATGACGTTGCTCAAACGTCTGGTCCTGGTGGTGGACGATGGCACCATCGTCCACGTATTTTATCCGGTATTTCCTCCCGACCGCAGCGCCGAGGAGGTGATCGCCTGGATTCAGGCTGGCTCGTCGAGTTGAGCGCGGATCTCGGCGAACACCGCGCCGAACATCTCCGGGGTGAGCTTGCCCGTGTTGGTGTTCAGTCGCGAGCAATGGAAGCTGTCATAAAGCCTCAGATCGCCGATCGGGTGGATCCGGCCGTGTCCGAAGCCCGCGGCCGAGCCCCGCACGCCGAGCGAGGCAAGCACGCTGTCGTGCGCGATCCGACCCAGCGCCAGGATCGCGCGCAACTGCAGCATTTCGGCTATGGTGTTCCTCAGGAATTCCCGGCAGTTGGCAATTTCCAGGCCGCTCGGCTTGTTCTCGGGCGGAACACAGCGCACCGCGTTGGTGATGCGGCAATCGAGCAGGACCAGGCCGTCATCGGCTCGCGCTTCGTAGCGCCCGGCGGCGAAGCCATAGCGTTGCAGGGTCTCGTAGAGCAGGTCGCCGGCGTAATCGCCGGTAAAGGGCCGGCCGGTGCGGTTGGCGCCCCGCAGGCCCGGCGCCAGTCCGGCCACGAGCAGACGTGCCTCGCGCGGACCGAATGACGGCACCGGCCCGTTGAACCATTTCGGCTCGAGCTTGCGCCAGCGCGTGCGGAATTCGACCAGCCGAGGACAGCGGGGACAGTCGTGGTCGGGTTCCGCGGGCGCGCCCGACACGATCGCGTTTGTCAATCTTCCTCGAAGTCGTCGTCGTCGCCGACGCGTTGCGGGGCCGGCGAACGTTGCAGGAATTGCGGCGTGTGCCGGGGCTCGCGGGCCTCCCGGGCAGCGCGTTCGGCGGGATCGCGGCCGATCTTCGGCTGCAGCTCGACGATGTCCACGAATATATCCGCCTGCCGGCGCAGCTCGTCGGCGACCATCGGTGGCTGGGTGGTCACGGTGGAAACCACGGTGACCCGCACGCCGCGGCGCTGCACCGCTTCGACCAGGGACCGGAAGTCGCCGTCGCCGGAGAACAGCACCATGTGGTCGATCGCCCCGGCGATCTCCATGGCGTCCACGGCGAGCTCGATATCCATGTTGCCCTTGACCTTGCGCCGGCCGGTCTGGTCGATGAACTCCTTGGTCGCCTTGGTCACGACGGTGTAGCCGTTGTAGTCGAGCCAGTCGATCAGCGGGCGAATCGAGGAATATTCCTGGTCCTCGATCACTGCGGTGTAATAGAACGCGCGCAGCAGATATCCGCGTGACTGGAATTCGCGCAGCAGCCGCTTGTAGTCGATGTCGAAGCCCAGCGTCTTGGCGGTGGCGTAGAGATTGGCGCCGTCGATGAACAACGCGATCTTCTCTTGCGGAGGGGACATGCGGGTTCTCTCGTGATCAAAACCAATTCGGTTTGCGTCCCGCCGAGGGCGACCGGCGGATCAATGGCAGTCGGTCTTCGGGAGCGATCGCAGCCTTGCGCCAATTGCAAAGCCGGGCGAGCGCAACCCTCGTGCCCGGTCCGGGAAAAACGGCGGCCCGATCGGCACGGCTTCCCGTCGGTTGCCTAACAGAGGCGGGGCTTGGCGCCAAGACAAATTTCGCCCTTGCGCTTTGCCCTCGCCAGGGCTAGCTAACGGCAGGATTTCCAAAGACTTGACGCCAGAGGAGTGACGAGGCCATGGCCCGTGTCACCGTGGAAGATTGTATCGACAAGGTCGAGAACCGTTTCGACCTGGTGCTGCTGGCGAGCCATCGGGGGCGCATGATCTCCTCGGGCGCGCAGATCACCGTGGATCGCGACAACGACAAGAACCCGGTCGTGGCCTTGCGCGAAATCGCCGACGAGACGATCTCCCCCGGCGATCTCAAGGAAGATCTCATCCACTCGCTCCAGAAGTACGTCGAGGTGGACGAGCCGGAGTCCGAGACGGTGCCGCTCATCGGCGGTTCCGGCGAGAGGGTCGATGCCGATGACACCGAGGTTGCGGCGGACCGCATGACGGAGGAAGAGCTGCTCAAGGGCTTGGAAGGCCTGACCCCTCCCGAGCAGGAGCCCGAGCAGCCCGAGATCGAGGAAGAGGAGTGAACCGCGGCCCGCCCTTCGAGCGCCGGCCGTCCGCGAAACTCCACCCTTCATGGTGAGCCAGCCGTCCTTCGAGGGCCGCGCTGTCATGGTGAGGCGCGAGCGCCGTCCTTCGAGGCTCGGGCCTGCGGCCCTCGCACCTTCAGGATGACGGCTGGCCCTCGAATCACGAGCCCGTTGGTGTTTTGCCAAGCATTCCCGCGAATTGCTTGCGAAACGGCCGACCAGGCGTGATATCGTCGGGGCGAGCTTACTGGAGCGGCCCCAATGCGGCTCGCCGGGGTTAAGCCATGGCCCGGTCGCGTACCGATCCGTCGCGGATGCAGCATGAGCCGTTTTCTGCTGCCGTCTTGACGCGCGCTGTCAAAAGCCAACCCGAACTAACTGAAATCAAGGGCAAATCCCGCAAGCCGCCGATCATGCGGCAATATGACCTGATCGAGCGCGTGCGTCGGTACAATCGCAACACCGACGAGGCGTTGCTCAATCGGGCCTACGTCTATGCGATGAAGGCGCATGGCTCGCAAAAGCGAGCCTCGGGCGACCCCTATTTCTCCCATCCGCTGGAAGTCGCGGCAATTCTCACCGACCTCAAGCTCGACGATGCCACCATCGCCGCGGCCCTGTTGCACGACACGATCGAGGACACGCCGGTCACCCGTGCCGAGATCGATCAACTGTTCGGGCCGGATATCGGCAGGCTGGTCGACGGCCTGACCAAGCTCAAGAAGCTCGACCTGGTCTCGAAGCAAGCGGCCCAGGCGGAAAACCTGCGCAAGCTGCTGCTCGCCATCGCCGACGACGTGCGGGTCCTCTTGGTCAAACTGGCGGACCGGCTGCACAACATGCGCACCCTCGACTTCGTGCCGCCGGAGGCGCGGCGGCGCATCGCGGAGGAAACGCTCGACATCTATGCGCCGCTCGCCGCCCGGATGGGCATGCACGGGATGCGGGAGGAGCTGGAGGACCTGGCGTTCCGCGAGCTCAATCCCGACGCCTACAACGTGGTCCTGGCGCGGCTGCGGGCGCTCGCCGAGCGCAATCGCGACCTGATTTCCGACATCGAGCAGCAGCTCACCAGCAAGTTCGCCGACAGCGGCATCCAGGCGGAGGTCGACGGCCGCCAGAAGCGGCCGTACTCGATCTGGCGCAAGATGGAGCGCAAATCCGTCGGCTTCGAGCAGCTCTCCGACATTTTCGGCTTCCGCGTCATGGTCGGCGACGTGCAGGAATGCTATCGCGCGCTCGGCATCGTGCACACCACCTGGCCGGTGGTGCCCGGCCGTTTCAAGGATTACATCTCGACCGCGAAGCAGAACGATTATCGCTCGATCCACACCACCGTGATCGGGCCGGGCCGCCAGCGCGTCGAGCTGCAGATCCGTACTCGACAGATGCACGAGATCGCCGAATACGGCATCGCCGCGCATGCCCTCTACAAGGATGCGCGTGGTTCGCCCACCGAACTGCTCTCGCGCGAGTCCAATGCGTATGCCTGGCTGCGGCGCACGATCGAGCTGCTTGCCGAAGGCTCCAATCCGGAAGAGTTCCTCGAGCACACCAAGCTCGAATTGTTCCACGACCAGGTGTTCTGCTTCTCTCCGAAGGGCAAGCTGATCGCATTGCCGCCCAAAGCGACGCCGATCGATTTCGCCTATGCGGTTCATACCGACGTCGGGAACAACGCGATCGGCTGCAAGATCAACGGCAAGATCGCGCCGTTGGTCTCCGAGCTCGCCAACGGCGACGAGGTCGAGATCCTGACTTCGCGGGCGCAGCTCGCGCCGCCGGCGGCATGGGAATCGATCGTCGTCACCGGCAAGGCGCGAGCGGCCATCCGGCGCGCGACGCGGGCCGCGGTGCGCAAGCAATATGCCGGGCTCGGACGTCGCATCGTCGAGCGGCTGTTTGTCCGCGCCAAGAAGGAATACAGCGACGAGAAACTCCAGGGAGCATTGCCGCGGCTCGCCCGCGCCTCGATCGATGATGTCATGGCGGCGGTCGGGCGCGGGGAGATGAAGGCCTCGGACGTCGCCCGGGCGATGTACCCCGACTACAAGGAGGAACGCGCCGCGCCGATCCCGCCGCCGAAGGAAAGCGGCTGGTTCGGGCTCAAGAAGGCCAAGGCCGTGAAATTCAAGGTGCCCGCCGGCCCGGCGGAAGCCACGGCCATCCCGATCCGCGGCATCACCGGCGAGCTCCCGGTGCGCTTCGCGCCGGAGGGCGGAGCCGTGCCTGGAGATCGTATCGTCGGCATCCTGACCCCGGGAGAAGGAATCACGATCTATCCCATTCAGTCGCAGGCGCTGAAGGATTTCGAGGATGTCCCGGAACGCTGGCTCGACGTGCGCTGGGACATCGAGGATCAAAGCCCGTACCGGTTTCCCGCGCGCATCGCCGTCCATTCGGTGAACGAGCCGGGCACGCTCGCCCAGATCGCGCAGGTCATCGCCGAGCACGACGGCAATATCGACAATATCCGGATGACCCGTCGCTCGCCGGATTTTACCGAGCTGCTGATCGACCTCGAGGTCTACGACCTCAAGCACCTGACCGCCATCATCGGGCAGCTGCGCGCCAAGGACGTGGTCGCGCAGGCCGAACGCGTGAACGGGTAGGGTCCCCAGGCGATTCGGCTCGGCCCAATCGGTGGATCTGGGCGTCGTGCCCTCGTCAAACCGGCCTTCGCCCGCTATGAAGCCTCGCGGGACCGCGAACATCGTTCCGGCCCAACAATGTTCGGGAACAATCATTTGCCGGAAGTTCTTCATCTGCGCCTCGGGGTCAATATCGATCACGTCGCGACGCTCCGGAACGCGCGTGGCGGAGCCCGCCCCGATCCGGTCCAGGCGGCCCGGGCCGCGATTGAAGCCGGAGCCGACGGCATCACCGCGCATTTGCGGGAGGATCGCCGCCATATTCGCGACGAGGATATCGCGCGGCTGAAAGCCGAGATCCCAAAACCGCTCAATCTCGAAATGGCTGCGACGCAGGAGATGCTCGCCATCGCGCTCAAAACGCGTCCGCATGCGGCGTGCCTCGTCCCCGAGCGGAGGGAGGAACGCACGACCGAGGGCGGTCTCGATGCCGCTGCCCAATACAACACGCTCGAGCCGGTCGTTTCCGAACTCAAGAAGGCCGGGGTAATGGTCGCGCTGTTCATCGCCGCCGAGCCGGCGCAGATCACGACCGCAGCTCGCATGGGTGCCCCGGCGATCGAGATCCACACCGGATCCTGGTGCGAGGCAGTTGCCGCCGCCGACCAGCGCCGGGCGGCAGCCGAATGGCAGCGCATCGCGGAAGGGGCGCGCCTCGCCCGCCGGCTCGGCCTCGAGGTCCACGCCGGACACGGCCTCGATTACCAGACCGCGGAACATATTGTGAAGCTCCCCGAGATCGTGGAGCTGAACATCGGTCATTTTCTCGTCGGCGAAGCGGTCTTCGTCGGCCTCGCGCAGAGCATTCGGACCATGCGGGCGGCGATGGAGCGCGGCCGCGGCAACGCCGTCTCATGATCCTCGGGATCGGGTCCGACATGGTCGACATTCGCCGCGTCGAGCAGGTGATCGGCCGGCATGGCGAGCGGTTCCTGAGCCGGGTGTTCACGCCGACCGAGCGGGCGCGCGCGCAAAGGCGAGCGAACCAGGGCGCCACTTATGCCAAGCGATTCGCCGCCAAGGAGGCCTGCGCCAAGGCACTCGGGACGGGCGTGCGCAAGGGCGTGTTCTGGCGCGACATGGGTGTCGTCAATCTCGCCTCGGGCCGTCCAACCATGCAGCTGACCGGCGGCGCGCTCGAGCGGCTCCAGGCGATCACCCCGCACGGAACCGAGGCTCGCATCGACGTCACCATCACCGACGAATGGCCGCTCGCGCAGGCCTTCGTCGTCATTTCCGCCGTTCCCGCGCGCGTGGCAGAGACGTAGCGGACCGAGAATCGTAAGCGACAGAGCAGCGCAAAGAAGCCGCCCGACCGGATCTTTGGCTTGTCCCCTCTGTCCACAAGCCTGCGACCGGAACCGGCAAGGAAAACTTCGCGCCGATCGCGCGACTCAGGTAATCTTTATTTGCCCCTCTTGGGGCGTTTCCTCCCTGACTTGGGCCCCGCTTCGGCGGGGCTTCTTGTTGCCTGGTTCGGGCGCGGTCGCGTTCCCGGATCCGGCGGCGCCCCGGTTTGCCGTTTCCGGCGGCCTTCCCGTGCGAGAAAGGGCCCCGCTTGACCGGGTCGCAATCGCGCCTATTTGCGCTTTGAGCATTCCATCGGCGAGCCGAGCCGTGCCTGGGCTCCTGGTCTCGCAGGAGCACTTGCCGGAGCGCGGCGACCGACGATATGCGGCCGAAAATCACAATTGCGACAGCAGGGCAGGGGCGCCGCGGCGTTCGTTGCGCCTCCGGTTCCGAGCCGCTACAAGGGCGGCGGCCAGCAGTTGCGATCCTCCCCACCGGATGACGAATGCCCCTTCCGGATCGCGGATGGGGCCGCACTCGCCCGGCGAAGCGGGCGCGGCGCATCGAACCAATGGAAAACCCCAGTGGCTGATCGTGGCATGAGAGGGCAAATGAGCGTGTCGAGCGAGCCCAAGCGCAAGGAAGGCGGTTTTGCCGAGACCATTCGGGTCATCTTTCACGCGCTGATCATCGCCGTCGTCATCCGGACGTTCCTGTTCCAGCCCTTCAATATTCCCTCGGGCTCGATGGAAGCGACGCTGCTCGTCGGGGACTACCTGTTCGTCTCGAAATATTCCTACGGCTACAGCCATTACTCGCTGCCGTTCTCGCCGCCGCTGTTCTCCGGCCGCATCCTGGCGCGGGAACCCCAACGCGGCGACGTCGTGGTGTTCCGGCTGCCGAAGGACGATTCGGTCGACTACATCAAGCGCGTCATCGGCTTCCCCGGGGACCGCATCCAGATGATCGGCGGCCTGCTCCACATCAACGGCGAGCCGGTCAAGCGTCAGCGGATCGAGGATTATGTCGATACCGAGGATCCCGGACGCCCGGTTCGGGTCAAGCGGTGGCGCGAAACGCTGCCGAACGGGGTGAGCTACACCACGCTCGACCGGGTCGAGAACGGCGTCTACGACGACACCCCGGTCTATACCGTGCCGCCCGGCCATTATTTCATGATGGGGGACAATCGCGACAATTCGACCGACAGCCGGGTGCTGTCCCAGGTCGGCTACGTTCCCTTCGAGAACCTCGTCGGGCGGGCCGAGATCATCTTCTTCTCGATCGGCGACGGCGCGCGTGCCTGGCAGATCTGGCGCTGGCCCTGGGCGGTGCGCTGGGATCGGCTGCTCTCGACGGTTCGATGAGCCGCAAGTCGAAGGCCCAGAAAGAACTCGAGCTGAGGATCGGTTATTCCTTCGGCAATCCGGCGCTGCTCGACCGTGCGCTGACCCATATCTCGGCCCTGGCCGGAGCCAAGAACCGCGCCGGCAGCTACCAGCGGCTCGAGTTCCTCGGCGATCACGTGCTCGGGCTCGTCATCTCCGACATGTTGTTTCGCGCCTTCCCGGATGCCGAGGAGGGGGAGCTGTCGCGGCGCCTCGCCGACCTGGTGCGCAAGGAGACCTGCGCCGACGTCGCGAGGACGATGGAGCTCGGGCCGGCCATGAAGCTCGGCGCGTCCGAGGTCAACGCCGGCGGCCGCCGGCGCATCGCGATCCTGGCCGACATCTGCGAGGCGCTGATCGGGGCGGTGTTCATCGACGGCGGCTATGCGTCGTCCGCGGGCCTGGTCGAGCGCTTCTGGCAAGAGCGCATGCTCAAGCCGACGCAGCCGCTGCGCGACGCCAAGACCATGCTGCAGGAATGGGCCCAGGCCCGCGGCATGCCGGCGCCGCTCTACCGCGAGCTCGAGCGCTCGGGACCCGATCACGATCCCGAGTTCCGGGTGGCGGTCGAAATCGCCGATTGCCGGCCGGCGGAAGGGGTCGGCCGCTCGAAGCGGGCGGCCGAGCAGGCCGCCGCCGCGGCCATGCTCATGCGAGAAGGCGTCGAGGCGGAGCGGGCCGAGGGGTGAGGCGCTCGGATTAGGTTGGGCCGCGCCGAACTGTCGGAGGCATAATTGCCGGTCGCACGATTTGCATTCGCCTTCGGTAGTCGACGGTCGGAGCTAGGGCGTGAACTCATAAACAAGCATCGATCGAAGCTCTGCGCTATCCGGTTTCGGGCTGATACCGGCCTTTCGTCCGCCGTCGGGGAAGGTCGCATAAGTGCCCAACGGCGGTCATTTGCCCGGTGATCAGACAGCGCGAGACTGCGAACGTCGGCACAGCGGACCCGCTATGGCGATCTCGGTTCCCGCTTGGGCCGCATGTAGAGGCTGGCGCGGCGTCAGCTGCGGACCGGATGGCGGCGCACCCGCCGGAAACGACAGGCCAAGCACCTGAATCCGCGCGTTCAACAAGAGTCCGGACATCCCCATTCCGCGGGCGTAATCCCCCGGAGGCCGTTCAAATTCCGGTGCTCTCTGCGCAATTGACTGATGTCTATGTTGGGATGACCTTTGAGAGCCTTTGCGACGCAAGTGTTGACGAATTTTCGTCCCGCGATCCACCTGACCTTCTTGCCCCTCGCTTCCGCCTTGCATGCGACAGTGGCCTCTTTCAGGGCAATCTTGTCAGCCTTGGACATCTTCGCAGCCTCGGCGGGCATCGGCATGAATGCAGGACCGCCGATAAGGGCCGTGGCGATAATGCCGGCAAATAAAGCTGTGGCGAAATGAGACATGATACGCTCCCCTAAGTCGCTTCTGCGCTACCGTTTAAAAGTATGCATTATTATCCAACCGCAGCGAAGACAAATTATTAAAAAGGACTGGTCCCCGCCATGTGGCCCAATACCTCCGACCCGCATGCCGAGGCGGGTTTTCCCATCGCTTCGAGGTCATGAGCGTCGCTCCCGCTTTCGAGATGATCTCGATGACGACGGACGGCTATGGCCGCTGAAACCTGTGAATACCGGCAAGGGACCCGAACATGAACGACTGGCTGCACAATCTCCCAGTTCTATGGATGGCATTGGTAATCTTCGGCTTTACGTACCTCGTCTCGGGGATGATCTATGCAACCGTGATCGTCCTCGCCGCGGGCAAGCGGGCGCGTTCGTTCAAGGCGGTCTCCCCGGGCATGCTGCCGCCG
>WNGD01005297.1_pt1 | contig 13925 bp, 14 predicted proteins | sample 5400671 | NCBI WGS metagenome assembly WNGD01 (sample SAMN13153369, study PRJNA577476) | soil metagenome | isolation source: 40 cm soil or saprolite under grassland replicate 2 | place: USA:California | collected 2016-06-15
TGGCCATGATCGGGAAAGGCGACCTGCCGCAGGCTTGACGTTGCGGCCGGGGACGATGGTGCTGCGGCAGCGTCCGTCCGGTTGGAAAGGATTGACGCATGGCCCTTGATCCGAAAGCCCAAGCCGCGCTCGCCTTGCATCGGTTCGGCGTCGGGCCGCGCGCTGGATCGATCGCCGCCATCGCCTCGGATCCCCGCGGCGCGCTGCTCGCCGAATTGGATCGCCCGGGCGCAGGCCGCATCAGCGATGCGGATTTGCTGACGAGCGGAGTGGCCGCGCGCGTGGCATTTGCGTATCAGCAGGCGCAGCGGGCGGCGCGGCAGGCCGAACGCGCCGCGCAGCCGGCCACCGCCCCCGGCAGCGGCGGCGCGCCGGAGATGAAGGATCAGACGCCGCCTGCATCGGCGCCAAGACCCAATCCGGGTCCGAGCGTGCCGCAGCAGATTTATCTTGCCGAAGCGAAGGCGCGCATCCATGCGGCGCTCGCCGCCGACATCGGGTTTGTCGAACGGCTCGTCTGGTTCTGGTCGAACCATTTCTGCGTGTCGGCGGACAAGGGCAATGTGCGCCAGATTTGCGGCGCTTACGAGCGCGAAGTGATCCGCGCAAACGTGCTCGGCCGCTTCGGCGACATGCTGCTGGCCGCCGAATCCCATCCGGCGATGCTCATCTACCTCGACAATGCGCGCTCCATCGGTCCCGACTCCATGGCCGGCCTGCGGCAGAAACGCGGCCTCAACGAGAATCTGGCGCGCGAGATTCTGGAACTGCATACGCTCGGCGTGCGTACCGTCTATACGCAGGACGACGTCACTCGTTTCGCCAATGTGATCACAGGCTGGACCGTGGTGCCGTTTCGCCAGGACGCATTGCGCGGCGGCGAGTTCGATTTCAATCCGCGCATGCATCAGCCCGGCGCGCAGACGGTGATCGGCAAGAGCTATTCCGACGGTGGCTTGGAGCAGGGACGCGCGGTACTCGCTACGCTCGCGCGTCATCCCGCGACTGCCAAGCACGTGGCCACCAAGCTCGCGCGCCACTTCGTCGCCGATGAGCCGCCGCCCGGGCTGGTCGACCGGTTGGCAAAGCGCTTCCTCGCCACGCAAGGCGATTTGAAAGAGGTGGGGAAGGCGCTGGTGGCCGCGCCGGAGTCCTGGGAGGCGCCGCGTGCCAAGCTCAAGCGTCCCGGCGAATGGGTCGTTGCGGCCCTGCGCGCCGTGGGGGTCACGCCCGCGGAGATCGACCCCGTGATGCAGGCGCACAACCTGTTGGGCGAGCCGCTGTGGCGACCGTCGGCTCCCAAGGGCTTCGCCGACGAAAGCGCGCCCTGGCTCGACGGGCTGGCGCAGCGTCTCGACATCGCCAACCAATTCGCCCGCCGCCTGGGTGCAGATGCCGATCCGCGAGAGGTGTTCGAAGAGGCGCTCGCGCCGCTCGCCTCGGCCGAAACGCGGCAGGCCATCACGCGCGCCGAAAGTCGCCCGCAGGCGCTCGCGCTTCTATTCATGGCGCCGGAATTCCAGCGCCGATGACGCTGGATGCCCGGCCGGCGTTGCAACACAGCGGCATCGAAGGAGATGAGCCGATGACATTCAACCCGCACGTCGCGACGCGCCGTGAACTGCTCCTCGCCTCCGGCACGCTGTTCGCCTGGGCCTATCTGCCGAAACTGGCGCGCGCGGAAGGCCGCGATCCTCGCCTGCTGGTCATCGTGGGCGCGGCCGCGATCGTGCATGCGGCAGCGACGCCTTACCGGGAGCGCTCCCACTTCGACGGCCAAGATGTGCTGGAGAGCGGTCTTGCCAAGCCGGGCGCGGCCGACAGTGGATGGCTCAATCGCGCGCTCGCCTCGCTGCAATCGGGCGGCCGTGCCGGCGGTTCGCGCGATGCTTTTGCGATCGGCCCCATTGCCCCGTTGGTTGTGCGCGGGCCGGCGCCGGTCCTCTCGTGGACGCCGCGGCGATTGCCCGCCGCGAGCGATGACACGGTGATGCGGCTGATCGAGCTCTATCGCCACACCGATCCTGTCCTCGCCCGCGTGCTCGAGGAGCGCATGGGGCTTGCCACCATTGCACGCGCCGGCGGCATGGACGGCGAGCAGCCGCGCCCCGCCGGGGCCGGGCAGGTGCGCGCCTATTTCGCGGAATCGGCCGGCACGGCGGCGAAGTTTCTCGCGCGCCCCGATGGTCCGCGCATCGGCGCGCTCGCCTTCGATGGCTGGGACACCCACGCCGCCGAAGGCGCGATGAACGGCCGGCTCGCAATGTTGCTCGGTGCGCTCGACGGCGCCATTGCCGCGATAGAGGCAGAAATGGGGGATGCTTGGCGCGACACGGTCGTCGCCATCATCACCGAATTCGGCCGCACCGCCCGCATCAACGGCACCGACGGCACGGATCACGGCACCGCGACGGTGGCGGTGCTGGCCGGCGGCGCCCTCAAGGGCGGCCGCGTCATCGCCGACTGGCCCGGGCTCAAGCCGGCCAAGCTCCACGAAGGCCGCGACCTCAAGCCGACCACCGATCTGCGCGCGGTGCTCAAGGGTCTGCTCAAGGACCACCTGCGCGTCGATCCGACCGTGCTCGCCACCAAGGTGTTTCCGGACAGCGGCGCGGTGAAACCGATGGCAGGTCTGCTGCAGCAGGCATAGCGCTGGCGAGACCGTCGCTACCCCACGCGTCGCAAGCTCTCGCCGCCCACGTTCGAGCGACCGCCTAAGGTTGCGGCAAATCCGGTCTACGGCTCTGGACTGGCGGCGCGAAAGGCATTCGCGAAGGCATTGAGATCGGCTGCCGCGACGTCGGAGACCGCCCAATAGGTCACGCCGTTGTCGGTCCAGGAGACAATATTGTAGCCGGCAATCTGCCCTGGGGGCATCGCGGCCGTCCGGCCGGCGGGAGCTTCGCTGAGGCTGATCAGGTGCTGGCGGCGGCGATAGACGAGGGTTGGAACCGGGGTGCGTCCGATCACGTCGACGCGGCCGCCGACCAGGGGAAAGCCCTCGCTCGCGAGATCGACGACGCGCGGAGCCTCGGGAATGCGGCCGTTGAACCAGGGCTTGACGGTGTGCCGGTCGGAGGAGCCGACATCGACCGGCTGCGGTGCCATCAGTGCGCGCATGTGATTGGCCACGATCATGTCGGCATCGGCGGGGCCGGGGGAGAGCGCAAGCCAAGTCCCGCCGCTGCCGAGGAATGCGGCCACCGCGACCGAGGCCGCGAGCGCGCGCCAAGACGGATGTGAAGCGGTGCGCGCAGCGGCGGGCCGCAAGCCGAGAGTGGCTTCGATCCGGCGCGCGAGGCCCGGCGGCGGGCTTTCGCGCGGCAGCCGCTCCGCGATCACGCGCCGCAGCGCCTCGATCCGCTCGCGTTCGGCCGCGAGCGCCGGATCGTCGGCGAGCTGACGCTCCACGTCCAGCGCGTTGGCAGGATCGAGCTCGCCGTCGAGATAGGCGTGAACGAGCAAGCGCGGATCGGTGGTGGGAGGTGTCATGACCCGCCTTTTGCCTCGTCCGTTGCGATGCGCTCGATCAGCCGGCGCCGGGCGCGCGCGAGCCGCGACATCACCGTCCCGATCGGCACCTTGGTCACTTCGGCGATCTCCCTATAGTCCAGGCCCTGCACGTCACGCAGCACCAGCGTTTCTCGAAACGGCACCGGCAACTCCGCGATCGCGCTTTCCAGCCGCCGTGTGTCGGCTTTGGCGATCAGCGCCGCCTCCGGGGTCTGCGCGTCCTGGCCAAATGCGGCGGCGGCGCTCGCCTGTTGCTGCTCGACGGCCTCGAGATCCTCGACCACGAGCAGCGACGCCGAGCGATTCTTGGCCAACCACGTATAGGCCGCGTGGCGCACGATGGTCAGCAGCCAGGCGCGCGCATTGGTCCCGGCAAAGCCGCCGATGCCGCGAAACGCGCGCAGGCACGCCTCCTGGACCACGTCCTCTGCGTCGGCCCGATCTCCGGTAAGCCAGCGCGCGAGCGCGTAGGCGTCGCCGAGATACGGCAGCACCACAGTGGAAAAGCGCGCCCGATCGTCGTCGCTGTTCAGGCTTTCCACCCTCCATGCGCACGGCTGTGATCATAACGGTGAAGATCGGGAATGCGCGGGATTTATTCCCGAGATTTGGACCGGTTAGCCGGCTCGTCGTCTGGCCGCCCGAGAGTGGCCGCAGCCTTCACGCCGCCGTTCGTTCGCCAGCGCCGATGTCGGCGTCGAGGAAGCCGCCCGACTGGCGCTGCCACAACGCGGCGTAATGGCCGCCGTGCCGCAACAGCTCCTCATGCGAACCCTGCTCGACGATGTGGCCACGCTCGAGCACAATCAGGCGGTCCATCCGAGCGATGGTGGAGAGCCGGTGCGCGATGGCGATGACGGTCTTGCCCGCCATGAGCGTGCCCAGGCTCGACTGAATTGCGGCCTCGACCTCGCTATCGAGCGCCGACGTGGCCTCGTCGAGCACCAGGATGGGCGCGTCCTTGAGGATCACGCGGGCGATGGCGATGCGCTGGCGCTGGCCCCCCGACAGCTTCACGCCGCGCTCGCCGACCTGCGCCGTGTAACCGCGCCGCTGCTTCCAGTCCTCGAGCTCGCGAATGAACTCGTCGGCGTGGGCGAACTCCGCCGCCATCACGACCTCGGCGTCGGTTGCTTGCGGGCGGCCGTAACGGATGTTGTCGCGGATCGAGCGATGGAGCAGCGAGGTATCCTGCGTGACGACGGAGATTTGCGCGCGCAGGCTTTCCTGCGTGACCGCGGCGATGTCCTGGCCGTCGATCAGGATCTGGCCGCCTTCGAGGTCGAAGAAGCGCAGCAGCAGGTTGACCAGCGTCGACTTGCCGGCGCCGGAACGGCCGATCAGGCCGATCTTTTCGCCCGGCCGCACCGTCAGGCTCAGCCCATCGATCACGCCGCTCTCGCGTCCGTAGCCGAAGCGCACGTTCTCGAAACTGATCTCGCCGCGCGTTACTTTCAGCGTCGCGGCGTCGGGCCGGTCGGTCAGGGTGATTGGCCGGGCGATGGTCATCATGCCCTCCTGGATCACGCCGACATTCTCGAAGATCGAGGTAATCTGCCAGGCGACCCAGCCGGCGATGTTCACGATCTGCCAGGCAAGCGGCAGCGCCATCGCCACCGTCCCGACCTCGATCTTGCCCTGCGTCCACAAGATCAGCGCCAGCGCGCCGGTGCCGGTGACCATCGCCGCGTTGAGCGAGGACAAGCAGAAGCCGAACAGTGTGTTGAGCCGCAGCGAGCGATAGAATAGGCGAGTGTGGTGATCGATGGCGTCGCGTACATAGCCGTCCTCCTCGCGCGCGCGCAAACAGCTTCACCGTGAGGATGTTGGTATAGCTGTCGACGATGCGCCCGGTCAGGAGGGAACGTCCTTCGGATACCTCCTTGGACCGGTCGCGCATGCGCGGGACGAGGACGCGCAGCAGCAGGAGATAGCCGAGGAACCACAGGGCGACCGGCAGCGCCAATATCGGATCGGCGGCTGCCAGCAGAATGAGCGCGCTCGTGCCGTAGACCAGGATGTACCAGACGCTGGTCAGCAGCGCGACCAGCGTCTCGCGGATCGCAGGGCCGGTTTGCATCACCCGGTTGGCGATGCGGCCGGCGAAGTCGTTCTGGAAGAAGGTCCAGGACTGGCGCACCACGTACCAGTGGTTCTGCCACCTGATGCGATTGGATACGTTCGCCGAGATCGCCTGATTCGCGATCAGGTTCTGCGCCGTCAGCGCGAGCGGGCGCGCGATCAGCAGCACCAGCGCCATTGCCAGGAGATGCGGCCAGAATTTTGCGAACAGCTCGTCCGGCGGGCTTGCCGTGATCAACGTGACGATGCGCCCCATGAACACGGGGATGGTCGAATCGAGCAGCGCGACCACCAAGCCGGCCGCGAACAGAGCCGCGAACAAGCCCTTCGCCTGGCGGGCGAAATGCCAGAAGAACGCGACGAAGCCGGGCGGCGGCTCCGCCTGCTCCGGTGGGTCGGTCGGCTTCAACAGCCGCTCGAAGAGCGAGAACATGGCACAGACTCAGGTGGCGAGCGCGCGGCGACGCCGTGGCGCCTGACGGGCCCTCATTGCGATGATCGGATGCGGGCGGGTAGAGAAGCTTCGTGTCGGGACTATGACATCGCCGCCTGCTCGGGTGTCGTATTTCGCAATTCTACGCGGAGATAACGGTCGCGCTATTTCCCGACGCCACTACGCGATTGTGCGCGAGCAGTGCCGCAAGCGATTTTGTCCAGCCTACGCCCGCGGCGCCGACAATGCGCGAGCGATGAGTGGATCATGGTCCCTTTGCCGGCGCGAGGCGCAGAATGCGACCCGAGCTGTTGTCGGTGGCGAGCCAGAGCGCGCCGTCCGGCCCCTGGCGCACATCGCGGATGCGTTCGCGCAACTGCTGCAACAGGCGCTCCTCCTTGACCACTTTGTCGCCGTCAATTTCGAGCCGCACCAGCACCTGGCTGACCAGCGCGCCGAGGAACAGGCTGCCGCGCCACGCCGCGAATAAATCGCCGGTGTAGAAGGTCATGCCGGAGGGAGCGATCGAAGGCACCCAATACTTCAGCGGCTGCTCCACGCCAGGCTTGTGCGTGCTCTCGTGAATCTTGGCGCCGCTGTAGTCGATGCCGTAGCCGATCACCGGCCAGCCGTAATTCTTGCCCTTCTCGATAATGTTGACCTCATCGCCGCCGCGCGGCCCGTGCTCGTGCTCCCATAGCTTCCCTGTCGCAGGGTCGAGGACGAGGCCCTGGGCATTGCGATGACCGTAGCTCCAGATCTCCGGTTTGGCGCCAGCCCTGCCGACGAAAGGATTATCCGGCGGCACCGAACCATCGGGACGGATGCGGATGATTTTGCCGAGGTCGTCGCCGAGATTCTGCGCTTGGTCGCGAGTGGTGAAATGATCGCCCGTGGTGAGAAAAAGATTGTCATCCGCCGTCTGCACGATGCGGCAGCCGAAATGATTACCGCTGGAAAGCGGACCTGCCTGGCGGAAGATGACCTGGAGCGCATCGAGCCGTGGCGTGCCTTCGTCGACCAGCCGCGCGCGGGCGAGCGCCGTGCGCCCGCGGCCGTCCACCGGCTCGGCGTAACAGAAATAAACGGTGTGATTCTGCGCGAAGCTGCGGTCGAGCACGACATCGTGCAGGCCTCCCTGGCCCGAGGCGAAGACTTTCGGCACGCCGCCAAGCGGGGGGGAGAGCGTGCCGTCCTTAGCGATGAGACGCATGCGTCCAGGGCGCTCGGTGACCAGAATACGACCGTCGGGCAGAAACGCGAGCGCCCAGGGGTGATCCAGTGCCCTCGCCATGGTCTGCATCGCGAGGTCGCCGGCGGAAGAATGGAAAACTTGCGCGCCGGCGGGCGCGCAGCCGCCGGCGATCAGCGCACCGGCGCACACGATCAGTAACCATTTCATGCCGTTCTCCCTGCGCCGATCAGCCGGGCGGCGATCTGTCGCGCGGCAACGGACAACGATGCGTTCGTCGCGGTGTTCCGGCAAGCTTGCAGCCGTTCACATGGGTGTGACAGCATTCTTAACTTTCCCGGGAGCGCGCCTCGTGTCATCGTCTGCAGCAAAAATCCGGCAGGCGAACAGGCGAGGACATCCATGAAGAGGATCGCTATTGCCGCGGTATTTGCCGTCGCAGTCGGCGCTGGTGGCGCCCACGCGCAAGGCTATCCGTCGCATCCCATCACCATCATCGTGCCTTTTCCCGCAGGCGGCCCGACGGATACGCTCGCGCGTATCTTGAGCGAGCGCATGAGGGTCTCGCTCGGCCAGCCTGTGATCATCGAGACCGTGACCGGCGCCGGCGCCAGCATCGGCGTCGCCCGCGCCGCGCAAGCGGCACCCGATGGCTACACGCTCAGCATCGGGAATTGGACGAGCCACGTCGGGGCCGGCGCGATGTATCCAGGGCTGCAGGATGCGGTGCTGGAATTGCAGCCGGTGTCGCGCATCAGCGCCACCCCGTTGATGATCATCGGCAAGAATGCATTGCCGCCGCAGAACGCGCGAGAGCTGATCGCCTGGCTCAAGGCGAACCCGGGCAAGGCGTCGGCTGCAACGGTGGGGGCCGGCAGCGGGGCGCATATCTGCTTGCTTTACTTCCAGCAGAAGACCGGCACCAGTTTCCAGCTCGTTCCCTACCGCGGCGGCGCGCCGGTGATGCAGGACCTGGTGGCGGGGCAGATCGACTTCTTTTGCGCCGAGGCCTCGCAAACGCTCTCGTTCCTGCGCAGCGGTGCGATCAAGCCCTTTGCCGTGATGTCGAAAGAGCGCTGGCCCGCCGCGCCCGATGTGCCGACCATGGACGAGGTGGGAGTTTCCGGAATGTATATTTCGTTCTGGAACGGACTGTGGGTCCCCAAAGGCACGCCGAAGGAAATCGTTGCCAAGCTCAATAGCGCGGTCGTGGACGCGCTCGCTGACCCGACCGTGCGACAGCGGCTCACCGAACTTGGCCACGTCATTGCGACGCGCGAGGAGCAGACGCCGGAGGCGCTCGCCGCCTTTCACAAGGCCGAGATCGAGACTTGGTGGCCGATCATCAAGGCGGCGAACATCAAGCCGCAATGATCGTCGCAAACAGCGCTGCCGCGCGTCGATGACGCGCGGCAGCACTTCCCCCGACCGGCCGCCGAAAGGATGATTAGTGGCGTCGCAGACTGGCCATGGCGGTGAGCCCGCCCGCGGGAGCGAGCAGCAGTCCCAGCGCAATCGCGAACGAGATGCCCTCGCCCTTGCTCACGGCGCCGACCATCTCGGCGCGCGCGATGCCGATCGACACGGCGGTGACGGCGACGGCGGTCGATAGGACGAGCGCGGCCGTGATGATCAATTCGATGAGAGCGATGGGGCGTTGCCCCGCCGAGCCTTGGCGGGTCTCGCGCTCAATTGCGCTGCGCCGGGCTGGGATTTTGGGCATGTCAGTCTCCTCGAATCAGTCGAGCAATTTGTGCGGCCGATGCCGGCGTCGGTTCGGCCGGAGTTGGGCAAAGAATTTAGCGAACGAGGGCAAATTTGTGTTTTGGGTTAATGAACCGTTAACGCCAGCAATCTCGCCGTGCATTGCTGCAAAAGCGCGCGCGCTGTTCGCGGCGCGAAGCCAAGCGTGATGGCTCTCTTGTGTCGTTCCCGCGAAAGCGGGAACCGATAACCCCAGGTTCAGTGATCATGGGTCCCCGCTTTCGCGGGGATGACCGCAGAGAGCGACGGGTCTGGGCTCGTGCTAACGGCGACGCTTGCGGCTCACTCCGCCGGCACCGCGTTCGCCGGCTGCCAATCCATCGGCACGTGCCCCGGCTGGGACTCGACGCGCTCGAGCCAGCCGCGGATCTCGGGAAAGCTGGTGAGATCGTAGTCGCACGCATGCGCGAGATGGGCATAGGCATAAAGCGCGATATCGGCGACGCTATAGCGATCGGACACGAAGTAGCGATGGTGCTTGAGGTGATGCTCCATCACGGCAAGCGAGCGGTAGCCTTCCTCGATCCAGTCCTCGAGCGCGTGCTGTTGCAACTCGCGGCCGCCTTTGACCAGCGTGAGCCAGAAATAGGCGGCGCCGATGTTGGGCTCGATGCTGTGCTGCTCGAAGAACATCCATTGCAGCGCTTCGGCGCGATCGATCCGGTGCTCGGGCCGCAGCGGCGTTCGGCTCGCCAGGTGCCAGAGGATGGCATTGGATTCGGCGAGATAGCGGCCGGGCGCGGCTTCGAGCAGCGGCACCTGGCCGTGCGGATTCTTGGCCAGAAATTCCGGCGTGCGGCTCTCACCTTTGAGGATGTCGATCTCGACCAAGCGGTAGGGAATGCCGAGCTGGGCGAGCGCAAGGCGCACCTTGTAACTGTTGCCCGATCGCCGCATGGAATAGAGCGTATACATGGCCTTCCCTGTACTCTGCCGCCGCGTTCTTCGACATGGTGTTAAATCGCCACGACGGCAATGTCATGACGCAAGCGCGCCCCGGGAAGCGGTCGCTGACTACCGCAGCGGCGAACCGCAGTCCACATCTGCTGGCGCGCCCGTCACGCGCAGAAAATCATTTCACCGTTATTCCGCCGCCACGCGATGGGCGCGGGCATGCGCGATCAGAGCGTCATCGTCTACCGGCACGATCGGCGTAAAGTCGCGGTGCGCAATCCATTCGGGGCGGGTGAATTTGGTGATGTGGTTGGAGACGGCGCACAACGTGAGATACACGATCTTGCGCGGGTAGGGCGTGATGTTGGGCGGCGAAGCGTGCACGAGATTGCCATGGAACATCAGCACCGAGCCCGGCTTGCCGGTCGGCGCCACAATGCCGATGCCGCCGGGCGGCGCCGCTTCCGCGCAAAGCCGCGTCACCGTCTCCGCATCGAGGGTCCACAGCGGATATGAGGTGGTGCTCGTATCGTGGCCGGCGGCGAGCGTGCCGTATTTGTGACTCTTCGGGATCAACATCAGCGGGCCGTTGATAGGCAGGACCTCGTCGAGGAAGATCGAGATGTTCATGGCGCGCGGCTCGGGCATGCCGTCGTCGCGCGCCCAGGTGCCGTAGTCCTGGTGCCATTGCCAGACATCGCCCTCGAACGCCGCCTTGGCGTTGATCTTGAACTGGTGGACGTAGACCCCCTCGCCGAAGAACTGCTGCAGAGGCTCGACCAGGCGCGGGTGATGCGCCATCAGCCGGAACGCTTCGCAATAGGTGTGAGCGGCGAAAGCGGTGCGCGGCGCGCCCGTTTTCTCGCGCCAGACCTCCTGGCGGTTGGTTCGGAAAATTTTCTCGGCCTCGCTGCGCAAAAGCGCGACCTCCTCTTCGGCGAAGCAATTCGGGAAAAAGAGGTAACCCTGCTTCTCGAAGGCCTCGATCTGCTGCGGCGTGAGCTTCATGGCGTCCTCCCGGGGGACGGCGTTTCGAGTCTCGAGCAGTCTAGCCGGAAGCGCCGACGAAATCACGCGTTCTATGAGCGAGTACGTATGCGTGGACGCGCTGTGGATCGCCTTCCGCGAGAATTTGTGCGGTTCCAATGCGCTTTCGGTCCCGTGGCGTCCCGACGGCGTCACAGTTGTGTGTGCGTCCGCGATTGAGACTTGCCGCCGGCGGCTGCGCCTATTAGGAAGCTCGCGCTCGGCAAGCGGAGATTCTCATGGCCCTGCTCGCAGAATCGCTCAAGCGCATCAAGCCGTCCGCCACCATCGCGGTGACGGATAAGGCGCGGGCGCTCAAAGCCGCCGGCCGTGACGTGATCGGGTTGGGCGCCGGGGAGCCGGACTTCGATACGCCGGAGAACATCAAGCGGGCCGCCATCAAGGCCATCGAAGGCGGCAAGGCGGCGAAGTACACCGCGGTCGACGGCATCCCGGAACTCAAGGCCGCGATTGCCCGCAAGTTCAAGCGCGAGAACGGCCTCGACTACAAGCCGAGCCAGATCATCGTCGGCACCGGCGGCAAGCAGGTGCTCTATAACGCGTTCGTGGCGACGCTCGATCCGGGCGACGAGGTGGTCCTCGCGGCGCCCTATTGGGTGAGCTATCCCGAGATGGTCATGCTCGCCGGCGGCGAGCCCGTCAGCGTGCCCACTACCTTTGAGTCGGGATTCAAGATGAACGCCGAGGCGCTCGAGCGCGCGATCACACCGAAGACCAAATGGGTGCTGCTCAATTCGCCGTCCAATCCGACGGGGGCGGCCTACACGCGTGCCGAGCTCAAGCAGTTGACCGACGTGCTGGTCCGGCATCCCCATGTCTACGTCATGACGGACGATATGTACGAGCACCTCGTCTACGACGAGTTCGAATTCACCACCCCGGCCCAGATCGAGCCGCGGCTCTACGATCGCACGCTGACGGTGAACGGCGTCTCCAAGACTTACTGCATGACCGGCTGGCGGATCGGTTACGGTGGCGGGCCCGAGCCGCTGATCAAGGCGATGGCGATGGTTCAATCGCAATCGACCTCGAATCCGACGGCGGTGGCGCAGTGGGCGGCGGTCGAGGCCCTCGACGGGCCGCAGGACTTCATCGCCAAGCACAATGCCATCTTCAAGGAGCGGCGCGACCTGTGCGTCTCGATGCTCAACCAGGCACGCGGCATACGCTGTCCGAAGCCCGAGGGCGCGTTCTACGTCTATCCGTCCTGCGCCGGCACCATCGGCAGGACCGCGCCGACCGGCCATAAGCTCGCCACCGACGAGGACTTCGTCACCGAACTGTTGGAGGCGGAGGGCGTGGCGGTGGTGCAGGGTACGCCGTTCGGTTTCGGTCCCGCCTTTCGCATCTCCTATGCGACCAAGACCGAGGACCTGGAGGAAGCGTGCCGGCGCATCCAGCGCTTCTGCGGCAACTTGACATAACGATCGCGATCTTGCGTAAGGTCGACTCGCGCAATCCGATCGGGCTTGTGCGATCGAGCAAAAGGAGGGTCCATATGTTTCGTTACGCCGTCGGGGTAGCCGCGCTTGCATTGGCCGTTGGTCTCGCCGATCCGGCCGCCGCTCAGCGGATCAGGACCGGTGTGTTGACTTGTGACGTTTCGGCCGGAATAGGGTTCATCATCGGGTCGCAGAAAACGGTATCTTGCGCCTTTGCGCCGGAGCCGCCGGGCCCGCAACAGGTCTACGACGGAATCATCAACAAGTTCGGGCTCGATATCGGCGCCACCAGCGGTGGCGTGATGGTGTGGGGGGTGTTCGCGGACAGCCTTCCCGGCCCCGGCTTTCTCGCCGGCGACTATTTCGGCGCGAGCGGCGAGGTGGCCATCGCCGGAGGCCTCGGCGCCAATGTTCTGGTAGGCGGTTCCAACCGCACCGTCGCGTTGCAGCCGGTCTCGGTGGAAACCGCGACTGGACTCAATCTTGCCGTCGGCGTCGCAGAGCTTCGGCTACGCGCAGGCCGCTGACGACTGCGCCACCTCTTTCAACACCGTGGACGGCCGTCTCGCGAGGACGGCCGTTTTGTTTCATGTGCACCCCCTGCAGGTCCGCGGTGTTCCCGCATGCGTGGCCGAGACGCCGAGGCTCTTGCCAAATCCCCCTCCGCCCTGAAACGATGGTTCAAACGGTCCCGAAGAGGGCCGCGTCTCGGTCGATATGGGAGGCGGAAGATGGCACAGAACGGCACACGAGCTACGGGTCCACGGTGCATCGCGCTGGTGGGCCCGTTCCAGAGCGGCAAGACGACGCTGCTCGAAGCAATCCTCGCCCGCACCGGCGCGATCCAGCGCCAGGGCACGATCGACGCGGAGAGCACGGTCGGCGACGGCAGCAGGGAAGCGCGTCACCACAAAATGAGCGTCGAACTCTCCGTGGCCAGCACTAATTTCAAGGGCGATACTTATACTTTCGTGGATTGTCCCGGTTCGGTCGAATTCGTCCAGGACATGCGCGCGGCGCTGCCGGCGGTCGACGCGGCGGTCGTTGTCTGCGAGCTCGACGAGAAGAAGGTGCCGCAGCTTCAGCTGATCCTGCGCGAGCTCGAAGCGCAGAAAATTCCGCGCTTTCTATTCGTCAACAAGATCGACAAAGCCGATACCACAATTCACGAGGTGCTCAGGGTCTTGCAGCCCGCCTCGCGCAGCAAGCTGCTGCTGCGACAAATCCCGACTTTCGCCGGCGAGATCGTCACCGGCTTCGTCGATCTCGCGCTCGAGCGCGCGTTCGTTTACAAGGAGCATGCGCCGTCGGAAGTCATTCCGCTCGAAGGCGATTCACTCGATCGCGAGAAGACCGCAAGATTCTCGATGCTTGAGACTCTCGCCGACCACGACGACGAGCTGATGGAGCAGCTGCTCGAAGATGTTCAGCCGCCGCGCGACAAGGTATTCGACGATCTTTCCAAGGAGCTGCGGGAAAGCCTGGTATGCCCGGTGCTGCTCGGTTCGGCCACCCGCACGAACGGCGTGCTGCGGCTGATGAAGGCGTTGCGGCACGA
>WNGD01010982.1_pt1 | contig 13921 bp, 8 predicted proteins | sample 5400671 | NCBI WGS metagenome assembly WNGD01 (sample SAMN13153369, study PRJNA577476) | soil metagenome | isolation source: 40 cm soil or saprolite under grassland replicate 2 | place: USA:California | collected 2016-06-15
CGGGCGGGTAGATGCGAGGCGCCGCGACGAAGGCGATGTCGGACATCGTCGAGGAGCGGCAACAAAGCAGATGCCCGCCCGCCGCCGCGCCCCTTCGGGCTGCGGCCCGCAGCCCGCCTGGGGGCCAGCAGCAAAATGTGAATTTATTTCTGCGCGAGCCCTAAGTGAAGAGCGCGCCAATCAACTTGCCATTGTTGGCGATCTTGATGGGACGGCCGTTTGCGTGGAACTCCTTGTTGGGATCGATGCCCAGGACCTTGTAGACGGTGAATGCCAGGTCCTCAACCGACACCGGATCATCCTTGGGGTCCGAGGCCGTGGGCGTTGTGCTTCCTACCACTACACCTCCGCTGATTTCAACACCCGCGAGGGCAACCGAGAAGGACCGCGGCCAGTGATCTCTTCCCGCATAGTTGTTGAGGCGTGGGGTACGTCCGAATTCGGTCAGAACGAGCACTAGCGTCGTCTCGAGCAGCCCACGACTTTCCAGATCATCGAGCAGGGTCGCAAACGCGCGGTCAAACTCGGTGTTGACCTTCTTCATACCGGGCTCATTCTCGGTATGAGTATCGTAGCCGCCATGGAAGACCGTAACCACCCGCACCCCCGACTCCACCAGTCGTCGAGCCAGCAGGGCCCCTTGGCCAACCGCGGTTCGGCCGTAGCTGTCCCGGGTCTTTTCACTTTCTTCCGCTATGTCGAACGCCTTCTTCGCAGCCGGTGAACTCACCAGGTCGTAGGCCTTCTGATAGAACTCGTCCATGCGCTCGAGCAAGCCGGCTCGTTCCACCTGGCGGAAGCGTAAATCGAGGGCTTTCAGCAGCTCCGCGCGTGCCTGGGCCTGCTCCAGCTTCATTCCGAGCGGGAGGGTAAGGTCCTTGACCGAGAAGTTCTTGGCATTGGGATCGCCGGCATTGAACGGGTCGTAAAGCGATCCCAGGAAACCAGCTCCCCCGGAACGACTCATGCTCGGTACGGCAACGTAAGGGGGAAGTCCGTTTTTCGCACCCCATTCGTGCGTCACCACCGATCCCAAAGCCGGGTGCACCAGGTCATTTCTCCTTTTGGTGCCGCTGATCACGTACTGCTGCGCGCTCTCATGGATCGCATCATCCCCATGCATCGACCGAATCAGCGCAAACTTCCTCAGCCGCGCAGCAGACTCCGGGAGCAGCTCGGAAAAGTAGATTCCCGGCACTGCGGTTTTGATGGCTTTGAAGCTGCCCCGGACCTCGGGAGGAGCCTCAGGCTTCGGGTCGAAAGTGTCGACCTGGCTGTTGCCTCCAAGCTGAAATAAGACGATACAGTTGAGGTCCTTCGCGGGTGAGGCGAACAGCTTCTGGTCCCTCAGCAGGCTCGCCAGGGTGATGCCGCCCAGTCCCATCGTGCCGATTTTTATGAAATCTCTCCTGCCCTGGCAGCACTTCAAGTCGGACGGCGCGATTCTCATGCACTCTCCTTGTAAGATCAGTGGTTAACCATGAATTCTTTTGAGTTTAAGACGATCCATAGGAGATCATCAAACACTTCTTTTCTCTCGAGTCCCTTCTCCTGACCGTCGGCTAAATAGCGCCTCGTCAAATTCAACTCCTCGGCTGCCGGGTTGCGCGCGTACGCCTTCAAGAACAGCTCATTCAGAATCTCTTCGTCGCTCTTGCCCGCCTTCAAGAGCTGACCGATTATATTGTCTTTGCTCTGTATCTTCGTGAGCACCGTGTCGCCGAACATCATATGCAATGCCTGGCTCAGGCTGGGCTCCTTGCGCCGTTCTTCGAGGCTCAACCTCTGAAGATACCCGAAGATGTCCAGGAAGTAACCAGGATAATCGGGATAGATCACGTCGATCGCGCGGGTCCCCTTGGGATGGAACTGAAAGCGCTGCTCGACCCCGCTGACCTGCGCCAGGGCGTCGAGGATCACCTCAGCCGGCAACATGCGTACGTTGTAGTGGGTGAAAAGCTGCGGGCCGTCGAGCTCATTGTGCCGATTGGGCCTGGAGGTTAACTGGTACGTCCTGGAGTTCAGAATCGCCCGATGCACGGCCTTCAACCGGAAGCCGTTGGCAACCAGATAGTGCGCGAGTCCGTCGAGCAACTCCTGGTTGCTCGGTGGATTAGTGGTTCTGAAATCGTCGAAGGGTTCCACGATCCCAACGTTGAGATACTCACGCCAGACCCGGTTGACAATCGCCCGGGAGAAGAACGGGTTGTCTGGCTTCGTGATCCATCGTGCCAGATCCACCCGATGATCTCCGGTGCTGCGCACAGGGAAGCTCCGGTCAAACGGAATCCCCGGCTTGAGCGGCTCCTTGGTCCGGGGGTGCAGCACCTTTCTGTCGGGATCGAGATACCACACACGCCGATAGGCCTCGTAACCGTGCTTCAGGCGCAACTGGCCAAAAAAGGCGCTCAGGTCGAAAAAGTCGTTCTGGGTGAGATTTTCCAGAGGGTGATTGTGGCATTCCACACATTCCATTCGGCTGCCGAGAAAGAGCCGGCTCACCGTTGTGGTCGCCAGGTTTACTTTGAGATCGTCGACCACGATATCTGCCATCGGAGCCCAGAAGCAGGCCGCGGGGTTCTGAGTCTGATCTCCAACGCTGCTCAGCATCTCCCGAACCACCTCATCGTAAGGCCGGTCTTCGTCCAGAAATCTGTAGATGTACCTCCTGAAAGCGCCCTGGGCCCGACTCTGGATGGGTGTCTGGTGGTTCCGGAAGCTGTCTTCAAACTTCGTAGTCCAGAATGCCGCGTACTCAGGCCGTGCCAGCAGCTCGTCGATGAGGCGGCCACGTTTGTCCTTGCGACCGTCGTGCAGAAACCGCTCCCGTTCAGCAGGCGTCGGAAGAAGCCCGATCACGTCAAGGTAGACGCGGCGCAAGAACTCGTCGTCGCCGGACAACTCCGACGGATCCAGATTCAGCCTCCGCAGTTGCTTGAAGACGGCCTCGTCAACGAAGTTGTCTGCCACCAGTCTCGGATAGTCTTTCGGCGGAGGCTCCTTGATCACACCGACGCGCGCCACGCTGACACGTCCCATGCCTCGAATCATCACGTGCGTTTGCCCGGGCGCCACGGCTTTCGCTCTCCCGTCAGGCTCCACTGTCACGATGTTTTCATCTTTAACCTGGTAGCGGACCTCGCGAGTCATGTCACGTGTCGCCCCGTCCGAAACATGCCCGAGCACAACAAGGTGCTGGGTTGTTCCCAAGCCCACAAGAACCCGGTCTTTGGGGAAGATTTCCAGGTCTACAACGCGGGGACCGTCGGCATTGTAGGTGGCCCTTTGCCGCAGCCAGTTCAAGATCGTCTGGTACTCCTGCGAGTCCTTGGGCAACCGCAACCCGCCGCCGTGGGGTACGCTGAGCGACGGCTTTCGCAGAATCAAGCTCTGTTCTGGGTTTTCAAGGTCGACACGCCGGCCGTTCTTGTCTTTCACGATCATCTCGTAATCGGCCTTGGGATCATAGCCGAAGAGCGAAAGCTTGAAGCCGTTCTGACCAGCAATGGCACCGTGACAGGTTGGGTTGTTGCACGCCTTCTGGGTGAAGATCGAAAGCAGATCCTGACCGAAATTCACGGTCACCCCGGCTTGATTGTTGGCCACGCTCACACTGATTCTCGAACTGGTCCGTCCCATGCGGGCTCTCACAAATACCCGGCCTGGGGCTACGGCTTTCAAGACACCATCCGCGCTGACCGTCACAACTCCGGGAGCGAGGGATTCATACTGACACGCCTCGGTGACATCATACGAGGTCCCATCGCCATAGTGACCCGTGGCGACCAGACGCTGCGTCACCCCCGGATGGCTGAGGTGAATCCCATCCGGTTCGAGTACGATCTTCTTCGGCACTCCTCGCGGAAGAACAGGTACAGGCTTTTCGCCGGAGCGATCGGCGCCCCCCTTTCGGGCGGCGGGTCCCGATTCATCCCCCTTGTGTCCTTCCACCGAGACTCCCGAGATCACGGGTTGGGCGGAGTCTGCGACAAGGAAGCCAACCGCTACAGCCATGAAGAGCAACAATCCCACGCGTTCGCCTGAAACCATCCTCCAACCCTCGAGTCCGGCCTCTCAGAGCCCTTTAGAACTGACCGGCTGTGAGGCCTTCTTTTTCCTTAGCAAAGACCGTGATGTTAAAAGGGCGTGTGGAGACGATCCGGTTGCCCAGTTCAATCTCTATGTACACATCCTCGATCGGTTTGATCGGTAAATCTTCACCGGCGCGTAGCGTGACCAAAAGATTGCCCTTTTCACCAATGCTCACCTCATGCCGGAGCCCTTCTGGAACATGGACCATCCGTATCTTGGGTAAAGGATCATCATCCTTTTTCCGCCAGTTGGTTATGATGATTTCGGTCGATCCCCCCTGGGCAATGCTGACCTTGTCCTTCTCAAGCTCGAGCGTCATTCCTCCGGGATCAATGACAGTGAGCATGGTCTCCGCGCCCGGAAGATTGAAGTAGTTCCAGGACCCCATCAGGCCGCCCATACTGTCCATGGCCACGCCGGCGGCGCGGACCTTTTCGTTCCCGATGACCTCACCCATCACCCGGAACGGGTAAGTTCCCGCTGGGACCGAGGCCGGCATGTTGATCGTCACCAGCCGTTCGGGGATCGCCATCGTGACGCCATCCCCTCCGGGTTCCGTGATCTCATCGGCACGAAACTTGTTTTCCACTGCGGTCGCACCGGGCGGCAGCCCTTCAACCCAGACCCGCACCACTCCCTTCATGACAGCACCGGGAGGCGGAGCCAAAGAGGCTGCGAGAGGATCGTCCGAATAGCTTTGGGGTGGCAGGCGAAACAGGCTAACAAGCAGGTTGGCCTCGCCTCCTCGAGGAACGGTGAAATTGGAAATCGGCACGGACCGGAGCCCGGACTGTGGAGCGACAATAAGGTGAAAACCAGGCTCTTCGACCTTGATATGAAGGCGGTACTGGTAGCTCGGCCCACCCCTCCCGACCCTGTCCAGAACGGTTACGAAGATCTCTTCATCCTGTTCGGGAACGTAAAACAGGCTACTGTCGGCCGAGCCCATCAGGAAGCCCCGGCCTGCAGTCAAATCGTCGCTCTCGGCCAGCACTTTTCCCTTGGAGTCGAGCACCCTCAGAACCGTATCGATCTCCGGCGCCCGCAACTGATAGGCGACCGTGTACAGGTGTAACGGAACACCCTTCTTCGCCTTCAGCGCATAGAAGTCCACGTCCTGGATCAGCTCGGTCACTTTTCGGCGCTGCAAAGCGCCGTTGATGACCAGAGGCTTCTCCCCTTCCAGAGCAATCGGCTGGGGAGCATCGCGCGCGTCATTAGGCTCGACTTCGGCGAGCTCATCTTCCCGGCCTACCTCAAAGAGCATCGGATCCGTTATCCCGTCCTTCCCCTCCACAAACACCGACCATGTGCCTAACGGTTCCGCTGGAGCCGTGAACTCCACCTCCGCACTCTCGGGGCCAGCCGTTAGGACCTTCGCTTCCACTCTGGGAGCCTCGGCCACGCTGGAAAAGTCCTCCACAAAACGAACCGGAAGCGTCCACGGTATCGACAGAGTGGAGTACTCTCCGCGTCGCGTCGGCGACAGGAAAACCCGCCGTGTTTCTTGGAGAGCGACTCCCGCGATGTGCAGCTTGACAGTGCTTCCTGCCCGAGCACCCAGCGGCGCAATGTAGGAGAGACGCGGGAGTTTAGAAATGCGAAGAACATAGCCGCAGTTTTTCGTGAACTCCCAGCTGCGCACATTTCTGAAGGCATCCACGTGAACGAAGTATTTGCCCTTTTTCCTGAAGGTAAAATCGATCATCGAGTTGACATCGAAGTCTCCACGGTCGTCGTTGAAAGCAAGCTCTCTTCCGTTCTCGTCACGAAGGTATAACTGGCTCTCGAAAGTCGAACCGTATTGAGCCGCCCGGATTTCAAACAGCCAGCGCTCGCCGGCCTCCGCCTGGACTGAGAAGTAGTCTCGGTCCTCCTTTCCCATGCTGCCGTAAATCTCACACGGCGGAGCGACCTTCTGGGCCTGGTCCTTGGACTCGTTGGGTTCTTGCTCGGCGACAGGGGTGAACTGACCCACGGTAAACATTAACGCATTGGTCCGCCCGTCCTTGGTTCTGGCTCGCAACATGTGGGGACCCAGGGCGGCACCCGGTGAGATCCGAATCGTGCCGTCAATTCCACCGGCGTTGGCTTTGCCGAGTTTGAAACTGAGATCCGCGCAGTCGAACTCGACAGCTTCGGTGTTTGACAGCATGTCGCCCAGCAACGACACAGAGACCTCCGTACCGGCTCGACCCCCCAGCGGGAGGATTCGCTCCAGGGAAGGGAGGCGTACACCAAGATTGTCCTTTGCCTCGCCCGGGCCAATGCCGGAGATCCACAGTGAAAGAGCTAACAGATAGAGCTGCCGAAGACGGCGACCTTTCCCTCCCATCACCACTCCACGAGATTCGACCGGTGCGAGATCTCTGTATACTATATACACGGATTCTGGAGTGGTCAATGGGTTATTCACCCTCGCGTTCGTCGTCGCTGCACCATCGAGGCATCCGCGGTTGACGCAAACAGGACCGCGATTAGAGCCACGGCCACAGCAGCTTTATCGGCAGCACCAACCGCACGTTCTAACGAAACCGTCCGAATCTACGTCGAATGGCCTATGTTCCTTCAAGATCGGGCGCCGGTTCCGGCCTGCGAAGTGTTCCAATAGGGGCCGTCAACATGATTAGTGCGGACACGAAAGGCAGAAACCCTACCATGCCGAAAATCAGGCCGTACCTGCCTCGGTCCGCCAGGTAGCCTATCACGGTCTGCAGAAACACCGCCCCAACGCTACCGGAAAATCCAGCGATGCCATACAGGGTTCCCACAGAGTGGCTGGGAGCCAGATCGGTTGCCACTGTTTGTATGTTCACTGCTATACCTGCAAATCCAAACAGCACAATCGAGAGTAACGCGATAATCCAGGTAGGGCTGGTAGACCAATTCACCAGAACGACCAGCGGGAGCAGCGAAGCGAAACCGACCATGCAGCTCTTGCGTGCAAACCCCACGGGGAAGCCACGACGCATCAGATAGCTCGAAGTCCAACCCCCGGTGATCAAGCCAACGTCCGAGGCCACGTAGGGGATCCAAAGCATCCCGCCGATCATCGCCAGACTGAAACCCCGCTGGCGGATCAGGTAGTCCGGGATCCAGAAGAGGAAGAAATAATTGCTGGAATCCAAGATCAGCCGCGCCGCAATCACGGTCCAGACGGCCCGGTAACGCAGGAAGTCCCGCACCATCATTCGCCTCTCGTATGCTCCTTCGGGGACGGCAGCGGCTTCCTTCAGATATTCTCGCTCGCCCGGCGTCACCCAGGGGTGCCTTTCGGGCCTCCTGTAGAACAAGCTCCAGGGGAGCAGCAACGAAAACCCAAGAGCTCCGGTGAGCAAAAACATCACCCGCCAGCCGAACTTGAGGGTCAGAGCGGCAACCACCGGCGGACCCAAAAGAGCTCCGACGCTCATGCCCGCCAGGAGAATGCCGACCGCCTTACTGCGATCCCGCGGGTGAAACCACTCGGAAATCGCCCGAATTCCGCTCGGGAAATATCCTGCCTCGCCCAGACCCAGCATGAAGCGAAAGGCGGCTAACGAAACGAGGCCCCGGGATAGGCTGTGCAGACAGGCGGCGACCGACCACCAGCCGACTGTCACGTAAAAGCTTGCCCGCGTACCCAGCCAATCGGCGAGCTTTCCCCCGAATCCGTATGAGAAAGCGTATGCCGCCATGAAGGCATTCAGGATCAGCGCGTAATCGCTGTTGCTGAGGCCGAACTCTCCACGGATCTGCGGCACAACGATAGAAAGCGCCACGCGATCGAGATAGTTCACGAGGCTACCGCAAAACAGCACGCCAACAATCAACCAGCGCACATTGTCAAACTGCCAGTGAGCGCTTTCCACAGGTCGGATCTCGGACATCGTTCCTGCGTTCCTCGGCGACATGCTCTTTTCACGGTATAGGCGACGGCCAGAGGAATCAACCGATTTGTGTATCCTGCACTTTGTATTCACTCTTTACGATGATAGGCTAGGTCCACTTGGTGGACACAAAGTTCACAAAATGGTCAAATTTCGTCCGAGAGGCATGGTTGATAAAAGAGAAATGGAACAAGCGCAGTTGTTTGAAACCGCCGATGAACGCGGATGCACGCCGATGTTCGGCGCCGGATCCTCATACCGCCGCCCAGCCAGTCGGGGAGGAACCCGTGCTGGATCTGGCTATTTAACACGGGAGGGCACGACTTCAGTCGTGCCGTAGGAATGCGTATCAGGAGGAGAGGCTTTAGCCGCTGAGGTGTTGCACAACAGTGAGTCGATGCAGTCCCTCAGGGGCTAAAGCCCCGGCTTGACCCAATTTTAGCGGCACGGCTGAAGCCGTGCCCTCCCGAGCGAGACCCATGATGCAAATTTGACCGGTTTGTGAACTTCGTGTCCACCAAGAGGACCTAGTCGGGGGCCCCTATGCAACACACAGAAGACGGCCTGGTACAGTGCAAGAGATTTCTTGGTAGAGTAGCCCTGGTAACCGGGGCCTCGCGAGGTATCGGGCGAGCCATCGCGGAGCGCCTGGCGCATGAGGGAGGCCGCGTAGCGGTTAACTTTGTGAGTAACCTTTCCGCTGCTCGGCAGGTCGTCGAGGGCATCGGGGCCGCGGGAGGAGAGGCACTGGCGATTCAAGCGGATGTGGCCGACAGCGCCGCAGTGCATTCGATGGTCCAGCAAGCAATCGAGAGGTTTGGCCGTCTCGACGTTCTGGTTAACAACGCCGCGGTGGTTCACCATGGCGATCTGTTCTCTTACTTGGACGCAGATCTGTACCGTGACCTCGAAAAGATGTGGCGTGTTAATCTCCAGGGGATTCTCCACTGTGTTCGCGCCGTGATCCCTTCGATGACTCATCAACGGTCCGGCTCGATCGTAAACATCACCTCAATCGCAGGCTACGCGAACGCGTCTTCGGGAACTACGTTCTACGGCACCACAAAGGCCGCCGCGATGACGCTGACCAAGCGGCTCGCATTCGAGCTCGGGCCGTACAACATTAACGTCAATGCTGTTGCCCCCGGGCTTGTGAAGACCGACATTGTGACTCGCGGGAGGACCCCGGAGGAGGTAGATGGCCTGGTGAAAGATTTCGCCGGGAGGAGTGCCCTGCGCCGGGTCGGCGAGCCCTCCGACATCGCCTCTGTCGTCGCTTTTCTGGCTTCCTCCGACGCCAGCTTCATGACCGGACAGATCGTGACTGTAGACGGCGGCAGGATGGACTATTTGAGCTTTTCCCGTTAGCTTCGCCCCCGCCACAGATTGCAACGAACTCAGAAAAAAGCCTGGCCACGAATTACACCAATTTCACGAAACTCTTTCGAGTAATTCAATTCGTGAAATTCGTGGCAAGCCTTTCTTGGAGTCAATTCTTCAACAGGGCGGAGGCCGGCCTCACGGCTCCGAAAGTTTAAGGAAGCGCCTGGCGGGCACTGATTCCAGTGTTTGCACGCTTCCGCTCGGCCAACGGATCTTGATTCTCTGCACGACAGAAGCATCCCCGAGCCCAAAGTGTGTCCGGACGTCGCTCGAGGAGAGATAACCAACAGCACGCGTAACATACCCAAACTGGACGTGTCCCGGCTCCGATTCCACCTGAATCTTGGCACCTACAGCGTCCCGGTTGGAGTGTGGGCTCGACAAGTTAAGCGTGATCCACCCGGGGTCATGTCCCCCCTTGTTACGCAACACCTGAACCGGGCGATCGAGGTCCACGACCACAAGATCAAGATTCCCGTCGTTGTCCAGATCGCCGAATGCAGCTCCCCGGCCGGCTTGAGGGACGGAGAACGGCTTGCCGGACTCCTGGGAAACATCTTGAAACCTCCCCCGCAGGTTACGCAATAACGACGGTGACTGCATGTAGCGCAGCGTAGGGTTGGTCGATTCAATCGTATCCATCACATGCCCCTGGGCAACGAAAATGTCTTTCCAGCCGTCGTTATCGGCATCAAAGAAGAAAGCTCCCCATCCTGCCGTCAGCCGGCTGGCCTTGCCGATGCCGGATCGGTTGGTCACGTAATCAAAACCCTTTCCACCGAGATTGCGAAACAGAGCGTACTTTTCAAGCGAGAGTGTCGTAATGAAGATATCGGGCCAGCCGTCGTCGTCGTAATCGGCAAAATCTATGCCCATGCCTGCGAAGGTGTTCCCATTTTCGTCGTAGGCGGCACCGGCAAGCAGGGCTTGCTCGGTGAAGGTCCCATTACGGTTGTTTCGGAACAGGGACTGCGGAACACCGTCGTTGGCTACCATGATGTCGGTCCACCCGTCTCCGTCGAAGTCGTTGAAGGCCACTCCCAGTCCCTTGCTTGGGTGCTCGCCGATGCCGCTCGTCCGCGTCACGTCCAGAAATGTCCCGTTGCCCTGGTTCTTGTAAAGGAGGTTGGAAATGGCGGGAAACTGCTTCGGGTCGCAATAAGAACGCAGTTCTGGCCGGCCGCAGGAGATGTCATGGAAATCCCACTCCATATACCGACAGACGAAAAGGTCCAGGTTCCCATCGTTATCGTAGTCGAAAAAACCGGCGCTGGAGGACCAGCCGCCTGCTCCCACCCCCGCCCTTGCCGTGACATCGACGAAGGTTCCATCGCCCTTGTTCCAATAGAGTTGGTTTGAGGGGAAGGCAGTGACATAGAGATCGGGTCGGCCGTCATTGTCATAATCTCCCACCGCTACCCCCATCGAATAGCCCTTCCCTTGCACTCCTGCGCGCTCGGTGACATCCGTGAATGTCCAGTCGTGGTTGTTTCGAAAGAGGCGATTCCAATAAGGAGATTGCGATTTATCGGGTGACATCCCTGGCTTCATCTCGGTCTCGATCTTCGCGCCGTTCAGGAGAAAGATGTCGAGATACCCGTCGCCGTCATAGTCCAGTAGTCCCACTCCCGAGCCCATAGTTTCGACCAGATACTTGTTCGATGTTGCGGAGGAGCGATGCAGGAAGTGGAGGCCCGATTCCTGTGCAACATCAACAAAAGTCGGCCAGCGATTGGTCGGAGAGGGCCTGTCGGCCGAACCGGATCTCAGGCAGAAGACCAGGATTGAGAGCGTCCCAATCCATGTCCAGTGCCTCTTGGCGGGAAACAACCGCGGGAGTTTCGAGAGAGTCACTCTTCTTGAGACCATGGAACGCTTAAGAGGGCTATTATATGCTAGCTACCTGAGATTTGCGGGAGGGTGATTATCACACAGTAATACTTTACAAGGCGGTTGCCCTTCAGTCTAACCAAGCCACATTTCCGGGAGACTGTGTTAAGTTGAAATGATTTCGAGAAGGCTCAAATCCTCTAGTTCATGTCAACGGCTGATGGCTTTGAACTGAATACTCCCGTTTTTCTGCAAAGCTTAGGTAGCCAAGTTAGAATCGGCGGCGACCATGAATACTCCCGTTTTTCTGCAAAGCTTAGGTAGCCAAGTTAGAATCGGCGGCGACCAGAAAACCTTTTAGAGTCTGCGGTGATGGCTAGAGTTCCGAATCTATTCCCACGCATCGCGATCCTTTGGTTGGTCCTTTTGATCGGGCCACCCTCAAACGCGGTCTATCTTACGGCGCGCGATAGCCTCGAAGAAGCCCGTGCAGCCATTAAACAGGAGCACTGGAATGGCGCCGCCAAGATCCTCGAGGCCATTCTCAAGAAAGAACCGAATCATGCCGGAGCCCTGAGCTTGCTCGGAAGGGTGCGCCTTGCCCAGCATCGTCCCGCTGAGGCGATCGTGATTCTGGCAAAAGCTCTAGAACACGACCCAAGCTCCCCGGAAGCGCTGCTCTCGCTTTCTCTAGCCAATGAGGAAGTCGGCAACGCCGATGAAGCGCTCTCGTACTTCCATCAGGCCACAAAAGCCGGGACTTCCGATCCTGAGCTGTTACTTCGTCTCGCCGAGACCGGCTACGGGAGGGGGCTCTACGGTGATGCCATCCACGCGCTTCAGAAGGCACGGGCGCTCGATCCTGCAAACGAACAGTACACCTTATTCCTCGCCACCTCCCATTTTGCCCGCGGCGATATTGAAGACTGTCTGCGTTTGCTGCAGGAGGTTCTCAGAAGAAACCCTCGAAGCCCCTACGGTCATTTTTCTCGAGGTTACTACCTTTACAAGGTCGGGCGGACAGAGGAAGCTGCCGTAAGTCTTCGACAATGCCTCGAGCTCGATCCCAACTTCGTCGAGGCGAAGTTCCATCTGGCGCAGATCGCCGAAGGCAACGGCGACCCGGACTTGGCCCGCAGGCTCTACGACGAGATTCTCAGAGCCCGTCCTGAACATGCCAACAGCTTCGCCTCCCTGGGCCGATTGGCACTCAACGACGGATCGCTTGCGGCGGCCGAGAGACATCTCCTACGATGTCTTGCGTTGGAGCCAAACCACCGGGAGGCTCATTACACCCTGGGTCTGCTTTACAGCCGAAACGGAAGGGTGGAGGATGCCCGAAAGGAGCTCGCGCGCGCCGAGGAACTTCGCCGAACCGAGACGGGCGCCAAGGAAAAGATGCTCATCGGCGGAGGCCATCAGAAGGTCGAGTATCTCGATCCCGGGAGCACCGTTGCTGAATCGCTGCGAGAGGCGATCGCCGCCCAAAAACGCGGACAACCGGCCGAGGCGGAACAGAAATACCTCCGGCTCCTGAAGCTAGCGCCGAACCTGGCGGAAGCGTACATGAATCTGGGGCTCCTCTACCACGACGAGAACCGACTGGACGAAGCGATGGCGAATCTGCGAAAGGCATTGGAGCTGAACCCAAGCCTGGTGGGGGCCAATTATTTCTTGGGGATTGACCTCTATCTTACCTCTCAGTTCGATCCCGCCGTTACGGCGCTGCGCCAGACGCTCAAGGTTACGCAGGACATCCCGGATCTGCACCGATGGCTCGGGTTGAGCTTGCTGGCCGCAACTCGCTACTCGGAAGCCGCCGAGAGCCTGGAGTCCCAACTGAAGACGGCACCCGATGATCGGGAAGTAATCGCCGCCCTGTTGAAGGCCTACGTGCGTCTCTCCAGGCGCGACGCGGCGCACAGGATGGCGCGGCTGCTGGCGGGAAAGGACTCCACCACGGCCAGGATCCACCAGATCGTGGCGGACGCGTGGCTGGAAGCGGGCGAGGTGGAGCAGGCGATTCCAGATCTCCAAACGGCGGTTCGCTTGGAACGGGAAGGCCCAATCGCTGAAGAGTCACTCGAACAGCTAGCGCAGATCTATGCCAGCCTCGGAAGATCCGAAGAAGAGCAACGGGCACGGAGAGAGCTTGAGGCTATCCGGAAGCGCACCCCGCAGCAATCCCCGAAGTAGCACGTCCCGAATGCGACACCAGATGGCATCGCGGTCTGAATTGACCCGGTCGTGTCTCTCACCGGGGGGTGTAATCAGAAGTGCGAGTCACCAAGTTCATGATTTCATAAATACACCAACGTATTTTCCCAGATCGGGCGGGGCGCCCTGGAAGGGCGCTGGGAGCTTAGCCGGGAAATGAGCGAGGCGAACCCCCGGAATATTGGAATAAACGAATGCGCCCCGGCAGCGGCACGGGCGCGGGGGAGCTCCTGCAACCCCTGCCGGGGTGCGTATCATTGTTCCTCTTCTACGCGGGGGTTCGCTTCGCTCACCCCCGGCTAATTTCCTTTCGCCCCGCTGGGGCGGAATACGTTACCGCATTTATGAAACGTGACTCGCACTTCCAAGTAACCCTCGGCTTCGAAGGGGACGGGAAGCGCCCTTAATGACGTTGATTTTGTTTTTTTGGTGGTCATTGATCGGAAAGAGACGATTTTGCCGGAACAGGGTTAGATTTTGGACAGAAGTATCCCGTTCCAGCAAACTGGAGGATCTGCGGAGGTGACGCA
>WNGD01009498.1_pt1 | contig 13914 bp, 11 predicted proteins | sample 5400671 | NCBI WGS metagenome assembly WNGD01 (sample SAMN13153369, study PRJNA577476) | soil metagenome | isolation source: 40 cm soil or saprolite under grassland replicate 2 | place: USA:California | collected 2016-06-15
TGGGCCTGGATGAATGGGTCGCCTACGAATACGCCAAAGTTCGGCGCTTCTACGCGCTGCTGAGGATCGCAGACCGCACCGAGATCGAGTTCTTCGCGGGGGGCCACGAGATCCATGCGGCCGGGACGTTCCGGTTTCTGGAAAAGCACCTGGGGTGGCCGAGCCGGTGAAAAATACATACGCGCACGCTACGAATGGCGAGTGAGCCTCATACCGCCGAGACGCGAACCGCCGATGCACGCTGATTGACGCCGATGGAACCGGTGAGCATCCGCGTTCATCGGCGTTGATCGGCGGTTTCAAACTCTCAGCTGCCCCTCTCACAACCATGGCTGTCGTACGAAACTTGACCAGTTTGTGAACTTGCGGCCAGCAAGTGGAACTAGGGGACCGAACGCTTAGCGGCTCGTGCTGAGTTGCAGCAGGCCGGACCCCACCCAAAGGATCGCCATGTCAGTTGCCAGGTGCGTGATGAGGCTCGGCCATAGGGTCTCGAATCTTCGACGCATCCACCCCCACATCAGGCCGGCGACGAGGGCAGGTAGCGTGAACCACACTGCGGCGAGCAGGTCGAGAAAGACGCTCGCGGCTGCGGCATGCATCAGCCAGAAGAATGCGGCGCCACCCACGATTCCTGTCTTCGGGAGCAGGAAGCCCCGCCAGAAGCACTCCTCGCAGAGCGCATTGACCAGCACGGAGTAGGCCACGAACGCCCACCAGGGGCGGATACGCCCGAGGACTTGCTTCCACCCTTCAGGCAGTAGCGTTTTTGCGAGAAATACCTGGCTCCCGACCACGCCTGTCCCCAGGAGGAAGACCGACAGCATCATCGTCAAAGGGAGCCAGCGCCGCATCTGAGAGCGACCCAGGCCCGCCTCCTTGAGCGAGCAGCGGAAAGTCAGCGGAGCGACGACGCATAGGGCGTGGTACGCGAGGATAGCTGGCCAGATCGATTCCTTTGATAAAACGAGGAGCGTCGGCACGATCACTGCCGGCAGGAGAGCAAGAGAAACGAACTTCGACGATGCTATACTTTGGCGCTCCGGGCCTCTAATCTCGTCCAAGCCTTTCCTTTTTAACTTGACCCCTTTGCCCCTTCGCCCCTAAACCTCCGCTCTAAACACGTCAGCCGGCGAAGCGTTTCTGCAGTTTTGCCAGGACGGCAAGGACGAGTTTTCCTACCTTTTCGAGGCTCTCCGCGCTGACTTTGTCGAGGGTATCCGCCGCCGCGTGATGGTAGGAGTTTCCCGGACCATAGTTGAGGTCGATGATGTCCACCGACGGAACACCCACATCCAGGAAAGGAACATGATCATCTTCGATGGGACCCTGGGAGGGGGACAAAACCCCGCCCAGACCCATCTCCTGGGCTGTTGACCAAACCAGCTCTCGAAGCCACGGCGTGGAGTTGGTTTCCCTCATGATATCCAGGTCCTTGTCCCCGATCATATCCAAAAGGACGAGGACGCGGATCTTGTCCGTAACGCCCTCCTTTTTCCAGCGCCGCGCCAGGTGCCGGCTGCCATAGGTGCTGTCGAAGGAACTCCATTCGACGAAAGCTTCCTCGCCGTCGAGAAAGACGAGCCAGTAGTCCAAGGGGCCTCGATCCTTTGCCACCACCCGGGCCAGTTCCAGGAGGAGTCCCGTGCTGCTGGCGCCGTCATTGGCGCCCACAAAACGCACTGACTCCATATACTTCGTGTCATAATGCGACGCCAACGCGATGACCCCCTTGTCTCCTTTTCCCGTTCGCGCAATAACGTTGCACATCTTCTTAGGTCCGTAGGGTGTTGTCGCCTCGAACTTGTCCTCCTCGATTTCGTACCCGTACTCCTTGAGGTGCCGAACGATGTATTCGCGGCATTGTGCCAGGGTTTCCGACCCCGGCGGGCGGGGACCCAGGGCTACCTGTGCGCGCACATGCTCCATCGCTTTCTCCGCGCTCAGTGCCGGCAAGGAGTTGTTGGACGCGCTCGGGGACTGCGTGCACCCCGCATAGAGGAACAGGCCCAGGAGCCATTGGCTTGTCGCACGACGCATGAACCCTCCGAACCGCATTGAGAGGATCATGTTACTTTCCCTCGCCGGGAACTTACAACTGGGAATCCAAGGAATTCGAGGAATCCAAGGAATGAACCGCAGAGAACGAAGTTCGTAACAATACAAATTCATCTATCCAAATCTTCTATATCTTCTATTCTGGACTCCTTGGATTCCTCGGATTCCTCGGATTCCTTTGGTTTTGGGGGTGAGTTGCGGGTGTTTGGTGCCTGTGGTAGTATCACCTTCTTTTGCAATCCTGACGGGTTTTCGCCGGAAAGGAGCCTTTGATGAGGGTCTACGAGAGCGATAACATCCGGAACATCGCGATTGTAGGACACGGCGCCGCCGGCAAGACCACACTCACTTCCGCAATGTTATTCGACTCCGGAGCCGTCAGCCGGTTGGGACGCGTCGAAGACGGTAACACGGTCACAGATTGGGAAGATGAGGAAATCGAACGAAAGATCACCATAAGCACAGGTGTGGCTCACTGCGAATGGAACAAAAAGAAGATCAACATCCTGGATACGCCCGGATATCGCCCGTTCCTTACCGAGACCAAACTGGCTTTGCGGGTGGCGGACGCGGCCTTGGTCGTAATCGATTCGGTTGCGGGTGTAGAGGTTCAGACGGAAAAGGTGTGGGAATTTTGCGACGAATTCGGGCTGCCGCGTATCATCATCCTTAACAAGATGGATCGGGATAACGCCAGCTTCGAGCGGGCGCTCGAATCGGTTGCCGAGGTATTCGGACGCGCGCCAGTTCCGATTCAGATTCCCTTGGGAGCGGAAAAGGATTTCGCAGGAGTCGTCAGCATACTGAACCAGAGGGCTTACCGGTACGAAAAAGATCATTCTGGGAAATTTCAAGAAATCGAGATCCCGGCCGAATACCGAGACGAAGCCGCTCGAGCCAGGGAAAAACTGGTCGAGATGGTGGCCGAGGGGAGTGATGAACTCATGGAGAAGTTTTTCTCCGAAGGCACCCTGGAGGGCCCGGATCTGCTGGCAGGGCTGAGGGGCAGCGTGAGGCAGCGCAACCTGGTCCCGGTGCTATGCGCCAGTGCCAGCCTTAACATCGCCATCGCCCAGATCCTGGACGCCATTGTTGAATTCGTCCCGTCACCTGCGCAGATAGGAAAAGTCCAGGGAATCCACCCGCAGTCCAAGGAGCCCATAGAGCGCAAAGTGAGCGTCCAGGAACCCTATGCCGCCTACGTGTTCAAGACGGTGGCCGATCCCTTTACCGGCCGCATCAATATATTCCGCCTGTATTCGGGCGCGATGAAATCCGACACCCAATATCACAACCAAACCAAAGAAAAGAACGAAAAGTTCGGGCCGCTGCAGGCCTTGCAGGGCAAATCGATGAGCCCTCTCGGCGAGGCCCAGGCGGGGGACTTTTTCGCGGTGACAAAGCTAAGGGAAACCACCACGGGAGACACTTTTTGCGATCCGGCCCACCCCATTGTGTTTCCACCTGTGGAAATACCGGAGCCGTCCATCACCTTTGCCATCGAACCCAAGAGCCGTGGGGACGAGGACAAGATCAGCAGCGCCCTGGCTCGCATCGCCGAAGAAGATCCTGCGATCAAGTACTATCGAGATCCCCAAACGAAGCAGCTCCTTCTGGCGGGATCCGGGCAGTTACATGTGGAAGCCGAGGTGGCCAAACTGCGCAAAAGATACGGCGTGGAGGTGCTCCTCAAGACGCCAAAGATTCCTTATCGAGAGACCGTTCGAGGCCGCTCGGACGTGCAAGGCCGGTATAAGAAACAGACCGGAGGGCATGGCCAGTACGGCGATTGCAAGATCCGAATCGAGCCTCTTCCCCGCGGAGGGAGTTTCGAGTTTGTGGACGAAATATTCGGTGGCGCGATCCCGAGGAACTTTATTCCGGCGGTTGAAAAGGGAATCGTGGATGCGGCTGCGAAGGGGTTTCTGGCGGGTTACCCTGTGGTCGACTTCAAGGTTACCTTGTACGACGGCAGCTATCATCCGGTCGATTCGTCGGAGCTTGCATTCAAGGTTGCGGGGAGCCTGGCCTTCAAAAAGGGAATGGAGCAGGCAAACCCGGTGCTCCTGGAGCCAATCATGGACGTCGAGATCTACGCTCCTCAGGAGTACGCGGGCGACCTGATGGGTGACCTGACGAGCAGGCGCGGGAGGCTCCAGGGTGTGGATGTCAGGCGCGGCACCCAGGTGATCAAGGCACAGGTCCCTATGGCGGAAATGGTTTCCTATGCGCCCGTGCTCACCTCCATGACGCAAGGAAGGGGCACCTATCACATGGAGATGTCGCACTACGACGAGGTTCCCGCGCACATAGCTCAAAAGATCATCGACGAGGCGAACAAGGAGCGGAAGGGGAAGGAAGAAGAATAGGTATTTCAAATTTGAGATTTGAGATGGCGATTAATGGCGATTCTTGAATTTCAAATTTCAAATTTGAGATGACGCGCCGCGCGCAACTGAGAACGTGTGAAAAAATTGCAGCGTCCCGCCCCAAGGGACATATAAGTTGTTGCGTTTCAGAATGCGCCTTCCGCCCCGCTGAGCGGGGCGCTACGCTTTTTCACGAGAGATTCCCGGAGTAGAGATATTCATGTATCCCAGGATTCTGGACATTGGTCCCGTCACGATCCACACGTACGGGTTGCTCCTGGCGCTGGCCTTCATCACCGGAATCTGGTTCACCAGCCGCAAGGCACAGCAAGAAGGACTGGACCCGGACAAAATCTGGAACATGGGGTTCATCGTGATCGTCTCGGCTTTGGTGGGGGCCAAGATCCTCCTGTTCCTGTCCGATTTCTCGTATTATTCCCAAAATCCACGCGAGATCCTTTCGCTCTATACGTTGCGCTCGTTCGGTGTCTACTATGGAGGGCTTCTGCTCTCTCTCGGGGCAGCGGCGTGGTATCTGCGCAAGAGCGGCCTTCCAGGATGGAAAGTCTCGGATCTCGCGGCCCCCGGGATCGCGCTGGGTCAGTCGATCGGCCGTCTTGGCTGTCTCTCTGCGGGTTGCTGTTTTGGCAAGCCCACGAAGATGCCGTGGGGCCTGACCTTCACAAGCAAGTACGCCTACGATAACGTGGGCGTACCGCTCAATATCCCCCTCCATCCCACGCAGATCTACGAGTCGATTGCCACCTTCGCACTCTTCCTTTACCTGATGTGGCGCCTGCGTAAGAGGCACTTCACAGGGCAGATAATCCTCGAGTACCTCATGATCTATTCGGTTCTCCGTTTCATCATCGAGTTTTACCGCGACGACGACCGTGGATTCGTCTTACACGACCTTCTGTCGACGTCGCAGTTCATCGGAATCCTCACAGCCATCGCGTCTCTTGCGCTCTTCGTGTACCTTCGCAGGCGAACGCCGCAGGCCCAAAGCTGATGGAAGAACTCTCTTCCCGCTGGATCGTTCAGCCGGGGGAAGTGCATATTCGGCTCGACCAATACCTCGCGCGGCACATCACCGGCACGAGCCGTTCCCAAGTCCAGGCATGGATTCGAGCCGCAGAGATTCTCGTCAACGGAGCTCGGACCAAGACCGGGTATCTGGTCCGTCCGGGGGACGAAATCATCCTCCATCGGAGAGCGGAACCCCCGCCCCTTCTGCGACCGGAGCAGTTACCGGTTACGGTGATTTACCAAGACGGGGATCTCGCCGTCATCGACAAGCCCGCGGGCATGGTGTGCCATGTCGGAGCCGGCGTTCGCTCGGGCACGCTGGTCAATGCGCTGCTGCATCATCTGGGGCCTATCGAAGCCGGAGACCCGGTGCGACCGGGAATCGTGCACCGCCTGGATAAACTGAGCAGCGGCCTGATGGTCGTCGCGAAGAACAATCCGTCCCATCAGGCGCTTTCACGGCAATTCCAGAGCCGAAGAGTCAGCAAAGAATATCTGGCCCTGGTCTACGGAAGGCCCACGCCGCCGGCGGGAACTATTGACCTGCCTCTGGGACGCGATCCTAAGAACCGTAAGAAGATGTCCGTACACGCCCGGCGCAGCCGCAATGCTGTTACTCATTACGCGGTGGAAAGGGAATACGGCCCGTGGACCCTGCTTCGAATTCGAATAGAAACAGGCAGAACCCATCAGATACGAGTTCATTTGGCCCACAAGGGGCATCCGATCGTGGGAGACAAGCTCTACGGAGGCAATCGTAGCCGCACTCTTCGGTTGGCGTTCTTGCGAGAAGCGCTTGAACACTTTCAGCGCGTATTTCTTCACTCTCATCGACTCGAGTTCCATCATCCAAGCTCCGGCGACCTCGTCTCCTTCACAAGCCCTTTGCCTTCGGAGCTGGAAGACTTCTTGAAGAGCATCCAGCAGTGACGTGTAAACCCCTTGGAAATTCTCCCGGGTGAGGGGGACAGTCGTGACGGCGATCGTTTCACTGGTGAACACTCGCCGCAGCCGGGCGGTAGTACTTGTCGAGCAGCTGGTTCCGAAACTTGTTGGTCGGATCCAGCCGCTGCTTCAGTGCAAAGAATTCGGCCGCCCGTGGATAGGCACGTCTGAGTTGCTCCTCAGTCGCGTGAAGCTGATAAGGCAGATAGTATGAGCCCCCAACGCTTAGGGCCGCTTCGATGAGATCCCTGGTCCAGACACCGACCTGTTTCTGTGCCGCCCCATCGGTCCGCTGCTTGTAATAGATTACAAACGCGAACACCTCAGTGCGCGCCCATGCCAGGAGAGATCCCGGATCCTGCGTGGCATGACGGATCGAAATATTCACCACATTCACATTGCTCCGTCGCAGCACATTGCGCATCTGGGGCACAAAGTCATCGAAGCGCTCAACGGGAACGAAGTACTCTTGCAACAGATACGTAGAGGTCGTTCGAGACGCAGGTTCAAGCTCCGCAACATCGCGGCTGGCCTCATAGTTACGCCACGTGACCGGTTCGCCGTCGAAATATATCGGATCGACGAGGCGTCGCTGAATCAGCTTGCCAAACGGCCACTCCGATTCGATCCAAAACGCAAGCCGGTTGAGCCGATACGTCTGATCCGCTGGAATAAGGCGATCCTCGACCGTCACCGGATCGTCGGTCCTAGAAAAAGTCACTGCACGAACCACCGCGTAGTCAACCGGGAAGATGTTCCCGCTGTGAAACACTGCCGAAGTTTGACCACGAATGTGGTCGAAGAAGTATTGCCTGTACCCGGTGATCGGCATGATTTTGGTGTGGCGCTTCACCCTGACGTTGTCGGTGAGTTGCAGCGTCGCCTCGGTAATGACGCCCAGCCCGCCATAACCGCCGATCACACCATTGAAGATCTCTGTTTGCTCGATGGGGCTCGCCTCGACGATCGAGCCGTCCGCCAGAACCACTTTCAGCGACTTTACGGACCGCATTAGGGGACCTACCCCAACGTACCGACCGTGTCCATTCACAGAGAGTGATCCCCCGACCGTGAAGTTCGCGTAAGACTGCATGATTGTAACGGAGAGGTTGGCCGGATCAATCCGCTCCTGGATTTGGCGCCAGGTCGCGCCAGCCTGGATCGTGATCGTCTTATTTGCCGGCGAGAATTCAAGGATTCTGTTGAACCGGCGCATGTCGATGTGAAGGGCGCCTTCGGTCGCGATCTGGCCACCCATGCTGTGACGTGCGCCGCCGATCGAGATCGGCCCGGCGTGCCGTCTCACAGCGTCGGCGATCTCCGCCGTGGTCGTCGGCGTAATGACTGCGCTCACCGGAATCGGGTTCAGCTGGCTCACATCGTTGACTATGAGTGGCGACAGGGCCGGTTCCACTGGCGCGCGGATCACCGGCCAGATGCTCAGGCTTGCCGTCACCAGCAGAGCCATCAGTATCAAGGGGAACTGCCACCTGTGGGCCAGCTTGAGAACACCTGCCAGAGATCCCCGCTGAATCCCTCTTGGAAACCTCCTGCCTCGGTTATTCACGCTCAGGGCCCGCATCAGAGCCAATTCGGTTCGATGCCCATCTATTTCTGAGTCGTCGGTTTCCGAACATAGCGATTAAGTCGGCCAGGTTTAACCTTGAACGGTCCCGTGCGCTCCCTCGGAGAACCGCATCCGCTGATCTTACGCCAAGACAGATCCCACTGTTGTGAATTTTTCAGACACGCTGCCTCGCTGACGGGTGGCCGGGGCACCACATGTTTCGCGACTTCGAGGCGCCGGGTCACGATGCAGGGGGTTAGCCTTTTTTTCGAGGCGGCGTCAGGCAATGCAGCGCCACGCGCGAAGACTGCTGGCCGTGTTCTTTCCTGCGCGCCGCGCCGCGCGCGTGGACCCGCTGGTGGCTCTCAGATACCAATGAAAACACCGCCCGGCACCTCGTGGTGCGATTCAGACAGTGACCCTGCAGCGGCAAGACGTCCTGTTTCACCACGGAGACACAGGTCATGAGAAAGAATCGTAGCGCCGGCGTCTCGCCGGCATGTGAGCCTGGATAACTCCTTTTGCGTCAACAGGACCGTTTGCCGGCTGGAAGCCGGCGCTACATTTTTTCTCACGACCGCGGAGGGCACGGAGATTTCACAGAGGGTTCTCCGTGCATCTCCGTGTGCTCCGTGTCTCCGTGATGAATAAAGTGCTTGAATTCTTCTTGATCTTGGCCTCCCTTCACAACTCGTCGGGCGTTTATACTTCTACACCGCCTTCCTGCGCCTTGACTCGTGCTACATGGCACCCCTATAATTTTTTTGCTGAAATCAAGGGGTGTGAGGAGAGAATGAGTCTTCGCTTTGCTCTGGTTGGCCTGTTGCTCGCTGTCTTGATCCTCAGTCCGTCAAGAATGACAGGTCAGGATCCCGCGACAAAGCCTCGAACTGACGGCCAGCCCAGGCTCTCGGATCAGACTTATCGCGTAAGCGTGGATCTGGTCAATATCTTCTGTTCGGTCTGGGACAGGAAAAGACAAGCAGCAGGAAATCCAGAACTTCAGCCGGGAAACGAACCTGCCTTTGACGATCGCCCTGCTGGTTGACACGAGCCAGAGCGTGGCTCCCAAATTGAAGTTCGAGCAGGAAGCCGCCACAAACTTCTTTTACAGCGTGCTGCAGGAAAAGGATCGCGCGTGCCTGGTGGAATTTGATTCGGGCGTCACGCTGGTGCAGGACTTCACGAATGACTCCAACAAACTCGCCAAGCAGATAAAGACTCTGCGCGCCGCTGGGGGGACAGCCCTGTATGACGCCATCTATCACATCTCCGACGAAAAGCTGATCCGTGAAATGGGGCGAAAGGCGATCGTCATTCTTTCCGATGGCGAGGACATGTCGAGCAAGTCGACGCTGCAACAGGCCCTGGAAATGGCTCTCCGAGCCGAAGGAATAATCTACGCCATCAGTGTCAACCGCGGCGGCTTCTTCGGCGTGGGCTCGAGCAAAGAGGGGGACAAGATCCTGAAGCAGCTTGCGGAGGAAACAGGCGGTCGAGTCTTTGTTCCGTTCAAGGTGGAAGAACTGGAAGACTCGTTCCAGCAAATCAGCAAGGAACTGCGCAGCCAGTATAATATCGGCTATTTTTCGTCCAATAAGGCGAGAGACGGCGGTTACCGCCGGGTCGAGATAAAAGTGGAAGAGAAAGGGCTCGGAGTTCGTTTCCGTCGAGGCTATTACGCCCCGACCAGCTAGCCATGAGTGCAACCACAGATGAACACAGATGTGTACTACTAAGGCGAAAATCCTTCGCAACCAGGCAAGGATTTTTCGGTCAAATGACAAATGACCAATGGCAAATGACCAATGACAAATAGAAGTCAGAAGTCCCGACACCGAACTGCGATTTGTCATTTTTCATTGGTCATTTGTCATTTGCCAAATCTCTCTCTGCGGGCTCTGCGTCTCTGAGGTGAGATTCTTTCTTCGTTGCGGCTATGCTGTGCCAGGTTTATCTGTGTTTATCCGTGTTCATCTGTGGTTCCAAAAGTTTTTACTTCTTTTCCTCTTCTTTCTCCAACACCGCCATCACCTGAAATGCCACGTTCCGGCTTTCATCATCCGGTGTCAGGACGCGGATCTGCTTCGGCGACTGAGATCCTAACTTGAGCTCGACGGCTCGCTTGATCTGGGTTTGTTCAAACACGGGACCTCTCGACACCGGCCCCCCGGCGCCGTGCAGGCGAAGCAGCGCGACGCCCACGGCATCCAGCGCCACCCTGTCCCGAGAGGCTGCCACGACCTCCGGGTAGGCAAGGTCTCCGGCTTCCGGTCCCCCGTCCACAAAAACCCGGCTCGCGTCCATAACGGCCAAGAGGGGCCGGTAGAGTTGGTTTACTTCTGCGATCATGACGCGTTGATCCGGAGAGGAGTGCAGCTCCGCCATATAGTTCCGCCGGGTCCCTGCGCTGGCATGCTTCGCTACAAGGCCGATCGAGTTTTTGAGGCTGGCACTGAAATGCCCGCCGAAGCGGTGAGTCTTGAGATTGCATATCTGCACTACGGGCGCCCCCGCCGCCAGCCAGTCGGGAACCTCGACTCCTTTGCTCCAGTGCGACCCTTCCTCCAGCGCGCGGCGCCATTGCTCTGCAGGCAACTCTTCGAGAGGAAGCAGAGAAAAATCGAGACGCTTTGCCAGATCCGGGATGCCGATCTTTTCGCAGATCTCGCGGGTGATCCCCATGCCGCTTCGCTCGGCCACGGTGATCCTCCCGCAGTTTCTTTCTCGCAGCTGCGTCACTACATCGCGAAGCATGTCCGGATCGGTGGAGGCCGGGAACCCGTGCGGGCTGTTAAAATCGGGCTTGAGATAGATTCCCTTTTGCGCGAAATCCAGGTCTTCCATCAACTCCAGAGCCCGCTTCAGCGCCGCGCTCTTATCGGGATTCTTCACCAGGGCCACGGGTGATGCAGACTGCGAGGGCTCTTCCCTGCCTAAAAACACGAGGCCAGCCACAGCGCGAGAGGATCGAGCAACAAATTCCCTGCGACTCCAAGGCGTCCTTTTGCCCTGCGTCATCGTCAACTCCGGCTTGAATCTTTAGCCACGGAGACACAGAGATAAGATTTTCTCTGTGTCTCCGTGGCTCTGTGGCCAAATCGGGTTGCTCGTCACAGTCACGCTTTGACCACTCTCCAGCCCTGGGTTAAGATACACACTGCGGGGAGCGGCCCTTGAAGCGATTTGTCCTGATACATTATCATGAGATCAACCTTAAGAAGAATAACCGTGGCTGGTTCGAAAACCGTTTGAAGGAGCATGTCACCGCGCTGCTTGACGGTTTGGCGGACGATGGAATCCGCCGCTTTGCCGGGCGCTTGTTCATACCGCTTCGTCTCGAGTCACCGATTCAGGAAATCGAGCGCCGCCTGCGCACGGCGTTCGGCATAGCCAATTTCGCATTTGTTTGGGAGGTGGCCGCGGATCTGGAAGCGATACGCGGCGCGTTGCGGGAGCTGCTGACAGGGAAGCGTTTTGGGTCCTTCAAAATCGAGGCCCGCCGCGGCACGAAAGATTTCTCGATGAACTCCCAGCAAGTCAACGCGGAACTGGGAGCCTACGTTTGCGAGCTGACGGGCGTACCGGCCAAGATGGAGAACCCCGATCTCACCTGTTTCGTGGAGCTCGTAGGCCAGCACGCCTATATTTACTTCGACAAGATTCCTGGAGGAGGCGGGCTCCCCGCGCGGACCAGCGGCCGCGTGCTGTGCCTGCTGTCGGGCGGCATTGATTCTCCGGTAGCCGCCTATCGCATGATGCGTCGCGGCTGCAGAGTGCTCTTCGTTCATTTTCACAGCTTTCCGCATACCACGATCGAAGCGCAGGAAAAGGTGCGTCGCATCAGTCAGGTTCTTTCCCGCTATGAGATGGAATCGAAGCTCTTCCTGGTCCCTTTTGCCGATCTGCAGCGCGAGATCGTTGCGTATGCGCCACCTCCCCTTCGCGTGCTTTTGTACCGACGCTTCATGATGCGCATAGCCGAAGTTCTGGCCTTGGAGGAAGGGGCTCAGGGGCTGGTGACCGGCGACAGCCTGGGCCAGGTAGCAAGCCAGACGCTGGAAAACCTTAAAGCGGTTTCCAGCGTCACTCAGCTCCCGATTTTCAGGCCTCTGATCGGGGACGATAAAGAAGACATCATCCGGACAGCTCGCAGTATTGAAACGTACGACATCAGCATTCTGCCGGACCAGGACTGCTGCACGATGTTCGTACCCAAGCATCCGGAGACGATGGCGCGCATCGAGCGGCTGGACCAGGCCGAGTCGGCACTGGACGTCTCCCGGCTCGTGGAGGCAGCGGTAAGGGGGACAACCAGCGAGAAGGTCCACGCGGATTTCCGTGAATTGCGGATTGCGGATTGAGAAATCAGCGAGATCCGGAATCGGCAATTCGGAATCTGAAACCATGTGGTTTTTCAATCCGCAATCCGCAATCCGAAATCAATATGAGCCTGACCATACGAAACGCAACAAACCCGGACATGCCTGCTATCGTGCGCATGATCGGCGAGTTTCATCTTGATTACGAGAACCTTCAGCCCGAGCAGTTTATCGTGGTGGAGGACGGCGAGTTGATGGTGGGATTTGGCCGCCTGAAACCGTACCCGGACGCCACGGAGCTCGGCTGTGTGGGGGTTCTACACGAAAGACGAAAACAAGGCATAGGAAAACTGATCGTGGATGAGCTGATCCGCAGGGGACCGAGCACGATCTGGATCACAACGGATCTTCCGGATTACTTCCGCCCCCTGGGATTCAAGGAGGCGAACCACGTTCCGGGATCCATCAGGAAGAAGCTCGATCGTTTTCGCGACTTCGCCCGGGGCAAGATCGTGGGGATGCGCTACGACAAGCCCGTGTAACAGTGGTCAGTGGCCAGTGGTCAGTGGCCGGCAGCGCAAGCCGTTTCAAACTGACACTGGCCACTGACCACCGGCCGCTAAAACCATGCATTCCCCTCATCTCGAACGCAGATTCGGACTCCTGCACGCGACCGCTCTGAACATGTCCAACATGGTCGGAATCGGTCCGTTTATCACCATTCCCCTGATCATTGCCACGATGGGGGGGCCGCAGTGCATGCTTGGATGGCTGGTCGGGGTTTTTATCGCGATCAGCGACGGCATGGTCTGGGCGGAGCTTTCATCCGCGATGCCGGGCTCGGGGGGCACCTACGTTTACCTCAAACGCGCGTTCGAGAAACTCCGCTTTGGCCGCGCAATGCCCTTCCTCTTTGTCTGGCAGTTCATCCTGAGCGGACCGCTCGAGGTGGCGTCCGGGACCATCGGCATTTCGAAGTACATGAACTACTTCTGGAAGTCGATGACCCCGTTGCAGGGGAAATGCGTGGCCGCTCTCACCGCGCTGCTTGCAACTATCCTGCTGTATCGCCGGATCTCTTTTGTTGCGCGGGCGACCGTTACCTTGTGGGTCGGGATGATCCTGACTGTAGCCTGGGTCATCCTGTCGGGGATCTTCAGCTTTTCCCCTTCGCGCGCGTTTGACTTCCCCGCCAATGCCTTCCGGGCGGACTGGAGTTTCTTCGTGGGGCTTGGCCTGGCCATGCGTATCGCGATGTACGACTATCTCGGCTACTACGACGTGTGCTACATCGGGGACGAGGTCAAGGATCCGGATAGAGTGATCCCGCGCGCCATCGTGCTGTCGGTGATCAGCGTGGCCCTCATCTACGCGACGATGAATCTGTCGATCATCGGAGTCATTCCGTGGCAGAAAGCCGTCCAATCGAAATACATCGCGTCGGATTTCATGGAGCAGATCTACGGGACCTGGGCGGGCGCCGCGGTGACAGTGATGATCCTCTGGACAGCCTTTGCCTCGATCTTCGCGCTTCTCCTCGGATACTCGCGCATCCCTTACGCTGCCGCTCTCGATGGGTATTTCTTCCGCGTATTCGGCAAGCTGCATCCCACGGGGCACTTCC
>WNGD01004744.1_pt1 | contig 13912 bp, 10 predicted proteins | sample 5400671 | NCBI WGS metagenome assembly WNGD01 (sample SAMN13153369, study PRJNA577476) | soil metagenome | isolation source: 40 cm soil or saprolite under grassland replicate 2 | place: USA:California | collected 2016-06-15
GATCGACGGCGATGAGGCCGAAGGTTGGGCGATAGCCTGAGCTCCACTCGAAGTTGTCGAGGGCCGACCAGTAGGTGTAACCGCGGACGTCGAGTCCATCGCGCAGGCAGGCGGCGACGCCGCGCAGCGCCCGCTCGATATAGGCAATTCGTCGTGTGTCGTCGTCCGTGGCGAGGCCGTTTTCGGTAACGATGACGGGAAGGCCCGTCACTTTGCTGGCATAGCGGATCGTCGCTTCGAGTGCCTCGGGCCAGAATTCGTATTCCGTCTGGGTGAGTTCTACGCCCTCTTCTGGTCCCAGGGGACCATTGGGGCCGAAGCGTTGGCGGGAGTAGGTTTGGACGCCGATAAAGTCGTCGCCCTGAGTTGCTTCCAGGTAGACGTCCTGCAACTCGCGGCGCATGCGTGCAGCCATCTCTTCACCGCCGGGTTCCGCCTGGATATCTTGCATCGCCAGAGTCAGACCGACTTCGCACTTCCCTGGTCCTGCTTTGATGACCTCTACCGCACGGCGATGCGCGGCCAGGATTGTTGCGCGGCCTCGCTGGGTGTCAGCGTAGAGAAAGGGGGTGAAGCGCGTAGCGTCGCTACCGACACGACGTGCGGCCGCATCAAACCAGGACTCTGTGCGAGCAGCATTCATGGCTGTACCCATCATGGCTCAAACTTCTCCGGTGTGTCCTGAGCCTCCCATCCTCCAGCAGCGGCCAGCCAGCGTGGCGAGGTGAAGTGGTGAAAGGTGACCATGGGGGTGAGCCCATACTCGTGACACGTCGCTAGCATGCGCCGGTAATGGTCGAGTTGGGCAAGGGAGAATTCGCTCTCTTCCGGCTCAATGCGCGACCACTCTAAGGAGAAGCGATAGAGGGTGAAGCCCAACTCGGCCAGCAGGGCGATGTCCTCGCGGTAGCGGTGATAGTGGTCGCAGGCGTCGCCCGAGGACTCGACGTAGGAACTGCCCGGCACGTGCTCCAGTACCCAGTTGTCGTTGTAGACGTTGCCGCCTTCTACCTGATGCGCAGCAGTGGCGGTACCCCACAAGAATGTGGAGGGAAAAGTGATCTCCATTATGTGCTACCTCTCTTAGTGTTCTGGTGGAATAAGATGCTCCCGGCGATGGGTTGTACTATGATTGTCGAAGAACACTCGCTGTTGCTTTACCTCGTTGATCATAGCAACAGCATAGTTCTCAAACGATGATGTCTACCGGGTGCGCGTACGATTTTTGAACCCAAGAGGTATGGTAGGAGCGGCATTTATGACGCCAGTCCGCAAGCGGTCAAACAGTCGAAAGAGAGACGGACTGGCGTCATAAATGCCGCCCCTACATCTTTCCCTGGAAGCAACCTCCTGGCACCATGCAAAAATCGCACGCGCTCCTATGTCTACCCCTTTGTTCTCATCAAGGGTCTCGTAGCCTGTTATAATATAGCATACCATTTTGCAGTAGGATACAGCTACAGGGCTACAGGAAAGGCATGGTCTGGGTGGACAGAGCGGTTGGTATTGAGAAAAGCATGACATATTTGGAGGAAGAAGAACGCATGACACATCTCTATCTCATTCGGCATGCCGAGGCAATGAGTGCTATCAAAGGATTCGTAGGCGATGGTGGTTTGTCTCCCCTTGGTATCATGCAGGCTAAGCGTTTGCGCGATCGCCTGGCTGCAAGTAGGGAGATTGCCCCTGACGTGTTGATTGCCAGTACGTTTCCTCGTGCCCGGCAAACAGCAGAGATTATCGCTCCAGCATTGGGAGTTCCTTTGATGCTGGATGATAGTATCCAGGAGCTTCGTCCAGGGGAAGCTGAGGGTATGCCGGTGGATATGTTCAGAGAAAAGTTTGGAGAGCCGGATTATGAGGAAGATCCATATCGACCACTAGCTCCTGGTGGAGAGAACTGGGGACAATTTATGTTGCGGGTAGGCACAGCCCTGCATCGCATAGTACGGACATATGCAGGAAAGACAATTGTGCTCGTCTGCCACGGTGGTGTTATTGATGGGTCATTTCTTTACTTTTTTAAGATGAGTGCCTGGACCCTTCCACCAGCCCGCTTCTACACGCGTAATACCTCAATTACGCATTGGCAAGAAATTCTCTCAAGGAAAAATGAACCGTATTGGCACTTGATAAAGTACAATGATGCTTTCCATCTGCACGATATCGGTACTCCTGCACACATCCCGTGGGGTCAGATCGCAGTGAGTCCTGCGTCGGATCGGGACAGGCCAGCAGTACCAAGTGAGGCAGAGTCATTCGATGTGAGAGAGCAGGCCGATGATGCAACGTAGGAAAGCTCGTCGCAGATGGTTTACGTAGGGGACTACCTCATAGGCGTGAACTTCAGCCAAGAAGGACCGGGGTTCAAGTGAACGCCCGTGAGGTCGCCCCGCCATCTGTCATCCTGAGCGCAGCGAAGGATCTCTCGGGGCCGAGCAGAGATCCTTCGCTGCGCTCAGGATGACAGCCGTGCTGAAGTTCACGCCTATGGGGGACTACTTGGCGTTCCACACCTGCACGGTTCCTTCCACCCCACCGGAGGCGATGTACCTACCATTTGGAGACCATACCACGGCTTGCACTCCCGCCGAATGTTGTGTGTAGGTAAAGATCTGATCCCCGGTGAGGCTGTTCCAGATCTGGACATTGTCGCCTGCCGAGGCAATGTCGCTGCTATCGGGCGACCATGCCACGGCTTGGACTGAACCAGTATGTCCATAATATGTGACGGGACTCTTTTGTGGCTGTGTATTGCTTTCGAAGAGAGTTACAGGCCATACCTGCACCGTATGATCCTTCCCTCCCGAGGCGATGCGTTGACCATCGGGCGACCATGCGACTGTATACACCTCATCTGTATGTTCACGGTAGGTGAAGATGAGTTGTCCAGTGGCCGCCTCCCAGATTTGTACGGTCATATCAAAACTTGCCGAGGTGATGTACCTGCCATCGGGTGACCACGCGACCGAGCCTATGCCTCCCGAATGCCCACGATAGATGACAATCTGACGCCCGGTGGCTGCTTCCCAGACCTGTACGGTCTGATCACTGCTTCCCGAGGCGATGTATCTGCCATTGGGTGAGCATGCGACTGTGATGACCCAACTGGCATGTCCGCGATAAATACTCCGAATTTTTCCGGTGGTGGCATCCCAGATCCAAACAACGGAATCATCACCTCCAGCAACGATAGTATGGCCGTCAGGCAGCCAGATTAAGGCTTCAACCCTCTGCCCGAGGCTAGGATCGGAAAAGTTGATGACATGCTGTCCTGTATTGGCATCCCATGCTTGTATCTGACCATCCCAATCTCCCATAGCAAGGCGTGTACCATTGGGTGACCATGCCACAGCCAGGATACCACTGTGCGTATTAGCAGAAAGGATACCACTGTGCGGATCATAGGTGTAGATGGTGCCTCCCAGCTTTGGGCTATAGCCTGGATGCGGCCAGCCTGACCGAAACAGAAGCTCCACTTGCCAGGTTAGCGCACTGCTGAGAGCTGCAATCCCTGTCAGTCCTCCCAATTTCAACAGTGAGCGGCGAGAGAATCGGCGTTTTTTGGAGGTAGATGTGGCAATTGGTTGCGTTGCAAGAAGTTGCAGTTCCTGTTTGACCACACCCATAGCGTATGGTCTTTTGCGTACGTCCTTGTGTATCATCTGCCGAATCAACGCCTCAAGCCAGGCAGACTGAGGGTGCTTAGACAGCCTTGGAAGAGCAAGATGCAAGCGAGAGCGCCCTGTCTGTAACTGGCGAAGTATTCTTCCCAGGCTATTGATCGAATTGCTCCTTGATATGGCAGCCGATGGGGTGCCTGCCCCGATGTCTAGCAGGTAGAGTTTGCCGTCAGGTGTACGCCAGATGGTGTGCAGCGAAAGATCATGGAATCCGAGAGGCGGCTGTTGTAGGTGCAGATAGTCGAGCACCTTAGAGAGCTGGATACCCATGTCGACCACTTCTTCTACAGGAAGAGGTCGATATTTTCTTTTCTTCAGATAGGCTTCGAGCGTTTCACCTGTAAGAAAGTCCATGACGAAATACCAGCGTTGATCCTCTACGAAGTAATCATAGATACGCGGAAGGTTGGGATGGATGAGGTCAGCCAACAAAAACATCTCATGCCTGCTCGCTTCGATCATTTCCAAGGATTCCTGCCTGCCCGAGTTATTCTGGCCTATTTCCTTGAGAGCTACCATGCGTTTGCCGAGTTGTATGTCCTCCGCTTTGTAAACGGTGCTCACCTCATCTGTACTGAGCACGTCGAGAATACGGTAGCGCTGCTGAATGATGACATTGGGGAGGAGCAAGCCAGTGAGGGGATGCGTTGTGGTTCCAGTTCCTCCTCCGATAATGTTGGAAAGTGGCTCGCCACAGGCAAAACAATGTGTTGTCTGGGCTGGATTAGCTGCACCACATGTCTTACAATAGATGGAGAAAGAAATTTTGTCGTTTACATCGCTCGCCATATCTGCACCGTTCCATCTTCACTGCCTGAAGCAATGAGTTGGCCATCCGGCGACCACGTCACGGATGTGACTTGACCGGAATGACCGCGATACATCAGAATCTGGCCTTGTAAGACCATTGCTTGCCGATCTTTTGTATTCCTGCCCTTGCCGAAAGACCACACTTGTACCGTGACATCGGTCCCGCCCGAAGCGATACGGCCTTCGTATCCAGGGAACAGGTGTGGCCCTTTCTGCCATGCCACAGCATTTACTGCAGCAGTATGGCCGCGGTAGGTGAAGAGTGTGTGTCCCGTAGTGGCATCCCAGACCTGCACGCTGCTATCGGCTCCGCCCGAGGCAATGTGTTTCCCATCGGGTGACCAGACCACGGCATTTACTGCAGCAGTATGGCCGCCATAGGTTACATGCCTGTGCCTTGTAGCGGCATCCCAGACCTGCACGCTGCCATCAGCTCCGCCCGAGGCGATATATTTCCCATCGGGCGACCAGGCGAGGGTGAGAACCGCTTGAGCATGGTCGCCATACGTGAATGAAAAGCTTCCCGTCGTAGCTGAACGCACTTCGACAGAGGTGTTCCCGCTAACAGCAGCGATGCTGGCACCATTGGGAGACCATGCCAGGGCATTGGCATCCCCAGGCTTAAAAGTTAGGAGGATATCGTCTCCCGTTTCCACACTCCAGACCTTTACTGTATCGTTGCCAAGTGCTGAAGCGATACGCATGCTGTCGGAGGACCAGGCCAAGGCATCCACTCTCTGGTTCTGTGTCGCAAAAAGAGCGGGAACTCTTTTGTGGCGTGGAGGCTCCTCCATCCCTGGAGCAATGACAAGGGTAGAGACAAGGGTGATGTTGCCTGTGCTAGCATCCCACACCTGCACTGAGCTATCCAGAGTGCCAGCGGAAGCGATGTACTGCCCCTGAGGCGACCACGCGACGGCAGTCACCGAGCCACGATGACGTCGGTATGTGTAAAGAGGCTTGCTGAGCAGCGTAGCTCTGGCAGAAGATGGTGCAGGAGTGGCAGGGGAAATAACGGGAGTAGTTCCCATGAGTGGGTGCGTTGCTGCGGCTGCGGTCAGCTTTTCAAAGACGGATGCTGTGATGAAGCTACTGCTGCTACAAACGGCCAGGGTGCTGACGAGACCAATCACAAAGCTTCTCCGCTTGACCTGAGTACGGGGGTATCTCTGCGCTGGGCTAAGCTGCTGAGCCGTCAGCTGAGCCAGGAGACGTTGTAATTCTTGCTTGACGATGGCTATACTTGCTGGTCGCTTGCTCATCTCCATCTCTACCATCTGCTTGAGGAGAGAGTTGAGTTGGGCAGAGATGAGCGAGTTGTGTATTTGTATGGGTTTAAAGTGAAAGGGTGTGAGTGAGGGATCATCACCTGTCAAAAGCTGGTGTAGCGTGGCACCAAGCCCGTAGATATCAGATTGGGAGGTTGTCTGCGCTTTGCCATACTGTTCGGGAGCGGCGTAGCCTTTTGAGCCAAGGGGAATGGTATCTTTGGCTTTCCCCGGCTTAAAGTAGCGAGCGATGCCAAAATCAATCAAATAGACGTGGTTGTCGACCGTTAGCATAATATTCGCAGGTTTGATATCGCGAAAGATAATGGGTGGCTGGTGGGTATGCAGGTAATCAAGCACCATGCAAAGTTGGATACCGATTTCAAGGGCAGTCTTAGTTGAGAAGAGTTGGATGAATTTGTCCAGGCAGTCTTCCAGCGTATCTCCTGCGATAAAGTCCATGACAACATAGGAGCAGCCATGTTCAGTAAAGTGATCGTGAATGCGCGGTAGATTGGGATGGCTGAGATCAGCAAGTAAAAGTGCTTCACGTTCAAAGGCAGCGATGGCCTCGACCTGCTCTTGTGGGCTTAGACCAGCCTGGCTCATTTCTTTGATCGCTACAAGACGATTGCTGAAAAGCGTATCTCTCGCCTGGTAGACAGCTCCAAAGCCGCCAGTACCTATCTGGCTGACGATGCAATAGCGTGCGTGAAGCAGGTGAGAGGGTGCAAGAGGGCCTACGACTTTGCTTATCGGAATTGCTGGGGTGGTTGATTTCTGTAAAAGAGGGGAGGGTATAAGAGGTTGCAAAGTATTGTTACAAGCAAAGCAGTATGTCGCTTGTAAGGGATTAGATGCTCCACACTCGTTACAATAAGTTGTGGGAGCCGTCATTTTCACCTCCCAAAACCGTTATCGTTCTCTTTTCAAAAGGTAACATACAGTGAGAAGGCGTGTCAAGGACGCGAGTGGTTTGATACTGAGGGTGCGTTTCACTTTTTTGCACACGGCAGACGCTCCCTTTCAACGACAGATGGAGGGGCGGCATTCATGACGCCAGTCCGTCTCTGGTGACCTGGTCTGGCGGCTTGCGGACTGGCGTCATGAATGCCGCCCCTCCCATCCTTCTTGAATCCGTGCCAAAAAATGAAACGCACCCTGATACTGACCCATGTTTGACAAACATGCATGTGTTGGTGTATTCTCGAAGGAGTAAGCAAGCATGATCGTCCAGGTTCCGACGATGGGGCTGACATGGTTTGGTCGTGATTGCAGTGAAACAGCGGAAATGTCGTTTTTTTCGCAAGCGTGCAAGCGATTACAGAGCAGAAAAGAGAAGAGGAATGAGCACAACATCAAGTATGATGCGCACCGCTTTATACACTGGTCAAGTGTGTATTGAGTGTGTCCTTTTCTGTGTATCTGTGATCCTCGTATGCGTAAGCGTCGCCGCTGGAGAAAATGTTGTACGCATGGAGAATGTTGAAATTGGTGCTCACGCGTCGGTTTCTTGCTGTGCCTTGTTGCTTTTTGCTTTCCTTCTTCCCTGCCTCACCCTTACTGGCCTTGCCAGACTCGTTGGGCTACAGAGTCTGGTAGGGCTTACGATGAAGCTAGCCACAAGCACAGCTTAGGGAGAGAAAACGGGGCAATGATGTACCCTTATCCAATGTCGGTATCCTGAAGAGGTCCTCCCGTATAGCTGGGAGTACCTCTTTTTATTGCGGATTCGCAGTATTTTGGCACTTGCAAAGAGCATTGCATTTGCAACCTCAGCGAGCGGTGCCATTCCTTCCTAACATTCTAACAAGGAGAATTACATGCTGAAAGAATTGGTATCTCGCACACGTATCCACAGTGGTATGCAAAAGGGAAACATTACAAAATATCAACCTTTTCCCCCCATCACTTTGCCAGACCGCCAATGGCCGTCTCGTACCATTACAACTGCCCCCATCTGGTGCAGCGTCGATCTGCGTGATGGAAATCAGGCACTTCCTATCCCTATGGGAATCAAGGAAAAGCTGGCGATGTTCCGGCTTCTGGTCGATATTGGCTTCAAAGAGATCGAAGTGGGCTTTCCTTCATCCTCGCAGATCGAATTCGACTTTGTGCGCTTGCTGATCGAGGAAAATCTCATTCCCAATGATGTTACCATCCAGGTACTCGTGCAAGCCCGTGATGAGTTAATCACGCGCACCTTCGAGTCGCTGCATGGAGCCAAGAAGGCGATTGTCCATCTCTATAATTCGACCTCGCCACTCCAACGGCGCGTAGTGTTCGGACTGGAGAAGCCAGACATCGTGAACATCGCCACACGTGGCGCGAAACTGGTGAAGAAGTTGGTATCTACGCTTCCTGCAACACAGGTCATCATGCAGTACTCTCCCGAAAGCTTTACGTCGACCGAAGTCGATTTCGCCCTTGAGATCTGTGAAGCTGTGGTTGATATATGGCAACCTACTTCTGAGAACAAGATCATCCTGAACCTGCCGGTCACGGTTGAAGTCGCCACGCCGAATGTGCATGCCGACCAGATCGAATGGTTCTGCCGCCATCTACGCAATCGTGAGACAGCTATCATCAGCCTACATACGCACAATGATCGCGGAACGGGCGTCGCTTGTACCGAGTTGGGCTTGCTGGCCGGTGCAGATCGCGTCGAGGGAACCCTCTTCGGCAACGGCGAGCGAACAGGCAACGTGGATATAGCGACGGTCGCCCTCAATATGTATTCACAGGGCGTCGATCCCGGACTGGATTTTAGTGACATGAACGCGATCCGCGCCGTTGCTGAGAAATGTACGCGACTAGAGGTGCCGCCCCGCCATCCTTACGCAGGCGAACTGGTCTTTACAGCCTTCTCCGGCTCACACCAGGATGCGATCAATAAGGGCATGACGGCGCAGGACCCGGCTCCCGATGCACTGTGGCAAGTTCCTTATTTGCCCATCGATCCCAAGGATATTGGCCGTTCGTATCAGGCGATTATTCGCATTAACTCGCAATCGGGTAAGGGTGGGGTGGCCTATGTGATGGAGACTGAGTTTGGCTACCAATTGCCTAAGGCGATGCACGTTGAGCTGGGCAAGGTGATCAAAAATCTCGCTGATGCGTGCGGTGAGGAACTGTCGGGCATGCAGATCTTCCAGGCGTTCGAGCAGGAATATCTGCTCCGCAGCGAGCCGTTTGCCCTCAAGGCGTTCCACGTGGAAGAAAGAACTGGGCAGGATGGCTCAAGGGGTGTGGCATGTACAGCGCACATCTTCGTTGATGGTATCGTGCGCGAGTTGCATGGTCAGGGCAACGGTCCCATTGATGCTTTTGTGCAGGCGCTCAACCAGGGCGATGTGGCCGATTTCAAGGTACTCTCCTATACAGCGCATGCGCTTGAGCAGGGAGCCGAAGCTCAGGCCATAGCCTATATCCAGATCCAAACACCCTCCGGCGCAGCATACTTTGGCGCAGCAATCGATACAAATATCGAGCTTGCCGCAGTAAAAGCTGTGCTCAGTGCGCTGAATCGGTCAGAACGCTCTCGCCGATAAACGCGCAGAGGGAGGTTTTTTGCAATGGCGCAGGAAATCTCGTAGGAACCCTTGTGGCTGCACATCAGGTTTATGAATGTGCAGCCATCGTTGCGGCTTCTCCCAGCGGGCGGCCACAAGGGCCCCTACGCGTTTGTCATCATCCTTTCTGTCCCTCATCGGTTACGATAGGCGGTGAGATGGGCGGCTAACATATCGAGGCATCTGCTGCATCGTCGGTCAGAAGCCATTTCTGGATGCAGGGTGATCGGCCTGGCTACCTCTCCATCTTTCTCCTCCTACGACATGCTCCCATTAGTCAGGGTAGTTCGAGCATATTGATCGATGGATTGGATAAGGGTCTGAAGTCTGAAAGGTTTGCGAAGGATAGGAATAGATGGAAAACGCGCTTTAACATGCCCTATCTCATGCTCACCAATATCAGAAATGAGGAGTATGGGGAGTCTCTCGGTAGTAGTAGTTGAACGGATTCTCATAACCACTTCTTGCCCAGAGATACCATCTGGCAGGTTTAGGTCAACAATGATCAGATCGTATGGGAGCAACGTTGTTTCGGAAACAGGAGAGAGTGCCTCTAAAAGAGATGCGCCTGTGGTATGTATATAGACTCTATGTCCTAAGAGTTCTAGTGCAGCGGCCATCCACTCTCGGGTCTCTGGATTATTCTCTAGCAGTCCGATTTTCATGAGTCCCTTTCTCCTCTTTCCACATAGATGCAAAACCCTTCCATTTATCCTATGCTTTTCAGCAATCGTCAGACGCCCACGTTCCCAGCTTTTCAACCGCGTCACAGCCTGTTCTTGCCTGGAAAGAACAACGCTTTGGCTTTTCGCATGCTGCTGTTCCCTCTGCCTTTGGGTGAGTAACAAGCATTTTCTTGACAAAGATTGCCTCGGCAGGTTCGCTGATCTCGATACTGACTTTCCTATCGACTATCATGGCGCCCCCCTCCCTGCGTCGGCACGCTTTGCCGCATGCAGTATAAGGTCAGGAATAGGCCATGGGGAAGTGCTAAAATGATGCAAAGATGATTCAAAAGTGACCAAAAATGTTTTTACACCTCAACAGGGACTAGACTCATGAGATATAATAAGAACACTTAGAGAGGCGATGACGGGGAACATGCACACCCCACTATGATGATGGAGAGGAGTATACATCTATGACCACCGAAGCCTACACACATTCCCCAGCCAATCTCGCTCTCTTCCGTGAAAAAGTTGCCGCTGCTCGTCGGCAATCAGGGCGACTGCAAAGGGAACTGGCCAACGCGCTGGGTATCGATGCACAGGTGCTAAGTCGCAAACTGCACGGTGCGAAGCAGGCGTTTCCAACCCATGCGGAAGTGAAGCAGATCATCAAAACGCTAGCAGCCTGGGATGCCCTCACCACGCAGGTCGAGGCCATCGAACTCCTCTCGTTGATGGGCTTGAGAGCGGAGAGCTTCTCGGACCAGGAGTGGAACACCGCTCCACTGAACCGGCTTGAGTCAGCGCCACGTACCAGAACAGTCGGCGCGGCTTCCCCACTTTCTGTACCATACACCTCCTCTCCAATACCTGCGTCACCTACCTCACTGATTGGGCGTGAAGGTCACGTGCAGATGCTGCTGGAGCGGCTGCGGCAACCATCTGTGCGCTTCCTGACGCTGCTAGGGGTAGGCGGGGTAGGCAAAACGCGCCTGGCGCTGGAAGTGACACGCGCAGCCCAGCGTGATTTTGCCGATGGCGTGTGTTTTGTGTCCTTGGCAACGATTCGCGATGCCGCTCTCGTCGCCGCAACGATCGTGCAGGCACTGCACCTCTCGGAGCCTCTTGCCAGAGGTGAGCCTGGCAGGGGGAGCGTCTCTTCACACGTCGACGTGCTCAAAGAGTTTCTGCGAGAAAAAGAACTCCTGCTCGTGCTGGATAATGTGGAGCAAATCCTGGAGATCGCGCCTTTCATCAGCGACCTGTTGAGTACCGCTGCGGCGCTGAAGGTCATGGTCACCAGCCGGGCTGTTCTGCACCTGTATGGAGAGCATGAATTCAGTGTTCCTCCGCTGGAAGTCTGCCTGCCCGAGCAGGCGTCCGATCCGGACAGTGTCTCTCAATTCCCGGCCATCCGCCTGTTTGTCGAACGCGCTCAGGCCGTCAATACTACTTTTCAGATCACTGGACACAATGCGGCAACCATCGCGCACATTTGCGCTCGCCTGGATGGACTACCCCTGGCCATTGAACTGGCTGCGGTACGTACCAAAGTGCTTCCTTTGCCTCTGATCCTGCAGCGGCTGGCAGGTGGGGGAGGGCAGCGCCTGACATTCCTGCGCTCCTCGGCACGCGATGTTCTCCCACGCCACCAGAGCTTACACGATACGCTGGAGTGGAGCTATGAACTGCTTGATCCACCACAACAACGCCTTTTTCGTCGCCTGAGCGTGTTTCTCGGCGGCTGGACGTTGGACGCGGCTGTGGCTATTGGTCTGGCAGAGGATCAAGCGGCGACGCTAGATGATGCGCTTGAGCGGATAGAATCCCTGATCGATCACAGCCTGGTGAAAAGAGTGTTGCCAGAAGAAGGTCCCCCAGAGGAGAATGCGGAGCTCCGCTTTTATTTCTTAGAGACGATCCGTGAATATGCGATGGGACGACTGGAGGCATGTGGGGAGCGTGAAGACATACAACGACGGCACGCGATCTATTACCTGGCGATTGCGGAACGCATCGAGCCAGAGCTCTCTGGCCGCGAGCAATCTCTGGCCGCGTCGATACTGGCCTGCGAACAGGACAATTTGCGTGCAGCCTTAACGTGGGCCATTGAACACGGTGAGGCCGACATAGCCCAGCGGATGTGCGGTGCTCTCGCGATGTTTTGGGAATGGCGCACCCAATTCCAGGAGGCCCATCGCTGGATCGATGCAGCGGTCAAAATGGCACAGCAGACGAAACCCTCGGTCCGCGCCAAGCTGCTGGGGGCGGCATCGCGCCTGGCTCTGTGGGAGATAGCATACGAGCGTTCGCGAGAATTGGCTCAGGAAGCCCTGGCTCTCTACGAAGAAGTTGGAGACCTTGTTGGGAAAGCCTGGGCTATTTTCCAAATTGGCGATACCTGGCATATGCAAGGCGAATATGCACTGGCAACCAGATACCTTGAAGAGAGCCTGTACCTCCTCCACAAGCAAGGAAACCGGCGCATCTATGCCTTTACCCTGAGCAGGTTAGGGGCGATGGCGACGCTCCAGGGCAACTTCCCTCAAGCGTGGGCCTATCTGATCGAAGCGTTACCGCTTCTCCGTGAGTATAGCGAACCGGGCTGGCTCAACGTCAACCTTGTTTACCTGGGCGTGCTGGCCCTTGCCCAGGGCGATTTGATACAGAGCATCACCTACCTGCGGGAGGGATTGCTCCTCGCGCAACAAACGGGCAATCGCTACATGCTTGCTACCGATCTGATCGCATTCGGCTGCTTGTTAGGAACAATGCGGGGGCCATCCTATGCCGCTCGGGTGTGCAGCGCCGCAGAATCCCTCCTTGAGAGCCTCAATACCGCGCTGCCAGCAGCATACCGTCCACTCTATGATGCCTATCTTGGCAACTTGAAGTCACAGGTCGAGGAGACAACATGGGAAACATGGTGGGCAGAAGGCAAAGCCTTCTCCCAGGAAGAGATAGGCGCGCTTGCACTCGCCGCGAGCGAGGCGACAGGGGTGTAATGAATAGCAGACTGGGTGGGACGCACCGAAGATGAAACGTGGAAAAGGATCGCGTGAGAGAGCCATCGCACATTACAACGAGACCGACAGCAAGCGCCTGGCAGTGGTTGAAGCGGTGGCACGCAGTGTACACACCTCCCTGGATGTGAGTAGTGTGGCACGTGCGGCAATCGAAGCTATGCGGGCCACCTTCGAGACCTGCTACGTCTTCCTCCACCGCGCCGATCCAGTGCTGCAGGCGTTGCATCTGGTGCAGATCGCTCCGGTTCCCGCCGATGCTCGCACGCTTCACACAGTGCAGACGGTGATGTACGATAGTGCTTTCCACGTGGCCCGCTCCTACAAAGAGCGCGAGCCGATCATCATCGAAGACCTGCAGTCCGCATCCACCCACCGCATGGAACCCACCCACTTGCTCGTCATGAGTGGAGCGCGCAGCTCTATCTGTGTTCCCCTCTGGTTTGGGGAGACCTTTGAAGGCGCTCTTACGGCACTGTTCCCTGTCCCCATTGCGGCAGGTGGACCCGAAGTGCAGGCACTCCTCGGCTGCCGTTCATACCTGGCTGTTGCCCTGGCGCAGGAGCGTCTATACCAGCAAGTCGAACAGGAGCACCTGCGCCTGCAGGCGGTGCTGGACCAGGTGCCCGAAGGCATGCTAATTATCGAGGCTGCCACTAGCAAGATTGGCTACGCCAATGCCGCTGCGGCCGACCTCCTGGGCATTCCCTTAGAACAATTCGTCGGAACTCCCTTGTCGATCACTCCACAGGAGTTCCATGTCCCGCGTGTGCATGGACACCCGGCATTCCCCTGGCAGTTTGCCGTGGTGCGTGCGCTTAGCGGCGAGACAGTCACCAGACTGGATACCCTGGTGGTGCGACCGGATGGCAGCCATGCGTCCGTACT
>WNGD01004392.1_pt1 | contig 13911 bp, 16 predicted proteins | sample 5400671 | NCBI WGS metagenome assembly WNGD01 (sample SAMN13153369, study PRJNA577476) | soil metagenome | isolation source: 40 cm soil or saprolite under grassland replicate 2 | place: USA:California | collected 2016-06-15
GTTGGGGTAGACGTGCTGGTCCATGAACGCGCTGACGCGCGAGCGCCACTCGCGGACCTCCAGGGTCATGCCGAAATCAGCCATGGTCGCCTCCGGTGTCGGGTTCCGTCATCGTTTCCCGTCCGGTTTCTTGCTGCAAACAACCGTATCCCGGCCGCAACGTAACTGGCGCTCGCTCGTGTCAGCCGCCTGGTAACGTGATTTTGGGATGTATAGCACCGCACCTCTCGGAACGGCCGATCCAAAGCGGCTGGGGCCCTACTTCATTTTGGGGCGGCTCGGCGGCGGCGGTATGGGGGTCGTCTATCTGGGCCAGACGCCGGAACGGCGGCTGGTCGCGATCAAGGCCATCCGCGAAGATCTGGCCCACGACCCGGAGTTCCGGGCGCGCTTCAAGCACGAGGTCCGGGCGGTATCCGGGGTGGCGGGGTTCTGCACCGCGCGGATGCTGGACGCCGACGTCGATGCCGAGCGGCCCTGGTATGCCAGCGAGTTCATCGAGGGCCCGACCCTGCGCGAGGCCGTCGACGAGCGCGGGCCGCTCAAGGGGCAGCAGCTGCTCGGCTTCGCCGTCGGCGTGGCCGAGGCGCTGGAGGCAATCCACGCGGCCGGGGTGATTCACCGCGATCTCAAGCCAAGCAACGTGCTGCTGTCGCCGACCGGCCCCAAGGTGATCGACTTCGGGATCGCCCGCCAGGCTGGCCAGACCGCCCTCACCCAGACCGGCATGCTGGTCGGCTCGCTCAACTGGCTGTCCCCTGAGCAGCTCCGCGGCGAGACCGCCTCCCCGGCCAGCGACGTGTTCGCCTGGGGCGGGCTGGTGGCCTATGCCGCCGGCGGCGAGCCGCCCTATGGCACCGGCTCGGCGGAGGCGGTCAGCCAGCGGATCCTCCACGACGACCCGGACCTGCGCGGCCTGCACGGCCCCCTGCTGGAAGCCGTCCGCCCGGCGCTGCGCAAGGACCCGCGCCAGCGTCCCAGCCCGAAGGCGCTGCTGGAGCGCCTGGTCGGTGGCGCCCCAGCCGACCCGGTCGCCGCCGCCACCGACGTGGTGCAGCGCACCTGGGTGCAGCCTTCGGTGCAGCCTTCGGTGCAGCCCGCCGTCAGCGGCGCGGCGGCGCCCGCTCCCCCGCGGGAGAGCGCGCGGGAACGGGAACGGGGGCAACGACCGACACCGGCAGGCGGCCAGCAGCCCCGGCCGCGGGTCGTCTCTCAGCCGGTCGCGCCGAGCGTCCCACCCCGGCTACGGCCCGCGCCGCCGCCGTTCGTGCCGCCGCAGCAACCTCGGCCGCAGCCCGTCCCGCACACCCGGACGCCGGTGTTACCGCAGGCGCCGGGGCCTGCCGCACCCTCCCCCTCCCGGCCAGCCCAGGTACCCGAAGGGCGCGCCCAGGATCGGGACCGGGCTGGGACAGGGGAGCGGCGCGATCCCCCGCGCTCCGACGGCAGGATCAGGGTTCTGGCCGACCTGCTCCCCGGGGGGCTGTTGCGGGACCTGGCACTGGTGGCCGCGTTCGCCGCGCTCGAGGCTGAGGCGCTGGCCAGCGACGACCCGGTCTCCTCGATCAGGGTCACCAGCGCCATGCTGCTGACCCTGGCCGGTGCGGCCCTGCTCGGCCGGCGCCGCGCCTTCACCGGGTTCCTGTTCGGCATCGCCGCGCTCTACGGCCTGATCGGCCACAATGGCCTGCCGAGCCTCGGGGATGTCGGCGGCTACCTGCTGCTGGCGTCGGGGATCGTGCTGACCGGCACCCTGGCCCGGGTGGGCCGCCGCCACAAGGCGGCCATGGCCGCGTTCGCCATGGCGGTCGGCTTCGCCTTCGTCTGGGGCGTCCTGCAGCTCAACCTGCACATCCCCAACCCGAACGTGCACCTGCCCACGCCGTTCTGAGCGCGTTCCGCGAACCGCTCAGCGAACCGTCCCAAGGAACAACTTGACGGTCCGGTAACTTTGGGCCACGGTGGAAGACGAGCAAGCGAACGCGCACCCGTGGTTCAGGAGCCAGGCTATGCAGTCCCGGTTCGTCGACCTCGATGGGCCTGTCCACTACGCCGACTTCGGCGGCGGCGACGACGCCGGCGCTGGCCCGCCGCTGGTGCTGGTCCACGGCCTCGGCGGATCCCACCTCAACTGGATGGCGGCGGCGCCGCTGCTGGCGCGGCACTCGCGGGTGCTCGCACCCGACCTGATCGGCTTCGGGCGCACCCCGCTGGCCGGGCGGCAGCCGCGCATCCGCGCCAACCAGCGGCTGCTCGGCCGCTTCGTCGACGAGGTCGCCGGCAGGCCGGCGGTGCTGGTCGCCAACTCCATGGGCGGGCTGATCAGCCTGCTGGAGGCCGCCGAGCGTCCCGAGCGGGTCGCCGGGCTGGTGCTGGTCGACCCGGCCGTGCCGCGGCCGCGTGGAGTCCGGCTGGACCGCGAGGTGCGCCTCGGCTTCACCGTCTTCGCGATCCCCGGCGTTGGCGAGCGCTTCCTGGCGCACCGCCGCACCCGGCTCGGTGCCGAGCGGCTGGTCGCTGACGTCCTGCGGGTCTGCTGCGTGGACTCGGCGCGGGTCGCCCCCGAGGTGGTCGCCGCCATGTGCGCGCTCACCCAGGAACGCAACACGCTCAAAGGCAACGACGCGGCCTTCCTGGCGGCGGCCCGCTCGCTGCTGCTGACCCTCGCCCGGCCAGGCCCCTACCTGCGGGTCGTCCAGTCGGTGGCGGCGCCGACCCTGCTGCTGCAGGGCGACGGCGACCGGCTGGTGCCCTTGGGTTCGATCCAGGCGATCGCGCGCGCCCGGCCCTCCTGGACCCTCCAGATCCTCGATGGCCTCGGGCACGTGCCCCATCTGGAGGACCCGGAACGGTTCGCGGCGGCGGTGACCGCCTGGCTCGACACCCAGGCCCTCGACGTCAGTGGGGCGCGCCCGGGAACACGTCCGTCTCGCTGACGTGCCAGACCGGGTGGTCCCCGGCGGTCTCGACGTTGAAGCCGTAGTCGTAGACGAGCGTGCCGCCGTAGGTCGCGCCCAGCGACACCAGGGCGGCGGCCAGCAGCGACAGCACCAGCACGCCCACGCCGGTGCGGACGGCGCCGGACTCGCTGGCGAGCCGGGCCGCGACGTCGGCGATCACCAGGACCGTGACGGTGATCATGATCCAGGCGTGGGTGTTGACCGTGCGCCGCGCCTGGGTGCCCTTCGGGGTCGAGCGCAGCCAGTCGAAGAACCCGGTCAGCGCGGTCAGCAGCGAGACCGCCAGCCCGCCGATGAAGACGTAGGTGGCGGCACGGTGGAAGTCCACCGCCCATGACCGGCTGCGGCCGAGCAACGAGACCAGATCGAAGGCGGCGCCGAACAGGTAGGCCGTGACCGGGATGTCGGTGAGCGGCGGGTGGAACGGCTTGCCGGCCCAGCCCCGCAGCCCGTTGAAGCCGCGGCCGCGGAGGGTGATCGCCGGGCGGAACGAGAAGACGCGCATCGCCTGCCTCCTTGCCGCTGCCCCGAGTTGTCGCGCGAGCGCTGTCGCGGGCAGCAACCTGTATGTGCAAACGGAACGAATCGCCTGGGGGCGTATCCTCGCCGCGTTCCGGGACCAATGCAACCGGCTGCAATCACCAGCCTCCTACCCCGGGCCGCCCGGGCTTACGCATCCGAGCCGATCGGCCGATCAAGACAGTGGAGCCTTGACAAGGCAAGCCTGCGGCTTCGTAATTATCTAACGCTGTTCAGCATCGTCGAACGAGCATCGGATTGCTGTCCAGCGCCGAGTCGGCTGCAAGGAGGCACCGTTGAGACGCAACACCCTCCTGGGTGAGCTGTCCGCCGAGTTCCTCGGCACCTTCACCCTGATCATCTTCGGCGTCGGCGTCGTCGCCCAGACCGTCCTCACTCCCTTCACCGCCGGCGCCCAGTCGATCCACTGGGCGTGGGGGATCGGCGTCACCATGGGCGTCTACGTCGCGGGCGGCATCTCGGGCGCCCACATCAACCCCGCCGTCACCCTCGCCCTGGCGGCCCGCCGCGGGTTCGCGTGGGGCAAGGTGCTGCCGTACTGGCTGGCCCAGACGGCCGGCGCGTTTGTCGCGGCGCTGATCATCCGCTGGAACTACTGGGAGGCCTTCGACAAGTTCGACCCGGCGAAGGGCGTCAAGTCCCAGAGCGTGTTCTCCACCCTGCCCGGCAACAACGTCCTGCCGGTCAGCCAGCTCGGCGCGCTGCGCGACCAGATCATCGGCACGGCCATCCTGGTGCTGGTGATCTTCGCGATCACCGACACCCGCAACCTCTCGCCGGGCGTCAACCTCGCCCCGTTCATCATCGGCCTGCTGGTGGTGGGCATCGGCATGGCCCTTGGCGCCGATGCCGGCTATGCCATCAACCCGGCCCGTGACTTCGGGCCGAGGCTGGCGAGCCTGTTCACCGGCTGGACCCATGCGATGGACGACCAGAACGGGAACTTCTACGCCTGGGTGCCGATCCTGGGCCCGTTCATCGGCGGGTTGGTGGGCGCCTACGTCTACGACGGGTTCATCGGGCGGTTCCTCCCGGTCGCCGAACCCGAGCCCGGCCGCGTCCCCGAAACGCCCTGACCAGGACCTGACCAGGACCTGACCAGGACCTGACCAGCACACGACCTGACCAGCATCCGACCGCGGACGGTCCACCGTCGCCCGTCAGGAGGCAGCGATGAAGAAGCTGATCAACGGCATCGACGACTTCGTGCCCGAGTCACTGGAGGGGCTGGCTCGTGCTCACGCCGACCTCGTCGCCGTGAACTACGACCCGGCGGTGGTCTACCGGGTCGACGCCCCACGGCAGGGCAAGGTCGGACTGGTCAGCGGCGGCGGCTCCGGCCACGAACCGCTCCACGGCGGCTTCGTCGGCCGGGGCATGCTCGACGCCGCCTGCCCGGGGGCGGTGTTCACCTCGCCGACCCCCGACCAGATGGAGTGGGCGACCACCAGGGTCGACGGCGGCGCCGGGGTGCTGCACATCGTCAAGAACTACTCCGGCGACGTGATGAACTTCGAGATGGCCGCCGACCTCGCCCGCGACAACGGCGTCGAGGTGGAGAGCGTGGTGATCGACGACGACGTCGCGGTCAAGGATTCGCTCTACACCCAGGGCCGCCGCGGCGTCGGCGGGACGGTCCTGCTGGAAAAGCTCGCCGGGTCCAAGGCCGAGGAGGGCGCCGACCTCGCCAGCGTGACCGACGTGGCTCGCCAGGTGATCGCGGGAGTCCGCTCCATGGGGCTGGCGCTCACCTCCTGCACCGTCCCGGCGGCCGGCAGTCCTACCTTCGACCTGCCCGACGACGAGGTCGAGATCGGCATCGGCATCCACGGCGAGCCCGGCCGCGAGCGCATCAAGCTGGAATCCGCCGACGCGCTCACCGACCGGATCGCCGGGCCGGTGATCGAGGACCTCGGGCTCACCTCGGGTGACCTGGTGCTGCTGTTCGTCAACTCGATGGGCGGCACGCCCCTGGCCGAGCTGTACGTCGTCTACCGCCACGTCGCCAAGCTGCTCGACGCCGGCGGGGTACAGATCAGCCGCAGCCTGGTCGGCCCCTACATCACCTCGCTGGAGATGCAGGGCGCCTCGGTGACGATCCTGCGCCTCGACGACGAGCTGACCCGCCTGTGGGACGCCCCGGTCCACACCCCGGCACTGCGCTGGGGCGTCTAGGCCGGGGCCGAGGCTGCGCGGGCGAGGGCACGAGATGGTCGGCCTCGTGGTGGTGTCGCACTCGGCCAAGATCGCCGAGGGCGTGGTCGAGCTGGCCGCCCAGATGGCGGGCGAGGTCCGCATCCGGGCGGCCGGCGGCACCGACGACGGCGGCATCGGCACCGACGCCACGCTGATCGCCGACGCGATCAGCGCCGCCGACGACGGCGAGGGCGTGCTGGTGCTGGTCGACCTCGGCTCGGCGGTGCTGTCGGCCCAGCTCGCCATCGACGAGCTGATCGACAGCGAGCGCCGCGACCGTGTCCGCATCGCCGACGGGCCCCTGGTCGAGGGCGCGGTGGTCGCCGCCATCCAGGCCAGCACCGGCTCCACCCTCGACGAGGTCGCCGAGGCCGCCCACGACGCGGCGACCATGCGGAAGGCCGCCTCCGAATAGTCCGCGTCTGCGAAGCAGCAGAACCTATACGGATGGGCGAGATCGGCATCACCGCCGGAATACGCAGTAGGATGGCCGCACCCGCAACCATCGGAGGTGCCCGGCTGGTGGATGCCGCCTGCGTCCGGACCTGGCTTGAGGCTGTCGCCGAGCGGATCGAGGTGGAGCGGCACTACCTGACCCAGCTCGACGCCGCCATCGGCGACGCCGACGCGTTCGGGCCGCGGCGGCTGCTGGAGGCCCTGCGGGCGGCGCTGGCCGGCGTCCAGCGGGTCGGCGCGGCCGCCGAGGGCGACAAGACCATGGTCGACGCGCTCGCCCCGGGCCTGACCGCCTTCGAGGACGCACTCCGCGGCGGCCACAGCCCCGGCGGCCACAGCCCCGGCTACGGCGGGAGCGGGGCGCACGGCGGCCTGGAGGCGGCAGCCCGCCAGGCCCACGCCGCCGCCGTGGAGGGGATGCGCGCCACCATCCCCATGCAAGCCCGCAAAGGGCGCGCCTCCTACCTGGGCCCCCGCAGCGTCGGCCATCAGGACCCCGGCGCCACCTCGACTGCGCTGATGTTCGCCGCGCTCGAAGAAGCCGTCCTCGCCCAGCGCGCGCGCCCACAGCGGCTGCGCAAGGCCTGAGAATGAGGTAAAAGGTGGAGGTAGCGGAGGTAACCGTAAAGCGAACGCCAAAGGTTGAAGTGAGACTACGAGTGCGACCACGAGTGAGACCATGTTGATCCAGTCGGTCGGGCGTGCCGCCCGCATCCTCAAAGCCCTCGGCTCCGAGTCGGCCCGGCTCGGCGTGACCGAGCTGGGGGAGCGCCTCAACCTCCCCAAGGCCACCGTGTACGGGCTGCTGCGGACCCTGGAGGCCCACCAGTTCGTCGAGCAGGACCTGGAGACCGGCAAGTACCGGCTCGGCCCGGCGCTGCTGCAGCTCGGCAACGCCTTCCTCGACAACCACGAGCTGCGCGCCCGATCGCTGCTGTGGGCCGAGTCCCTGGCCGGGCGTGCCCGCGAGGCCGTCCACGTCGGGGTGCTCTACAACGACATGGTGCTGATCGTCCACCACGTGTTCCGGCCGGACAACTCCGTGCAGATCCTCGAGGTCGGCGCCTCGATCCCGTGGCACGCCTCCGCGCTGGGCAAGGCGATGGCCGCCCATCTCGACCCGGAGCACCGCAGCCGGCTGCTCGGCGGGCCGCTGCCACGCCTCACCGGCCGGACCGTCACCGACCCCGCCGAGCTGGAGCAGCAGCTCGCCAGGGTCACCCACGACGGGTTCGCCACCGAGGACCAAGAGGCGATTGTTGGGGAGGCGGGGATCGCCGCGCCGCTGTTCGACAACCGCGGGGTGGTCGTCGGCGCCATCGGGCTGGCCGGCCCGGTCGAGCATCTGCTGGCCGACGGACCCGCCGCCAGCGCCGTCGCCGCGGTCAAGGAAGCCGCCCGTGGCGTCTCCCGCGAACTCGGCGCCCGCCGCCTCGCCATCCCTGACACTGGCGCGGGCGCCTGAGCCCGATTCTGCGCTACCGCCCGCTCGCGCTTACCGCGCGACCGACAAATCGCTTTGTCGATAGGGCGACCGAGGCGAGCCGATCCACAGGATCCGCTCCACCTCGCCAAGGCGCTGGGTGAGCTCCTCGTCGGTGACCAGGCCACGCTCATGGCCGCGGCGCACCGCAGCCAGCTCCTCGTCGGCGACAAACGACCGAATGCTGTTCGTGTTCATCATCCCCAAGTGCTTGAGGTCCCCTCAACGACAGGTGCAAGCGAAATTCTTTCGTTTGGCCAGCTCAAGCGCAAACTGGCGGAGCCTTTAGCCGCACAACCGGTACCTTAAAGAGATGAAGGAGCAGAAACCCGCGGCGGCGGAGCGGGGTGGAGCGGCCGATTCCGGGTTGTTCGGGCCGAACAGCGCCTCCTGGCGGGTCCTGCGTGAAAGCTCGGTGATGGTCGGCGGGGTCAGGGCGTTGCTGATGCACGCCGCCCACCCGCTGGTGGTCGCCGGCGCCCGCCAGACCGGCATGTACGAGCACGATCCCTGGAGACGCCTGGAACGCACCCTGCGGCTGACCTTCACGGTCGTCTTCGGCACCACCGCTGAGGCCCAGGCCGCCTCCAGGCGGATCGACGACGTCCACCGGGGGATCAAGGGGATCGACCCGGTGACTCGGCTGCCCTATGACGCCCGCGACCCGGCGCTGCTGCTGTGGGTGCACGCCTGCCTGGTCGCCTCGTTCCTGGAGCTGGAGCGGCGCACCCTCGGCCGGCTCGACGACGCCGGCCGTCAGCGCTTCCACGAGGAGCAGATGGTCGGCGTGGCGCCGCTGGGCCTGCCGCCGGAGGGCATCCCGCCGACCGTCGCGGCGCTGGACGCCTATCTTCAGCAGGTGATCGCCAGCGGGATCCTGCGCCGCACCGACAGCGCCGCCCAGGTCGCCGCGCTGATCCGCAGCCCGCCCCGGCAGGTGCCCCGGCGCCGGTTGTGGCGCCTGGTCAGCTTCCTCGCCTTCCACACCCTCCCGCCCGAGCTGCGCGACCTCTACGAGGTTCGCCACCGCTGGCGGCACGAGCTGGCGCTGCGGATGATCTGCGGGCTCATGCGGCTGGATCGCCCCCTGCTCTCGCCCCGGTGGCGCTTCATCGCCCCGGCGCTCGCCGCCGAAGCACGCCTGCGCGGCGGGCCGGTCCAGGTCAGCGAGGTTGGGCTGTTCGCCGAGTCGCCACCGCGGCCCGAGCCTTCGGCCCCCCAGGGCCGCGGATCGGGCTCATCGCCTGGGTGAGCGGTTGCCCGCTCGCCGGCCTGGTTGTCCGCGGGACCGTGCTCGAGGTGCTGCTGGTCGAGCTGCCGCTGGTCGAGCTGCTGCTGGTCGAGCTGCTGCTGGAGCTGCTGGCGCCGCTCGAGGAGCTTGAGCTGGTCGACGAGCTGGAACTGCTGGTCGTCGGCCGTACCGTGGTGGTGGTGGGCAGCACCATCCTCACCGGCGGGGCGACCCGCTGGCGCACCCGCGGTGCCGTGCTGGGGGTGGGCAGCGACGCCGTCGCCGGCGACACCTGTGACCGTGGTGCCCGCGTTGTGGTGGTCACCACCATCCCGCTGGCAACGGCCCGCTGCGACGGGGGGGAGGTGATGAGCGCGAGCGCGCTCCCCGAGATCGCCCCGACGGCCACGGCAGCCGTCAGGATCGACCACCGCCGCGCATGAACAAACGACATGGACCGGACCCCCCGGAAGATTCGTCTTCGATCATAGCCGCCCTGCGTTTCTCGATCACTCCTTATTTCGGAGGATCCCGTCGAAGAGGCAAGGGGCAAACGGCGGGTCGCCGCTAGGCTGCCTGATCAAGACGGGACAGGAGCGAAGCGGGCAACTGTGGCGAGGTGAGGCGGAATGGGCATGACGGCGAAGCGGGGCGAGCCGCTGGAACGCTGGCGGGCCGAGCTGGCGGCCTGGGCGATCCCCGACGAGATCCTCGCCCACGCGACCGAGTCACCCTGGGGGTTTCCGGTCGGGCTGTTCCAGGAGCGGGCAGGACTTGCCAGGTCGCAGGCGCCCACGCCCTCCAACCAGGAGGCGCTGCGCCACCTGCCCTCTGGCGGGACCGTCCTGGACGTCGGTGCCGGTGCCGGGGCGGCCAGCCTGCCGCTCGCCGGAAGCGCTGGGCGGATCGTCGCGGTCGACGAGTCAGCCGCGATGCTGGCGGCGTTTCGCGAGGAGGCCGACGCCGCCAAGGTCGAGGCCGGCGCCGTCCCGGGGCGCTGGCCCGACGTGGCCGGCGAGGTCGGGCCAGCCGATGTGGTCGTCTGCCACCACGTGCTCTACAACGTCGCTGACCTGGAGCCGTTCGTGGCCGCACTGACCAGCCACGCCCGCCACCGGGTGGTGGCCGAGATCAGCGACCGCCACCCGCAGGTCGGCCTCGGCCCGCTGTGGCGCCGCTTCCACGGCCTGGAGCGGCCCGAGGGGCCCAGCGCCGATGACGCCGAGGCGGCCCTCCGCCAGCTCGGCCTGGAGGTCAGCCGCACCGACTGGGAGGGCACCGGCGGCAGCGACCAGGCGAACTGGGACGAGGTGATCGCCTTCACCCGCCGCCGGCTGTGCCTCCCTCCCGGCCGTGAGGCCGAGGTCGCCGACGCGTTGGAGGAGGCCCGCGCCGCCGGCCAGAGCCTCCCGTTCCTTGGCGACGTGCCCCGCCGCCTGGTCACCCTGTCATGGAGCGGCGGCTGAAAGGAGTGGTCATGAAGATCGGGGTTGCCGGCGGGACCGGACTGGTCGGCCGCGAGACCGTCGCGGCGCTGCGGCGATCGGGGCATGCGGCGGTGGTGCTCGCCCGCTCCACCGGGGTCGACCTGACGACCGGGGAGGGGTTGGCTGCCGCCCTGGACGGCGCCGACGCGGTGATCGACGCCACCAACACCCCGGCCGCCGACAGCGACCAGGCACGCGCGTTCTTCGCCGCCACCACCGCGCACCTGCTGGCCGCCGAGCACGACGCGGGCGTCGGCCATCACGTGGTGTTGTCGATCGTCGGCGTGGACCGGGTGGAAGGCATCGCGCACTACGCCGGCAAGCGGGAGCAGGAGCGGCTCGCCCTCTCCGCTCCTGTCCCGGCGACGGTGGTGCGGGCAACACAGTTCTTCGACTTCGCCGCGATGATGGTCGGGTGGACCCGCAACGGGCAGTCGGCGGCGCTGCCGCCGCTGCTGGTCCAGCCGGTCGCGGTGGCCGACGTCGCCGAGGTCCTGGTCGAGGCGGCCCTGGGGGAGCCCCGCAACGGGATCAGTGAGCTGGCCGGCCCCGAGACTCAGGACCTGGTGGACATGGCCCGCCGGACGTTGGCGGCGCGGGGGGAGTCACTGCGGCTGGTCCCGACCTGGCGCGGGCGGTTCGGGGTCGCGACGGCCGGCGAGGTGCTGCTCCCAGGGCCCGGCGCGCGGATCGCGCCGACCACCTTCGAGGAGTGGCTCGCCACCCAGGCCACCCAAGCCACCCAGGCCGGCGCGTAATGGCCGGCGCGTAGATGGCCGGCGTCCGGGGGCTTGGCGGCGGCTTCTGGAGGCTCTGGACAGCGCCGGGCAGCGGCGCCGGGCGTTGCGGCAGCAGCCAGCTCCAGGCCAGCAGGTTGACCGGGTAGATCAGGTAGCCGGGCCGCCCGGCGGTCGCCAGCATCACCGCCAGCGCGAACACCACCCCCGCCTGCCAGCACGCCGCGCGCACGCCTCCCGGCGTCCAGCGGAGCAGCAGCAGCAGCGCCACCGCGACCACCACCACCGCCAGCACGGCGGCGACCACGCCCTTGGCGTGGGCGAACGGGGCCGCCAGCAGGCGCCCAAGCGTCGGCCCTCTGGCGATCGTCGGCTGGTTGGAGAGCCCCAGCGGATACAGCACCACGCTGTCGACCAGCCGGTGGAGGTCCCACACGGCGAACGGCGCCACCACCGGGACCACCACCGACCCGACCGCCGCGAGGAACCGGCCGGTGGCCCGCCGGCCGGCGGTGTCACGCGCAGCCAGCGCCAGGAACGGCAGCGGGAGCCAGGCGGTCTGCTTGATCGCGGCGGCGAGCCCGGCGACCAGGCCGCCGGCGACTGGCCGGCCGCGATGCTCCAGCACCACCGCGAGCAGCAACAGCGCCAGCACCGCCACGTCGTCGCCACCGCCGGTCAGGTAGCGCGCCCCGGTCGGCAGCACCAGCAGCACCATCAGCATGCGCAGCCGCCGCTCCCCGGTCGCGCCCGACAACGCCAGTGCGAGCAGCGCCACCGCGACCGACACCGCGGTGAAACCGAGCCGGGCGTCGGTCAGCGGGCCGGCGCCGGCGCCGAGCACAGCCCGCGGAAGGCCGAAGGCGAACACCGCCGGCAGGTAGGGGATGTGCTCCCACACCCCCGGCGGGTAGGTGCGCAGCAGGCCGTAGTGGTAGGCGGTGCGGTAGGGGTCGCCGCCGTGGAACAGCACCCGGCTTCCCTGCTCGGCCAGGAAGATCTCGGACTGGACATGGAGGCGGTCGCCGTCGTGCGCCCGCCAGGCGACCTCCAGGCCGAGCGGCACGGCCATCGCCCCGATCAGGACCGCGACGGCCAGCAGGGTCCGCGCCCGCAGCGGCCGCCCGGCGGGCCGGCGCCGCCAGCGGAGCGCCAGCAGCGCCGCCAGCACCGCGGCGACGGCATAGGGCCCGAGCGCCAGCCGGCCCCAGGTGCGCTGCAGCGGGATGTAGTCGAAGCGCGCGGCCAGCGCGGCCACCACCGCCGAGGCGCCATAGAGGGCGGTGTCCCACCAGGCCGCCCTTGTCGAATCCGCGGACACCGCAGCCGCGGACGGCGCTTGGCCGTCGAGGACACCCGTGGAGGCCGGCACGGCTCCTGGATGCGTCGTCAGCGAGGGCGAGGTTGGCGCACGCTAGCGGAGGCTTCTTCTGCGGGCGCCAAAGGTGGGGATGACGAAGACCAGCAGCGCCGCCGCCACGCCGACCTGGAGGATGTGCCGGATCCAGTCGATGCCGGCGGTGTGGCGGACCCCGAGAGCGCTGGAGAGGACGTTGCCGACGATCGCGCCGACGATCCCGATGACGATGGTGAGCCACGTTGGGATGTTCTGCTTGCCCGGAACCACCGCTTTTGCGAGCAAGCCAATCACAAATCCCGCGATCACGATCCAGATGAGCTGGAACACGGACCCTCCCCGTCCTAGGTTTCCCTCTCGCCCTCCCAGGGTCCCACCGTCCGGCTTGGTTCGCCACGCGGGTCGGGCTGCGGGCCGGGTTCGCCCCCGCCCGCGACCGTGGCCACCCGCCAGGGTCGGGTCGCCGCCAGCATCCGGACCAGGTGGAGGAGCAGCCAGTTGTGCGGGGTGGGGATGCCGTGGCGGGCGCCCCGGCGGGCGATCTCGCCGTTGAGGTGGCCGATCTCGGTGGCGCGGCCGTTGAGCAGGTCCTGCAGCATCGACGGGCGGTGGTGGCCGGCCATCGCCGGGTCGAACTGCTCGTTGATGAGGCCGATGACCCGCTCTCGGTCCAGCCGCACCCCCTCGGCCGCCGCCACCGCCACGGCCTCGTCGACGATCCCGGCGACCATCTCGCCCAGCGCCTGGGCGGGGTAGGCGGCCAGACCGCCGACTGGGACCGACAGCAGGGCGCAGAGAGGGTTGAGGACCGCGTTGAAGGCGACCTTGGTCCAGACGCCGGGCAGCACGTCGGCGGTGACGGTCACGCGCAGCCCGGCGCCGTCCAGCGCGGCAGCGACCGCGACCAGTTCCGCCGCTGCCGTCGCGTCGCCGTGGACCGGGCCGAGCAGCGTCTCACCCGAGCCGAGGGCGCGGATATGCCCCGGTCCGAGCAGTTCGGTGGCAAGGGTGGTGACGCCCGCGAGGAGCCGGCCGGCGGCGACGTGCCGCTGCAGCACCTCGATGTTGCCGTGGCCGTTCTGCAGGGTGATCACCCAGGTTCGCGGGCCGAACAGCGGCAGGGAGTCCGCGGCGATCCGCTCGGTCTGCATCGCCTTGCCGAAGACGATCACCAGGTCGGCCGCTGGGACGCCGAGGCCGCGCGCGCCGAACCGCAGCGCGGGCAGCACCGCGACGTGCCGGCCGTCCTCGTCGTCGACGGTGAGGCCGCGCTGGTTGATCGCGGCCACCTGCTCGGCCCAGCCGTCGACCAGGACGACGTCATGGCCGGCGCGGTGCAGCATCCAGCCGAAGCGGCAGCCCATCGCGCCCGCACCGGCCACGGCGATTCGCATCGGCCTCCTCAGCCCATCAGGTTCCGGGATCTCCAGGGATTCTGGAGAGATTCTGGAGGATCAGGCGCCA
>WNGD01004393.1_pt1 | contig 13910 bp, 13 predicted proteins | sample 5400671 | NCBI WGS metagenome assembly WNGD01 (sample SAMN13153369, study PRJNA577476) | soil metagenome | isolation source: 40 cm soil or saprolite under grassland replicate 2 | place: USA:California | collected 2016-06-15
GCTGATTGGAACAGGCCCGGCGGGTTTCAGCCGCCGCCGCAATGGGGTGCACAGCCGCCGGAAGGCGGATTTTACCAATGGGGCGGCGATGGCGGCGTCCAGTTCGAGTTTGGCGGAACTGGATTCAGCGATTTCTTCGAAGCGTTTTTCGGCGGCGGGCGCGGCCGATCTGCTTTCGGCGGATTCGGCGGGCGTCAGGCGACGGCGGAACGCGGGGCAGACGTGGAAGCTGACATCATGGTCACGCTCGAAGAAGCGCTCCACGGTTCCACGAGGACGGTTTCGCTGCGCCGGGCCGGGTCGAACAAGGTGGAAAACTATCAGGTCAAGATTCCGCGCGGCGTTCACGAAGGGCAACGAATCCGCCTGGCCGGCCAAGGCGAAGCGGGTGTGCGCGGAGGAAAAAGCGGCGATCTCTTTTTGCGCGTGCGTTTGGCGAAACATCCCGATTTCTCGGTTGAGGGCAGCGATCTGGTTCATGAGATCAAGATTGAGCCGTGGCGCGCAGTGCTCGGCAGCGAATTGCTCGTCCCGACTCTCGAAGGCAATGTGCGCCTGAAAATTCCACCCGGCACCCAAGGTGGACAGCGATTTCGGTTGCGAGAACGCGGACTTCCCAGCACATCAGGGAAACGCGGAAATCTCTATGTCGATGTGCAGATCAAGGTGCCGAGAAAACTAACTGAACGCGAACGGGAGATTTGGCGCGAATTGGCGAAACTGCACGGGCCTTAAATCATCGTCATCTTCTTCTCGACAGCGTTCGAACACGTGATCTAACAAGGGTCGTCACATGAAAATTTCGCTCGGCACGGATCACGCTGGTTTTCATTACAAGGAAAAAGTGAAAGAGCTACTCGGCACGCTCGGGCATGAGGTCAAAGACTTCGGGACGTTCAGCGAGGAAGCGGTTGATTACCCCCTTTTCATTCGACCGGCGGCCGAAGCGGTTGCACGCGGCGAGTGCGAGCGTGGGATTGTCTTCGGCGGCTCTGGCAACGGCGAAGCGATCGTGGCGAACAAAGTGCACGGCGTGCGTTGCGCACTTTGCTGGAATGAAGAGTCGGCCCGCCTTTCGCGGCAACACAATGACGCAAACGTTCTTTCCATCGGTGAACGCCTGATTCCCGAAGATCTGGCTCTCAAGATTGTGCGGATCTGGCTCGAAACGCCTTTCGATGGCGGCCGGCATGAGAGACGCGTGGCAATGTTAAACGCGATGTAATCATTCAAACCAATCGGTCCACACAAACTGCGACCAGAAAAACGGCGCTCACAAATGCGTTGCTTTGGAAAAACGCGCGGTTAATTCCGGCCAGATCGAGTTTCTCGGTTTTGTGTTCGTAAAAAAGCGCGACTGCAACAAGAGGCATTCCAGCATAATAAAATAAGCCGAGTTGCGCGAAGATGCCGAACGCGATCAGCGCGGCAAACATTCCGAGGTGCAATAATTGCGCCAGGCGAAGGCTGCGCGCGATTCCAAGTTTTACGACAAGCGATCGAATGCCTTCACGCCGATCGAAATCGTAATCCTGCGTGGCGTAAATCAGATCGAATCCAGCCACCCAGCAAATTACACCTGCCCCGAGCACGAGCGGTGCCAGACCGACACGTCCAGTCTGCGCGACCCAGGCGCCAACCGGGGCAATGGCGAGCGCAAGTCCGAGAAAGAAATGCGTCGCGCTGGTAAACCGTTTCGTGAACGAGTAGAAAAAAATCAGCGCCAGGGCAACCGGCGCGAGCAGAAAGGTCAGCCGATTGATGGCGGCTGCCGCCAAAACAAATCCGGCGGAACTCAAGACGAACCAAACGAGGGCGGAAGCTTTTGAAACCAGCAAATGACGCGCTGCAGTGCGCGGGTTGCGCTGATCGAGCGACCAATCAACCAACCGATTAAAAAGCATCGCTGCCGTACGCGCAAACACCATACAGACGATGACCAGCACAAACGTTCGCAAAGACGGAAGGCCATTTGCTGCAACGACGAGCGCACACAGCGCAAATGGGAGCGCAAAAATTGTGTGTGAAAAACGGATCAATCGGAGAAATCGCGATAGCGGTCCGCCAAGTCCGATCACCTCGCCTTGCCGATCTTTCACGTTCATAGCGAATGACATTCAGCGATCACCAACCCAGCAAAACCCGCAAGCGATCGCTCGCGCCGGACAAAATCGGCATGCCATGTGTGAAAAGCATTCGCTCCGCTTCATAATCCAAAAGTTTTCGCAATGACCGCCGTATTTCTTTTTCGTTCAGGCAGTAATTTCCGGGCAGAAATGTGAATCCGTACGGTTCAAAGTTAATGAGCGCATCGCCGACTACCAGGGTGCCACCGTCTGGCACGTAATGCAGAACGATTTCGCCTGATGCCGCGCCTTCAATGCCAATCACCCGCAATCCGTCGCAAATCTCGTCGCTATCAGCGATTCGCCTGAATTCGCCTGATGTTTTATCCGGAAATGTCTCGCCACGCATGAACACGGGAGCCGAGAACTGCTCGGCAAACTGAGCAGCAGCGCGATGATGATTGGAATTCGTCACAACGATTCCCGCAACACGGCTGGACCCGACCAGTTCTTCAAGCGCTTGGGTTCGCAGAGGAATTGAATCGATAAGATAGCTACTATCGGGCGTCACAATGCAAGTCGAATAGACTTCCGCTTTGACGGCGGAATCGTAACCGTGCCAAACGGAGAGATACGGAGTGATTACGTCAAAATCCGACGCCGGTCTCATGCGCGAGACCATCGGCGACCAGCGCGGACCGCTCAAACTCGCGCAAACGCGTATATAGCAGGATTGCCGTTCCTCCGTAGAGGAGGCGTGGCGCCGCAGCGATCTGGGGAGCACAGGCTGCCAGCCTGTAGTTGCCGGCAGCCCTGCCGACAACGTCTTAGCACACGTAATTCTGAGGTAACATGGGAATTGCCCGGTCTCGGCAAGCTGTCGAGACCTGCAGGCTGGCAGCCTGCGCTCCCCAGAAGTAAACGCTCGCAGCCGAAACGGCTGCCTCTAAAGAATTCCCCGTGACCATCGCGCCTTAACGCTCTGGATTTACCGGGAAATGTTTGTTCTTGAGGTGTTCCGGGACGCGTTCGGTCCGTTCCATCTCAATCTTTTCCGTTGCCGCGTTTAGGGCATCGTAAGCTTCCCGACTCTTGTTTGCGCGACACATGTAAGCAGTCGCATGCGCCAGGGGAATTCGTGCTTCGGGCAATCCGACAAACTCCACGGCCTGTTGCGTAGCGATTGCCAGTGGCAACGCTTCTGGATCGGCAAGACCAACATCTTCGCTCGCGAAAATAACGATGCGCCGCGCGATGAAGCGAAAATCTTCGCCGGCGTGCAGCATTTTCGCGAGCCAGTACATGGCGCCTTTTTCATCGGACGCGCGCATGCTTTTGATGAACGCGCTGATCGTGTCATAGTGCGCGTCGCCAGCGCGATCATACACGACGGCTTTTTGTTGAATGCTCTCCTCAGCGACTGCGAGGGCGAAATGAATCACGCCTGCGCTGTAGCCGGGGTCGCTGACCCCGGCCTTCGGAGGACGAGACTCTTTCTTATGCTGAGGGTGGCCGGCCTCAGCGAGGCCACCTACAGGCGGCGTCGTCAGCACTCCGATCTCAAGCGCGTTTAGACATTTGCGCGCGTCGCCATCGCTTAGCTTCGCAAGATGACGGCGCGCGTTCTTGTCGATCCTGACGTTATAATTTCCAAGTCCGCGCTGCTTGTCGGTCAACGCGCGATCGATCAATTGTTCGAGCTGTTCAACTCGGAGCGGTTCAAGTCGAAAGACCTGTGAACGCGACACGAGTGCACTGTTTACATAAAAGAACGGATTGTAGGTGGTCGCGCCGATCAGACGGAGATTTCCGGTCTCAACATCGGGCAAAAGGATGTCCTGTTGCGCCTTGTTAAAATGATGGATCTCATCGATGAACAGGATCGTCTTTTGTCCGGATGTGCGGAGACGATTCGTCGCCGCAGCGATCACCCGACGCATTTCGGCGACGTTGCTTTCGACGCCGCTGATCCGAATGAATTTTGCATGCGTGATCGCCGCAATGATCCGGGCAAGCGTTGTTTTCCCACTGCCGGGCGGCCCAGAGAAAATCACGGAGGGCAAGCGATCGGCTTCGATCGCACGGCGCAAAAGTTTCCCCGGCGCGAGAATATGTTCCTGGCCGACAAATTCTTCGAGCGAGCGCGGACGCATACGCGTGGCGAGCGGCGCATCCGCCCCAGGCGGGTTTGCGCTCTCGACATCCACATCTTCCTTTTCCACCTCGAAAAGATCCTGCACGGGAAAAAATACGGCGCCCCGCCGACTCTGCATCTCATTTCCGGCTGCAATTGGCGGGATTTAGTCTGGCCAGCATGCCGGGCGACTAAGTAGGCTGACCGGGCGAACATGAAACGCATTCTTGTCCCGATCGATTTCTCGGATGTAACGCCGCGAGTGATCGCACAAGCGTGCCAGCTGGCCAAAGGCTTGGACGCGGAAATTCATCTCGTTCACGTAAAGGAGCTCAGTGCGGCCGCAGCGCCGGGTGCGCTTGGCTATGGCTTGGCCGGAATGCCCGAGCTGGCGCCGATGTCGGGCGTGCCGGTTCCGGCGTTTGATCGAATGCCGCAGCCAATTCCGGAGGATGAAGGTCGCAGATCAAAGCTGGCTCAATGGCAAAGAGAAATCGCTCAATGCGGCGTCAAGGTCACATTGTATGAGCCAACAGGAGCGGTGGGCGAAGAAATTTTGAATCAGGCGGATGTTCTCAACGCCGATTTGATCGTGATGGGCACGCACGGCCATGGCGCGATGTATAACTTGCTCGTGGGAAGCGCGACCAAAGGCGTCCTCAAACACAGCAGGCGCCCGGTGTTACTCGTGCCAGCTCCCCGAGCTTAGCTCAGCGGATGCTGGACGGAAGAACTTGCGTCGTCACCACGAAATGAACGAAAAGCGAGGCGATGAATTTTCCAAATGCACCGCGTCAGCCATTCGTCGGCTTGGCGGCAGTGGCTGCAACAGGAATCGCCATGGCGGACTTCTTTCCACTCTCTCCTTCGGTCTTGCTCGCAACCACGGTTGCCGTCGTGATCTGCGCGGTCACTCTCTTGCGTTGGCCAAACTTGATCGCGACCTACACAATTGTCGGAGCCTGCTTCTTCCTGCTGCACAATTTTCAGACGAGCAATACGGAAGGCCAGCAGCTTGCAGCTCAACTTGGCAACCGGCCACGCGTCGTCACGGCAACCGGGTTCGTGATTAGCGAGCCGAAGATCGCGCCCAATGGATTCGCGACGTTTCTGCTGAAGCTCGAGTCAATTGAACTCGAAGGCAGGAAACAACCTACACACGCGATCTGGCGGATCCGCTGGCGCGGAGCCCCGGAATTTGGCGATGCATTGCGGCTTTTCGGAACTGCGGAAGTCATCGCGCCGCCGCGCAATCCGGGCGAATTCGATATGCGCTCCTATCTTGCGCGGCGGGATGTTCGTCGCATGCTGTTTGTTCGTTATCCGGAAGACGGCGCGCTGATTCGCCACGGCGGTGGAAGCCCGATCCTGAATGCGGCACAAATATCGCGCGCCTGGATGCAGAACGCGCTTTGCCGAGGGTTGGAGAACGCGCCTGAGGTGCAAGATTTTCTCAGTGGAATCGTGCTTGGACTCAGGCACCAAACACCTGAAGACATCGAGGAACCGTTCCAACAAACCGGAACGCTTCACCTTTTCGCTGTCGCTGGTCTCCACGTAGGAATTGTCGCGGCACTCTTGTGGATGCTGGCCACGGTCGCGTGGCTGTCGCGCAAATGGGCGACCGCGCTCATTATTCCCTCGCTTCTTTTTTACGCCGCAGTGACGGGACTGCACGTCTCGAGCGTCCGAGCCGCAGTGATGACTTCGATTCTACTAGGCGGCTTCTTTTTCGACCGAAAAGTTTTTGTGCTCAACAGTCTGGCTGCAGCGGCCTTCTTTCTTCTTTGCTGGAATACTAACGAACTTTTTTCGACCGGATTTCAGCTGTCCTTCACGGTAGTGGGCGCAATCATATTGTTGGCTGACCCTCTTTTTAGGCTTTTGCAGCGTTCGGGCGCGCCCGATCCTTTCCTGCCACGGGCTTTGCTGCGCGGCCCGCGTCGTTTGATGCATGTTGGTTTCGAATGGCTCTGCCGTGGATCTTCCGTTTCGCTCGCCGCCTGGATTGGTTCGTTGCCGTTCGTGCTTTGGTATTTTCACATCGTTACCCCAATCTCATTGTTCGCGAATTTGGTGGTTGTTCCAATTGCCTTCTTTATTCTCGCGATCGCCTTGCTCTCGCTTCTCTCGACGCCGCTGCTGACGTGGCTCGCCGTGATCTTCAACAATGCCAACTGGCTTTTGGCACAGCTTGTCCTGGGGATCGTGCAGCTTTTCACGCAAATCCCCGGCGGACATTTTTACATCGAACAGCCACACTGGCCCGAAAAGCTGACCGCGAAGATCACGGTATTGGATCTTGGCGCGGGCGCGGCTGTCCACTTGCGGGCAGGGGGCGCGGATTGGCTTGTCGATTGCGGGAGCGAACGAACTTATGAGAGTGTGGTTCGCGAATATTTGCACTGGGCGGGAGTAAACCGACTCAATGGTTTGTTGCTCACTCATGGCGATTCGCTTCATATCGGCGGTGCGGCGGAACTGCTGCGCGATTTTCCTCGTGTTCGTTTGATCGATAATCCGGCGCCGGATCGTTCAACTATTCATCAACGATTGCAGCGTCTCTTTCGAGAACGTGGAATCAAGCCGACCGATTTGGCCGCGGGTGACAGTTTCCGTTTGCCGGGTGAAGTCACTGCGCATGTTCTTTTTCCGTCAGGAAGCTTCAGCGCCCCAATTGCTGACGATCAGGCGTGCGTGTTGCAGCTTGCTCTCTCATCCAGAACACGCGTCTTGTTAACGTCGGACAGTGGAATCAAAACCGAAGATCAGTTGCTTCAAAGAAAGGCAGATCTGCACAGCGACATCTGGATCAAGGGCCAGCATCATTCCGGCAATTCCGGCTCCGACGGATTCCTCGAAGCGGTGCGACCGCGCTTGATCATCGCCACGTCACGCGATTTTCCCGAGTACGAACGGATCAACGACAAATGGGCCGAGGATGTGCAAGCGCGCGGCATCAAACTCTTTCGCCAGGATGAGACCGGCGCGGTGACAATGTACTTTGGCCGCAATGGTTGGGAAGCGCAAAGTTATCTCACCGGCGAAACCTTTCGCAGCTCGAGCCAGTGAATCGGCGCGCCTTGCGCACGAAATTTTGCCTCAAATTTTGTCAGCGGGAGAACCTGTCCTGCCTGCCCGCCGTGGTGGGAGCGCAAGTCGAATGGATCAACATCGGCAGGTTCGACCACTTCAAAATGAGGATTTGTTCGCGCGATCTCTTGAATCTTTTCAAAGTAATCAGGGTGGTCGGTCGCGATGCAGAGGGCTCCGTTCTCTGCCAACGCATGATTGATTGCGCGCAAGAAATCCCCCGTGACGATCCGGCGCCGCCAGTGACGCCGTTTTGGCCACGGATCGGGGAACAGCAGATAAAACTTTTCGACCGACCCGGCTGGCAACAGGTAACGCACGGCATAAGAACTTTCCATTCGCAGCAGGCGTACATTGCCAATGTTCGCAGCTTTGCGCGCCGCGCTTCGGATTCGACCGACTAACCGCTCGACCCCGAGAAAATTCTTCTCGGGAATGCGCTGCGCCAGCTCGCAAATAAACGATCCATCGCCGCAGCCAAGATCAATATGCAGCGGCGCGTTGCGTCGGAAGATTTTCGCCAGATCGAGCCGATCAATCAACGAATCAACTTCTATTAGCGGAGAACCCCTAAAACTTTCGGGGCAGTGAGCTGATGTAACCTCGCCCGAAAGCACGCCGAGAAGAAACTAAGCCGTGGCTCTATCGCCGGAGGCAAGATGGACAAGATTGTGCGCCGTGTTCACGTGAAAGATGCCGAGCAACATTCCGTTGCTTGGGTTACAGCCGGGACGAAGCCAAGTATCCCGATGAGCAAGAACACGATACCGAAAAGAATCGCGGCGGTTTTAATCATTATTTGATCTCCTGTTGGTCAAAGGACCTACGGTTATGTCAGCAGGGCGGAATGCTGGCAAGCCCAAAGCGGGAACAAATTACGAGCAACATTGTCTAAGATCGACAATTATGAAAAGAATCCAAGTCGTTGCCCTGTTCTTTAGCGCCGCCGCTGTACTTTTCGTCGATCTTAGTCGCGGCCAAAGCTCGTCTCCTCCAGCAACCAAGACCGCAGTATTCGCCGGCGGTTGTTTTTGGTGCATCCAGCCCGCGTTCGACAAAGCGAAAGGCGTGATCAAAACCGTCGTTGGTTATTCTGGCGGAACGGAGCCGAATCCTACGTACGAACTCGTCTCCTCCGAAAAGACTGGCTACCGCGAATCAATCGAAATTACCTATGATCCGACAAAGATTTCTTACGATCAGTTGCTCGACATTTATTGGCGGCAGATCGATCCCACCCAGGCAGATGGCCAGTTCACCGATATCGGGCCGAGCTATCGCGCTGCGATTTTTTACAACGACAATGAGGAAAAAAAGATCGCGGGAGCTTCAAAGGAGAAGCTCGCGCGCTCAGGAAAATTCGATAAACCGATCGTCACCGACATTCTGCCCGCGATGAAATTTTATCCGGCCGAGGCTTATCATCAGAAATATTACCAGCAGAACCCGGAGCACTTTGAGGCATTCGAGAAAGGATCGGGCCGGGTTTCCTTCGAAAAGAAAACCTGGGGCGACAGGCGATAGCGTGCGCGCGCGTTCTTGCGTGGACGCAATATGGACAGTATCCTGTCCAAGTGAAATCCATCACGTATACGGCCGCTCGAGAAAATCTGGCAAACACGATCAACCGTGTCTGCGAAGATCACGCGCCCGTTGTCATTACCAAGAATCGGGATCAAGTGGTCGTCATGCTCTCGCTCGAGGAATATGAATCGCTTCAGGAAACGGCGTACTTGCTCCGCTCGCCGGCAAACGCGAAGCGTCTGATCGAAGCAGTAGATGCGCTCGAACGCGGCAAAGGCCTCAAACGCAAGTTGAAGCTCTAGGCGTGGATCTTGTCTTCGCGCCCCAGGCTTGGGAAGATTACGTGTATTGGCAGCGAAGCGATCCTGCAATCCTTTTGCGGGTTAATCTACTGATCAAGGAGATCGTGCGGGATCCGTACGCAGGCGTTGGCAAACCCGAGCGGCTAAAGCACGCCTTTCAAGGATATTGGTCCCGCCGGATCACTTCCGAGCATCGGATTGTCTACAAGAAAATCGGCGATCGACTCTTTATTGCACAGCTCCGCTATCATTATCGGTAGAGAGCCGTGCAACTAGACAACCAGAATCCCTTCGTTTGCAGTGCGCTGCGCGTAAAGCTCGCTTAAGCGCTTTGTCATCGGGCCAACCCGTTCGACAGGCTCAGGGCAGGCCTTTCCCGCGCCGATGATATGGCCGTCCACTTTCGTGACGCCGGCGAGTTCGCCCATGGTGCCGGTGCAAAACATTTCGTCGGCGCCGTAAACGTCGTCGAGTGTGAGATCGGTTTCCGTGCACAGGATTTTTTCGGCTGCGCAAATCTCGATTACCGTGGCCCGGGTGATTCCTTCTGGGCAGGCCACCACGCGGCTGGTAGCCAGCTCGCCTTTCCGCACGATGAAAACGTGAGTCGCGTTTGTTTCCGCGACAAAGCCGCGCGTGTCGAGCATGAGCGCGTCGTCGGCGCCAGCGTTGTTCGCCTCAATTTTAGCGAGGATCGAATTCAGCAAATTGGCGTGATGAATTCGCGCATCCAGGATCTCCGGCGGCGGCCGGCGCACCGTTGCGGTGATCAATTTGAGACCACTTTTCGAGTACACGGGAGCTTTGTGTTCGGCGAGTACGATCAACGTCGGACCGCTTTGATTGAGGCGCGGGTCCATGCCAGAAGTGATTTTCACTCCGCGCGTGAGCGTTAAACGGATATGCACGCCGTCCTGCATTTTGTTTGCGACCAGTGTCCGCTTGATTTCTTCGATGAGTTTTTCGCGCGATGGAATTTCAGGGAACGACAAAGCGACCGCAGAGCGATGCAAGCGGTCGAGATGTTCATCGAGCTTGAAAATCCGTCCGTTGTAGAGCCGCAATCCTTCCCAGACTGCGTCACCGCCTTGCACCGCTGAATCAAACGGGCTGATCCCCGCTTCGTCACGATGGATTAGGCGCCCGTTGATATTTACAATCAGGTCCCGGTTCTTCTCGTTAAATTGCTGGAGCATGAAAAGAAGGAAGGTTTAATCAGGAAAACAGGAAAGCCGGAAAATAAATAAGATGAAAGTGCTACTATTTCCTGAGTTCCTGCTTTCCTAATTCAGAATCAAACGGACTGATCCCCGTTTGATCACGATGCGCCAAGCGCCCGTTGATATTGACGATCAAGTCGCGGTTCTTCTCGTTAAATTGCTGACGGATGAAAAGAAGGATTAATCAGGAAAACAGGAAAAGAATAAAATGAAATTGCTATTATTTCCTGAGTTCTTGCTTTCCTAATTCAATTTTTGGTTTCAGTGCAGGCGATATTCGTAAAGCCGTTCATAGCACTCACGGCAGCGGTCATAAATTTCGCGCAGGCGTGCCGGCACCTCATTGTGTTTAGCCCGATAGGGCTGGAATCCTGTCGATCTTGCCACTTCGCCGTACCAATGCTTCGCCCAAATGCCATCGGTACTGCGCAGGCCACTTGGCCAGGAGAGCATCGACTCGCTAAACTCGACCCCCATCGCGTCGCACAATAATCCCAAAGTTCGGTTCGGATTTTCCAGCACATCGCGAGCATCAATGATCGGCGGCATCGCTCTCGTGTGCGCGCGCACCCAATCGAAAATCTCCTCTTGCTGCACAAAACCAAGGTCTTCCAGCGTCGGGTCCTCTTGCTTCTTGATATAAGAGACGATCACTTCGCGCGGATCGCGAATGAGAAAACAATTCATCATCGCGCCAAGCCATTCTCGATCAACTTCCGACAACAGATGATGGGTCATTTGTTTCTGATAGAAAATGCGTTTGTCGTCGGGAATTGCGCCGGTCAACCGGTCGACCACTTTCCGCCAATCTGTCTCGCCGGTCGCGACCACTTCATCCGTGCCGGGATGTTGTTTGCCTGTCGCCTTTAAATAAAATGCATAAAACGGCTCATCGACGACAAGCGTATCTGGCCGATTGCCCCATGCGCGCATCATCGCGGTCGATATGTTTCGCGGGCCCGACCACATGGCGATGCGAATAGGGACATGGGCGCTGTACATTTTCTTAAAAATCAAATTACATCCAGCGGATTGCGAGAAGCAATCGTCTCTCGCGCTTCTACCGCCGCGTACATAGCCACGGTTGGTGATCGTGGGCCGCAATCCGCGAGAGCGGCTACAGATCGACTATCGCCGCCACAGCCATCGCGCCGTACCTTAACGTCTCAGTTTGTTTAGCGGATTTCTAGCAATCGATCATCAGGGCTGATTCCACAGGTTTTTTCAGAAATTCGACTTCAGTGAGAACCAAACGGCGACGCAGTTGCGAATTTTATATAGAGACGATTGCCTTCCATTTTCCCTGACCCATTTCGACATAAGCGGATTTCCACAGCTTGGAATAGCCGAAGCGAAGTGTGAAGGGGTTGATTACAGCAGTCGCGTTGGTGTTGCTTTTCGCGTGTTACGCGTTTGCCGGCGAGCATTCAGCCTTCGCACGAATCACGGTTTACTGGCATCGCGAAGGTTCGGGCGAGCACGCATCTTGGAACGGTGCACGACTGCGCGGTGGGCATTGCGCTGTTGATCCAAAGAAAATTCCGTATGCCAGCAAAGTCGTCTTTCCCGATGCGGCGTGTGTGGCCGTAGACAGCGGGCCGGATGTGGTCAATCGCAAAGCTGCGCGCTCGTGTGGGCGGAACGCGGCTGAGCGCAATGCCATCGTCATCGATCGGTTTTTCGACACCAAGCAAGAGGCGCTCGCCTGGGCAAAAGCACACCCGCATTTCATGACGGTGCGAATTCTGACGCCCGGTGCCAAGCACGGCAAGCTCGCAACCGCAGAAAATCCAGAGTCGTCGCCGCCGAATATTGCCAGCAACCGTCGCGTCGATTTGGGGACAGCCGAATGATTCCCAAGCCCAGCGCTTTTGCGTAAGGCCCTTCGTCGCGCTGTCGCTGGGATCTGCGGCAAACGCGTTAACAACCGCTGCGACAGCCTAAGCCTTCGCGAAAACCCCGATCAGAGGCCGACGCGACGGCGTTTTCGAGCGGAAATCGCTGACGAAACCATCTTGCGTGCGAATTTCGACGTGGCCTGCCGCGCGACCGCCGTCATAGACGAGCACCGCGCCCACCGGCGCTTCATAGGGATTCGACACCGGAAGTTTTTTGAAACCGTAATTGTTCACGAGCTCCTGTCCGGCTTGCTTCGCCAACGGCGTTTGGGGACGAGACTTCACGACGCCCGCAGCAACGAGCGCTTCTTTCACAAAACGCCAGCAAAGACAATGCGAGTGCGCGCGAGCGCGTTCCTGGGCAATCGTGGCCGCCCGGCATAACTTTGGGTCGATGTGGGAATCGACTTTGGCAAACGGCTGCACGATTTTCTTGGGATAATATTTTTCCACAACATCAGCCGAGGCCGGTTTGCCTGAGGCGTCCTTGTAAACAAATCTCGGCTTCGGTGGCGTCGACCGCGACATATTTAAAGCGGAGGCTTGGCGCGGGCAAAACGCTACGCACCAAAGAAGGAGGGCGATAACGGGGAGAATTTTTGGCATAAAGAGCGCGACCCAATCGAACAGATTGGTGCCCTCCGCAAGTGGTTTTTTTGAAAAAAATCATAATTTTTTGCCGGAGTTCATTTGACCCTTCAAACTGAGCTCCTTACAGCGGCTAATCCAAACGCCTCAGGCGCGAACTTTCGGTCGAACCGTTTGATTTCTGTCTCCCACTTGGATTGAAACAGTCAGAGATGTCTTCCCGCAACGGCGGGACTCGACCTGACAAAGAGCGAGGAGCATTAAAGCGAAGAAACGAGCTCAACCATCCGCTGGCGCATCTTTGCGTCCGGAAGCTGTCCGATTCCTCCTTGTATGTTGTCCTCGAGGTGGGGCGGCTTGTTGGTCGCCGGAATGGCGCAGGTGACGGCCCGATTCGCTAGGATCCATTTCAGAAAGAATTGTGCCCAGGATCGGCAATCGAATTCAGTCGCCCAAGCGGGCAACGGTTTTGTGCGCGCTTGTTCAAACAAATCACCGCCACCGAATGGACGATTGACGACCACAGCGATGCCGCGCTCCTGCGCAAGCGGCAAAACCCGCTCTTCCGCCTCGCGTTCCATCAGCGAATAGTTGATCTGCACAAAATCGAGCTTCTCGCTGCGCATAATCTTTTCCACTTCAGAGAAAGCACCGGATTCGTAATGCGTAATTCCGATGTAGCGAATCCGGCCCTGCTCCTTCCAATCACGCAGCGTCGCGAGGTGCGTATGGACATCTACCAGGTTGTGGACTTGCATCAGGTCGATGTGTTTTGTTCGCAGTCGGTCCATTGAGCGTTCCATCGAACTGATTCCGCTCTCTTTGCCGCGCGTCCACACTTTGGTGGCGAGAAAAAGTTTGTCTCGGATTCCGAGTGTCGCCGTGAGATCCCCGATCACCTCCTCGGCACGGCCATACATGGGCGACGTATCAATCACGCGACCGCCAAGCTTAACAAAAAGCGATAGAACATCTTCGAGCCGCCTCCGCGTATCCGATGTAAGCTCGACATCAAACGTTCGCCACGTTCCCAAGCCGATCGCAGGCAGCTTCTCATCCGACGAAGGAATCGCGCGCATCAGCAT
>WNGD01004396.1_pt1 | contig 13907 bp, 12 predicted proteins | sample 5400671 | NCBI WGS metagenome assembly WNGD01 (sample SAMN13153369, study PRJNA577476) | soil metagenome | isolation source: 40 cm soil or saprolite under grassland replicate 2 | place: USA:California | collected 2016-06-15
GCTGGGAGAGACCCACGGGACACTGACGAGCGAGACCGGAGGGCGAGATGGCCGAGAAGATGTGGGGTGCCGAGCCGTTCTGGGGGCTCGGGTACGACTGGGACCCGGACTGGGTGCTCACGGACCGGCAGCAGGAGCTGCGCGCGCTGCTGATCGAGCTGTGCGAGAAGGAGCTGCGGGCGAACGCGAAGCGCTCGGACGACGAGCTCCTCTTTCCGCGGCGGAACCTCGAGCTCCTCGGCGAGCACGGCTTCCTCGGCCTGACCGTCCCCGAGGAGTACGGCGGCCTCGGCGAGAACCACGTCGCCTTCGCGATGACCTGCGAGACGATCGCCCGCTACGGATGCGCCTCGACGGCGATGTGCTACGTGATGCACATCGGCGCCGTCAGCGCGATCATGTACCGGCCGACGCCGGCGCTCGTCGACAAGTACATCCGACCGCTGCGCGAGGGCAAGATCGGCACGCTCAGCTACTCCGACCCCGAGACCGGCTCGCACTTCTGGTATCCGATCTCCTCGGGCGCGGAGCGCGTGAACGGCGGCTTCAGGGTGCGGAAGAAGGCGTCGTGGACGACCTCGGCGGGCTTCGCGGACTTCTACGTCGTCCAGACGACGAGCCCGGATTTCACCGGCTACGACGACCTGTCGGTGTTCGTCGTCGACGCGGAGGACGCCGAGTCGCAGCCGGCCCTCTGGGACGCGCTCGGCCTGCGCGGCAACCAGTCGGGCCCGCTCGAGGTGCCGAACGTCGAGGTGCCGGCCGAGCAGATCATCGGCCCGGTCGGCGACGGCGCGGCCTCCAACGACGAGATCGTCGACCCGTTCTTCCTGATCGGCTCCTCGTCGGTGTGGAACGGCCTCGCGCTCGGGAGCATCGACATCGCGAAGCGGCACACGACGCGGAAGCGGCACGTCGACGTCGGCCTGCGCGTCGCCGACTATCCGACGATCCAGGACTACGTCGGCGAGGCGCTGATGGACACGAACGCGGCCCGGCTATTCGTGTACTCGGTCGCGCAGGCGATGGACCGCGCGACCGACAACAACACGCGCGTGCTCGTGCCAGGGGAGACGGCCCGCGCGGACTTCCTCCACTGGGCGTGGCAGATCAAGTTCGTGGCGGCGAAGAACGTCGCGCACGTCGTCGACAAGATGCTCCACGCCTGCGGCGGATCCGGCTACAAGCGCGACATGGAGATGGAGCGCTACCTCCGCGACGCGAAGGCGGGCTGGGTGATGGGCCCGACCAACGAGGTGCTGCGCCAGTTCGTCGGCAAGGCCGTCCTGCTCGGCTTCGACTCGCTCGACTACTGGAACCAGACGTTCAACCGGCGTGCGGTCGAGAACGAGGTGAAGAAGCTCGACGCGAAGGGGAAGCGTGAGCTCGCCGAGCAGCTGCTGACGCAGGCCGACGAGCAGGAGGCGAAGGAGCCGGCAAAGGCCGGGTAGTGGCCACCGCCACCCGTCCGCGACTGCTCGTCCCGGGCCTGCTGCCGGCGGACCCGACGCGGGAGACCTACCGCGTTCGCCCTGGCGGGGTCACCGCCGTCTCGCTCGAGCCGGACGACCGCCTCACGGTTCGCGACGTTCACGGGGGCCAGCGCGCGGTGCTGACCGTGGAGGGCGATGCCTACGATTCGCTCGGGCTGACCGCGGCGGCAGAGCTGTTCGGACCGGCGTCGCCGCCCGCGTCGGAGGAGACCTTCCGCGCGTCCCGTGCCGTCGTCGTCACCGTGGGCGCCCCCGCGGGCGAGCCCGTCGTCGAGGGCGGCGTCCCCGCGTCGGACCTCCTGCTCGAGGTGCGCCGCGCATCACCGCGGGACGAGCTCGAGCCGGCGCTGCCCGATCCGCTCGCCGAGCAGCGGCTCGACTTCCAGGTCGACCGGGCCTCCGCGCTCGCCTACGAGGTCCGCGCCGGCGAGTACATCCAGGTGATCGACGTGCGCGGCCGCCAGTGCTCCGACTTCCTCGCGTTCCATTCTGGCAAGCTCCAGGAGGGCCGCGAGCGCGGGCTCGACGCGACGACCACGCGCTCGCTGATGGGCAACGCGTATCCCAATCCCGGCCTCTTCGGCAAGTTCTACGACCAGGACCAGGAGCCGCTCGTCGAGGTCGTGCGCGACACGGTCGGCCGCCACGACACCTTCGCCCTCGCCTGCTACGCGAAGTACTACGAGGACATGGGCTACTTCGGGCACGTCAACTGCACGGACAACTTCAACGCGCAGCTCCTTCCGTACACGATCGCGCCGCGGAAGGGCTGGCCGGCCCTCAACTTCTTCTACAACACCGCCTTCGACGCCGACAACCTGCTCGTGAGCGACGAGCCGTGGTCGCGTCCGGGCGACTACGTCCTGCTGCGGGCGATGACCGATCTCGTCTGCCTCTCGAGCGCGTGCCCCGACGACATCGATCCGGCGAACGCGTGGAACCCGACCGAGGTGCACGTCCGGGTCTATCCGGCGAAGGAGCGCTTCTCGGCCGCGATCGCGCACCGCGTCACGCCCGGAGCCGAGCCGAAGCTGACGAAGGACACGGGCTTCCGCCCGCGCACCGGGGAGCTGACGAGCCGCTTCACGGAGTACAACGGCTACTGGCTGCCGACGGCGTACGACAACCTCGGCGCCGTCGCCGAGTACTGGGCCTGCCGCGAGCACGCGGCGATCATGGATCTCTCGCCGCTGCGGAAGTGGGAGATTCTCGGCCCGGACGCCGAGGCGCTGCTGCAGGCGACGGTCACGCGGGACGTCCGCCGCCTCTCCGACGGCCAGGTCGTCTACACGGCGTTGTGCAACGACACGGGCGGGATGATCGACGACGCGACGGTCTTCCGGCTGCACCCGACGAACTTCCGCTTCGTCGGCGGCTCGGAGTACGACGGCGTCTGGCTGCGGGAGCAGGCCGACCGGCTCGGCCTGCGCGTCTGGGTCAAGGAGTCCACGGACGAGCTGCACAACGTCGCCGTCCAGGGGCCGGCGAGCCGCGAGCTGCTCGCGCCGCTCGTCTGGACGGCGCCGACGCAGACGCCGTTCGAGGAGCTGAAGTGGTTCCGCTTCTCCGTCGCGCGGCTCGGCGGGCCGCAGGGGCTGCCGCTGATCGCCTCGCGCACCGGCTACTCGGGGGAGCTCGGCTACGAGCTCTTCTGCCACCCCAAGGACGCGCCCGCGCTGTGGGACGCGGTGATGGAAGCAGGCGAGCCGCACGGGCTCGCGCCGCTCGGCCTCGAGGCGCTCGACATGCTGCGAATCGAGGCGGGCCTCGTCTTCGCCGGCGCGGAGTTCGACGACCAGGTCGATCCGTTCGAGGCCGGGATCGGCTTCACCGTTCCCGCCGACAAGGACGACGACTTCGTCGGCAAGGAGGCGCTCGCCGAGCGGCGCTCACATCCGCAGCGGACGCTCGTCGGCCTCGAGCTCGAGGGGAACGAGCCCGCGGCGCACGGGGAGTGCGTCCACGTCGACCGCCACCAGGTCGGAGTGATCACGAGCGGCACGCGATCGCCCGTGCTGAAGAAGAACGTCGCGCTCTGCCGGATGAACGTCCGCTACGCGGAGCCCGGCACCGAGGTCGAGGTGGGGAAGCTCGACGGCTTCCAGAAGCGGATCCCCGCTACGGTCGTCCGCTTCCCGTTCTACGACCCGGACAAGACCCGACCCAGGTCCTAACCCCTCCAAGTAACACTGTGTTACTTGGGAGGAAAGGGGTTGTGGAATTGGTCAGGCGCCCTCCCGGAAGCGGCCCGCGAGGACGGCGACCAGGGCGATCGCGGCGCGGGGATCGCGCTCGAGCGCGGCGACCAGGTCGCCCCGCGAGACCTCGAGCAGACGGACGCGCCCTTCGGCGGTGATCGTGGCGATCCGCGGGCCGCCGTCCAGCGCCTCGATCTCGCCGACGAGATCGCCCGGGCCGAGCGCGAGCGCCCGGCCGGGCCGCTCGACGAGCACGTTCCCCTCGAGGACGAGCCCGAGCATCTCCGCGGGCTCGCCGATCCGCATGATCACCTCGCCGTCCTCGTAGACCCGGTCCGCTCCCGCCGTCTCCAGCAGCGGACGCAACAGGTCGGCGGGCACGCCCTTCTCGCGGATCAGGCGCTCGTACTGGCCGCCGTGGAAGAGCAGCGGCTCGCCCTCGCCGTATCGGGCGTACTCGACGTGGCCGAGGAAGAGCGAGTGGTCGCCGCCCCAGTACGAGCGGACGACGCGGGACACGAGGTGGGCGAGCGCGCCCTCGATCAGCGGCGTGTCGTGCACGACCTCGAACTGCGGAGCGGGCTGTTCGTCGCGCGAGCGCCCCGCGAACCGGTCGGACAGCCCGGTCTGGTGCGCCTCGAGCACGTTGACGCCGAAGCGCCTGCCCTCGTGGAGCAGCCCGTACATCCGGGCGCGGCGGTCGACAGAGATCAGCACGAGCGGCGGACGCAGCGAGACGGACATGAACGCGTTCGCCGTCATCCCGTGCACCTGCTCGCCGACGCGCGTGGTCAGGATCGTCACGCCCGTCGCGAACATGCCGAGCGTGCGCCGGAACGCCGTGGCCGGGTCACCCTCGAGCCCTTCGGCGAGCTCGAACTCCGCCGGCGCCGGAGGCGCGACGAACGACTCGCCGAACGCCTCAGGCGCGCCCGTAGTCGCGTCGCGCAGCCGGAGGTCGAACTCCTCGGGAGGCTGCTGTGGCACGCCTTCCATCACGTAGATCGTGACAGCCGCGCGGGAGAGGGGCGGCCGCTGGCCCCTCCCCCGCGCGAGACGAACTAGGTCACAGGGACGCCGACGGCGGCCGGAGCGCGCTCTTCGGGCATCTTCGGCGTCTCCTCACGCAGGTGGATCGGCTGCTTGTCCTGCACGACCCGCCTGAAGATGTAGAGCAGGACCGAGCCGACGAGGATGCCGACTCCGATGCCGAACTCCTTCCACGTCCCGTAGCCGGTCAGCTTCGGGCTGGCCGCGCCGACGACGAGAAAGACGGTGTTCGAGGCGGCGATCACGACGGCCACCGGGATCCAGGCCGAGGAGACCTTGATCGGCCGCGGCCAGTTGGGCCGGTCCTTGCGCAGGAGCAGGAAGCCGGTCATCGCGACGACGTGCGCGAACACGTAGCCGATGTTGCTCATGTAGAGGATCGCCAGGTTGCTCGAGATGAAGAGCACCAGGGCGATGTTCACGATCATGTCGACGGTCATCGCGCGGGCCGGGACGTGGAACCGGTTCAGCACGCCGAGCTCCCTGATCGTCATCCCCGCCTTGGAGATGCCGTAGAGCGCCCGTCCGCCGTCTGCGGTCGACGAGTTCATCGAGAGCACGAGGCTCGCGAGCAGGAAGACGAGCATCACGCTCGAGGCGCCGCTGCCGACGAGCTTGTCGAAGACGCCGACGTAGAACTGTCCCTCGGCACCCTGCTTGTTGATGAAGTCGACGCCGCTCGCGCCTGTGATCGTCAACGGCAGAAGCACGTAGACGATGAGCGAGAACGTCGCGGCCGAGCGAAGCGCGAGCGCCGTGTCGCGTTTCGTGTCGTGGTACTCCGGCGCGAAGCTCGCGCACACCTCGATGCCGTAGGCCGACCAGGCCATCAGGAACAGCCAGACGAAGGCGACGCGCAGCCCTCCCCACTGGCCGTTGATCGTCCAGGTCATGTTCGAGCTGTGCCAGTCGCCGCTCGTGAACGGGATGATGATGAAGACGACGAGCGGGATCATCAGCAGTGCGCCGGTGATGTAGCCGACCCATATCGACGGCCTGACGCCGAGGACGTTGAAGAGCCAGACACCGACGATCACGCCGATCGCGATCATGTGCGGCAGGCCGAGGTGGTTGTTCCCGATCGAGAAGTAGACGTTGTCGGCCTGCCCCGGGAACCACTTCGCCTCGATGAGGTCGCCGATGATCTTGCCGAAGATCGAGAGCACGACCGACCAGCCGATCCAGTAGCCGAAGGTCGCGATCGGCCCGATCAGCGAGAAGTAGCGGCGCCATCCCTCGTGCGCGTACAGCGAGATCCCGCCCGACTGCTCGGGGAACATGGCGGCCGTCTCGGCGTAGATCCAGTTCGAGAGGAGGCCGATCGTTGCCGAGATCCCCCACAGCGCCATCGCCCCCCAACCGCCGAGCGCCCCGACCGAGAATCCGAGCGAGCCGATCAGGAAGCCCGGATTGCAGAGGGCGATCACGAAGCCGTCGTACCAGCGGAGCGACTTCAGAAGCTGTCGTTCCTCGATTACAGCTTCAGCCACGTCACACCTCCTAGGTTGTCGCCGCACGCAGCCTCGTGACGGGTGCGACGGACGAGATATAACAGCCGCCCCGGCCGGTTTCAATATCGCCCGCGGCGACTCTCGCGTTGCCGGAGCGGCAATACCACGCTTACCGGACAAGCTCGTACAATCTCCTCGATGAAGGGGCCTCCGATCACGATTCGCTGCGAGTGCGGCGAGACGAGACAGGTTCCCTACGGGGAACGCTGGACCTGCGAGGGGTGCGGTCGGAGATGGAACACGGCGCAGATCCCGGCCGCGGAGTACGAGGGCATCCTGCGCGAGATGCGGCGGTTCCGGCTGAGCGCGATCGCGGCGGCGATCGTCCTCGCCGTCGGGTTCACGATCGCGGCGCTCACGGTCTCGCAGTCGCTCTTCCTGCTCCTGCCCGCGGTGCTTGCGGGCTGGTACATCTGGTACATGCCGCTGTGGCGCAGGAAGGTGCGGCGCCGCGCGCGCAGCTTGCCGACGTGGCAGCTGCACCCCGAGTAGGCTCCGGCGCGTTCTCAGACGCCGTCGCCTCGGCCCGGCGGCCGGTCCTGCTCGCAACCCTCGGCGTTCCCTTCGATCCGGTCGCCTCCGAGCTCGCCGTCGACGCGGCGGTCGAGTCGGGACAGCCGCTGCTCGTCGTCGTGCTCGCGGAGCTGCTCCCGCTGCCGTTGTCGGTGATGCTCGGCTTCGACCAGGTCGACTCGCCCGAGACAGAGGAGGCGTTCCGCGCGCCCGCGGCGCTCGCGGCCTCGCTCGGCGTTGCCGTCGAGCGGTTGCGCGTGCGCAGCCCGCGGCCGGTCGCAGCGCTGCTCGAGCTCGCCGCGGAGCGCGAGCCCGGGTTGCTGGTCTTCGGGCCCGACCGGGCGCTCGTGTCACGTCGGCTGTATCGCAAGGCCGTCCGGGCCCTGCGCGAACGGTCGAGCTGCCTCGTCTGGATCGCGCCGTAACTCGTCCAGCCACGGAGTTCTGTACCCGTCGCGAGTCCAGACGACCGGGAAGAACGACTCGTCCATCGACAGGTCGCCGACCCGGCGGTAGCGCGAGTAGACGGGGTCGACATGCTCGGAATGGAAGCGCGCGTCGGCCCGCACCAGGTGGGAGATCACCGCGCGCCGGTGCATCGCGGCCGTGTTCGGGCCAGAGCCGTGGAAGGTGTTGAAGTGGTGCAACGCGGCTCCGCCCGCGCGGACAACCAGCGGAACGAGCTTGAGCTCGGCGCCGGACGGCAGCGCGCGGCGGACGGGCTCGAGCCAGTCCGGCGGCGCGTGGAACTCGCCGCGGTTCTCGGGCGAGCGCGGCCAGCGGTGCGAGCCCGACGCGTACGTGATCGTGCCGGCCTCGGCCGAGGTGTCGTCGAGCGCGATCCAGCAGGTGACCATCTCGGGCGGGACGAGGTAGTCGAGGTAGCTCCCGTCCTGGTGCATCCCGAGCGACTTCGTCCCCGGCGGCTTCCAGATGCAGTTGTCCTGGAGGAGCCGCACTCCCTCCCAGCCGACGAGCTCGGCAGCCAGCCGTCCGGTGCGCTCGGAGAGCACCTGAGCCGCGATCGCCGGGTCGGCCTTCCACCCGTTGCAGATCTGGCGTGTGCGGTCGTCGGGGTCGCGGCCTGCGATCCAGTTGACCTCATCCGGCCGGATGCCCGTCTCGTAGCGGCCGGCGAAGAGGGGCTCGAACCGCTCGCGCAGGAGCGAGACCGTGTCCGCGTCGACGTAGCCCTCCTCGACGACGACGAACCCGTCGCGCCGGAAGCGCTTGACCTCGTCGCCGCTCCAGCGCTCGATCATGCTCGGGCGCCGTTCCAGCCGATCGCGGCCGAGACGGCTGCGGCGTGCTGAAGGAGCGGCGCGCGCGCCGCCTCCATCGCCTGCTCGTCGAAGCGCGCGGCGGGGCCCTGCACTCCGATGATCGCGGCCAGGTCGCCGCGGCCCGTGAAGACGGGGGCCGCGAGTGCGTTCAGATCCTCCTCGCGCTCCCCGACCGCGCGCGCCCACCCCTGGTCGCGCACGCGCTCGAGCTCGGCCCGCAGCGCCTGGCGGTCGGTCACCGTATGCGCGGTGTACACGCGCAGCGCGCGGGGCGGCAGCTGCGCCGCGCCGAAGGCGAGCATGATCTTGCCGGTCGCCGTCGCATGCCCGACGCTGGGCCGGCCGAGGCGCGCGACGCTGACGATCGAGGACGCGCTCTGCACGAAGTCGACCGTGACCGCGTCGTGCTCGCCCGGCGCCGACAGCGTCGCCGTTTCGCCGGTCTCCTCGACGAGCGCGTGCAGGTGCGGGCGGGCGACCTCGCGCAGGTCGAGCCGCCCCAGCACGAGGTTCCCGAGCTGGAGCAGGCGCAGGCCGAGCCGGTAGCGGCCGGTCTCCGCCACGTGCTCGACGAGGCCGCCGGCGGCGAGCGTCGCGAGCAGCCGCGAGACGGTGCTCGGGTTGATGCCCGTGCGCCGCGCGATCTCGTTCGTGCCGAGCTCGGCGTCGCCGTCCGCGAGCGTGTCCAGCACCGCGAAGGCTCGCTGAACCGCAGCGACATGCCGGATGGCTGGTTGACCGGTGCGGGGCATGTTATGGTCCGACCCAGCGATTTTGACACGGCCTTGCCCAGGAGGCAATTCTCATGGGTCTTCCTCACTCTTCACGCGTCGTCGTCGTCGGCGGCGGCGTCCACGGCCTCTCGACTGCGTATCACCTTGCGCGCGCACTCGCGGAGCGGGGTGAGGGCTCGGGCGAAGACGTCATCGTCCTGGAGAAGTCCGGGATCGGGGCGGGCGCGTCGGGGATCGCATGCGGCGTCGTGCGCAATTTCTACTTCTCGCCGGCGATGGCGGAGGTCATCCGCGTCTCCGTCGACCTCTTCGAGACCGATCCGGAAGGCTTCGGCTACCACCCGGTCGGCTACATCGCCGCCGTTCCGGAACCGCAGGCCGAGGATTGCGTCGCGATCCAGCGCCGGCAGGCCGAGATCGGATACCGCTCCGACGTCGTGCTCGGCGAGGAACGCTGCCGCGACCATATGCGCGCGATCTTCCCCGACTGGAACGGCGACGGGATCGAGGCCGTCCTCCACGAGCGCCAGGGCGGCTGGGCCGAGACGCGGCGGACGGTCGAGAACCTCGCCCGGCTCGCCCGCGCCGAGGGCGTGCAGATCCACGAGGGTGTCGAGGTGACCGGGATCGACCTCCACGACGGGGAGGTCGACTCGGTGGAGACAAACGACGGGTCGATCGCGACGGAGGTCTTCGTCGCGGGGCCGGGCCCGTGGGCGCGGCAGCTCTGGCGCATGCTCGACCTGCCGCCGGAGGTGCGCGTCGCGCAGAAGGACAAGCCCACCTCGCCGATCGGAGACTCGCCGCGGATCGAGGGGAACGGCGACGGCTACGAGACGAAGCCGATCGTCACGTACTGGAAGCTCCAGGAGGGCGACTACTGGCTCGACGACGGCGTCGACCTGCGGGACGGCGACGCCGAGCCGCCGGTCGTGCACCTCGACCACCAGGTGCCGCTCCGCTCCGACCGCAACGGTGAGGTGATCGACGAGGGGCCGTGGGGCATCTATTACAAGGTCGGCAGGCGCGGCTACGGCATCCAGGGCGGAGGGGTTCCGATCCCGCTCGGGACGGAGGTCGAGCTCGAGCCGTACGCGCAGCGGCCGGACCACGTCGTCGGCGACGAGTTCAACGACTACTTCACCGCCGGCCTCGCGTGGGCGCACGAGCGCTTCCGCGGCAAGGCGGAGCAGTGGCACGCCGAGCCGCACGGCGGAATCGGCGCCTTCACCCCGGACAACTATCCGATCGTCGACTTCGTCCGGCCGAACGCCTACCTCGTGATGGACTCGAACCACGGCTTCAAGATGATCGGGATGGGCAAGCTCGTCGCAAACGACATCCTCGGCGGCGGCGAGCCGCGGCTCGACCCGTTCCGCCTGTCGCGCTACGAGACCGGCCAGCTTCACGCCGTCTCACACTCGCCGTACCCCTGGAACTAGCGCGCGCGTATTTTCCGGCCCTGACTGCGTCAGAGACGGAGGGCCAACGCGGCCGTCGCGAGAGCCGCGAGCCCGCTCGCCACGACGCCGTTCCACTGCCACGCCTGCCACGCGAGGCCGGGCAGGTAGCCGGCCAGTGAGCCGATCCCGTAGTAGAGGCTGAAGTAAACGGCGCTCGAGACGCCACGGTCGACGTCGGCGGCGTCGGTGACGGCGAGCTGTGCTGCGGTCACGCCGGCGAAGTTCCCCAGCGCGATGAGCGCGAGGCCCGCGACGAGATTCGGCAGGTGCGAGGGCAGGGTCAGGACGAGCCCGAGCCCGGCGACCGCCACCGCGGCGAGCGCGAGACGCCGCCAGCCGATCCGATCCGCAATCCGGCCGAGGAGCGGACCCGACGCGCCGAGCAGCCAGAGGACGAAGACGAGGCTCTCCGCGGCTTGCCCGAACGCGAACGGCGGCCGCTCGAGCCGGTAGACGACGTACGAGAACGTGCCGACGAAGGTGAAGAAGAAGGCGGTGCCGACGGCGGCCGCACGGAGGAGCCGCCCGTTGCGCAGCTGAAGGCCGATGCCGCTCAGCCGGCCGGCAGTGCGCGGCGCGGCCGGCACGTCGACGAGCGAGCGGTGCATGACGACAGCCGCGGCGAACGGTAGGGCGGCGAGGACGCCGATGGCCCAGCGCCACCCGACCGCCGCCGCGAGGAGGCCGACGCCGAGCCGCCCGACCAGTCCGCCGGCGATGAGAGCCGCGATGTACCAACCCATCGCGCGGCCGATCTGCGGCGCGAACGCCTCGGCGACGTACGGGACCGCGGCCGTCAGCAGGCCCGGCATGCAGAGCCCCTGGAGCGTCCGGAACGCGAGGAGCGCGCCGAAGCTCGGCGCGACCGCGGCCCCGATTGTCGGCGCGACCACGAGCGCGCTCGCGAGCACCATCGAGCGCCGTCGCCCGTAGCGGTCGGAGAGCGGCCCCCAAAGCCACGCACCGACGGCGAGCGCGAGGACCACGACGGAGATGGTCAGTCCGGCCGCCGCAGGGCCGACGCGGAAGTCGCGCCCGAGCTCCGGCAGGATTGCCTGCGTCGAGTAGGTAACCGCGAACATCCCGGCCGCCCCGAGCAGGAAGCCGAGCATCCCCGGCGAGACGGGCGACTCGGCGCCGGCGACCATAGGCTGCGCCAAGGCGGGGACGCTACTATCTAGGCCGCTTGCCGACGTAGCTCAGCTGGTAGAGCACTTCACTCGTAATGAAGGGGTCCCCGGTTCGAGTCCGGGCGTCGGCTCTCTCTTTTCTTCGGCTGGGCCTAGTGGACGATCAGGACGTCGCGGTGCGCGTGCCGCGCGACGGTGTCGCTCACGCTCTGGCCGAGCAGACGCTCGATGATGCTCGGCTCGCGCGTGCCGACGACGATCATGTCGGCTCCCCGCTTCTCCGCGAGCTCGATGATCGTGTCGGCGGGCTCGCCCTCGGCGGGGACGTACTCGGCCTCGACGCCCCGGGCCTCGAGGAGCTCGCGTGCGTCCCGCAGCTGCTCCCGATGGGCCTCCGGCGGATCGGCCGGATCATGCGGGCCGGCGCTCCGCGCGACCCCTACGAGCCACGGAGCCACGCTCGTCACGACGAGCTTTCCACCGAGCGCCTCGGCGATCTCCGCTGCGCGCTCGAGGGCGCGGCGGGCCGGCTCCGTGTCGTCAAAGCCCACGACAATCGTGTTCATCGCTGCCCTTTCGTCGGGTGGGCGTCAGGATAAACGGCCTGCGCAGCGCTGGTGGCGATCGACGCATGGCCCTTACTATGCGCGTATCGATACGACGCCCGAGCCGCACCGCGTCGAGGAGCGCTTCCTCTACGAGATCATCTCGACGGTTGGCTCCTCGCTCAACCTCGAGGAGGTCCTCGACGGCGTGGTGCGGCTGCTCTCGGATGCGAGCGCCGTCCACGCGTGCTTCGTCTACCTGCTCGACCGCGACGGGAAGCGGCTCGTGCTACGCGCCGCCTCCGAGCCCTATGCCACGCTCGTGGGGCAGATCGAGCTCAAGCGCGGCGAGGGCCTCGCGTGGTGGGTGCTCGACAAGGGCGAGGCGGCCTTCATTCGCGACAGCGCGCTCGAGGATCCGCGGGTCAAGTACGTGCCCGAGCTCGAGGAGGAGCGCTTCCAGTCGCTCGTCGCGGTTCCGGTTCTCGGCAAGCGCGGCGATGCGATCGGCGCGATCACGCTCGATACCGAGGCGCCGCGCGAGTTCACCGATGCAGAGGCCGAGTTCCTCGTCTCCAGCGCGTCACTCGTGGCCGGCGCGATCGAGAACGCCCGCCTCTACGACGAGATGCGGCAGCGCCTCAGCGAGCTCGAGCACCTGACCGAGCTCGCCGAGGCGGTCGCCGCCGCCGAGACGATCGAGCAGCTCGCGCCCGAGGTCGTCGAGCGCAGCCGCGAGCTGCTCGGGGCGACGGCCGTGCGCCTCTACCTCCTCGATCCAGCGGAAGAGCGGCTTCGCCACCATGCGTCGGCACCCGCGGACGACGACGGCCCGGCCACGATCGGCCTGACCGAGCTCGGCCCGGAGCTCGGGCGGAGCGGCCGGACGCCGCGCCTCGCCGTCTCGCTGATCGCGGGCGGCGAGCTCCTCGGCGCGCTCGTCGCGGTGGGAACGCGCGAGCTCGACCTCGCGCGCGCGGTCGCGAACCAGACCGCGGTGGCGATCAAGAAGATCCAGGTGCTCGAGCGCCTGACGGAGAAGAACCTGATCAAGGACTTCTTCGAGGATCTGGCCGCACGCCGTCTCGGCGACGCACTCGAGGGACGGGCGGCACGGCTCGGCTCCGACCTCGAGCTGTCGCACCTCGTACTCGCCGCGGAACCGGCGGACGACGCGCTCGAGCGGGCCCTCGCGTCGCTCGCACGCGGGTCGCTCCTCGACCGGCGCGAGCAGGCGCTACGGGCGCTGCTGCGCGTACCGCCGAGCGGCGTCGAGCCTCTCGTCGACGAGCTCAGGCGCGTCCAGGCGGGGCTGAAGGCGCCCGTCGCGATCGGGATCTCGAGCGTCTGCGTCGGTGCCGCGGCGCTCGCCGACGGCTTCGAGGAGGCGCGCCACGCGCTCCTCGGCGCGACCATCCTCAAGCGCGAGCCGTCGGTGATGAGCTACGACGAGCTCGGACCGTACAAGTACCTGCTCCGGATCGCGCTCGACACCGGGGTGCGCGACGCGACCGTCGACGCCGTGGCGAGGCTCGCGGAGTACGACCGCGACCGGGGCGCTTCACTGCTTCCGACGCTCGAGGAGTTCCTGAGCCGCCGCGGCAACATCAGCGCGACCTCGGAGGCGCTCTTCGTCCACCCGAACACCCTGCGCCAGCGCCTGCGCCGCATCGGCGAGCTCTCCGGGATCGACCTCCGCCGGGACGATTGGCTGATGATCGAGATCGCGGTCAAGATGGTGAGGCTGCGCTCCGCTCTCGGCGGGAGCGCCGACTCCCGCTAGATCCCTGTGGGGAACCATGCGGTTCCCCCCTAGATGTGTGGAGATATCCACCCTCCCGGCCTCTCTGTGCCGGGTTAAACAACCCGGCGGCCACCGACAAGGGAGGATCGCATGGCCGTCGCCACGGATCCGAGGCTGGAGGAGATCCGAAAGATCACCCAGGGCCGCGGAGTCGAGTTCTTCTTCGCGCAGTTCGTCGACATG
>WNGD01019860.1_pt1 | contig 13906 bp, 14 predicted proteins | sample 5400671 | NCBI WGS metagenome assembly WNGD01 (sample SAMN13153369, study PRJNA577476) | soil metagenome | isolation source: 40 cm soil or saprolite under grassland replicate 2 | place: USA:California | collected 2016-06-15
CAGTCGGCCCCAACAGCGTGCTTGCCATCGAGCGATACGCGTTCAACTCGACTACGCACGAAGGTGCTTTCGAATCCGCTCTCCGCAAGGGGACTCTGTCGGTGGTGTCTGGGAAAATAGCCAAGCAGTCTCCCGATGCGATGAAAGTGAAGACTCCTTCTTCGATACTCGGGGTGCGCGGAACCGAGTTTCTCGTTCGCTCCAGCGACTGAGCCCGAAGGACTCCATGCGGCGGCACTACGCTGCGCTGATCGCGTCGCTGGTCCTGGGCGGCTGCGCCACACCGAGCGAAGACCTGGTAGTGCTGTTGCCGGACAACGAGGGCAAAGTCGGGACAGTCGTTGTCCAAGGGCAGAAGGGCAGGGCCGTGCTCAATACCGCGTACGCCTCGGCGCGGACGGCGCCCGATGGCGGTGTGCAACGTGGCACTGCAAGCCAGAGCGAAGTAAAGGACGTTTTTGGTAGTGCACTCGCGGCCCAGCCGTCGCGCCCGGTCTCCTTTATCCTGTATTTCGAGAGTGGTAACGACGAATTTACCGAGGAATCTAAGCAGGAGGTAAAGCGTTTGCTCGTCGAGATGGCGCGCAGACAGGCGCCGGACATTACCGTTATTGGCCACACCGATCAGGTCGGCCCGGATCCATCCAACGATGCGCTTTCTCTTCAGCGAGCCGAGCGCGTGAAGTCGATCCTGGCGGGAATGGGTATCCCAGCCGAGCGGATCCTGACCGCGGGCCGCGGCAGACGCGAGCCCTTGATCCCCACGGCCGAGGGCATTTCCGAACCGCGGAATCGGCGAGTAGAAATCAACGTGCGCTAGGGCCCGTTCCAGCGCAGCACCAAAAGCGTGAGGTCGTCTGCAGGTTCCGCTCCGTCGACAAATTGCGCGATGTCGGCACGGATCGAATTGACGAGGGCTCCAGGATTTTCAGCGTTCCGGGCGTGCTCGAGTGCCTCGCGCAACCGACCGGCACCGTAGAGTTCCCCCGCCGGATTCATTGCCTCAGTCACCCCGTCGGATACGACGCACACAATTCCTCCTCGGCTCATCCTATGCTCGGCGGCGACGTAGGAAAATCCTTCGAGCACGCATAGCGGTGGCCCACCGCCTTCCTCAAGCCGGGCAACATCGCCATCAGGAGTCAGAACGAAGGGCGCTTCATGCCCCGCGCTGCAATATTCCAGGCGACCGCTCGGAACGTCGAGCACGCCCGCAAAGACGGTTACGAACAAGGACTCGGGATTCTCCCGCGCGATTTCAGCGTTGGCTTCACGAAGCAATTCAGCGACCCGACGCCCGCGTCGAAGGGCAGCACTTTTGCACAGAGCTTTGCTGACCGCCATGAAGATGCTGGCAGGCAAGCCCTTCCCTGATACATCGCCAACGAGGAAGAATAAGTGCTCGGCATCGAGCATGAAGAAATCGTATAGGTCCCCCCCTACTTCGCGCGCGGGCTCCATGGCGGCGGAAATCTCGAAGCGATGTTCTGAAGGGAATGCGAACTCGGGCCGCGGAAGACTACCGATCTGGATGCGTCGCGCTGCGTCAAGCTCGCCGGCGAGTCGCGCGGCAGACTCGCGTTCGCGTTGCAGGCGCTCCTGCAGCAATTTTCTCTGGGCGTTGGCCTCGGCGAGCGTCTCGACAAGCATCGCAGCGAACAGGAAGGCGATCGCGGCGCCGGGAACCGAAGCGTCGAGGAGCAGCCCTGCCACCCGGTATGCTCCGAAGCCAGCTACACCCAGCGCGACCAGTAGCAAAAGGAGCAGGACCGTCGAACGTCCCGGCGAGAGCCGAGGTACCGAACACACGACCACCAAACCCAGGACGAAAAGCGCCAATCCTTCAACCCGGGTTGCCCATCGCGGGCGCATCAACAGCGCGCCGTCAAAAACGTTCTCAAGGACCTGCGCGTGAATCTCGATGCCGGGCATGCGCTCGCCGAGCGGCGTGGACTGATAATCGATCAGGCCCAGCCCCGTGACGCCGACGAGCACGAGCTTCCCCTCAAGTTGTGCGGGGTCTGCTTTGTCGCCGAGCACATCCGCTGCCGAGATGAATCGATTTGCATCGTGTGGGGTGTAGTGGACCCACAGGCGTCCGTCCGATTGAGTGGGGATAACCAGGTCGCCGATTCCCACGGCTTCGACCCCGGCCACACCGCCTTGCACGGAGAAGAGCGGTTCGCCGCTCGCCAGACGAAGAGTCTCTAGGCTCAAGGGTAGCACCGGGGTCGCGCCGACAAGCGCGACGATCGGCACGCGTCGGACAACGCCTGCCTCAGTATCGGCGCTAAGCAGTCCGTGTCCTCTCGCGGCCGAGTCGATTTCCGGGAGACTCCGGAGCGCAGAAGCATAGTGGCGCAAAGGTGCTCGTGCGTCGGATCCTCTTTGCAGCGATGGAGTCAGCGGAGCTGCGTCGGAAGGTTTGCCGGCCTCGAGCCCTGCGATGCCCAGTACTACGGGAGCGGCGTTGATCGACTCGGCCAGTAGCGCATCGTGGCGCGGCAGCTTTGCGAGACGCGCGGCCAGTTGCGGATCGGCCCCGGCTACCGATGGTGCAAGCCATTCGGGGGAAAGGCGGTCGGGCTCCGGAAACAGTATGTCTACCCCGATCGCAGCGGGGCGGGCTGCGCCGAGCTTATCGATGAGTTGTGCAATCAAGGTGCGCGGCCACGGCCATTGACCGAATCGGTCCAGACTTACTTCGTCGATGGCGACGATGACCGCAGGCGCCGAGCGCCTCTCACGCGGAGACAGTTCTTGATAGCCGTCGAGCCACGCGAGGCGCGTCGCACCGACGACGGGCATGTCCTGCCACAGAATCGGTACCAGGAGCAACGCAAGCAGGGCCAGACCATGACCGACCCCGCGTGAATTGAACATCGCCCCAAAACGATTTGCTCCGGCGACCAACTCCGACCCGGAGTGCCCGCCGGCGTCCCTGGCATCCCGCGACGATCGGCCCCTCAGAGCTCTATCTCCAGGCCGTCGTAGGCGACCGAGATGCGAAGCGCTTCACCGGTTCGCGAGATTTCCTCGTAACGCAGGGTTTCTCGCCAAATCTGGGCTATGCGTTCGTCGTTGTTGGCGGGTTCGTGGTGGAAAAGCACGAGGTGCTTCACGTTGGCAAGCTGGCACAACTCGACCCCGACAACGTTGCTCGAGTGGCCCCAGTCCTCCTTCACCGACACGGCCTCCGCGAGCGAGTACATGGCGTCGAAAATCACCAAGTCGGCGTCCGCAAAGAAAGTTGCGGCGCCCTCGACCGCATCCGGGATGTCCAGCCTGTGCTCGGAGTCGGTCGAATAGACGATGATCCGGCCGTCACGGACGAATCGATAGCCGTAGGAATCACCTGAATGGCTCTGAAGCTTCGCGGTCACGCTCCATCCAGCGACCTCATAGCTTCGGCCAGGCTGGAGTGTGACGAATTCTATCGAGGCCCCGAGGCGATCAAACGGCACAGGGAAACTGGGCGGGTCCTGCTGGCGGCGTGTGACAGCCGTAAATCCGAATTCTGTTCCCAGGGACGTAGGCAGGGGCGAAAAAGGGGAAGCCCATGATGTGGTCCCAGTGAAGGTGGGACTGGAAAACGTGGAAGATGTTGGTCTTGGCGGGACCGTCACGGGTAATTACATGGTTTCCGAAGGCGCGCACGCCGCTCCCCAGATCGCACAACACATGCTCATCGTCACCCGCATCGAGCTGCACGCAGGCGGAATTGCCTCCGAAAGTGTGCGAAACGGCAAAGTCAAGCTCAGAGTCGACCCAAGCCCGCGCCTTTTCTTGCGTGTCGAGACGCTTGCCTTGTCTCTGATCGACGCGGAGTCCAGGGAGACGGGGATGGAGCCGCGCGTTCCCCAGAACGTAACCCACAGCGCCATAGGTCAGGTGCCATGGGCGGAGTCATAAGCCGCCAAAGCGGTCGGCGAAATCTTGGTCAGAGCTTCGCGAACCGAGCCAAAACACTGAAAGACAAGGTTGAAGCGGCTGATCTCGAAGATTTCGCGCACCACAGGCTGGAGCGCCGCTACCATGATCGATCCGCCCTGCTCACGGATTTCCTTGCCCGCCAGCATCAAGACGCGCAATCCGACGCTGCTAATGTAGTCGACCTTCGAAAAATCCAAGACCAGGCGATTTCCCCCTGCGCGACAGCTGGCTATATAGGCGTCAAGCCCGGATTTCAGCCCGTCGGTGGTGCTGTTGTCGACTCGCCCTATAGGGGTGAGCACCAGCGCATCGGCGTAACGCTCTTGGGATACATGCATGGAACGGATACGCTCCCGGACGGTTAAGCACGCTTTGCGGCGCATTGAAAATTGCGCCCGTTCAAGAAATTATTACTGTCGAGGGCTATTTTGATTCATCGCCAAGCGCCCTTCAAGTGCAGTCAGCTGGGACGGAGCGTCGGCGTTCACGCGGTGTTGACATTAGCGGAGCTCAGAAGTCTAATGACTAACCAGTCAGTCATTAGATACGGTCTTTACTCGATGCCGTGAGGCCCGCGGTCAAGCGCAGGAGCAAATCGCGCAGAGAGCGTCGCAAGGAATCGCGTCCAAGCGAGCTTCTCGCCGCGGCGCTCGAACTTTTTGTCGAGCGAGGTTTCGCCGCAACGCGGCTCGAGGACGTCGCGGCCCGCGCGGGGGTAAGCAAAGGGACTCTTTACCTCTATTTCAGCGGGAAAGACGACCTGTTCAAAGCCGTTGTTCGAGGCGGTATCTTGCCGGCCATCGCAAATGCGGAAACGCTCGTCAGGGAATTCCCCGGCGGCGCAGCTGAGCTGTTGCGCCTCGTCGTCTCCGGAATGTGGAGCAGTGTCGGCAGCAATCTGCTTTCCGGAATCCCTAAACTGATCATCGCCGAATCGGGAAACTTCCCGGATCTTGCCCGCTTCTACTACCAGGAAGTCATCCAGCGCGGACTCGCGTTGATGGCCGGTATCCTCAAACGCGGAATCCAGCAGGGCGAGTTTCGAACATTCGACGTCGATCCCACTGCGCGTGCGATGATGGGACCGCTCTTGTTGATGATGCTGTGGCGCTATTCCTTTCAGAAACATGAGAGCGACCCGCTAAGCGCTGAGCGTTACCTCGATAGTTACCTTGCTCTGGTTTTGGAAGGGTTGCGCGTCCCGACTCCTGGGGTTTTGCTGGCTGGGGCAATTGCAGGTTGCGGCAACCAGACCAACGGGGCATTGCAGGGCTATGCGGAGGGAGAGTACCTGCGGGTTGCTTCGCCCATCGCGGGGCAACTCGCGCGCCTTCATCTAGCGCGCGGTGCCGCAGTAAAGACCGGCGAGCCTCTGTTTGCGCTCGAGCAGGAAAACGAGGCTGCCGCCCGCCGCCAGGCCGAGGAGCAGGTCCGCCAAGCGGACGCCCAGTACCGCAACCTTCTCACGGGCAAGCGCCCGGAGGAAATCGACGCCATTCGGGCCCAGCTCGCACAGGCCGAAGCGAGTCTCGCTCTTTCCGAAAGCAATCTGACCCGACAGGAAGAGCTCGTACGCGCGAAATTTGTCTCCAATGAGGCAGCGGACACCGCGCGCTCTGCGCGCGACCGCGACCGCGCACGAGTAAGCGAGTTGAAGGCCCAGCTCGCCGCGGCAAAGCTCGCCGCGCGCCCCGACGAGATCCGCGCGGCGCAAGCGGCGACCGCCGCAGCGCGGGAGGCCCTCGCGCAGGCCGAATGGAGGCTCGAGCAGAAGTCCCTGCGTGCGCCTCGTGACGGCCAGATCACCGACACGCTCTATGTGCAGGGCGAATGGGTGCCGGCCGGTTCGCCGGTGGTGACGCTTCTGCCGCCGGCCAATATCAAGGTACGTTTTTTCGTTCCGGAGAAAGTCCTCGGTTCGGTGAAAGTCGGACAGGCGGTCGGCGTGCGATGCGACGGCTGTGGGGAGCCGATCTCGGCGCAGATCACCTACATTTCCCCGCAGGCGGAGTACACGCCACCGGTGATCTTCAGCAGCGAAAACCGCGCCAAGCTCGTGTTCCTCGTCGAGGCGCGGCCTGCGCCCGCCGAGGCTGTGAAGCTTCATCCTGGTCAGCCGGTTGAGATTACCTTTCCATGAACACACCTGCTCCCGGTTCCTTCGCGATCGACGTCACCGGGCTGTGCAAGAGCTTCGAGGGCAGGCGCGTGGTGGACGACTTCGGCATCCAGGTACCGCGGGGCACGATCTACGGGTTTCTCGGACCGAATGGAAGCGGCAAGACCACGACGATTCGCATGCTGTGCGGGCTGCTCACGCCGGACAGCGGCACCGGTACCTGCCTGGGCTTCGACCTGCGGAGAGAGCAGGCGTCCATCAAGCGCCGCGTGGGTTACATGACTCAGCGGTTTTCACTTTATGAGGAACTTTCCATCGAAGAGAATCTGAACTTTATCGCGCGAGTTTACGCAGTGCCGCAGCGCAAGCAGGCCGTGGCGGACGCGCTTGCCGGCTTGGGCTTGAGCGAGCGCTCGGGCCAGCTCGCCGGCACCCTGTCAGGCGGATGGAAGCAACGCCTCGCGCTCGCTGCCTGTCTTATCCACCGTCCCGAGCTGCTCCTGCTCGACGAGCCGACTGCAGGAGTCGATCCCCAAGCGAGACGGGAATTCTGGGACCAGATTCACGATCTCGCGGCGCGAGGGCTGACCGTGCTGGTCAGCACGCATTACATGGATGAGGCGGAGCGCTGCCACCGCCTCGGCTACATCGCCTACGGACGGCTGCTCGCTCAAGGGACGGCGGACGAGGTGGTGCGGCGTTCGGGTCTCTCGACCTGGCAGGTCACGGGCGCTGACGTGATGGTGCTCACGAACGAGTTGCGCGCGCGGCCCGGTATCGAAATGGTGGTGCCTTTCGGCGCGGTGTTGCACGTGAGCGGCGTGGACAGTGCGGCGCTGGACGAAGCGATTGCACCTTACCGCGAGCGGCCGGAGCTCCAGTGGCGGCGCGTTCCCGCGGGTCTCGAGGACGCGTTCATCCGCCTCATGCATCAGGCACGGGACGGCCTGCAATGAACCTCTTCTCCTGGGCCCGCTTCGTTGCGGTGCTCGCGAAAGAATTCGTGCAAATGCGACGCGATCGGCTCACCTTCGCCATGATCGTGGGGATTCCGATCCTGCAACTGGTACTTTTCGGATTCGCAATCAACGCCGACCCTCGGGCGCTGCCGACCGCGGTGCTCGCCGCAGACAACAGCGTTTTTTCCCGCAGTTTCGTTCGAGCGATGGAAAATAGCGGCTACTTCCGCGTGAGCCAGATTGTTGCAGCTTCCGCCGACGGCGAGAGAAAGCTGCAGCTCGGCGAGGTGCAGTTCTTTGTCACCGTGCCCGAGGATTTTTCGAGAAAACTCCTGCGCGGAGAGCGGCCGGTTCTGCTGGTGGAAGCCGACGCCACCGACCCGGCAGCAACAGGCAACGCGCTGGCGGCGCTGGCCGCACTGAACCAAACTGCTCTCAACCACGACCTCAAAGGTCCGCTCGCAACGATGGCCCAGGGACCTGCGCCATTTGAGATCCGTGTGCAGCGGCGCTACAACCCAGAGGGGGTCACGCAGTACAACATCGTTCCTGGCCTGGTCGGCACGATACTGACCATGACCATGGTGATCATGACCTCCCTCGCCATGACGCGCGAGCGCGAACGCGGCACGATGGAAAATCTGCTCGCGACCCCGGTGCGCCCCATCGAGGTGATGACCGGAAAAATCGTGCCTTACATCATCGTCGGCTACATCCAGGTCACCATCATCCTCGCTGCCGCGAAGCTGTTGTTCGAGGTTCCGATGGTGGGAAGCCTGCTGCTTCTTTCGGTGGCGCTCGTCGTTTTCATCGCGGCCAATCTCGCAGTGGGTTTCACTTTTTCCACGTTGGCCAAGAACCAACTGCAGGCGATGCAGATGGCGTTCTTCTTCTTCCTACCGTCCATACTTCTCTCCGGTTTCATGTTTCCCTTCCGCGGCATGCCGCAATGGGCACAGTGGCTGGGCGAGGTCCTTCCGCTGACTCACTTCCTTCGCATCCTGCGCGGAATCCTGCTCAAGGGCAACGAGGTCTCCGAAATTCTTCCGAATCTCTGGCCCATCGGCGTGTTTCTGCTCGCCGCGGGTGCGGTGGCGCTCGCACGCTACCGCGAGACGCTCGACTGAATGCTTGCGCGCCGGAATGCTCCGCGATCAGTGCTAGAATCGGCGCCTTTCGCGCGACTTCCGAGTCCCATGAGCGTCGAGCAAGCCCGCTTCAACATGGTCGAGCAGCAGATCCGCACCTGGGAGGTGCTCGACCAGGATGTGCTCGACCTCCTGTACGTGGTACGCCGCGAGGAGTTTGTCCCCGCCGAGTACCGGGCGTTTGCCTTCTCGGACATGGAAATCCCCCTGTACGATGGCGCAGACGAGGGCGAACGCATGATGCAGCCCAAGCTGGAGGCGCGCATTCTGCAGGAACTCGCGCTGAAGAAAAACGAACGCGTGCTCGAGGTGGGCACCGGCAGCGGCTATCTCACCGCGCTGCTCGCCGCGCGGGGGCACCATGTGTACTCCGTTGAAATCAATCCGAAGCTGAAGGCGTTCGGGGAAGAGAATCTGCGGCGCAGCGGCGTGGAGAACGCCACTGTCCAGCTCGGGGACGCGGCGCAAGGCTGGCGAACACATGCGCCTTACGACGTCATCGTCCTCACCGGCTCCACCCCGATTTTGCCGCAGACATTGGTGTTGCAGCTCAAGGCAGGGGGACGGCTTTTTGCGGTCGTGGGCGATCCGCCGGTAATGGAAGCGCGCCTGGTAACCTGCGTCGGCGAAGGCTCACACCACACCACCGATCTCTTCGAGACCTGTCTTGCTCCGCTCAAGAACGCGCTACAGCCGGCGCGCTTCGAATTTTAGCGGATGACCCTCTACCAAGTTGCAGCGCTCGTGCCACGGTTTTGTCTCGCACTGTCACTGACCGTTGCCTTGCCGGTGGTGCCCGCCGGCGCAGCGGATCTTTTGCAGATTTATCGCGACGCTCTCGCGAACGATGCCACCTACGCCTCTGCGCGCGCGACGCGCGACGCGGGTCTTGAAAGCCTGCCGCAGGGCCTTGCCCAGATCCTGCCTACCGTCAACGCCACCGCGTTCACCCAATACAACGACATCGCGATAGGATTCCGAGGCACAGCCCAGGAACAATATCAATATCGTCTGGGCAATTCGAACGGATATACCGTCACGCTCACGCAACCCCTCTTCAATTGGCAGAACATTCAGGTATACAAGGAGGCCGGATTCAAGGCGGTACAGGCCGAAGCCGCTTTCGGCCAAGCGACCCAGGACCTGATCGTGCGCGTCGCGCAAGCTTATTTCGATGTCCTCGCCTCGCAGGACAGTCTCACCTTCATCCAAGGGCAGAAGGTGGCCATTTCCGAGCAGCTCGCCCAGGCGAAGCGCAATTTCGAGGTCGGCACGGCAACGATCACCGACACTCACGAAGCTCAGGCGCGCTTCGACCTCGCGACCTCTCAGGAAATCGCAGCTCAAAGCGATCTCGAAATCAAGAAGCGCACTTTGCAGCAGATCGTCGGAAAATTTCCGGAGCGGCTCGAGCCGCTGAAGTCGAACATCGAGCTCACCCCGCCCAAGCCGAACTCGATGGAAGACTGGGCCACCGCTGCCGCGAGCCAGGGCTATCCGGTACGCGCGCAGGAAGCCGCGCTCGAAATCGCAGTACGCGAGATCGAACGCGTTCGCTCCGGGCACCTGCCCACCCTGAATATCGTCGGCAGTGCGGGCCTGAACTCAACGAGTATCAGCGCCACCGCCTCGAGCAATTCCGCCTCGGACTCGATCAACCGCACCATCGGACTGCAACTCGCCATTCCCCTTTACGCGGGAGGGAATGTCAGCTCGCTTGTTCGGCAAGCGGTCGCCAATCGCGAAAAAGCTCAGCAGGATCTGGAAGGCGCGCGGCGTACCGCCGCGTTATCCGCCCGCCAGTCCTATGTAGGCGTAACCAATGGGATGGCCCAGGTAAAAGCTCTGGAGGCGGCGCTCGTTTCGAGCCGGAGCGCGCTCGATTCGAACAAGCTCGGCTACGAGGTCGGCGTGCGCATCAACATCGACGTCTTGAACGCCCAGCAACAGGTCTTCAGTACCTTGCGCGATCTTTCGAGGGCGCGCTATGACACGATCCTGAACGGCCTACGATTGAAGTCGGCTTCGGGAACTCTGGGCGAAGCCGACGTCGAAGAGGTGAACCGCTTGCTTGGGGCGAATTGATCTCCCGCAGTCACCCCAGTAGCCGCTCGCAGATCGCGAGGGTCCGCTCGGTAGCACCTCGATGCGCCTCACAGAAAGCGACCCCGGCCTTTCCCATTCGCTCGCGCAGCCCCGCGTCCTGAAGTAAGGACCGTGCCAGCCGCATCACTTCTTCGGCGCTGTTTACCCGCAGCGCCGCGCCGGCCGCAACCGCGCTTTCGGCTGCCTGCGCGAAATTGTAGGTGTAGGGTCCGATCAGTACCGGCACGCCTGCGGCGCAAGCCTCGATCAGGTTCTGACCGCCGTAACTGAGCAGGCTTCCCCCGACGAAGGCGAGGTCGCAGGTCCGGTAGTAGGCTGCCATTTCACCCATGCTGTCGCCGAGCACGATGTCGCAGTCAGCATCGAGCGGTGCGTTCGTGCTGCGCCGGGTGAACTTCAGACCGCGGGATGCAAGGAGCTGCGCTACGGTGTCGAACCGTTGCGGGTGACGCGGCACGATCACCAGAATTGCGTCGCCGAGAGCGTTTTGTTCCAAAGCGTCAAGCAGCAGTCAAGCAGCAGCTCCTCCTCGCCCTCGCGAGTGCTCGCGGCAAGCACCACTGCTCGACTGCCAAACCGGTGCCGGAATTGCGCCGCGAGCGATTCGCTCTCGGCTTTCAGATCGGCGTCGAACTTGAGGTTTCCGGTGACTTCCACATCCCGCGCGCCGAGGGATCGAAGCCGTTCGGCGTCTTCGGTGGTTTGCGCCGCCACCGCGCTCAGGCCCCCGAGGGCGACCCGTACGAGCGGCGCGACCGCGGCGTAGCTGCGCGCGGACTTGGCCGACATTCTGGCGTTGGCAAGCACCAGCGGCACCCCTGAGCGTCGACACTCACTTACGAGGTGAAACCAGATTTCAGTTTCCATCAGGATGCCAAGCCGAGGCCGGAAACTTCGCAGAAACCGCCGGACGGCGGAAGGGTAGTCGTAAGGGAGCCAGGCAACGAGCGAGGCGCCACCGAATAGTTGCTGCGCCGCCTCCCGTCCTGTTGCGGTCATCTGGGTGATCAACAGATCGCAGTCCGGATGACGGGATCGCAGCGCGTGCAGAAGAGGCTCCGCGGCACGTGTCTCACCCACCGACACGGCGTGCAGCCAGATCACCGGTCTCGCGGGCGTCGCGGGGTAGAAACCGAATCGCTCGGCTATGTTCAGCCTGTATGCCGGCTCGTACCGCCCACGCCACCACAGGCGCGCGAGCACGAAGGGGAAAGCGAACCAAAGGAGCAACCTATAGGCGGCCCGCCACATCAGAACGCCCCGTCGGCCTCAAAGGCGGTTAGAATGCCGCGCATAAGCCGCTGATTATACGGGTTTGCCGTCTCTTCCTTCGCGCCCATGCCCTTGTCCGTAGCCATCATCACGCGCAACGCCGCCAGCCAGCTGGAAAGATGCCTTGCGAGCGTTGCCTTCGCGGAGGAGCTCGTCGTGGTGGACTCCGGCTCTACGGATGGAACGGTCGAGCTCGCGGCCCGCCACGGCGCGCGCGTAGTCCGGAAAGAATGGCTCGGGTTCGGCGCGCAAAAACAGTTCGCGGTCGATGCTGCGAGCCACGAGTGGGTATTGTGCGTTGACGCCGACGAATGCTTGAGCCCCGAGCTGCGCGAGGCGATCGTCGCGGAGCTCAAGGCGCCGCGCGGCTTTGTCTACGCCGTACCGCGCCGCAATCGCTTTTTAGGGCGCTGGCTCAAGCACGGCGAAGGTTACCCCGACTGGAACGTACGCCTGTTTCACCGCGAGCATGCACACTGGGGAAGCGAGTCGGTGCATGAAAAGGTCGTAACCCGGTCGCCTGTGCTCAGGCTCCGAGGCGACCTGCTGCACGATTCGGCGGAAACGCTGGAGAAGTATCTCGACAAGCAGAACCGCTACACGAGCCTGCAGGCCAGAGCGCTGCGCGCCGCGGGTCGCCGCGCGAACGCGTGGCAGCTCGTGCTCTCACCCTTGCTGCGCTTCATCAAGTTCTACCTGTGGCGGCTTGGATTCCTCGATGGCGTGCCGGGCTTGGTGCACATCGCGATCGGCTGCATGAACAGCTTCAACAAGTACGCGAAACTAAAGGCGCTGGAGCGCGCCTCGGAATGACTATCTTGGTCACAGGCGGTGCCGGGTTCATAGGCTCGAATTTCGTCCTGGACTGGTTCGCCCAAGGCGCGGGCCCCTTGATCAACCTGGACAAGCTCACCTACGCGGGCAATCCTGCGAACCTTCAAGCCCTCAAGGACAATCCGGAGCACGTGTTTGTCCACGGGGATATCTGCGACAAGGAGCTGGTGCGGCACCTCCTCGAACGACACGCGCCACGCGCCATCGTTCACTTCGCCGCGGAAAGCCACGTCGATCGTTCCATTCACGGGCCGGCTGAGTTCGTTCAAACCAATATCCTCGGCACCTTCGCCCTGCTCGAGGAAGCGCGGGTCTGGCTGGAAAAGCAAGGGCCTTCGCAGCGCGAGGATTTTCGATTTCTGCACGTTTCGACCGACGAGGTATTCGGCTCGCTCGGGCCCCATGACCCGCCTTTCAACGAATCGACTCCCTTTGCGCCGAACAGCCCCTATGCAGCTTCGAAGGCGGCCGCCGACCACTTGGTGCGGGCGTACTATCACACCTATGGGCTTCCGACGCTGACCGTCAACTGCTCGAACAACTACGGCCCCTACCAGTTTCCCGAAAAGCTCATTCCCCTCATGATCTTGAACGCCATCACCCACAAGCCCCTGCCCGTCTACGGCGAAGGCGGCAACGTGCGCGACTGGTTGTACGTGCAGGATCATTGCACCGCGATCCGGCAAGTCCTGGAGCGCGGTCGCCTCGGCGAGAGTTACAACGTCGGCGGCTACAACCAGAAGACCAATCTCGAGGTGGTTAACGCAATCTGCGCGTTGCTGGACGAGGCGAGGCCCAATCGCAAGAGCCCGCATTCCATGTTGATTTCCTTCGTGAAGGACCGCCCGGGACACGATCGTCGCTACGCGATGGACGCGGCGAAGATCACCATTCAGCTCGGGTGGGTGCCTTCCGAGAGCTTCGATTCGGGATTGCGCAAGACCGTCGCCTGGTATCTCGACAACCCGGATTGGGTCGCGCATGTGACGAGCGGCGCCTACCGCCATTGGATCGAGAAGAACTATGCCAAGCGAGGCGAGGCGTGAAGGGCATCATCCTTGCCGGGGGCAGCGGCACGCGCCTCTTCCCGGTGACGCGGGTCGTATCCAAGCAGTTGCTGCCGGTCTACGACAAGCCGATGATCTATTACCCCTTGAGCACGCTGATGCTCGCCGATATCCGCGACATCCTCGTCATTTCCACGCCGGATGACACGCCGCGCTTCGAAAGGCTCCTCGGCAATGGCGCCTCCTGGGGCCTGAGTTTCAGCTACAAGATGCAGCCAGAGCCGAAGGGAATCGCCCAAGCGTTCCTTGTCGGCGAGAAGTTCATCGGCACCGACACCTGCGCCTTGGTCCTCGGGGACAATGTTTTCTACGGGCACGATCTGCAACCGACATTCGGGCGGGCAGCGAAAAAATCCTCGGGTGCGACGGTATTCGCCTACCGGGTGCAGGACCCACAGCGCTACGGCGTGGTCGAGCTCGATGTGAAAGGCCGGGCCATCAGCATCGAGGAAAAGCCGGCGAAGCCCA
>WNGD01010699.1_pt1 | contig 13902 bp, 13 predicted proteins | sample 5400671 | NCBI WGS metagenome assembly WNGD01 (sample SAMN13153369, study PRJNA577476) | soil metagenome | isolation source: 40 cm soil or saprolite under grassland replicate 2 | place: USA:California | collected 2016-06-15
ACGCTGGCACTCTTCCCAGGTTTGTACTTCAACGTTGGGAAAAGCAAGATTCACTGCTCGGATAGCACGTTCCGCCCATAAACGTTTGGTGTCTTTATCCATGCCATCTTTGAGGACCGCTTGCACCAGGCGATGGATGCTCAACGATTTCACTTCGGAAGTGCGTCGAATCAGCGAGTAGCGCAACAGCAACTCGATGATGTTATCAAGCTTTAAAGGATCGCTCTCCACCTCTGCAAGTGCCGGACCAAGTCCTGCTGCGCCCAGAATAATGATCTCTTCAGGAATAACTTCTGGATCGAGAAAAGCGAGTAGACGCAATAGATCAGCAGCAGCAAGACTCTTTTGCTCCACGCGCTGAAAAGAGAGCGACCAGGTGGCAGCAACAGAATCGGGATGGTCAACCGGAAACCTTCCTCGTCGTTGTAATAATTCCTTTCGGCGCATGCCATAAAGGTCGAGATATCGAGACAGCCCACAACGTGTCTCTTCGATATAGGCACCGGCCTGGTCAAGAGCAAGCGGCAATCCATCTAGTGCAGTAACGATCTCGATGGCGTGTGCCTGGCTATCTTTCGTCGATTGATCAAGAGGTGAATCTGCTGCGAGAACTTTGGTACGACGCAAGAGAAACATTACACCTTCATCCAGCCCCATTTTTTCAACTTCTATACTTTGAGCAAGTGTTCCCAATGCCTGGAACCGCGTAGTAATCAGCACGTCTCCTGTACTGTGTACCGGCAAAAAGTCAGCAATCATCTCAGGGTCATCGACGTTATCCAGAATGAGTAGCCAATCAGAATGAGTAATTAACCAGCGCCTTACTGCTCGTACGACGATGTCCTGATCCTGTTCGTGCTGTTCGGGTAAATCTAGCAAAGCTGCCAACATCACAAAGTCGGCAGTGAAAGCTTCATGGGAAGAAGCGGCTATCCATAAAATAGCCTGGTAATGGTTGCTATAGCGATAGGCGTATTCAACTGCGATTTGGGTCTTACCTATTCCGCCCAGGCCGCTGATCGCCTGTGGCTGGGTCAAGGCAGCCGCTTTATTGTTTTGAAGTACAGCATACAGGTGAGTTAGGATGTCTTCACGACCTGTAAAAAATGGATTACGGCGGTATGGGACGTTCCAGATAAGCGGAGAAAGGGAATGAGAGTCGGAAAGGTCTGAAGAGATGGATACTTCTTTGTTGTTTTGGGGGACCAGGCCGAGTTCCTGAACGCTTTTGCCAAAGAGCTCTCCAAGCTTTTGACGATAGTATGGACTGGGAGCGGTTATGCTTTTTTCCCAGCGACTGACATTGACCTGAGTTGTGCCAATACGCTCTGCAAGCTCACTTTGCGTCCAGGCTCGCAGCTCTCGTTCTTGCCTCACACGAGAGATTGGTCTAGAAAACTTTTTGTGTTCAGATGCGTCTTCGGTGCCCATCTCATAATTCCTGACAGAGCTGAGATTTTCTTCGAACGATACGCCATTTGTATCGAAAACATGTGCAAGAGTTCAATCACGTTTCATTATAGGGCCGAATATATCTGATATACGTCTGATATATACATGATATCACCTGAACAAATGGTTTATCGTCAAGATAGGTAAGAAGAAAGGCAGGTACCGGTTTCTTATGGATTTCTTTGAGAAACGTCAGAAACATTGTGTGTTTTTTGAGCGTACATATTCATATACGTATTTCGACGTTGTAGCCGTTGAAATATTAACAGATTCGAGGTATTCGCGGAATGGTATGTTAGGAAAAGTGAGTATTCCCGTAACAAGTTAACACATTCGTAACTCTGACGAGAGGGAAATACCTGAAATGGAAGACAAAAAGGTTACCATCATGGACAAAGTCCATCCTGATCTTCTGGTGCCACCACATATTGTAGATAAATTGTTTCATTTAGTAGCAGGTGAATGGCAACCCGATCCTTCTCAACAGGAGCAACTGGTTGTACATCTCACAGAATGTCCATATTGCAGAACGTTTCTCATAGTATTGCTTTCCGCAGAGCAAGAGTACGAGAGATTGAACAACTATCCTGAAGCTCCAGCACGTAACTTGCTCACGCGATTTGTAACAATACATCACGAAATAGAGGCTCAGGATTACGAACAGATGGGCGCATATGCCGAAGCAATTATAAGCGCAGGAAGAGAGAAGGCTGATAAGCGCTTTCCCGTACTTGCAGAACACATAAGAAAATGCTCGAGCTGTAAATCCACGTTGGAAGAAACATTAGCTTTCCTCAACGAACCTGAAGAGGCCGATCGATCGCGTTTATCAAAGCACGTAAATATAGAGTAATTTACGGTTAATGTCCTAACTTTTCACGCACATAACGCTGAGCAGAGCGCACAACATAGCCAACAACGGGGGCTGAACATCCGACCGCTTTCGCTGTCTCCTCGAGTGACAGGCCTTCTAATAACACCATCTCCAATATTCGGCTGTTACGAATCGGATTGGCATGGATAGACACATATTCCTGGAGTGCTACCAATGCTTTGCCTAACTCATCGCGCGTGATGCACGCATCTTCTACAGTTTGTGCCGCATTCGCAGTAAACGCATCACTTTCTCGCTCAGTATCATCAAGAGTATCTCCTAGAGAAACCGTAAGCTGTCCTGCACGTGTGGATTTGCGATAGTCATCAATAATGCAGCTACGCACGATGCCAAAAAGCCAGGTTCTGAACGCGCATTGATACTGGAAGGTAGGCAGGTATTTATGTACCCGGATCATCGCATCCTGAGCAATATCTTCCCAATGGTCCTCGGGAATGTTTTTTGCCTGTAGCTGGACAAGCCTTTTTACGGACAAATAGCATTCGTACCATTGTTCCGATCGGGAGTCTCTTAACATCTCTTCGACGACTATTCTATCGTCCGCTCCTGGCCTTGGCAGGTATGGTTTGTCCTCTGTCATTCGTTGTACACTCCTGGTTGTTGCTGGCTTCATTGACAGTACAATCACGTGTTTAATGTAAGGAGAGTATCCTTCTCCTGACATCCTTTGACATATCGAGAAAAACGATGGCGGTCCTACAACGAACGTAATAAAGGCACTTTTGGCGATGGCACCAACGATTTACGAATCATCCTCATGTGTTTAGACGTAATTAATTCTGCTTTATCAAAAGTAATTCATTCAAAACAGGTTAATAGGGATACAAATGGGTATCTTTGTGGCAGGCAGGTACAGCCCTATGAACATTTGGCTAATGGAAGAACTGAATGTGCAGAAAGTTGAGAGAAATGTGGTGGGGGAAATCTTTTGGAGCAATCAATGCGAAAAGTATGACTTGTAATGACAGGTGCAGGCAACGACGAGCGCGTTGCCTGCAACATCCGGTATGACGGCAATCACTTTGGCTGGTTTAAGCGTTTTACTGAGATGCTCACGTTTGCTGCCTGATTTTCATACAGCCCGGCTTAGCTTCCACTTGTATTGGATACTGGAGCGCTCGTACTCCCATGGGGAGTACCTGCATTGCCATTCCGATGCGATTTCAATCCATACCATTGCTCTAGTAATACGTCTATACTCGTTTGCGGCTTCGGTCCATACCATGTCACTAGTAATGCTATGAAATCAGTGATATCCTGAGGAGTCATCACATTCACAAGTGGGTAGTGATTCTGATGCCTCGCAATCCAGTCTGCTTGCTGCTTAAGTAGAGGTAGAGATGGAATTATGTCTTTCCACGAACCGATTAGATCGGCCTGCACATCTTTATTGAAGTACTGAAAGTTACCGAGGTGTCCAATCAATTCATGGTGATTGTTCGTCCCAGGCCCCTGGCATAGGGGAATCAAGTTCTGGGGGTTAAACTCAAGATCCCCCCTTTGAATCTGAGGGGAGCTAATATAATGGAAAGGCGCGATATGGTGAACTTCCACCAGTCCCTTTCCTGTAATTGAACATATTGCGCACTTCTGCTTATGTTGATTGAGGAAAGCTTGTTCTACCTCGTCCCATTGAGAGCTTCGCTTTAAACCATGATTTACTAATATCTGTTCTCGAGGATCTAATGCTGTCTGGCCAGCGGGGTTTTGAGCGTTCATGTCCTGCTGCATCGTTCGTCTCCTTTGAAATCTCTTGCGCTTCAGACGTCAAGCTGTCTGGAATAAACGTAACCATATTAGGTGTAAAAGGATCAGTAGCTATTCCTGGCGTGCTAATCTCCACTGAGTAAAAAGGGGTTGAGAACTCTTCCTTTCTGAAACTTGCCTCCGTTCTTTATTAGGAGGGTTCGATATACAAACGATACAATGCGCCGAAATTGGGGAATGTATCAGTCATTATAGCTGAAGAATAGAACAACCACAACTGTCCCAGCTTTCTCTGATTCTCTGAGAAAAGTCACAGTTTAAGCACTACTGTGCAACGACGGCAAAATCGTGGCAAAACCACTTGCTTCGAGGCTCATTTGCTGGTATAATCTCCGATGTTAGAGAAATACAAATATTCCACTTGCCCTCAGGCTTCGCTACTGACGTTATAATGTAGAGTTCAGTTTTGGACTTACTTGGAACAAAGAGGTTTCGTTATGGCAACGAATTATGACTTCAGCCGTTCATCCTTACTTGCAGAACAGTATCAGCGTGACATGGAACCTATCGCTGTTGCCCTACAGGAAGAAAGTCAGGAGGAACGTGAGGAGCGCTTGAATCTGGTTGAGCGCTCGTGGTCACTTACCTGTATCTGTTTCCATGCGCAACTTGAGTCCAGCGATCTGCCGGTTTACACTTCAGTGGCTTTTGCACGTCCGTAATTTGTAGTTGTAAAAGATATGTAGTCACAATGCCTCACCCACCAGATCTTACGCCGGATGCACTGACTTATCAAATACCTGTGCAATTCGGCATGGTGTACTGGGTAAATTTTGGCTATCCTTCGCTTCCCCCAGGTATTGAAGAGAAGCGCATTCTCGATTGGCATCCCGCATTGGTTGTTTCTGGCGATCCCTTTTGTCGTCACGCGGGCGCAGTAAATGTAGTAGCCTTGACCTCATATCGTGGGAAACTGCGTCCTTATCACCATCTCCTCTTAAAACGAGATTATCCCCTACTTGACACAGATAGCCTGGTAAAGACAGAATTATTGTATGCTGTATTGCGCAGTTTGCTGGCCGATCAGTATGCTATCTGTAAACTCGATGAGAGTGATCTGCGGGCGATTATGGGAAAGATAGCGAACAGCCTGGCGATTACCATGTATTATTCACTACATTAACTTCGTTGATTAATTGGGTGGCTTATGAACGTTGACCAGGAACAACTTCGACTCCTGCCCTCGGTCGATGAACTGCTGCACTCTACTAGCGGGCAACAACTCGTTCAGCGGTATTCTCGTTCAATGACCTTGCGAGCAGTACGCGCCAGTATTGCGCAGGCACGGGCACAAATCCGCCAGGGCGCTCTGTGTCCCTCTGCTGATGAATTGCTCGCTATGACTGAACATATACTGAATGAGGATCAGCGTCCAAATTTACGACCGGTCATTAATGCCACGGGTGTTATCATCAACACAAACCTGGGACGCGCGCCGCTGAGTCAAGAAGCTCTTCAAGCGGTACAACAGGTAGCTGGTGGCTACTCCAATTTAGAATACGAATTAGAATCAGGACAACGCGGCTCTCGCTATGCCCATGTCGCTGCATTACTCTGTGAATTAACGGGCGCTGAGGCCGCCCTGGTTACAAACAATAATGCGGCTGCGGTACTGCTAGCGCTTACTACGTTGGCAGCGGGACGCGAGGTTGTCATCTCTCGTGGTCAACTGGTCGAGATTGGTGGCGGATTCAGGGTACCCGATGTGATGCGCCAAAGTGGCTGCCAACTGGTGGAGGTTGGCACAACAAATCGCACCCGCTTAAGCGATTATGCGATGGCTATTACTGAGCGCACTGCTCTACTGCTGACAGTACATCCCAGCAATTTTCAGATAACAGGTTTTACAGAATCGACCCCGGTGGAGGCGTTGACAGAACTGGCGCATCAGCATGGATTGCTGCTCATGGACGATTTGGGAAGCGGCTGTTTGCTTGCTAGTGAGCGTTATGGTTTGGGACACGAGCCGATGCCACAGGAGAGTATCGCGGCTGGCGCGGACGTGGTGTGTTTCTCGGGCGATAAGTTGCTTGGGGGCCCACAGGCTGGCATTCTCGTGGGTAAGGCCACTGTACTGGAACGCATTAGCAGGCACTCGCTGATGCGAGCTGTGCGTATTGATAAGATGACTTTAGCTGCTCTCGAAGCGACCCTGCGACACTACCAGCGTGAAGAGGTCGAAACACACATTCCAATCTGGCGTATGATTTCAGCATCTCCAGGAAGAATCGCTGACCGTGCTGCGAGCTGGGTCTCAAAGCTCCACAACTATGGCATTCTGGCACGAACGCAGCATGGCGAATCAACTATCGGTGGTGGTTCACTCCCTGGTGAAACGCTTCCTACCACCTTAGTAGCTCTCGATGCCGAAAACATATCAAATCCGCTAGATGAATTGGCAAAACGTTTACGCCTGCGCAGTTCACCTATCATTGCGCGCATCTTGCGAGATGCACTTCTGCTTGATCCTCGAACTGTCCTTGAAGAACAAGATAAAGAGATCATCCAAGCTCTGGTGGAGGAGCTTGGAAGGGAGAATGTATAGTTCGTGCTATACTACGTAGCAGAACAACAGAATGCAACACCCATCGATACCTACAAAGGAGCTTTCTCATGTCACGCTATAGCTGGAAAGCTATGCTACTGTTTACTTTCATACTTATGTTGCTACTAGCTGCATGCGGAAATGGGGGCGCAACACAGACTCAAACGACACCTGCGCCGATACTATCGCCAACACCTGCGCAGGGACAACAACTACTGACAAAGGCAGAGCAAAGTCTCAAAACAGCGAAGACACTGCATGCTATTATTGATATGACAACGGTCGGCACGGCAGACACTGGAACTATTAGCATCGATGTTTGGAATGCATCCCCGGACAAAAGCCGCACGGTCGTGCTTCAATCTACTCTCAAGCAGTTCTCTAGAGGATTGGTCACCGTTAGCAATGGAAAACAAGTCTGGCAATATGATCCAGTGAAAAAAGTTGTCTACACTGGCAAGGTTAGTGACAATACAGGTACGCCCACCACTGGCCAGGATCGGAGTCGGTCTATTATGAACATCATGCAAACAGTCTTCACACATAGTAATGCAACATTGGTTTCTTCCTCTGCCAATATTAATGGTCATGATGCTTACGATATACATGTCACATCGCAGGCGTTGGGGCAATCAGACAGTACAAGTTCAGGCTCAGGTAATTTCAATTATGATGGCTATGTCTATATCGATAAGACGAATACATTGCCTTTGCAGCTAAAGCTGACGATTCAGGGTTTAGGGCAGGTAACGCTGGTTCTGCCAACACTTGTGCTGAATCAGCCAGTAGACGATAACATCTTCACTTTCACACCTCCTCCTGGCGTCCAGGTCCTGCCTTTCCCAAAGACGACTACGTCCAATACTGGCACTATTACCCTGGAGCAGGCACAGCAGCAAGCTGGATATCACCTGTTGAGCATTCCCTCCTCTCAGAGCGGCTATCAGTTGCAGGGAGTGGATGCGCTTGGCGCTCCGGGTAACCAGATTTTTACGCTCAATTACATCAAGGGTAATAGTACATTCGCGATTTCCCAGGGAAAATCTCTGGCAAACCTGCCCGTCTCTGGTCAGCAAATCAGCCTGCGCGGAACGACCGCGATTCTTTCATCGTCAGGCAGCACAATGACGCTGACTTGGACAGAGAAAGGTGTTGGCATTCAGATCGCTGGTATTGTTAGTAGGGATGAGCTGGTGACGATCGCGAATCTTCTGGCATAAACTGGTCCTGGAAGAAAAATTGTGTATTTGTAGGAGGAAGAGACTGTATGGACTTTAAAACATTACCGAAGGTAGAGCTTCATTTGCATGCTGACTGCTCATTGAGCTATGCAGTAGTTTCTCGCTTAAACCCCTCTATTACTCAGGATGAGTATCGTAATGATTTTATTCCTCCTGCCAAATGCGCGAATCTGGTAGAGGTCCTTACAAGAGCAACCAATAGTGTTGCCTTGATGCAGACAGAAGAGCAACTGCGATTGGTGACCTTCGACGTATTTGAACAATTGCAGCAAGAGAACGTGTTATATGCAGAATTACGTTTTGCTCCACTGCTGCATACTGAGAAAGGGCTTTCAGCAGAAGACGTCATAGAGATCGTTGAAGCAGCAGCTTCAAGCGCAAGTCAGACTACGGGAGTGGAAACTCGACTGATTCTCTGTACGCTGCGTAAAGGAGCGCTCGTTACAGCGCTCGACATAGCCGGAGACGAAGCGGGTTTTCCTCTTGATGCCCATATTCCCGCCTTCCAGTTTGCTGCTCAACATGGGATTTTGCGCACAGCACACGCCGGTGAGTCTCGTGGTGCTGAGAGCGTATGGGAAACGTTACGCGTACTCAGGCCTTCGCGCATTGGTCATGGCGTACATAGTAGCGAAGATTCTACCTTGATTGAATACCTGAAAGGGGAACACATCCATCTCGAAGTATGCCCGACATCGAACTTTCGAACCAACGCTGTTGATACCTATGCTGAGCATCCAATAGCAAAGTTTTATGAAGCAGGCCTTTCAGTAAGCGTGAGCACCGATGGTCGCACACTCTGCAACATCAACCTGACTCAAGAATATGAAAAGTTGCACAACGTTTTTGGATGGGAGAAGCACCATTTTCTCCAATGCAACCTGAACGCTGTGCGTGCTGCATTTCTTCCAGAAGCCGTGAAACAGCGTTTAGAGAGCCAGTTGCGAGAGGGATATGCAAGGGTGTAAAACATGGATGAACTCATTGATTTGGAGCTTTTATGAGGAAATTGAGTATTCCTTGAAATTAGAGAAACTGGCCTCACCACTGCTTTCTGAAGCGAGAGTTCCGACGCCAAAACCAACCTGTCCACCTATGTAGTTGCTATCCCGTTGTTCTCCAACGAAGATACCATTAATAAACAGTTTAAAATCGCTGCCATTGGCAATTACGAGTAAGGTATTTTTCTTTTTGCCAGGAGCAATGGCTGGACTTTTGGTGCCTGGTAGAAGATCAGTGATGGTTCCTCTGCCTGAACCGTCGGGGTCATGGCGGCGGAAGAAAAACTCTCCTTGATTATCAATGCCGAAGTCATAATACTGCTGGTTGTTGGCACGGAAAATCAAGCCAGCATTGCTGCCTGAGAGCAGAGAGACATCCACTTGTAAGGCCACATTGTCAAAGGAGAAGGTGCTTGATTCACATGTCTGAAGAAAATTGGCTTGTTTGACAATGACGTGGTAAGTACCTCCGACAAATTTACAGGAAGTGTTATCTACATACCAGCCACCAATAAAGTCGGTGCTCAGGTCGTCTAGAAGCGCAGGCGCAGCGCTGGTGATCGCATTGGCGGTTGCAAGTGGCACCTGTTGAGGTGAGAGTCTGGTTACGCCAGTCTTTGTCGCAGGTGTCCCTTTGGGTTGTTTTCCACCAATCCTGTTAGCCTGATTAGTGCTTATAGCCTGCGCCGTCAGCGCTCTAATTTTCTCTGCCTCTCTATTGCTGCTGTAGGCGAAGACAGCAAAAAGGATTACTGACATGATGATGAGCAGGAAACTAATACCCATAAGGCCAGTAAGCATAAATGAGTTTCGGTTATAACGTGCGTCGTGAAGATTTGCTGGCCTTGGAAATCCAGACATAGGAGAGTTGGAAGGTATACGGGAAGGTTGCTGTATGATTGTCTGGTCTGCTGAGATAGCAGACGCTGCATTGGTATGAAACGAATACGCTGGAAGCACAAGCTTTTCTTCTTGAGCGGCAGTGGAGGAAGCTGAATCAAAACCAGGATCTACTTGAAGTACCCCTAAGTCACTATTATATGGCTCTGCCAGAGCATATCTTGCGCCACTAGCTTGTGCTAATTCGTCCTCTACGGCGCTTATTCTATTATAAAGTGCTGGCATCTCACCACTATCGCTCAGGATGACTCCCACGCGCGGGGTTGGAGTTCTGGTAGGAACAGTTTCCTGTAGTGGCGCTTTAGCATTCAACGCCTCCTGATAGGCTTGCGCAAGATCATTTGGCGTTTGGAAACGGCGGCGTGGGTCTTTGTCCAGTGCTCGGAGTATGACTTGCTCAACATCTTGAGAGATAGTAGGCTTGAGACGCGAAGGAGGTACCGGTTGCTCGTGCATCTGTCTCAAATATACAGCCAGGGGCGTATCGCCTGTGAATGGCAGTCGTCCTGTGACCATCTGGTAGAGCAATATGCCAAGCGCATAGAGATCACTGCTTGTAGAGGCTAGACCATCAGCCAGTTCAGGTGCCATATATTCGGGTGTACCCATCAATACCCCGGTATGAGTAACGCTGCCGCTTCCATCCACCGCTTTCGCCAGTCCAAAATCCGCCAGGTAGGTGTAGTGATCGTCGCGCAAGAGAATATTTGAGGACTTGATATCGCGATGTAGAATACCGTGTTCGTGAGCATGCTGTAGGGCGCTGGCAATTTGCGAAAGCAACTCACCGGCGTGCTCCAGCGGCAAAGGGCCTCTATCCAGTAGCTCACTTAAAGATTCATGATCGATATAAGGCATGACCAGGTAGTGCCAGGATTCCTGCTGGCCATAATCGAAGGCAGGCAAAATGTGGTTGTGGTGCAAATTGCCGATGGCTTCTGCTTCGCGCTGGAAACGCTCGATATAATCCGTGTGGGTACTACTCATGACCTTGATGGCTATATCGCGATGCATGAGTTCGTCATAGGCCAGATAGACTTCCGACATGCCGCCATGATCCAGGCGTTGTTGAAGGCGATAGCGACCTAATCTGGTCCCTTCTAATCCAGGCATAGGCTTTTAACAATCCCTGACGATGAATGGTAACTCGTTCATAAAAGTGATGTTATGCAAGCAATATAGGCAGTATATTCATCCTCATCATTATATGTCAACTTTTACAGCCATACACAGCCGCACTCATCGCTACGCCTGATAATCTTCATTTCCTTTTCTATGCTTATGGTGAGGATGTTTATGTGGAGGAGAAGAAGGCGTAAACTGCTGTGGAATGGTGTTCCCTCTTAAAGGATGGACTGTCGGAATTGTCGGGGGTGTAGCTGTAGATACCAGGGGTGGTTGCTGAAGATCCCCAACAACTTGTGCCCTATAGGCTAGGGGGAGTGGAGCATTTGCTCTACCGAGTAAGAAGCCCAGTGATAGGGGAGTAATGAGCAGTGCCACCAGTGCAAGGCTAACAGTAGCCTTTTGAATCTTGTAGTTGGGATTTTGCCACCAGGGTGCCCTTTTCAGTGCAACGGTCGGCAATGTAAAGCGCTCTCTCAACTTGAGTGCTCTATGCGCCAGGGTGGGTTTAAAGGTTCTGTCCGCAAGACGAGCTACTGCATACTTATTTGTTGATTGAAGAGCATTTATATATGCTTGGGCCATGGCCTGGGCACTTGGAAAACGCCGGCGCGGGTCTTTATTCAGTGCTTGCATAATAACCTGCTCAACAGGAGCAGTAATTGCAGGATTAAGATGAGATGGAGATACAGGCAACTCATGTACATGTTTCCAATACACTTCTAGAGGGGAACTGCCTGAAAATGGTACACGTCCAGCAAGCATGTGGTAGAGCAAAACACCAAGAGCGTAGATATCGCTGCTTACACTCTCAGGCTTATCTATAAGTTCTGGAGCCATATATGCAGGAGTACCCATCAAGCATCCTGTTTGCGTGAGATCGCTTCCTTTATCCATTACTTTAGCCAGGCCAAAATCTGCGAGATAGACGTGCTGATTATTAACACCGTCAAGTAAAATATTTGAGGGTTTAATATCGCGGTGCACGATGCCCTGATTATGCGCAAACTGTAATGCGCTTGTCACCTGCGCGAGTATATTACCGGCTTCTTCCTCTGTCAGTCTTCCTCTTGCAATGCGCTCGCGTAACGTCCCTTGCTTCAGATAGGGCATGACCAGGTAGTGATAAGCCCCGTATTCTCCATGATCCAGGATTGTTAAAATATGGTCGTGCGAGAGTTTACTCAAGGTTTGTATTTCACTCAGCAGACGTTGCTTTGATTCAGGTTGATCGTTGCTGACCAGTTTGATGGCTACTTCATGCTGTAAGAGTTCATCATAAGCAAGGTAGACTTCTGACATGACACTATGATGCAAACGTTGTTGAAGGTGATAACGCTCTGAAATAGATTCTTGAAATTCGAGCATGGTAATCCCCCAAATATCTTGTGCATTTTTGGTATCCCTAATAGGGTAATACGTTTGTGAGATTAGATTCGTGTCAACCCGCTGTTTTCTTTGTATGGTACAATTCCTTGAATTGGGATCATGGTGCGATGTGATGAGAAGAAAGGAACCTTGTATGCCAGACCGCCTGGTATATTCCACCGATGGTGGTAGAGTGAATGCCTGTCCTGTATGCGGACAGCCATATAAGAATTGTCGCTGCGATCAATTATCAGCACAGCAAGCTGCGACAAAAAAGAGTGATGGCATTGTGCGTATCATGCGTGATCGCAAGCATCGTGGAGGAAAGACTGTGACCCTGATTATCGGTGTGCCTGCCACCAATGAGGCGATAACTGCGCTCGCACAGCAACTGAAGAAATTGTGCGGCTCCGGGGGTACCGTCAAAGATGGCGTGATCGAAATTCAAGGCGACCATTGCGAGAAAGTGCAGGCTAGGCTGAGTGAAATGGGGTATAAGGTGAAGAGGGCGGGAGGATAAATCTCTACTTCAACCATGGTAATCTTTTTCTCAACTCTGGAAGTGATTGCTCTACCGCCTCTCTTCCGGCTGCTACAAACTTGCGCCCCTCAGAAAATTGCCGTAACGAAACCCGGTGCAGTTTGGGACGTATAACAACATCTGCCTCGCGAATGCTGTGCATGCCGATAGTTGCCATTGCCAGGTCATAGGTTCGCAGTAGTAAGTCGATGATGTGCGGTGATCTGACCGATTTGAGCTCTTTGTATGACGACTCTTCAAACCAGGGTGCTGCATTTTCTAAAGCAGGTGGCTCTTGCCCACCCAGTTCTGAGGCGATCAGGATATCGGCTCCCATCTTTCTTACGAGACGTATAGGTACTGGATCATGCATGCCCGCATCCATCAGAATATGCTCGCCTACCAATACAGGTGGAAAGATGCCCGGCAGTGATACACTGGCTAATGCAGCTTGCCAGAGTAATCCTCGATCCAGCACGATCCCGGCACGCATTGAAAGGTCAACAGCTACCGTCGCGAAAGGTGTGACCAGATCCTCAAAGCGTAAATCTCCACAGTATTCGCGCAACATACGTTTCAAGCCCTTGTTGGAGAAGATAGAAGTCCGAGGGAAACTCCACTGTACGATGTGACGTTGGATTTCCAGAAAAATCTCCTCGCTTTCAGCAGTAGACTTGCCTATGAGATACATCCCAGGCGCTATAATGCCACTGCTGCATGCTGCCATATAATCGAGAGGAATACCATACTGTAGCAGGCGCTCCAGGACTCCCAGATGCGCGAATCCCCTTGCACCACCACCACCAAAGGCAATACCCACAGTCTGGTGTGCGATGTGCCGTGCTACAAAATCTACAGCTTTCGTCAACTCAGCCTCTGCTGCCTTTTGGCGAAGCGTTGTTTGTTGTTCCCAACATTGTTCGAGTAAGGAAAAGTCAGCAGGCAGGAGACGTGTAATGGTTTGCCCGAGGCGAGTGGCATAATGATCCTGCACTCCGATTGTGGGATATTCAGGTACATGCGCTACGAAAAAACTAGACCTGGCAGGGGCAAACTCCTCCTCTACATTTTGAATGGAATTGGCCGAA
>WNGD01006154.1_pt1 | contig 13901 bp, 5 predicted proteins | sample 5400671 | NCBI WGS metagenome assembly WNGD01 (sample SAMN13153369, study PRJNA577476) | soil metagenome | isolation source: 40 cm soil or saprolite under grassland replicate 2 | place: USA:California | collected 2016-06-15
TCATCGAGGGCATCGGCCGGAGTCTTGCCGCGTCGGCGAGCAAATTCTTCCAACTCGGCTTGGCGCTCGGGTTTTAGAGGTATCGTCTTCATAACCGTTCTTGATTTCCATCCTACGGCTGCTTACCAACATGGTCAAAGCGTTTCTTCCTCTTGGATCCTGACTTCAGGCAATTCAAGAAAGAAACTGTATCCCGTTTGTATCCCATTAAGAGGCGTTCCAATCCCGAAAACAGAAAACTGCAGCGATTTCTTGAGCCAGAAATGCATGCCGTAGGCGCGATTGTTGTTTATTTTCAATTGAACGCCAATTTCCCAAGCTGGACGTCGCGGGTTCGATCCCCGTCTCCCGCTCTTTTGTTTTCAGCGATTTACTGCGTTTCCCACCCTCAAGAGACGCGAAATTGAGCTGTTAACTGGGTAAAAGATGGGTAGGCGAGACCAGATGGTCCATTATCTCTTTATTAATAATGATGCTGCGCTTTCGTTGAATGCCAGCGGGATTCGTTGGCATTTCAATGGGAAATCCTCACAGCGGGTTCTTTTTGTATTGCCCATGATGTCTGCTATTTCTTTGGGGCAATCTTGATAACGTTCGGCTTCATGGGTTCCGTGGAAGCGAGATAGATTTCGTTAGTGGTGACATCGAGGCTGAGTCCTTGCGGTCGGCCCTGAATGTGGATCACGTCAACAATCTTTCCGTCCTTCAGTAAGACAACTGCGCCGGCGTTAACGTCACTGACGTAGACGGTGCCGTCGGAACCAAGAGCCAATCCTCCCTGTCCGGGAGTCGGCCAGGTTTCGACGAGTTTGCCGTCCTGATCAAAGACGCAAACTCGCTTGTTGCCGCTATCCGCAACAAGGAGACGACCACTGGAATCAATGGCCACGGCATGCGGAAGGTCAAGTTCGCCCGGCCGGCTTCCTTTGACGCGCCGATGATCCGGACGAACTGTCCCTCCTTCGTGAACTCGACGATTCGCGAATTGACGTACCCGTCAGACACAAAGATTTCGCCGTTCTTGCCAAAGGCGACGGCATTCGGCTGGTTGAATGCCTCCTTTGATGCGTTGTCTCCGGTCACACCTCTCTTGCCGAGTGTCATCAACAGCTCTCCATCCGGACTGAACTTCATCATGACGTGATTATTTGTGGCGGCCAACCAGGCGGCGCCGTCCGGTCCGAAATAAATGCTGTGGTAGTTCGTATTGTCGTCGTAACCCCACGCCTTGATGAACGTCCCGTCGGATTTGAAAAAACGGAAATGTGGCGCCTGCCGGATAAGCACGGCAACGGTGCCTTTGCCGTCGGTTGCGACCGAAGGTGCGTCCCACGTTCCGCCGGACGGCAGCTTGGCCCAGTTCGTCGAAATGATGTCGAACTGCCCGAACAGACTGGATTGGGCGTATCCACTCGTAGCGAGAATGCAGACAACGAGCAGAGCAAGGGTGAAATTTTTCACTCGAACATCTCCGGGAAGAAGAACGTCATAACAACGTTACCGTTTCCCGTCGGAACCATCACTTCCTTGTGCATGGGATCAATGCCGACTCCGTTAACGTTGAGTCCCGTGAGCTTATTCACCGGTATACGCCAGTGTGGCGGGACGTCTCCGTTATCATTCACGCTCCAGATACCAACGGAAGGTCCCGGTCCGGTTGCGCCACCAATGATCCATCCTTTGGGCGCATAAACCTGTATCTGGTTTCCTCCGCCTATCGCGGCTTTCGGTCCCTGGATCACACGCAGCGGTTTGGTATTACCGCTGGCTGTCCGATCGAAAATCAGGAACGAAGGCGTGGTGCCGCGCGGCCACGTGCTCTTGACGACCAACAGATTGTGAACGGTGTCGATCGCAACCGGTGGCAACGGGCCGCTTGAAAACGCGCTGCCGAACAATTCGAAGTAAGGTCCCTCTCCCAAAGGGAGACTGGAGTTTGGACATTTTTCGAGGTTGCGCAAAAAACTTCCCTCCTTGGCGAAGGAGGGGTGGCCGCGCCATCAAGAATTGCTCCCGTTCCTTTGAAAGGCGCGGCCGGGGTGGTTGGTTCAAGCAACCGCTGATTTTCTGGACCAACACCACCCCGTCTGCGCCTTCAAAGGTGGCTTCGCAGCATTTTCTTGATGGCGCAGCCACCCCTCCTCAGCTGAGGAGGGGAATTCGGACTCACGTTTCGCTTCCACGACATACCCGCGGACGAAGCTTGAAGTTGAAGGCATCGATGCTATTGCTATTGACCAAGAGTTCCCCAAAATGTCCAAACTCCAGTCTCCCAAAGGGAGAAGGGATCAGGCTTCGTGCAGTTTGACTACAGTACGGTCTATAATCTTTCAGCGTCGCAGTCGGCCTTCCGATCATCACCGCCGCAGCTCCGTAAGCGAGAGCCTTCACGTGCCACTCAGAACAAATATTTGATCCCGAATTGCATTTGCCGCGGAGGTGCATTGCCCGTGCTCGAAATACTTCCAAACGTCGTCGAACCAAAATTTCCGTCCGGCGGCTGAAAGCTTGGCGTGTTCGTGATGTTGTAGCTCTCGCTTTTCGGTCACGCGCAGCGACTTGCTGAGCGCAACATCCAAACGCCTTTGAGGAGGTCCGTGCATCGTCCCAACGCCGACGTTACCGGCAGTGAATTGCGGCTGGAGTGCAAATGCCGACGTATTGAACCAACGCTGGACCGTCTGTGGACCCGTATTTGGATCGCCGACCAGATTTGGCCTGTCGCTGCCACCGACATTCGTTTGAGAAGATGCATTAACGATGTTGTAAGCGAGGCCCGTTGCCCAGAAAGCGACGAAGTTCGTTTGCCATCCTGCAAGGAACCCATGGGCGATACCATGCAAGTTCGTTCCCCAGGGCAGGTCATAGCTGACGATGCCAACCCACTTCATTCGAATGTCGTAGGTCGGAGTGTTACCCCACTCTATTATGTGATTGTCCCAGGGCGCCAAAGTCGACTGTTGCGCATGCGCCCAGGTCAGCGATGACGACATCGCGAGGCCGCGAGAATAACGCCGTTCTACTTTGAACTGCCCAGCGTCATAGGTTTTCTCTCCCAGATTGGCGATCATGATGATGTTCGTCAATAACGGATATTGGGAATAGTATGGCCGTCGCGACTGCACGGGTCCGGGCCCGACCGGAGGCAGGTTGATGTTCAGATTCGCAGCGCCACCGCCGAAGGGCATTCGATCCGCCCGATACCCGACGTATCCCGCCGATATCACGAAGCCGCCCAACTGCTTCTCAAGAACGCCGTTGAACTGTATGGATCGGGGAATCTTGTAGTTCGTAACCGGTTGTTGCAAGACTCCGGCTGGATTCACCGCATCATTAAAGACTAGAGGTGGGGGAACATCGGTTAAAAACAGACTCGGCAACCCACCCGAGGATCCGGCGCTGGTGAACGGCCCGAAGTTCTGCGTGAACGGAGGATTCTTGAGGAATGAACCTGCGCCGCGGAGTATGGGATCGTAAACGATGCCGAAACCGCCACGAAAAACGAATCGGTGCGGCAAGCTTGCCGCAAATCCCGCTCGCGGCCCAAAGTCCGAATAGTCCGTCTTAATGCCGGCCGTTGGATTCGACTTCGACGCCACAACGATTTTGCCGAGCGCGGGATCAAACGCAGATACGCGGTTCTGCGCCTCGGTGACCGGCGTGAAGACCTCGTATCTGAGACCCAGATTGAGTGTCAGCCAGGAAGTGGCGCGCCAATCGTCCTGGATGTAGATATTTGGCTCCTTCGAGCGGTTGAGCGGATGAATGGGAAAGTGAGTTCGCTGCTCCGTGGTCGGAAAGCCGAGAAGGAACGACGCGAACGTGTTCCCTCCGGAGCCGCTGCCGTTGTTGGTTAGAGAAGAATCGAACTGCCATGTACTTCTCGGATATTGCGACTGCTGAACGCCGAACATCCGGAAGACAGCTCCGCCGCCGATTTTGATGCTGTGCGCGCCCCTGGTCTTGGTTAATGATCCCTCGATCTGATGATTGTGATCCTCGGTCTGCATCGGGATAAACGTCGGATCGCCGATTGCCGCGTACGTGGTCGGATTCATCTGGAACCAGGGCAACCCTCCTGTAATCGGATCGCTCTCGTAATTCACATTCTGAAAACCGAACAGTCTGGCGGCGTCGAACGGATTCGCCGATGGCCGGCTTGCCGACGTGAGGGGCCGATTGAAGTTGTACGTCAGCGATGAGATCAGGTTCGGACTCCACACGCGCAGCCAGTTCACGACGACGTTGTGGGCATATGTGTGGTACGGTCCGGAATAGATTCCGTTAACGCCGCCCGTGTTACACGTGGCGTCGAATGTGCGGCCCAGGACTTGAGCGGGCGGACACTGGCTTGGCGTGACACCATTGGTCAGGTTGTACGAATACCTCCCGAAGATCGTATCCTTCTCGCTGAAGTGGTGATCGATACGCGCGTCCGTGGTCTGGTTCGTCTGCCATCCGGGACCGTTATAGGCGAAATTGTTCGCAAGGCCGGGCAGGTTGGGCAGCGGGTACAGCGCCATCAGGTTTACAGACCTCGAATCCCAACGATCGCGGGGAATGATGTTCCCGGGAAATGGCGTTCGCGGCCGAATCATCGGATCGTAAATGGGTGTGCTCACCTCTGAAAAATCGCCATTGTGCATTTTCGCCGTCGGCACCGTCACAACGGACGCCATCTCGTTGCGAATACGATCCTGATCGTAATCCACGAAAAAGAATGTTTTGTCCTTCTTGATCGGCCCGCCCAGGCTGCCGCCGAATTGATTCTGATGATTCAGAGGCCTCGTCGCCGCGAAGAAGTTTCGGGCGTCGAAATTCTGGTTTCGCAAAAATTCGTATGCAGAGCCATGATAGTCATTGCTGCCTGATTTCGTGACGATGTTAATCACGGCCGACAGCGTCCTGCCGTTCTCCGCAGAATAGCTGTTGGTCTTGACGTTCACCTCCTGGATGGCTTCGAGTGAAGGCTTGATTCCCATCCCGCCCATGACGCGCTCTTCGTTATCGACACCGTCGATCATTTGCCGATTCTCGTTTTCCGGCATTCCATTCACAGCAACAGCCGATGTCTGGCGGCGGTCATCGGGACGATTGCCGCTGATGGTCGCGGTTGCGGCGCCTTCGGCGGCTCCTGGAGTCAATTGGATAATGTTGATGATGTTCCGGCCGACAATCGGAACGTTCTGTACGATCTCCACGTTGAGTTGCGAAGCGATGTGGGATTCATCGGTCTGTAACTGCTGCACGTCGCTGGTGACCACGACGTTCTCATTGACAGCCCCCACATCGAGCCTGAAGTCCACGCGGGCGCGGTCGCCGGTGGCAAGCGTGATACGAGATGTCCCCGTTCTAAAGCCGGAGAGTTCACTTTTGACTTCGTACTCGCCGATGGAGAGCGCGGTAAACGCGTAGTCGCCGGTTTCGCTCGTCACGGTCGTGCGAGTTACGTTGGTGGCAAGATGGCGAGCCGTCACGGTGACTCCCGGCAGAATCCCACCGCTGGAATCGGCGACGCGGCCGACCATGTCCGCGGTTCCCTGCGCGGCTGCCGGCGTGGCCAGAGCGCACATCGAGATCACGACACCCAGAAGAAGCAGAATGCCCTTCATCATGACAGACCTCCCAGTCTTCAGCACTTTTAAGCTGTCTTGGTAGCCACACGATAGGTAGCTACTGAGGATGAAGTCAATGCCATTTCGCGGCTCGCACAATTTGCAACAATTGCTTGGCTCTAGAATACGAACTTCATAGCCATTTGCATGATTCGCGGATCAGCGGCAGTCAAAATGCGGCCGAAGTTCGAATCCGTGAGCGTCGTGCTCGGATTGCCTGGATTCACGTGGTTCGGCGCGTTGAACGCCTCGGCGCGGAATTCCACCGACTGTCGTTCTGTTACCTTGAATGTTCGAGTCAGCCCCAAATCAATCCGGATGCTGCCTGGCCCTGTTACATTAGCCGCGTGGATAAGCGGTCCGTATGTGCCGAGTACCGGAGTCATGAACGCCGCCGGATTCAGCCATTGAGTGATCGATTTATTCGCCGCGTACGGCGAGGACAGAATCTGGCGCGGCACTTCATCCGTCGCATCCGTCGCGACTCCGAGACTCCCAAGGCCGGTTGTCACGGCGATCTGGGCGCCAGAGAGTGCCCTGACGATGCCGGAAATGCGCCAACCCGTGCCGAGCACGCGCAACGCTGAGTTTGCAAACCGCGGTGTTTCGTAGACTGTCGACATATTGAAATTGTGACGGCGATCGAGTTCGCAATTGCTGCGGTTCAGGCCTCGCCGTTCGGGAAGCAGCGTGCCGCCTTGTTGGATGGTATCGGTATATCCGTCATCGATGCAGTGAGACCATGTGTAGTTCCCCTGCACGGTTACGCCCTTAACGCGCCGGCGCTGGAGGGAGAGCACCATCGCGTTGTAGCTGCGGGTTCCTCCGTCGTTGATGATGCCCACCATGCTGTAATACTGGCCTTGCGTCCGGTCCTGCAGGTAAAGCACACGCCGCTGATTCGTGTTGCTGGTCGTCGAGGCGCCGGGCAGGTAAATGGCAGGATTGATCTGCGCGCCGTTCAACTGGTGAACGACGCTGTTGCCGACATAGTTTCCGGAAACGAGCCAGTCGGAGCCGATCTGCTTCTGAACGCTGAGATTCCACGCGTTCACGTACGTCGTTTTCAGATGAACAGGAATGATGGTGTAGACCGACGCGAGCGGGAAGCTGACGTTCTGGTCGATCGTCACTGGAAGAGGATTCCCGCCGGGATAACCCTGCCATGGATCATCAAAGCCGCCAACCGGCTGGGGAATGCTGACATTCACGTTGCGCGGCGGCGTGTTGCGCAGGCCGGCAAAGTTGTTGAAATGCGGATAGTCGAAAAAGATTCCGTACGCGGCGCGCACGACCGTCAGGCCGTTGCCCTTCGGATCGACCGCAAGCCCCAGGCGCGGCGCGAAATGCAACCAGCGCGCGGAGCTTTCCGAGTAGCCCGTGTCGGTAACGCCTGAATCACCCGAAAACAGCACGCCAGCAGGAGCGTTCTTGAACACGGTGCTTCGAAGTCCCTTGTCGAACCAATCCTTCTGAAAGCGCGCCGTCTTGGCGCGCGCATCGTACGGAAAGAGATACGGCTCCCATCGCACGCCGCCGTTCAACGTGAGCTTCGGCGTTGCTTTCCACGTATCCTGGATATACATGCCGATGTAGTTCTGCCGTTTGTACTGCGCGGAAATCTGGCTCTGAGTCCATGAATTCGGTTTGCCGATCATGAAATCGCCAAGCGAGAGTCCCGTATTCGTCGCGTTGAAAACGAACATGCCCGGCGTCGCGGTGCTGGCGGTGTAGTTCATGTTGGAGTGAATGAAGTTCGCTCCGAACCCGATCTGGTGAGCTAATTGGACGAGGCTCAGGTCTTCCGCGAACTGGTAGATCGTCGAATTGGTCACTCCCGGCGTATGCATCGCGGCACCTCCCGGCCCGCTGCTGAAGGCTCCCTGAACCTGGATGGTGATGATCTTTGGATAGTTCTCCGGGTACCAAAGCCCCTTCACGCCAAGGTCGACGAAATTGAACAAGTTCGCTTTGACGGTCTTGTCATTGACCGTGCGCAACACCGTTCCCCGGAAAGAACTCACCATATTCGGACTAATCGAATACGTGTCACCCAGTACAAAGGAGTGAGCGCGGCGGATGTAATCGGCCTGGCCGAGCGAGAACCAGGTCTTTCCATCGTAGTCGCTCGGAGCGTCCAGGCGCGCGAGTTCATACCGGCCAAACAGCGAGTGTCCTTCGCGCCACTGGTAATCGATACGGCCAACGGTCATCGTGTCGTCCGAATTGCTTTTGCGCCCGAACAGCACTTTTCCGCACGGATCGGATGAAGTCGGGCTGCGCTTGATCAGGTTCAGTGCGGGCGTGCTGAACAGTGCCGGATTGATTGTGTTGTTCACGAATGGGGCGCGAAGCGTGATCTGCCGGCCCTGATTGCACGGCGGAGAGGCAACGGTCGTCCAGTCGCCGGCGAGCATCTGCGCGGTTGGTACGAAGGCGGTATTTTCAACGGGCTCGGATCGCACCAGCGTCATCTGATGTCCGGCAAAGAAAAACAGTTTGTTGCGAACAATGGGACCGCCCAACACTCCGCCAAACTGATTGCGCTTCAGGCCGTCACGCTGTTGTGCGAAGGCGTTTCTCGCATTGAACACCTTGTTCCGAACGAACTCGAATAAATCACCGTGAAAATCATTGGTGCCTGATTTTGTCACGGCATTCATCGCGCCTGCGGAATGCTGTCCATACTGTGCGGGCACCGCGCTCGTTTCCACCTTGAACTCCTGAAGTGCATCGGGAAACGGAAGAGGCAGATTCAGATTGCCGTAAGGATCGTTGTGTGTCCCCCCGTCGAGCAGATACGTCAGGCCGTTGTTCAAACCGCCGCCGACGGAAATGACATCGGTCGGCCAAGTGCGATTCGTCCCTTGCGTGCCTCCGCCGACGGCCGCTCCAGACAGGATGATCAATTCCGTCACCTGCCGCCCGTTCAGCGGCAGCTCGAGTACGCGCACATTGTCGATCACCTGACCGACGCCCGTTGCGCGAGTTTCGACCAGCGCCGCATTGGCCTGCACCTCGATCGTCTCTGAGGCCTGGCCGACTTCGAGGCCAATGTTGATAGCCGGATTACTGCCAACCTGCAGAACGATGCCGGTCTGCGTGAACTTCCGAAATCCGGGCAGGCCCGCTTCCAGCCTGTATGGCCCCACCGGCAGATTGGGCAGAACGTATGAGCCGGTTTCGTTACTCACGACTGAACGCGTCAATCCCGTTTCCGTCTCCGTTGCTGTGACCTCCACTCCCGGCAACACCGCGCCGCTCTGGTCCATGACAGTGCCGCTGATCTGCGCAGTGGACTGCGCCCAGACGATCGATGAACAGATACAAAGCAACCAAATCCCTGCCAAACTGAACAGGACAACCCTCTTCATAGTGCACCTCCAACCCACCTGATTTTCGAATTGCGATACGACGAACGTCTGTGTACTGACACGCTGCCTCTTTTGTCAATAACTGGTTTGTTGCGGATTGTTGCAGGCTGCGGATCGTGTACGGTAAGCCACTGGCCACACCTGCTCCGGCCAGATAATCTATACGCGCCGGCTCTCCAGGAGCCCAAAACGAGGAGTTCAAAATGGCTAAAGAGGGCAAGGGATATTGAGAACGCCGCAACTTTTGCAACAAATTTGGGCCTTGACTTTGTGCCGAACCGGACTAGCATTCAAACTGCTTCAATCCTTTTAAAAATTTAAGAGTGCAATAGCTCCGGGCGCAAGGACTCGCCGTTCCCATAAGGAGGACTTATGTCAATGTGTCCGTCTCGAAGTGCGTCAAGGCTCGCCACGCTCGTCGTATTCGCCGTTTTCCTCTTAGCCGGCGTTGCTCAAGCTCAAACAATCACGGGATCTATCACCGGAACTATCGTGGACTCATCAGGTGCAGTCGTGCCGGGCAGTAAAGTAACCGTCACAAATGAAGCGACCGGGGCGGAACGAACTCTGATCACCACAGAAAACGGAGTATTCATTTTTACGAACCTCGTACCGACGACGTACTCCGTGAAAATTGAGCAGCCCGGCTTCCGGCCGGTGACGCGAACGGGTCTGACGTTGACCTCAGGCGATCGTTTGGCGCTCGGAAACATCCAGCTTGAAGTCGGCCAGACCAGTGAAGCCATCTCGGTAACAACCGACGCCGCAGCGCTCAGTACCGAGAGCGCCGACGTGACCGCGACACTCGGAACTTCTCAGATCAGCGATCTGGTGATCAAGGGCCGCGACTTCATGAATCTCGTGAAACTGTTGCCGGGAGTTGCCCAGCAGGGAGGTGGCGACGTTGCAGGAGGCACGTTCGGTGTCCAGTCGCCATCGGTCGGCGGAATCCGGGCAGTCTATAACAATCTGACTCTCGATGGGGCCCGAGGGAACGACCCCGGTGGCCCCGCTTTCTTCTCCACCGGCGTCGCCGTGGACGCCCTGAGCGAAATCAAGATCGTGACCAGCGCCTATCTGGCCGAGAGCGGACCCAACCCGGGGGCGAGCATTAAGCTGACCACCAAGTCCGGCACCAAAGATTTTCACGGGAATGTGTATTACTTTAAGCGACACAAAAACATGAATGCCAATGATTTCTTCGTCAACCGGCAAGGACTGAGCGCCTTCCCATACCGGTTAACTACGGCGGGCGTCGCGGTTGGTGGACCGATTTACATTCCCGGCAAGTTCAACGCCGACCGGAGCAAGCTGTTCTTCTTTTCGAACTCGGAAATCACCCGGAGTTTCCTGCCTGCCGGCCTTACCTTTAATGCCCCGCCCTCGGTTCTGCAATATACCGTGCCCACCCTCCTGGAGCGCCAGGGCGATTTCTCGCAAACCCTGGATACCAACGGGCAATTGATCGTGATCAAAGACCCGACGACAGGCCTTCCTTTTCCGGGCAATAAAATACCGGCGAACCGGATCAACTCCAATGGCCAGAGACTGCTCAGCGTGTTCCCGTTGCCCAATACCACCGACCGTAGTTTGACGGGGGGACTCTACAACTACCAGTTCAAGAATATTCAGGACACTCCCAAGCAATCCCACACGCTCAAATTCGACATTGTGCCGAACTTGAAGGACACGATTTCGTTACGCCTGAAGAAGTGGGAGTCCGATACCAAGAGCTTTACCGGGATCTTCAGTTATACGAACTTCCCGCTCACGTTTTACGATTACGATTTCACCCACGACGACGCGTTGGTCAGTTGGACGCGGGTCATCAGTCCGAGAATCGTAAACGAATTCACCATCTCCGCCACGGGCTCCAAGGAAGACGGCACGCCAAGGCCGGGGCGGGAACAGACTTCGGTTTTTCGCCAGACATACGGGATCACATTGGGGCAACTATATCCGGCCTCGAATCCCTATAACCTTCTCCCGCAAATGTCGTTCACGGGTATCCCGAACCCGGTTCTTTTCACCCAGGACCGGCGTGCCCCGATCCAGGCCTCCGAGGAATTCGGGGAGATCATGGATAACCTTAGCTACAATCGAGGTACTCACGCTTACAAGTTCGGTGTTTACTTCCATCACATCTGGACCAACGAAGGTCAACGCGCCAACAATTTTGCGGGGAATATAAGTTTCAACAGGGATGCCAACAATCCCGGCGACACCAATCACCCATACGCAAATGCGATCCTCGGCAATTACCAGTCGTACCAGGAGGCGAGCCGCCGGAACCTGGCCAATGCGGCGGTATACCTTGCAGAATTCTATTTGCAGGACCAGTGGAAGACGACCAAGAGGCTGACGCTCACTTACGGTGCGCGGTTCAGTTCGCCCACATGGTATCACCTGCAAGGGGACCAGCTTGGATCGGCTCTGGTGTTACCGAACTATGACCCCGCGAATACACCGAGGCAGTACGCGCCGGCGATTGTGAACGGCGTTCGTATGGGGCAGGATCCCGTAACGAAAGCGACGGTGCCGGCTCAAGCCATCGGCGCGTTCGTCCCCGGCACGGGCGACCTGGCCAACGGGGTTGTGACCAACGCAAACGTCTATGCCGGCAAGTACCCCCAGGGCTGGGCGGATCATCCGGAACTTCAGTTTGCGCCCCGCTTCGGTTTTGCTTATGACGTCTTCGGCAACGGCAGCACGGCGATTCGTGGCGGCTTTGGTGTCGGAAAACACGTGATTGGCGCGGCCGGCGCAGCCATCGAGTTTCAGGGCTTCAACCAGCCATACGTCGTCGTATCGCAGCAGTTCAACGGCAACCTGGACACCCTGCTCAGCACCAGAGGCTATGTTTTCCCAAGCCAGATGGCCTCCTTCAATCGACACCAAAAGGTTCCGCGTGTCTATAATTGGAGCATTGGCGTTCAGCGGAGCCTGCCCGCGCAGATCGTATTGGATGTCGCCTATGTAGGCAACACGAACCGCTGGGTGGAGAGCCAAATGGATCTGAACACTCTTCCTCCTGGCGCTCGTTTCGCGGCGCAAAACATCGATCCCACTACCAACGTTGCGCTTCCCGATAGTCTGATCCGGCCGTATCGGGAGTACAGTTTTCTAACCTATTTGACCAATGATGCAACGTCGAACTACCACGGTTTACAGGTTCAGGTAAACCGCCGCTACGCCCAATCGTTCATGATGGGTTTGTCATATACCCTCTCCAAGTCGTACACGACGGAACCCGGCGCCGCTCAGCGCGACGGGGCCTGCGCCTATAACCCAGGCACAGTCACCAATGCCAATCAATCGACCACCTGTTTTGTCAACCCGTACGTGCCGACGAAGAGGTGGTTAGGAGGACCCCAATACTTCGATCAAACGCACGTGCTGGTAGGCAACTACCAGTGGACTCTGCCCAGGGCGAGCAGACTACTACCCAATCCACTGATCAAGGGCGCGTTCGACAACTGGGAACTCTCGGGGATCTATACCTTCGCGACCGGACAACCAATGTCCGTCACGGTGACAAGTTCCGTGTTAGGGGATATTAGTGGTTCGAATATCCTGGCGCGTCCGGATTGCGTCGCGGGTGTGGATCCGAACAGCGGGCCTAAGACCTTTGCGCAGTGGTTCAATCCCGCGGCGTTCACGATGCCTGCGAAGGGGACATTTGGGAACTGCGGGCCGAACAACTTCCGCGGCCCGGGCATCAACAACTGGGACATGACCCTCATTAAGAAAATTCCGCTGGGCGAGACGCGCAGTATGCGTCTGCGCGTGGAAGCGTACAATGTCTTCAACCATACGCAGTTCAACGCGATCAATACAGCGGCGCGTTTTGACGGCGCCGGTAACCAGATCAATTCCCAATTCGGTCAAGCGATCGGCGCGCGCCAACCGCGGGTTCTTCAGTTGGGAGCCAGTTTGTACTTCTAATATGCGAATCTCAAAATTGCTCGTTATCGTCAGCCTAGCGCTGCCGGCGCTCTACGCACAAAACGACTGGCCGTCCTACGGACATGATCCTGGCGGCCAGCGCTATTCGCCCCTAAAACAGATCAACACGACGAATGTAAGCAAGCTGGTTCCGGCCTGGAGCCTCCAGATGCGGAAAGAGGGTGTGCCGTTCCGGCAGAGCCAGTCGATTCCACTTATGGTGAACGGCGTACTGTATCTGGGGTGGCCGTATAACCACGTCGCTGCGATCGAGCCCGAGACCGGCAAGATCCTGTGGGAATTTACCGGGAACACGAAAGTTCTCACGACACTCGGGTCCATGCGAAGCTTGGCTTACTGGCCGGGTGACAAGCAGACGTCCCCGCAGATTCTATTTGGTACTGAGGATGGCGAGCTTTATTCGATCAACGCCAAAACCGGCAAACTCAACTCCGATTTCGGCATTGAGGGAATCGTCAACCTGAAGACGCCGGAAATTATGAACGGCTTTACGAACTTCCAGTATGGAATCACGTCCGCGCCGTTCATCTATAAGAATCTGGTGATCACCAGCGCCCACGTTCCGGACGAAACCGGATCCAAGGGGCCGGCGGGCGACGTGCGCGCCTGGGATGTGCGCAGCGGGAAACTCGTGTGGACCTTCCACACCGTGCCACGGCCGGGCGAGATGGGCCATGAGACCTGGCTCGGTGACGCGTGGAAGAAAATGTCCGGAGCCAATGTGTGGAGCTTTTTCAGCGCGGATGCGGCTCGTGGAATTATCTACCTGCCGCTGGGCTCGGTCAACAACGACTACTACGGCGTGGATCGTCCGGGTCCGAATCTGTTCGCCAATTCCATCGTGGCGCTGGACGCGGAAACCGGGCGGATGAAGTGGTATTTCCAAGCCGTCCATCATGACCTCTGGGATTACGATATGCCGGTTCCGCCCATGCTCTTCGATGTG
>WNGD01013150.1_pt1 | contig 13895 bp, 13 predicted proteins | sample 5400671 | NCBI WGS metagenome assembly WNGD01 (sample SAMN13153369, study PRJNA577476) | soil metagenome | isolation source: 40 cm soil or saprolite under grassland replicate 2 | place: USA:California | collected 2016-06-15
TCGGCACGACATGCTGCTCGTGTGTTAAAAAAAGGGATCTCAAACCGCATTTGATTCGCTACTGGTTGACTCCCCCGGTTGATCCGCAGCGAGAAGAGACCATTGGGGTGATCTGTCCGGTCTACCAGCAGGCACCAGCGCTGGTCAAACAAGGAGAACGGACGATGAGCACGGATGAACTGACGGCTGTCCAGGCACTTGAGCGCAAACACGCAGGGTTGCCTTTGGCTCCTGGAAAAGTGGAGCGACGCGAGTTTGAGTACATCCGTCATGGCGCACGCGCTTTCATGGTGAGTCGAGATGTCGTGACGGGAGAGATTGTGGCTCCCTACGCTGGCCCAACGCGGACAGAGGAAGATTTTCTGGCCCATGTGCAAGCGGTCGTTGCCACTGATCCTCAGGCCACCCGCTGGCATTTTGTCTGCGATCATCTCAATATCCATCAATCTGAGGCACTGGTACGCTTCGAGGCTTCGTTCAGTGGGATCGAGGAAGACGTGGGCATCAAAGGCAAATGCGGCATTCTGGCCTCCATGCCCGGCCGTGCTGCCTTTTTGAGTGATCCGACTCATCGGGTGGTGTTCCATTACACACCAAAGCATAGTTCCTGGTTGAATCAAATCGAGATCTGGCTCAGCATTTTAGTTCGTAAGTTGCTGAAACGTGGCTCATTTCTCTGGGTTGAGGACTTGCAGATCAAGGTTCTCGCATTCATTGAGTACTATAACCGAACCATGGCCAAGCCTTTCAAATGGACCTATCAGGGAAAGGCTTTGACCGCGTAAACTGGTGGATTATTTCCGCCGCCATGTACTAGCGCCCTCCAGCATGCACGGGTCCACGCCATATGCCGATGTGCTTCGCCGTCATCCCACGCGGCTACCATGCAGATCACAGAGGACTCGCCACGCAGCGCAAAGGCGGTCTCGGTCGGACCGACCCGGGTTGCGGCTCCATGGACATGCTGGATCAGGATCTGTGACCATGGCGAGCTGCAGGCTAAGCCGTACGCCACCATCGCGTCGATCGCTTCATCGCTGAGGTCTGAGAGCGTGCTGGCTTTTTCGTAGTAGGATCGTCCCGCCGGTGCTCCCAGGTTGGCCTGCGTGAGCATTTTGAGGGAGGACCTCGGACGAATGAGATCGACCAATGGCAAGCCAAACGTCCGCACAGGCTCAACGAGCCGTTCTCCTTCCTCGAGGGGACCACAGTAGCAGAGATTGATGGCGATGCAGGGAGACCACCTGGCGTGGTCATGAGAGAGGCAGAGACGGTCAGTTCATCGGGAATGGTGCTCGTATACTCCCGGTAGAAGCGCAGCACCTCCCGCGCTTTCGCTCTCGGATAGACGACCTTGCCCGCCAGCACCGGGCCGATAGGGTGCAGTTGGAACTCGAAGGCAGTCACGATGCCGAAGTTGCCGCCGCCACCGCGCACGCCCCAGAACAGATCGGGGTGTTCGCTGGCACTGGCCCTGAGGATCTGCCCGTCGGCAGTGACGAGGTCCACCGCCAACAGGTTGTCGATGGTCAAGCCGTATTTGCCCATGAGCCAGCCCAGACCCCCACCGAGAGTCAGACCTGCCAGCCCAGTCCCGCCCACGGTGCCAGTCGTGGTAGCAAGGCCGTAGGCCTGGGTTGCCTGCACGAACTCGCGAAGTCGGAGACCGGCTTGAGCCCAGGCCGTCTTCTGCTCTGGGTCGATCCAGATGCCTTTCATGCGCGAGAGATCGATGACCATACCGCCATCGCAGACGGAACTGCCACTGACGCTGTGTCCACCCCCTCGCACGGCCACGAGCAGATGGGAATCGCGAGCGAACTGGACAGCATGGACCACATCGGCCACGTCAGCGCAGTACACGATCACAGCCGGGTATTTCTCAATTATCCCGTTCCAGACCGTGCGGCTGGCGTCATAGCGACGGTTGTCCGGACAGATCAGTTCGCCATGCAGATGGGCTTTGAGGTCCTGCAGGGGAGCGGGATTCAACGCGTGCTCAATCATACCGGTCTCTCCTCGATGGTGCGCCGTGCTTCGTATGTGTGAGTGAGAGGACCTCCAGGGCACGGCATGGGAGTACTACTTCTGATCGGGGATCGCTCCAAGCTGTCGCATCAGAGCCAACCCATCAAAGAGTCCCCGGAACTCCGTGATCTTGCCAGAAGCGACACGGTAGAAGACGAAACCGGGGACGGTGATCTGTCTTCCGGTTGGGGCAATCCCCTGAAACTCCCCCTGGTGCGTCCCCCGACCCGTCCACCGTTCGGCAACCCTGGCTCCTTCAGCCATCAGTTCGTCGGTCGTCGAGTACCAGTCGGGGAACGCGCCTCGCAAGCTGGCTGCAAAAACTTTCAAATGCGTGAGATCGACCTGCCCCATCCCAGGGAGAACGACTGTCGCTCCAGCAGTCATCAATTCGTCTGCTGCCGCCAGATTCCCTTTGTTCCAGAACTCCTCGTGGAAAAGTCGCACCAGGGCTTTATTCTCTTCGCCTAACATCGTAGATTCTCCTTTTCTTTCTTCCTGATCTATGGAACTCATTCGTCTGCTGCAAGCGTACCGTTCTCATGCTGCCGAAGCCATCCCAGATTTCTGGGATGGCTTTACACGCGTGCAGCGGGTATAATGAGTCCTGAGAGAAAGCCGCGATCAGCGCGACATATCCAGACAGGAAGTCACCATGCAACAGCGAAGAGCAGAACAGAGCCGACGGGAGATCATCAGGCTGTGTCATGCAGGACTCGACTCCCGCGCACTGCGGATCGAGATCATGAAACGCCTGCGAATAGTCATTCCTCTTGATGTTTCCTTTTTCGCCACCTCTGATCCTGCGACATTGCTCTTCACGGGGGCGGTGGTTGACGATATTCTCATCCACGCTACACCCCAGTTCCTTGAGAACGAGTTTCTGCAGACCGACGTGAACAAGCTTGCCTGGATGGCAAGAAGTAACACGCCGGTTATTAATCTGGTCCAGGCCACCCAGGGCGAGTTGGAGCGCAGCCAACGCTATCGCGAGATCCTGGCTCCTCTCTCGCTCGGAGACGAACTGCGCGCGGCGCTCATCACCGGCGGTACCTGCTGGGGCTTCATGTGTTTGCATCGTGACCACTCGAGCCCCCACTTTACGCTCACCGAAGCGGCTTACCTTGCCCGGCTCACACCGCACGTTGCTGAGGGTTTGCGCACCGCCCTGCTGCTTGAGAGCACGACAGGAGCGACGCTCCCCGACGAGCCGGGATTGCTATTGATGGCCGAGGATCTCTCGGTAGTGGCGATCACTCCGGCGGCCGAACGCTGGCTCGCGGAGGTCGCCGAGGCGGACTGGCCGGGTAAGCAGGCGGTGCCATATGCCGTTTCCGCTGTGGTTGGCCGAATGCTCGCGCTTGAGCAAGGAGGGAATGGACAGTCCGATCTCATACCCAGGGTACGTCTGCACACGGCTTCGGGCCATTGGCTGGTGCTGCACGCTTCAAGATTGTCAGCAACGGGACAAATTGCTGTGATCTTTGAGGTAGCCCGGCCGGCGGAGATAGCACCACTGATCATGCAGGTCTATGATCTCTCGAAACGGGAGGGTGAGATCATGCAGCATGTCGTGCGTGGGCTATCGACGGCAGAGATTTCTGAGATGCTTCACATCTCGCCCGACACGGTGCAGGACCATCTCAAGGCGGTTTTCGAGAAAGCCGGTGTGCGGAGCCGGCGCGAACTGGTCGGAAACCTCTTTGCCCAGCAATATCAGCCGCGTATCGAAGCGGGTCGCGGCTTAGACATCAACGGCTGGTTCACCTCCTAATCTCTGCCTGGCTTGATACACGTTGCGAGAATGGAAGCGACCTGCTGTGTCGACTGAACGCTGGCGGCGACTACGTCACAGATGGAGTCCGTCTGCGGACCCCTGGAAAGGATTCCCTGGAGTTAGTACTCCTTGCTCTCCATCACCTCGACGATGCGCACTCGTGGGCTCTCCATGATCGTTCCCTGGACGCCGCGCCACACCTCGCGCATGGCAGCAAGAAGACCTTCCGCCTCGTTGAGGCTGTCGAATTCGAGATCGATGATGGCGTAGTTTGGATTGTCAATCGGCCGGAAGACCCGGTAGCGGCGTACGCCCGACTGCTTCCGGTTGACAGGGTCACTGTCGAATGCCTTCTTCCAGGTATCGAAGCTGGGGACTGGGTGCTCGATTTGTAAGATGACCATGTTGGTTCCTCTCTTTTTAGACGAATGGAGAGCTGTGGTCCCCAAGCTCGGCTCGGGGCCACGCCATACGGGACGATACGGTCGTTTGACATGCTTGCCATCGCGTCTGGTTACTTCTTTCTGTGAAGAGTGTAGTCGAAAAGCCTGGCTTTGCCACGGGGGAAAGTACCTGGATCGAGAGGTGGGTGGTACGTAGATTGCCGGAGGAAGTGCTCGCTTGAGGTACGTAGAGCTTTAGGGTTTCGCCAGCCCTCGTTCAACGACCCACGCCGCGATTTGTGCCCGCGAGGTAAAGCCCAACTTCCCCAGAATAGTGCTCACATGTCCTTCGGCGGTTCGTTCGCTGACCACCAGGAGATCGGCAATCTCCCGGCTCGTTTTGCCTTGCGCAACGAGTGCTGCGACTTCGCGTTCACGTGCCGTTAAACCGCCAAACGCGTGCCTGGCAGCCTCACGTGGGAGCGGCGGTTTTTCCCGTGGGAAGGAGCCAAGCGCCGCGCGCTCGAATTGGTCGCGCAAGGATGCATCAGGAATGGTTGTCACAAGTTCCTCAACGAGTTGTCGCCCCGCAGCATATTCCTGCCGAGCCTGATCTTTGCGTTGGAGGAGCTGGTAGGCTCGTCCCAGCGACCGATGGATGGCCCACAGGACGGGTCGGGCGTTCCGCGCCACGGCTCCCCGTTTCGCATCCTCTAACGCTTCTACCGCTTCATCCAGCTGCGAGAGGGCCAGCAGAGCCTCCCCTTTCAATTTCAGCAGATGAGGAATGGGCTGTGGAGACTGACCAGGAAAGAGACCCGGTGCCGATGCTAACAAGTGCTCTGTCATCTGGAGCGCGAGGCCCGCCTCTCCCTGTGCCAGCATGAGTTCCCCCCAGGCGAGAGCGACATCCCGTTCTGCCATAGTCCGCGGCGGCTGGTCGCGTGGCATGGCCGCTTGCAGTACGGCCTGGGCCGCGGGCAGATTGTGGTTCAAGATGTATGCCCGTCCCAGGTGAGCCGCAAGGGTGGCCATCCAGAACGTTGAGCCAAGAGCAGAGGCTCGCGACAACCCGCCTTCCAACGCTGCCATTGCCAGCGCAGGCGCGAGCAGCCGCACGTAGATGTGCCCCAAGGCTGAGGTGCTGGCGACCATCCACTGCTGGTGCTCAATCTCGCTGGCGATGCGGCCTGCCTCGTGTGCATGGATGAGCGCCGGACCGAACTCCCCAAAGGAGAGCAAGGTATGAGCCAGGGTGTTTTCGGCGAAGGCCTGGCCTGCCAGCGAATCGATCTGGCGCGCCAGGAGTCTCGACTCTAATGCATCCTGCACACACGCATCCCGTGTTCTCAGAGGACAAACGGTGGTTTCACTTGCCCCCGGCATGGACTGGACCGCACGCATTGCCAGGCTCGAGACCAGGCTCTGCGTGTCACCCAGGCTACGGAACAGGGCAATCGCTTGGCCGAGCTGTTCGACCGCTTTGACCCTGTCTCCACGCATCCCATAGGTTATCCCAAGCAGATCCAGCGTTTCAGCCATCCCCTGGGTGTTGTGCTGTTCCTCAAACATGCTGAGTGCTTCTTGATGGGCGTGCAGTCCTTCCTCAATGCGTCCGGTGTTCACGAGCCAATTTCCGAAGCGATTGAGGCTGCGAGCCCGCAGGAGTGGAGAAGCCTGGTCAAGGGCCTGACGGAACCAGGCTCCCGCCTGGGCATAGTCACGCTCGGCCCACAGAAAACCGAGCGCCATCATACTCTGCCATTCCATCGAGCTATCGGAAGCCGTGCGGGCAGTGTCTAAGGCACGCTCGTAGTCGCTCCGCGCGCGGTCGAAGTCACCCAGTGTTGCATAGGCCTGCCCTCGCGTGTGATACAGCTTGCCTGGTGGTGTGATATGCAAGTGATGGGCCGCATCCAACGCATGTGCCAGGTGGAGCGTAGCAGCACGCGGCGCATACAGCGCCAGGGCTTTTTCTCCGGCGCGTTGCGCGTACTCGAGCACTTTTACCCAGACCTCGGCTTCATAATAGTGAGAGGCCAGGTCCTCCAGGTGGGTATCAAGCATGGGTGTTGTGGCTGAGAGTTCTTCTATGGCTTCTGCGAGCGTGCGATGCAGCGAGCGGCGCTCGCGCGCCAGTAATCCGGCATACACGGCCTGTTGGGTGAGCGCGTGACGGAAAGCAAACTGGTCTGCTGAGACTTCCACCACGAGCTGAGTCGCCACTAATTCCTTGATCAGCGGCAACAACTGGTCTTCATCACACTGCATGACCTGTTGGAGCACCGCAAAGTCGAAGCGCCTTCCTGCCACAGCAGCAAAGGTGACGACTCGCCTGGCCTCGGCGCTTAACTGGTGCGTCCGCTGTTGCACGGCATCCTGCACGCTGCGTGGAACCAGCACGTGTTCGCTCCGCTGATCTGGATGCAGCTTGCACTGCCAGACCCCGTCATCAGACCACAGTACTCCACGTGAGACCAGGGAGGTGAGGATCTCCTCAATGAAGAACGGGTTGCCCTCGGTGAGCGGGTAGATGAGATCCAGCAGGTTGGCCCGCTCGCTGATCTGGAGAGCAAACATCGCGTCCAGCATGGCGTCAACATCGCTGCGCGGGAGCGGCAGCAGTTGGAACTCCTGGGACAGCCGCGTGCGATCTAACTGCGCCAGGCAACGTTGCAAGCTCGGCTGAACCTCGTCACTCCGATAGGTCATCAATAACAGCAGAGGTTGTGTAGCACAGGAACGGGCAAGAGACTGGAGAAATTCCAGGCTGACATCGTCGCACCAATGCAAGTCTTCGATGACGAGCAGCACGGGACGTTGGCTGGCTCGCTCTTTGAAAAAGCGTGTCAGGGCCGCAAAGAGGCGGCGTTTCTCCTGTTCGGGATCGGGCTGTGGGGCAGGAAGAGGACCAGAAAGGTCCGGTGCCAATTCTGGCAGCAGCCGAGCAAATTCCAGCACGATTGGGTCAGGAGCGTCTGCAGTTGGCACAGCCGAGGCGCGCAGCAAGTCGAGCAGAGGCGCATAGGGGTACGAGCTATCCATCTGGAAGCAATTGCCCTGGAGCAGGAAAAAGTCTTGAGCCTCGGCATAGGCTTTTGCCTCGGCAACCAGGCGTGATTTGCCAATACCTGCCTCACCACACACGAGGGCAACACCCCCCTGTCCGCTCCTGCTCCTCAAGACAAGGAGACAGTTCTATGCTCGTTGTGACGTTCGACGACGCCACGTTCGTATTTCACTATCAGCAGTCTCATCTGCCTGCTCTGCATAGCGCAGCGTTGTTTGCAGGTTCTTATACCCCAACCGCTTGCGAATGGTCGGCAAACTGACTCCACCATTGATGAGCTCACCTGAGATAATGGTTTGTTGAGTCGCACAAAGTCGTACCTATCGGATTGTCTAAGAAAAGTGTACCACATCTCAGACGTGAAAGATGAGGTAAGATGTCTTCAGGAAAGGTGTTGCAGCACACAGGAGAAGGCATCATGCAGCGACGAGGACAAAAGACCACATTTCAGGAGCGTATTGTGATCAGCGAATTGGCAGAAGGAGGACACACCGATCCAGAGATTGCTGCCTATCTGGGCTGCTCAGTCTGGACGGTACGCAAATGGAGACGCATCTTTGAGCGCAAGGGACGCGATGGTTTGACTACCCAGGTGGAAAGGCCAGCTACAGGGGTCTTGAGCACGATGTCACCTGAGCTGCAGACGACCTTGCGGGCCCTGCGAGAGGCTCATCCAGGATGGGGACCGGAGAGTCTTCTGGCCACCCTGCGTGCCGATCCTGCTTGGAGTACTTCTCGTCTACCCAGTCGTTCTCGGGTGGCAGCCTTTCTCAAACAAGCCGGGTTGACACGCAAAGTGAGCGTCATCAATGTCATCGATGTGGCGAGTCGGCTCAAGGTAGAAAGTTGTCCACGTGCTCACACCAGCAAGCCAGCCGCCGCGGACTACTATGTGACCTTGCGGCGAGCTTTCTTGACCTACGGCTTACCAAAACGGCTCTCGCTCGATCATGACACGGTCTTCTTTGATAACACCTCTCCATCCCCTTTTCCCACCCGACTGCACCTATGGTTGCTTGGATTGGGCATGGACATTGTCTTCACACGCATCCGTCGACCAACTGATCATGCTTCTATCGAGCGGACCCACCAGACGATGACCAGTCAGGCGCTGCTTGGTCAGACCTATGCGAGTCCAGATGGCTTGTGGGCTGAATTGGACGAGCGCCGTGCGGTACTCAATCAGTTTTTGCCCATTCGTGCCCTCAACCGCCAAGCTCCATTGGAGGCTTATCCAGAGGCCACGTTCTCTGGAAGAGCTTACCGGCCTGAATGGGAAGAAGCGCTGTTTGATCTGAGACGGATCTACCAGTATCTGGCCCAGGGACGCTGGTTTCGCTACAACAATCACGGATGCGTTCGTCTGGGCACCTACGACTATTACCTGGATTACCATTATGACAAGCAAACGATGGAAATCACCTTCGATGCCAACCAAGTCGCCTTCGTCTGCCAACCAGAAGTGAGCAGGCCGCCGATCGTGGTTCCTGCCCGAGGGCTGACCAAAGCCGACCTGATGGGAGATCTCGCCATGCTTCTGCAGCTTCCTGCCTATCAGTTGGCCTTCCCCTTCTTCCCAGAGGACCAACGGCGATTGGCTCTAGTCGAGTGTCTGTGCGGGATGGCTTCATGAGACAATGGGATGGGTACGATATTTCAGGACTCAACAGGTTATTCTAGCAGGATTCTGCGGCATTTGGAAGAGCAAAACGACGATTTTTCACCCAATAGTCCAGGCATCCTCATCTTTGCGATTGTTCCTCGTTCGTTAGAAGGAAAAACTCTGCTTGATAGATAGAAAGACGAGGAATGCAGTATGCCCGTTGATTACCTGCGTACAGGCGACGCATCTTGATCCAGTTAAACAAAGGCGAAAGTCGCCATAGCCTGGCACGAGCCACCTATTTCGGACAAAAGGGAGAGGTGCGCCAACGGTATCGCGAGGGGCAGGAAGAGCAACTCGGAGCCCTGGGGCTGGTCGTCAATGCAATGGTCCTTTGGAATACCTTGTACATGCATCGAGCGTTGGAGGAGATGCGAGGACGAGGGATGAAGATCGTACCAGAGGATGTGGAACGTCTTTCCCCGCTGGGGTATGATCATATCAATCTCCTGGGTCGGTATACGTTCTCGCTCTCTGATGAGATCCGTCAGGGAGCCTTCCATCCGTTGCGGGAGTCGGAAGAAACGGAACAAGAGCAAGAGGAGTCGGTGGAAAGCACGAAGGCAGTGAGAGAAGTATAGAACCTTTCCCTTTGAAACCATCTGTGAGCTGGCCAAGCTGAGAACGCATTGGCCAGCCATTCACCCGCACCATCCCCGTCCTCTGCAACACACAGTCATTCCAGCAGCGTCACAGACGCCTGGTCAATGCGTATTCTCTGATCCGATTTCTTAGCGTTGTTTTTCGTTCCGTTCATACTCAAGGGCCTCCTTCAATACGTGCAAAGGTGCCGGACCTGCCGGCAAGGGTCGAGCATGTCGTCATGACGGCGCTGGCCAAAGATCCCAAAGCCCGTTTCGGCAGCGTCCAGGCCTTCGCGACTGCTCTCGAACAGGCCAGCAACCAGGCAGCGACTCATCTCACCTTGCCTTCTCAGAGCGCTCTGTCTCCCACGCAGCCCGTATCCGAGCCGCCTGCCGCAGCCGCGCTCTGCGTCTCCAGCCCGCCCGCCCGGCCACCACAGAACCCCACCCCGGTATATGTGCAGGGCTATCAACCCGTCATGCCTCCAGGCCAGCCATCTGCGTCATATACCCCTTCCTCCTCTCCTCAACAGGGCTATCCTCTCTACCTGCCGCAAGTGCCACAAGCGGAGATCAACAAGGCTCTGATGCAGGCGTTGGTCTTTGGTGCCATCCTCGTTGCCGTCGGAGTCGTCCTGGTCATGGTGAGTAGGTTTCTCTCCGTTCCCGTTTTCCTCGGCATCCACTATCTCATCTACGAAGGAATGAACTTCTTCGCAGGGAGGCAAACCGCCAGAAAACATGGAAACGTGAACCTGTCCCTGCTCACCTGCTTTTTAGCTAATGGATCATATCTTGCTCTTCTGTCGGCAGGATACTCCCTTCTTCCCTCTTCCTTCCACATGAGTATGGTCTCTTTCATCATCTCGAATCTGCTGATTGCTCTGAGTCTCGGTGCACTCGGCGGTACGCTTGGCAGCAAGCGAGCGTGGAAGAAGGAGGCTGACCTTTCTCGCCAGGGAGGAACTGGCTGCATTATCTGTGCTGGCTACTTCGCACATCCGTTCTCAAAATGAGTGATTTGCTCTTGATTTCTGCATGTTCTCTGAGCTCTAGCATTCACCGATGAAGGGATGCCCGAGTATTTCGTGTTTCTCCATCCATGTATGCAGGAGGACGCAGTTCATCCTCTCCTTCAGTGGGAGACGAGAGGACGGAAGTTCCTTTCAGGCAGTTCAAAAACACGAAGGTATGCCCAACTCAATCTCTTCAGGTAGTATGGCTTGCCTCTTGAAGCGCTTAGGCCACTCTTTGGTACTCGTGGTGTAACCCCCCTCAGGCCGGAACCGAGATGATTCGATTACCACGCTGATTTGAGAGAACGGAGGTGACTTCCCCTTGCGGCACCTGCTGATGGATCCCTTGATGTGGTCGTGCCTCATTGAAATACGTGACGTAAGCACGCAGGACACGATGGAACTGCTTCTCATGGAGGATCAACACGTGATCCAGGCACTCTCGTCGGACACTCCCCAGAAAGCGTTCACAGATCGCATTGGCTGGTGGCGCGTGATAAGGTGTTTTGAGTATCTTGATGCCACTTGTTGCTGCCACGCGAGCGAACCAGGGTCCAAACTTGCCATCATGATCGCGAATGAGATACCTGGGGGCTTGTCCATATGGAGTCGCCTCCCGCAGTTGTTGCGCGGTCCAAGCGTCGGTAGGAGATCGCGTCACGCCGACATGGATGACTTTCCGAGATTTCAGCGAGGGTGTTGAAGGACGCAAAGAGCGAACGGAAAAAGAGATCAGTGACTTGCAGGAAATCACAGGCCCAGATTTCTCCGGCATGATTGCGGAGGAACGTCGCCCAGTTTTGCCCTCTTGATCGAGGCGTACGCACATACCGCATGTCCTTCTGGATGGTTCGTTTGCAGACGCGAATATCCAGCTTGAGCCATTCTCCTCGGATCCGTTCCGCTCCGAAGACGCCGATTGTTGCTTGCCATCTCCTTGATCAAGGAAATGGTCTAGGCTTTCACCTTCGCTTGTGCCGACTTCGGCTTTGATTTGTGCTTCCAAAAGAGGCGCGCATCCCTGACGATACCACTTGAGAAGCGTCTCTGGCTGAACAATCAAGAGAGCTTGTCTCCAAGCCCGAACGGCCTTTGCCAAAAGTACTAGCAGGGGTCGATCCGTTTTCGTGCATATCGGTCGTTTGATTTGTCGACGGAGGATGATGAGTTGTTGGCGCAAGAGGGCATTCTCGGCTACCAGTTCGGCTTTTCCCCGGGTAAGATCCCTTATGGTTCCGAGCAGCAGTGAGGTAGGAGGCGGTTTTGTCCATCGCAGAAAGCGCCGGTGGAGGAGACGACAGCAGAAGTAGATCAAGCGCTTGGTTTGGTTCAGAATGTGAAACACAGAATGAGCTTCTCCTTAAGACCATGGGTTCTCATTGCATGCTAGCATAGCAATGCGTTCTGATTGTATGCTCTTGTCATATTTCCTTGCAAGCAGACTGAGACAATCGTTCTCAATAGGCCTGTTTTCCGAACGGATGTCCCAAGCGGAATGCCTCTGCGAGACAGAGAAGAGGATGATACATCGCATATAAAACGTAAAAGCGGTAGAAGTATGCGTCGTAACGAAGGAAGTAGCCACCACACGGGATAATTGACGGTGGCATTCCCTCTTTCCTCTCAACTGGGTGATGGGATGCCATGATTCTCTCGGGGCTCTCTTCCATCTGCAAGAGAGATGCGCGTTCACGGCTTTTTGCTCTTCCATGGGAGAATTTTTTCATGGCCTGCCTCCTTGCTCGGAGGCACCTGCCACCAGGCGAGAGAGCATCTGCATACGGTGTCGTCGTTCATCTGGAAGAACGACAAGGAGAGGGGCCTGTATCGATGGGCATGACGGGAAGACCCATGTCAAACATCAAGACACAGGCAGCTGTTTTTGGCCCCACGCCGGGGATGCTGCGCAAGTAGTGCCAGGCTTCCTCTGGTGAATGTCTCGTGAGCTCGTCGTAGAGAAAATCCGAAAGGGACTTTGAGCCGCCTTGAGACTGCTGCCACTCCGTTAATGTATGCAGGGTATTTTTTATACGAGGGGCCTTGATATTGGCTAACCCGCCGGATCTTATGGCCTCGGCTACTTCATGGGTAGGTGCATCGCGTACCTCTTCCCATGTTGGAAATATGGCTCTCAGTTGTTGATAGGCTCGCTCTGAATTGACATCGGAGGTGTGTTGCGAAAGGATGGTACCAACAAGACCTCCTAGTGGGTCGTAATCCGATTCATTTTTGGGCTCACCATAGGTGTCGATGAGCAATTTGTAAACGCGTACCAGGTGGGCAGTTGGCGTTGTGAATATAGTCATGCTCTTTCCAATCAGATTGTAGTATCTTCTGAAGGTATTCTACTTGCTGTGTTGCCATTGTACAAGACGGATATGAAATCTCAAATAGGCAGAGCCCTCCCCGAGCTAGTTGCTTACCCTCCTAAGAGCGGCTTTCACTGGTAGGTTTTTTGACGCGGGCTTTGCTTGCTGTTTGTTTCACTTGTTTCATTTGTTTCATTTGTATCACTTGTATCACTTGTTTCGCATGTAGCATACAAATATGGTCAAAGGGAACGCGGGCGACCATAAAGGCAATAAAAGCCGCACCCCACCGCGCCTCATCCGCCCTCGCCCCTACGGAATATCCACCTCTATTTCGTTAGGTTGATGTTTATTGGGCGATGCACAACACAAGGCGTCCCCACTTCACACCGCACCACCCCCGCCCCTATGAATTTGACATCTACTCCCTAAAAACCTACCCGTGTGAAACCATCCCCGCCCCAACGAATTTGACGAGCTACTACAATAAAAGCTACCTGTGCAAGCCAGAGAAGGGGAGTCTGGCGTGTATGGAAGGGTGACAGGTTTAAAGTGTATGATATGAGGGATGCGTGGCGAAAAGGGAGGAAAAAACAGTGAATATGTATTTGGATAAACCCTTACACTTTTACTTAGATGAACTTGCTTCGGCGAGATCTACACCGGGAGGTGGCTCTGCATCTGCGCTGAGCGGCGCGATGGGGGCTGCACTCGCCAGTATGGTTGCTCGCCTGACGCTTGGGAAGGCTGATTACGTTGAGGTACAGCCCGAAATCGAAGCTCTTTTGCAACAGACAGAGAAACTGCGCGGACGCTTTCAGGAGCTCATGCAGGAGGATATAGAGGCCTATGGGAGGCTCTCGGTCTCATTTAAGATGCCTCGCCGCACGCCAGAGGAGGTGGACACGCGAAGCAAGTCCATACAGGAGCAGCTAGTTGAGGCGGCGCTTGTGCCACTAGAGATGGTCGAATGCGCCTCTGCACTGGTGAAGTGCTGTCACCGTATAGCCGAAATTGGTAATGCGAAAGTACTGAGTGATGTAGCTACTGGAGCGCTCCTGGCCT
>WNGD01006363.1_pt1 | contig 13893 bp, 12 predicted proteins | sample 5400671 | NCBI WGS metagenome assembly WNGD01 (sample SAMN13153369, study PRJNA577476) | soil metagenome | isolation source: 40 cm soil or saprolite under grassland replicate 2 | place: USA:California | collected 2016-06-15
TGGTCCTTCGTGAAGCGGCGCTCGATCTCCCCGTCGCAGTCGCTCCAGGTGCGGAACTTCTCGACGATCCAGGCGGCGAGGCCGGCGGGCGAGTCGTTGAGGGCGTAGGCGAGGGTCTGCGGCTTGGTGCCCTGGATGCGCTGGTAGCCGGTCTCCTCCCGAAGGAACTGCTGCACCGCCATCAGGTCGACGATCTCCTCCTGCGTGAGGCCCTCGAGCGAGGGATTCTGCGGATCCTCGGGCAGCGCGATCACCATGTTCAGGTGAATGCCGAGCACCCGCGCCGGGTGGCGCGCTCCCAGGTAGGTCGTCACCATCGCGCCCCAGTCGCCGCCCTGCGCGCCGAAGCGCTGGTAGCCGAGGCCGGCCATCAGCTCGGCCCACAGCGCGGCGATGCGCTCGGTGTCCATCCCGGGCTCGGTCGGGTGATCGGAGAAGCCGTAGCCCGGCATCGACGGCGCCACCACGTCGAAGGCGTCGGCGGGATCGCCCCCGTGGCGCGCCGGATCGGTGAGCGGCCCGATGACCTCGACGAACTCCGCGACCGAGCCGGGCCAGCCGTGCGTGACGACGAGCGGGAGCGGCGCCGGCCCCGTGCCGCGCACGTGGATGAAGTGGATGCCGAGGCCGCCGACGCGAGCGCGGAACTGCGGCAGCGCGTTGAGCCGCGCCTCGGCCGCGCGCCAGTCGAAGCGCTCGCGCCAGTAGGCGACCAGCTCGCGCAGGTAGGCGAGGTTCGTGCCGTAGGTCCAGCCCGAGGCGGGGATCTCGTCCGGGAAGCGCGTGCGCGCGAGGCGCTCGCGCAGGTCGGCCAGGACGGCGTCGGGGACGGCGATGCGGAAGGGCTCGATGAGCATGCGCGGCGTTGTACGCCGGACGCGCCGCGCCGGACAAGGGTCGGCGGTCGCGTGCCAGTGACGGCTCAGGTCAACGGCAGCGTCAGATGCCTCCGGTAACCCGGCCGCTCCTCGAGGCCTCGCCACCAGGCTTCCAGATGCTCCAACGCCGGTCGCTCGACGTTCTCGAGGCCGTACCAGCGATAGGCCATGCAGCCCAGGGGGATGTCGGCGATGCTGAAGCGGCTTCCCGCGACGAACGCGTTGCGGCTCAAGTGGTCGTCCAGCATCGGCCAGAGGGTCAGCAAGGTCTCGTGCGCCGTCTGCACCGCCGCCGCGTCACGCCGGTGCGCCGGCGTGCGAATCAATTGCCAGAACACGGTGCGCATGGGCGGCAGCAGCGTGGTCTGCTGCCAGTCCATCCATTGCTCGCCCACCCAGCGCGCCTTCCCCTCGAGCAGCAGTCTCCCCTGGCCGTACGTGCTGGCCAGATAGCGCACGATCACGTTCGATTCCCACAGGACGAAGCCGCCGTCGTCGATGGTCGGCACACGCCCATTCGGGTTCAGGCGGAGGTAGTCGAGCTGTCTCGCGAAGCCGAAGCTGCCGCCCACGTTCACGCGCTCGAAGGGAAGGTTCAGCTCCTCGCAGGTCCAGAGCACCTTCATGACGTTGATCGAGTCCTTGCGGCCGAGAATCTTCAGCATGGCAGCATCTCCTCGGGTGCGGACGGGGTCCAAGGCGCTGCGGTCAAAACGCTGCTCAGAGAAGCGAGAACTGCGTGCCCGGCGTCGGCGGCCGTCGGAAGGCCCCGGTCTCGAGCGGCGGCAAGCGCCGGTCGAGCCCGTGCTTCTTGGCCGCCACCGCGAACAGCGCCGCGATCTGCTCCGCGTACTCGCCCTGGCCGCGCTGGCGTCGGCCGAAGGTCGAGTCGCTGAGGCGCCCGCCGCGCGTGTCGCGGATGCGGCCGAGGACGCGCGCGCGGCGCTCGGGATAGTGCTCCTCGAGCCAGCGCTCGAAGAGCTCGTCGACCGGCTTGGGGAGGCGGAGGAGCACCCAGCTCGCGCTCTGCGCTCCCGCCAGGGCCGCGGCCTCCAGGATGCGCGGGATCTCGGCATCATTCAGCCCCGGGATGACGGGCCCGATCAACACGCCCACCGGCACACCCGCCCGCGCGAGGGCCGCCATGGCCTCGAGCCGCCGCGCGGGCCGGGCGGCGCGCGGCTCCATGCGCCGCGCCAGCTCCGGGTCGAGTGTCGTCACAGAGAACAGGACGTGCGCCGCGCCGTGCCGCGCGAGCTCTGTGAACAGGTCGGCATCGCGCGCCACCAGCGCCGACTTGGTGATCGCCGAGACCGGGTTCCGGAACTCGGCGAACACCTCGAGGCAGCGGCGCGTGATCCCGAGCCGGCGCTCGAGCGGCTGGTAGCAGTCGGTGTTGCCGGAGAGCGCGACCACCTGCGGCTCCCAGCGCGGCGCGGCGAGCGCCTGGCGCAGCAGCGCCGGAGCGTCCTCCTTCACCATGATGCGGCGCTCGAAGTCGAGGCCGGCGCTGAAGCCCAGGTACTCGTGCGTCGGGCGGGCGTAGCAGTTGTGGGTCGCGAGCCCGGCCGCGAAGAAGGTTCCGGTCGACGTCTGGATGTCGACCACGTCTGCGACCGGCCCCGGCTCGACGGCGAGCACGGTCTCGGGCTCGACGTTCATCTCGCAGCCGTAGAGCGCGCCGATCTTGCGCAGGATCGCGGGGCGGCACGTCGAGAAGAAGCGGATCCGGTCGACGAGGCGGCCCGCGAGGCGGAGCGTGCTTGCCATTCCGGGACGGGGCTCAAGCTCGAATCTGAAGCCGAGCCCGGCGGCGTACCGCTGCACGCGCTCGAGGACCGACACGTCGACCTGTGAAAGCCGCAGTGAATCGCCGTTGTAGCCTTCGGCATCGAAGAACCCGCCGAGGAAGCCGCGACGGTAGCTGCGGCTGTCACGCTCCAACGTGATCAGCGCATGGATGATCGCGAGCCGAGCGAGCGAGCGCACCTGCACCGCCTCCATGAGACGCCGCGCGCTCGCTCCCGCGTTGAAACGTCGGACGGACGCCTCGACTTTGAAGCGCGCGAGAAACTCGACGAGCCGCAGCAGCGGCTCTTGGTCTGCGAGCGCGACGCGCCAGTATGCCGCAGGGTAGCCGAGTCGGTCGCTCCGCCAGCCAGGCTGGTAGCGGAACGTCCCATCGCCGAGCGTCATCCCGGCGAGGTAGCCGATGCGATAGTCGTCGTCGAAGTCCTCGACGACGACCGGCGCGTAGCGGAGCCGGCAGCCGGCGGCGAGCTGTCGGGTTTCCGACCAGCGAAAATCCCGAGCCTGCAACCAGCGGTGCTCCGGGGTGGCGACGACCTCCGTCCGCTCGGTGACGAGGCGCAGCGTCGGGCGTCTCGACCACCACACCGCCTCGACCACCGCGGGCCGGAACTTTCGCGTCCGTCCGGGCTCCGGGAATTCGTCGAAGCCGAAGAGGACGTCGCCGACGCGCACCGCGCCGATCGGCCGCCACGCCATGTCAGCGTGCAGAATCTGCGTCTCGGGCCCTGTGCAATAAATGCAGCCGTGCTCACAACCTCTGTACGGGTTCAGGCTGAAGCGGAAGCCGATGTCGGGGCTGTCGTTCTCGGCCAGGATCGTGCGGCTCGTGTCGCGGTAGAAGACGGTGGGCGCCGGCGGGGCGTCGCTGTCGGGGTCGGGCTCGAGCTCGACGTGGAGCGGCTCGTAGCGGTTCGGGGGATTCGCCGCGGTCCCCCGGCCGGGGAGGTCCGGACCCGCCATCGCGGGCGATTGTGAGCCGCGCGCCGCGCGCTCGCAAGGGCGCTACGGGACGCAGACGAGCTTGAGCGCGTCCATGTCGCGCGGGTGCCCTCCGGCGGCCGTGGTGCGCGCGCGCAACACGCGCACCCCCGGCCGCCGCCCGCGCGTCGGCACCACGATCGCCACCGCGTCGGTGCAGCGCTCGCTCGCGTCGAGCGGGGGCGAGAACGTCAGCATGGCCCCCGCCGCCGACGAGGGGCCGAGGCGCGCCGCGGCCGCGAGCATCCCTTCCACGTCCGCGCCCGAGGTGGGCTTCACGATCGTCCAGCTCTCGATCGGCGCCGCGCGACAGCGCGGCAGGCGCGCGTCCGCGTGGTCGAAGCAGAGCGCGACGCTGAACGTACACGTGCCCGCCGCCCGGTCGGCGTCACAGCCGACGTCGCCATCGCGGCAGCGCTGGCGCACGGCCGCCTTCCCGTCGGCGCCGGGGCGGCCGAGCGCGTTCGTCACCCGCCACTCGGCCAGGCACTCCGGCCCGGGGGGCCCGCCGCCCGGCACGAAGAAGGTGGGGTCGCAGCTCCGCGTCGAGAGGCGGCAGGCCGGTGTGCAGGTGAGCGTGCCGCCCGTGAAGCCGAGCGCGGCGCAGGTCCGCCCACCCAGCTCGGCGCCGTCGCACTCCTCCCGGGCGTTGATCACGCCGTCGCCGCAGAGCGAGCAGCGGCTGGTGTCGAAGTGGCACTGCGTGCACGTGAGCGTGCCGGAGGCGAAGCTGAGCGAGGCGCAGGTGGCGCCGCCGAGCGCGTCGCCGTCGCACTGCTCCCCCTGCGAGACGGCGCCGTCGCCGCACAGGGTGGAGAGCGTCTTGTCGTTGCCGGCGTCGTTCGTCGGATCGGGCTCGAGGACGCCCCGCCAGTCCTCCACGTTGCGGCCGGTGAGCGCGATGCGCCGGAGCGCGCGATTGTCGGGCGTGATCGGCGTGGGCGGGCCGAAGGGGTCCTTCTCGCCCCTGAACTTGCCGTAGGCGACGCAGTCGATCACGCCCGTCGGCTGGCCGGCGGCCTGCGGCGGGTTCACGAAGTAGCACACCCGGCCGTCGCGCGGCGCGAGCATGCCCGGCGGAAGGACGAAGTCGGGCGCGAAGCCGCTGAGGCTCGTGAGCGCGGGCGTGGCGAGCAGGATGCGCGACCCCGCGAGCCCGATCGCCAGGTCGTGCGTGAAGGTGAAGACCCGCCGCGTGTCGGGCGAGCCGTTCGCGTCGTCGAAGACGAGCTCGGCCGGGCCGCGCACGCCGCCGCCGTCGGAGAGGAGCTGCTGCCCGGCGGCGAGCATGCGGAGCTGGACGAACTGGACGGAGTCGTCACCCTGCCAGCTGCCCAGCACCTCGTCGATCGCGATCAGATGGTTCACGGCGCCGGCGGGGCGCGCCACGAGCGTGATCAGGACCGCGACCAGCGCTGCCGGACGGATGCTCAGGGGTGCTTGAGGACCTTGAGCGGGTACGTGCCCGTGAAGTTCTGCTCGATCCAGTCCGGCGTCTCGGACGGCTCTACGTACCAGTCGGTCGGGCACATGGTGAGTATCTCGACGAAGGAGAAGCCCTGGCCCGCGAGCTGGACGCGGAACGCCTCGCCCAGGATGCGCTTCGTCCACGCGATGGCGGCCGGCGTGTGCACCGCGCCGCGCGCCACGTAGGCCGAGCCGTCCACCTGAGCGAGCAGGTCCGCGATCTTGATCGGGTAGCCGTGCTTCTCCGCCACCCGGCCCGTGTCCATGGTGGTCTTGGTGCGCTGGCCGAGCACGCTGGTGGTGGTCATGTGCCCGCCCGTCTCGCCGAAGACGCCGTTGTTGAGCAGCACGGCGGTGAACTTCTCGCCCCGCGCCGCACTGTGGATGACCTCCTGCAGGCCCTCGGAGACCATGTCGCCGTCGCCCTGCAGGGTGAAGACGAAGCGGTCGGGCAGCACGCGCTTGGCGCCGGTCGCGACCGAGGGCGCGCGCCCGTGGAGCGCCTGCAGGACGTCGATGTCGATGATCCCCGGAAAGGCGGTGTAGCAGCCGATGCCGCACACGCAGATCGTCCGCTGCGCCACGTCCAGCTCCGCCAGCAGCTCGAGGATGGTGCGCAGCGCGAGCGGCTCGCCGCATCCCGGACAGAGCGAGTGGTGCGTCGAGAGGAGGAGATCGGGCTTTGCCGAGACCTTCTTCAGCTCCGGCGCGCTCATGCCGCTGCCTTGCCGCGATAGACCTCGGTGATCTTCGCGATGATGCTGGCCGGCTGGAGCGCCGGCCCCACGCCGAAGCCCGAGGGATCGTGGCTGATGCCGCCGATCGGCACCACCGGCACCGTGCCCAGCGCCGCGAGGCGCACGTCGTCGATCATCTGCCCGGCGTTCTGCTCGAAGACGGCGAGCGCGCGCACGCGCCCGGCAGCCGCGGCCACGGTCTCGGCCGGGAAGGGCCAGAGGGAGATCGGCCTCACCCAGCCGACCTTCATGCCCTGCGCGCGGCAGGCGTGCACCGCGTACTTGACGAAGCGCGCCGGCGAGCCGAAGGCGACGACCGCGACCTCGGCATCGTCGAGGAGCCCGGTCTCCGCACGCGTCTCGGCCGCGATCATGCGCGGCAGCTTGGCGGCGATCGCCTGGTAGTGGTCGCCCGGCTTCAGGTCGAGCTTCCCGGGAGAGCCGAGCGGCGTCACGTTGAGCGACGCACGGCTGCCCTTGCCGGTCGCGGCCCACGCCTTCGGGGGGAGGTCGCTCTCGTCGCGCGGGCGGAACTCGACCGCCTCGGAGGTGTGGCCGAGGACGAAGTCGCCCAGCACGAGCGCCGGGTTGCGCCACTTGTCGGCGAGGTAGAAGGCGAGCATCACGAGATCGACCGCCTCCTGCACCGTGGAGGGCGCGAGGACGAGGTGGCGGTAGTCGCCGTGCCCGCCGCCCCGCGTCGCCTGGAAGTAGTCGCCCTGCCCGCGCATCATGTTGACGATCACGCACGGGATCTCCGCGTTGGCGAGCTCGGCGAAGGACTCCTGCATGAGGCTGATGCCCTGCCCGGTCGACGCGATCATGGCGCGCACGCCGCAGCCGGCCGCGCCCCACACCATGTTGATCGCCTCGAGCTCGCTCTCGGCGTTCATGCACACGCCGCCTGCCTGCGGCAGGCGGTGCGACATGTACTCGAGGATCTCGGTCGAGGGCGTGATCGGATAGCCGGCGTAGAAGCGGCAGCCCGCCTGGATCGCCGCCTCGGCGATCGCGTGGCTGCCCTCCATCAGGACCTTAGTCATGGTCACGCCCCGCACACCGCATCGCAGCGCGCCCGTTCATGCCGCGGCGCCCCGGTACACCTCGAAGCAGTAGTCGGGACAGATCTTGTAGCAGAGCTCGCAGCCGGTGCAGCCGTCGAGGAGCAGCGGATAGCGGTAGCCCATGCGGTTCGTGTCCTCCGACATGACCAGCACGCGCGGCGGGCAGACCTCGACGCAGAGCACGCAGCCCTTGCAGGTCTCGATGTCGATCGTGACGGTCGCGGGCTGGCGCGGCACCGCGCCGAGCCGTAACACGGGGGTCCCGGAGGGTCAACGACTCGACGGGGTTTCCTCAGCCCCACGCGGGGACGCGACCCGCCGGAACGACGTGCTCCGCGCCGCGCGTGATGCAGGCGGTGTTCGCGTCGATCAGCTTCCGGCGGTGCGGCGGCAGCACCTCGCCGAGCGCGGCGTGCAGCGACGCGATGGCGACGAGCCCGGTCGCCGCGGCGAGCGCGCCGAGCGCGACCATGCTGGCGCCCATCGGCTGCCCCATCGCCTTCGCCATCTCGGTGGCCGGCACGGCGATGTGGCGGACCCCGTCCCAGGCGGGCGGCGCGTGCACCAGGGTCGAGTTGAAGACGAGCACGCCGCCGCGCTCGACCTTCCGGCCGAGCGCCGGCAGCCCTTCGGGATGCATGGCGAGCACGGCCCAGGCCGACGGGACGATCGGCGGCGTCACGATCTCCCGGTCGGCGATGACGACCGTCGACTCGCTCGAGCCGCCACGGATCGTCCCCATGAAGAGGCCGAACATCATGACCTGCTTCTCCTCGCGCATGGCGGCCTGCGCGAGCAGCTTGGCGACCAGCTGGATGCCCTGCCCGCCGATGCCGGTCATGACGATCGCGTGCTCCACGCGCATCGCGGTTAGCACCGCGCGCCCGCGAGGGTCAACGCGGCGCCTCCGCGGCCGGGGCGTCCGTTCGATAGTGACGGAGCTCGGGCAGCGCCGCCGCAACGATCCCCAGCACGAGGAGGGAGGCCACCCCGCCGCTCACCACCGAGAAGGGCGCGCTGGTGAGGGCGGCGACGAAGCCCGACTCGGCGGCGCCCAGCTGGTTCGAGGCGCCGATGAAGATCATGCTGACGCTGCTCACCCGGCCGCGGAGCGCGTCGGGCGTGGAGAGCTGGATCGCGGTGCCGCGCATCACCACGCTCACCTGATCGGCCATGCCGACCGTCATGTAGGCGAGCACCGAGAGCGGAAACCAGCGCGAGAGCCCGAAGACGATGGTGGCGAGGCCGTAGACGCCCACTGCGGCGAACAGCGCCGTCCCGGCGTGCCGCACGGGTGGCAGGATGGTGAGCGCGAGCGACATCACGAGCGCGCCCAGCTCGAGCGAGGAGGTGAGGAGCCCGTAGCCACGGGGACCGACACGCAGGATCTCGGTCGCATAGATCGGCAGCAGCGCCGCGGCGCCGCCGAAGATCACGGCGAACATGTCGAGGGTCATGCAGCCGAGGACGACCGGGTTCTGGCGGACGAAGCGCAGCCCCTCGCGGATCGCCGCCAGGCTCACCACCCCGCCGGCCGGCGCCCGCCGTCCCCCACGCATGAGCGCGAGCGCCGCGAGCGAGGCCGCGATGAGCCCCGCCTGCACGGCGTAGACGCTCCCCACGCCGGCGGCGGCGATCACCCAGCCGCAGAGGGCCGGGCCGGTGGTGAAGGCGAGCGCCTGGTTCGTGGCCGCGATGGTGACCGCGCGCGGGAAGGCCTCGCGCGCCACGAGCGTCGGCAGGAGCGCCGCCCGCGAGGGGCTGTCGAAGGCCCACGCGACCCCGACCGCCACCACCGTCGCGTAGAGGAGCGACAGGTTCGCCAGGCCGCTGCGGGTCGCGAGCCAGAGGACCAGCGAGCACGCGAGCGGCACCGCCTGCGCCAGCATCATGATGATGCGGCGATCGTAGGTGTCGGCGAGCGCGCCGCCCACCAGCATGAGGCAGAGCACGGGCAGGAACTGGACGAGCCCGATCAGCCCCAAGTGGAAGGCCGAGTGCGAGAGCGCGAAGACGTGCCAGCCGATCGCCGCCCTCAGCATCATCATCGCGGCCGCGCTGCAGAAGCGGCTGGCGAGGTAGAGCGAGAAGTCGCGGGAGAGCATGGAGGTGGGAGCCTCCTGCCCGAGCGGCGCCGCTGCCGCAACGACGGGGATCGTCGCCGGGTTCCCGGGGTGCCCCGGCTCCCCCGGTCAGGCGACGGCGGCGGTCAGCCGGTGGCGGCGAGGCAGGCGCTCGGGCTCGGCACCCGGCCGCGCGAGCCGAGCGGGTGCACCCGGAAGAAGTCGAGGATCGCCGGAGCCCAGTCGTCGGGCCAGCGCACGTGGTTGCCGACTCCAATCGTGGAGCCCCCCGGGTTCGAGCAGGTGTCGTAGCTCGCGTTCGGGTCGGTCCCGCAGGCGTCGACGCAGCCGTTCGCCGGGAGGGTCGCCGTATCGATGATCGCGTCCTGCACGCCGATGCCGAGCGGGAGGAGCAGCCGGGTGAGCCGCTCGCCGTTCGGGCAGAGCCCGACGATGTCGCAGTCGTTGTGGACGTGCATGGTCGGCACGCCGAGGTTGTTGATCTGGAACCTATCCACGGTGCTCGACCCCTTCACCACGGGGACCTGCGGGCACGGGTCGTTGAAGGCGTGGAAGGGATCGGGCGCACTGTAGACCGCGATCGCCGCGAGGTTCGGGCGCGTCAGGCCATAGAGGTAGCCCATGGCGGCGCCGTTCGACCAGCCGGTCACGTAGATCCGGTTCGTGTCGACCTTGCCGCTCGCGACCTGCCGGGCGACGAAGCGGTCGATCGTCCACGCATCCACGTTCTCCGCCGAATCGCACGGGTCGAGGTCCCGGTACCAGTTGTCCCACCCGGTCTGACGCTGATCGGGCTGCGGGTAGTAGTGGCAGGTCTTCCGCCCCTCGGGCGCGAGCAGGATGAAGCCGGGGCGGGCGGAGTCGTCGGTCACGTTGGCGCTGTTCACGAAGGTCGTGAGGTTGGTGACCTGCCAGACCGAGTCGGCGGTCGCGAGCGAGGGGTGGAGGTAGACGACCAGCGGCAGCGGCTGGGTGCTCGGCGCGCTCGGCTGGTAGAGACACGCGTAGCGCGGCGTGCCGTTGCGGTCCACGATGGGTCCGAGCAGGGTCCCGCCGAAACACGTCGGCACCACGGCGACGTCTGCGGGGTCGTAGGGCGCCGGGTCGTTGCCGTAGCGGGTGCAGGTGGCCGTCGGCACGCAGATGGGATCGTTCATGGGAGGGCAGGTCTGGGCCCGGGCAAGCCCCGCATGGCTCATGAGGGTGGCAAGTGCCAGCAGCAAGCAGCTTCGCGACGTTCGCATGGTGGACCTCATCTGGATGGCGGCCCGCGAGGGAAGATCTCCCGAGCCGGGCGGTGTGGAGTCGAACGAATATCGCCCGGGCCTGGGTGTCAACGCGGGAAGACGGGTTGCCCCTGATGGAAAAGAGGGAGAGAAGCGTCCTCGTCAGGGGAGGCCGACATGAGGCGTGAGCTGACTCCCCACCGGAGCGACGTCGGGATGCTCGCGAGCGTCGCGCTCGCGAAGCTCGCCCTCCACCTCGTCGTGAGCCGCCGGTACGGCTACTCGATCGACGAGCTCTGCTTCCTCGCCTGCGGCGAAGGACCCCTATGCCCACAACGCTTCGACGCGGCGCAACGGTCCCACGTGCTCGACCAAGATGTCGACGGCGCGACGGGCCGGTGCGGCGCTCGGCAGCGCGTAGCGGACGATACGCTTCATCACCGCCGCGAGCTGCCGCGCGAACGAGCCGGTGTTGTAGTGCTGGCCATACTCTCGGGCGATGCGCTTCACCTCCACCGCCATCTCCGCGTACCGATTCGCGGGCACGTCCGGAAAGAGGTGGTGCTCGATCTGATGGCTCAGGTTGCCGCTCAGGATGTGAAACAGTCGGCCGCCGTCCAGATTGCTCGACGCTTTCAGCTGGCGCAGATACCACTCGCCGCGGGTCTCGTTCTCCAACACCGACTCCGGGAAGGTTTCCACGCGCTCGGTGAAGTGGCCGCAGAAGATGATGAGGAAGGCCCAGACGTTGCGGATCACGTTGGCCCCCAGGTTACCCGCCATCACCGGCACGAAGAACGGGCCGGCCAGCAGCGGGAAGATCGCGTAATCCTTGAGCAGCTGGCGCCGCGCCTTGCGCAGCACTGGCTTCAGGTCCTTGCGCAGCTGTTCGACCGACTTCTCGCCCCGAAGCACCCGCTCGAGCTCGAGATCGTGCAGGGCCACGCCCCACTCGAAGCCGAGCGCGAGCAGCAGGCTGGCGGCCGGCTGCAGGAGATGCGCCGGGTGCCACGGCTGTTCGGGGAAGAGGCGCAGGAAGCCGTATCCGACGTCGCCCGCGCAGGCGTTGTCCCAGTCATAGGTCTGTGAGTGGAACTCCGGGTCCTGCATCCAGTCGTACTGGCCGTGCATCACGTTGTGGCCGAGCTCCATGTTCTCGAGGATCTTGGAGAGCCCGAGCAGCAGCGTGCCCAGCGCCCAGGCCGGGGGCAGGATGCCGGCGAAGAGCAGCGCACGGCCGCCGAGCTCGCTCCAGCGCACGGCATCACGGATGCGACGCACATAGCGCGCGTCGTCCTCGCCGAGATCGGCGACGATGCGCTTGCGCAGCTCGTCCACCTCGGCGCCGAAGGCGGCGACTTCCTCGGCGGTGAGCGGTCTGCCCTGGGATGACGTCATGGATTGCCTCCGTCAATTGGATCGAATCAGAGATCGAGGGTGACATCCGAAATCGGCACCGAGATGCACAGGCGGACGTCCTCGTCGGGTTCGGCGCTGATCTCGCCGGTGAGCAGATTCTTCACGGTGCCGCTCTGCTTGCGGCACGTGCAGCTGCGGCAGATGCCCATGCGGCATCCGCTCCGCGGCCTGAGCCCGGCGCTCTCTGCCTGCACCAGCAGCGGGACGCCGCTCCTGCCACGGACGTCCGTGAAGGACCGCGCGAAACGCAGGGCGATCTCGCAGCTGTCGGTGATGGTCACCACGCCCGGTGTGAACGCCTCGCCGCGCGGGGGCTCGGCATAGCCGCGCTCTCGCCAGAGGGCGTTCGCGGTATCGAGCAGGCCACCCGGGCCGCACACCAGCGTGCACCGTTCGGCAGCGTCCGACGCGATGCGGTCGAGGTGGTGGCCCGAGAAACGTCCCGACAGCTCGCCCGGGAGCGCCGACGTGCCCGTGACGCCGAAATGGACCTGCAGGTTCTGATGACGCTCCCCGAGGTCCACGAGCTCGCCCGCGAAGATCAGGTCGCGATGGGTGTGGGCGTAGTGCGCGAAGACGACATCCGTGTCGATTCCGCGGGCGAGCAGGTCGCGCAGCATCGCCATGAGGGGGGTGATGCCGCTGCCGCCCGCGATCATGAGCAGCTTCGCCGGCACCGGGTCGGGCAGGACGAAATCACCGAACGCCTGGCTGAGCTCGACGATGTCGCCGACCGCGAGATGCTCGTGCAGGTAGCCCGACATCCGGCCCCCGGGATGACGCTTCACGGTGAGCGTGACGGTGCCGTCGGCAGCCGGCGCGTTCGACGGACTGTACGTGCGCGCGTGACGCACGCCATCGATCTCGACCGTGAGCTGTACATGCTGGCCGGGACGAAAGCCCCGCCAGTTGCGGTTGGGACGCAAGACGAAGCTCACCACGTTGCGGGCCTCGGGGCGGATCGCCTCGACCCGCGCCAGGATGCGGTTCAGGCGGAGCTGCGGGCCCAGCCGGCTCGCATAGAAGTCGAACACGTGCTCGTCGAGGAACGTGCGCACGATCGGCGCGGCGAGCAGGCGGGTGAGCGGCGCGGTCAACCCGGCGAGCGGCGAGACGCTCGGTGCGGTGCGGGGCTTCGTCTGAGGGGACATTCGGTAGAGCCGCGTCGTGGGTGCCAGTATTCAGGGACGGATCGAGGCATCGCCGAGCCGGATGCCCGTGGTACACCCCGTCCCTACGGCTACGGAACCATAAGTTACTGTTGCGTACCTTACGCCTGCGTAGTACAGGTGTCAACATGACCAAGGCGGCCCAGGCGCAACCACGGCCCCGGCTCGCCGCCTCGGCCCGCCGGGCACAGCTGGTCGACGTCGGACGGAAGGTCTTCGCCGAGCGCGGCTACGAAGCGACGTCGGTCGAGGAGATCGCGGAGCGCGCGGGCATCTCCAAGCCGATCGTCTACGAGCACTTCGGCGGCAAGGAAGGACTGTACGCGGTGATCGTCGACCGCGAGATCGAGCAGATCGCCAGCTGCATCACCGAGGCGATCTCGAGCGGCTCGCCCCGCGAGCGCCTGGAGCGCGCGGCACTCGCCTTCCTCACCTACGTGAAGGAGCGTCCAGGCGGCTTCGCCGTGCTCCTGCGCGACGCTCCCGCGGCGAAGAGCGGCGGCGAGATGCCGGCCCTGATGCACGACCTCGCGGACCGGGTCGGGGCGATCTTCACGGAGCAGTTCCGCAGGGCGGGCTACGATGCCAGGACGGCTCCGATCTACGCCCACGCGCTGGTCGGCATGGTCGCGTTCGTGGGGCAATGGTGGACCGAGAGCCGGAAGCCGCCGCCCGTGGAGGCGGTGGCAGCCCACATCGCTGCGCTGGCGTGGATGGGCCTGCGGCACCTGCCCAAGCGGCCGACGTTGTTGGCTCCGACGGGGCGCCGACCATGACGGCGGCGAAAAGGGGAAGGTGGAACCGCCGAGGCCGCCGTCCGGGCCCGCACGGTGGCTGAGGGCGGCGTCGCCCGCGAACGCCTGCGCGTGCGTCCGTGCCTACGCCTCGAGCGGCACGATCGCGTCGGCCTCGATCTCGATCTGGGCCTCGGCGTCGATCAGACGCGCAACCTCGACCAGGGTGGTCGCGGGGCGGATCTCCCCGAACACCGTCCCGTGCGCCGCGGCGACCTCCTCCCAACGGGAGATGTCGGTCACGAACATGCGGGTGCGGATCACG
>WNGD01008454.1_pt1 | contig 13893 bp, 11 predicted proteins | sample 5400671 | NCBI WGS metagenome assembly WNGD01 (sample SAMN13153369, study PRJNA577476) | soil metagenome | isolation source: 40 cm soil or saprolite under grassland replicate 2 | place: USA:California | collected 2016-06-15
CCGCGGGGGCCGGGCGCGACGCCAGCGTCTGCATGACGCGCTGAGTCACGGCGGGGAGCTCGACCGGACGCCGATCGACCGCGGTGAGCAGTCGTAGCGCCTCTTCCCCCTCGGCGCGCAGCTCGACCGGAAGGTCGGCAAGCGTGAGATCGCCGTCCAGCAGCTGCTTCACCAGGGGATGAAAGTCGTACCCGCTCATGTGTGCTCTCTCAGTTGTTCGCGCAATCGATCATAGGCGCGGTGCATTCGCATCTTCAATGACGGTATCGACGTGCTCAGGCGCTCGGCGATCTGTCCGTACGACAATCCTTCGACATGCTTCAGAACGAAGACCTCCCGCTGATCCGGCGTCAGCTCCATCAACGCGAGCTGCAGCGCGCGACGACGTTCGGCCGTTTCTGCTCCCCCGTCGGTCCGATCCGCCGCCGCGACGCTGTCAGCCGCTTCCAGCGGCGCCTCTGCGCGACTGCGCCGCCGTTCGGCAAAGCATCGATTCCGCAGGATCAGAAAGAACCACCCGACGAAATTGTCGGGCTGCTGGCACTGCGCCAATTGATCATACGCACGCACGAATGCGTCCTGCACTGCGTCCTCGGCCGCATCGGCCGAACCCAGCATCCGCGCCGCATAGCGGGCGTACCGATCTCGATAGCGGTTGACAAGCACCGCGTATCGCTCAGGCTCCCCTGCGAGCACGGCCCGCACGATGTCGCCGTCTTTCGGCTCGGCTCCAGGGCGCAACCGATTCCCCCTAAAGAGTGGCTACCTAACGGATTGGTAACGATTTGGGAGACGTTCCATTGTGACTTGCGTTACCTCGCCGCCCTGGGGGAATCTTTACCACGCCATGTCAGTCATGCTAGAGCCCCAGCCTTCGCAGCGTCCCCTCATTCCTGACGCAGCCCTCCTAAGGCGCGTTATCCACCGGGACAGGGCGGCGCTGATCGAGCTGGAACGCCGCCATCGGCCGTCGTTGTATGCGAAGGCGTACAGCATCCTGATGGATTCCACGTTGGCCGAGCGCGTCGTACAAGAGGTGTTCGCCCAACTGTGGTTTGCGGCTGAGCGGTTCGTGGTGCGGCGCAACCTGTGGAGTTGGCTGCGGTTGCTGGTGGTGGATCTCGCCCGCGCCGAGTTGATGTCGCGAGACGCGAGATATGCACGGTTTCACATCTGCTGGACGGAGGACGATTGAAGCGGATAGGTTGGTTCATCCCGGCATTGCTCATACCCGCGCTGGCGACAGCGCAGACGCCTAAAGTGGCCGCCCCGAACCAGCACGCGTCGGATGTCGCCAGGGCCAAAGTGGCCGCGGCGATGGCCCGCCGCGCGACGCACGTGCGTGGTGAGGCAGTTGGTCTCGATAACCGGCCGGTAACCCCGGCACCGCAGGCGACCCCGGAGACGCACGCGACGCCGCATCCCGGCGAAGGACCGGCGACGCCGGCCACGCCCGCGACCCCAGCCACGCCGGCTTCTCCCTCGCATCGGCCTGATCATGCCGGTCAAGGTGGCCAGGGGCGTTCGAACAATCCGCGACGGCCTTAAGTAGACAGTACGGCGGACGCTGTATCTTACCGGTCCCATGCGCATGGGACCGGTTTCTTTTTTGGCGCTGCTCACCGCGGCGCCGCTTGCTCTCGCTGCACAGCGTCAGGCGTCCGTCGGGGCTGGGACCGGCGTGGTACGATACGCCGGCGGATCTAGTTTCAGCGCGCTCACCGTCGCGCCAGCCGCGCAGAGTCTGTCCTCTTCCTTCTATCTCGCCGCGAACGCGGCCCTGTCGCTGCTCGAGCGCGGGGTCTGGGCCAGCCAAGGTCGCGGCGATCTCTGGTCCGCGCTCGCGCAGCGTGGCCGCACGCGCGTCGCGGTCAGCGGGACGATCGGTTTTAGCACGCGCTCGGATGGACTCGCCGCGGGTTCTGGTAGTGCGTTGATCGAAGCGGTGCGTCCCGGCGTTGCCGTCGGCGCCGGAATCGTCAACGGGTTCATCCAGCAGGAGGCGGGCGTCGCCGCGTTCCGCGTGCGCGGCCGCGCCTGGTGGCAATTCGGCGCACCGACGCAGCTCTCCTTCACCACCGAGGCCACCCGATTCCTCGGCGCCTGGTATACGGATGTCGTCGGAGGCGTTTCGTACGAGGGTGGCCGGACGGTGGGCTCGCTGTGGCTGAGCAGCCGGCTCAGCAAGACCTACGGATCGACCGGGGCCGCCAGCGCCACCCTCCAGTACTTTCTGACTCCGACACTCGCCGTGGAGGCGGGGGGTGGGAATTACTTGCGCGACCCATTTCAAGGACTGCCCCGCGCCGGGTTCATCGCCGGCGGAGTCAGAGTTTTCGCATCACCTCGCGCAATGGCGTCGAGCCCCCCTCCCGGCCAGCCGACATCGCCGGCGCTCCAACCGTTGGTTGCGCAGCACCGCGGCGACACGGCTTTCGTCCGTTTCCGCATGCCGGGCGCGCGCAAGCTGGAGATTGCGGGCAACTGGAACGCATGGACGCCCGCGCCGTTGCGCGCAATGGGCGAGGAAGTCTGGGAGGCTGGGCTGCTGTTGGCGCCTGGGACCTACTACTTCAATCTGGTAGTCGATGGACGAGAATGGGTTGTCCCCGGCGGCGTGGCGACGATTTCCGACGGGATGGGAGGTCTGATTGCGGTGCTGAACGTGCTGTGACTTGACGATTCCCGCCCCAGTCCGTACCGTGGCGACGGTTGGACTCCCAACTCGCTGCTGTCCTCTCCTCTTTGAGGGGGTGTCACGATGGGAAAGATCAACATGTTGAAGGTGCTGGTCGGCGGACTGATCGCGGGCGTCGTCCTGAACATCGTCGACGGTTTCCTGTTCGGGTATCTGCTCAAAGATCAGATGGCTGCGGCGATGGCGTCGATCAACCGGCCCGCCATGACCAATGCCCAGATTCCGTGGTTCGTGATCCTCGACTTCGTGGCCGGTGTCTTTCTCGTGTGGCTCTATGCCGCGATCCGGCCGCGGTTTGGGGCGGGTCCCGCCACGGCGGCGAAAGCGGGGTTCGCGGGCTGGTTCGTCGGCGGGCTGCTCGTGACGCTGTTCATGTGGCCCATGCACCTCATGCCACAGAACCTCACGATCATCACGACGCTGGTAAGCCTCGTCGAGTGGCCGCTTGCGACAGTGATCGGCGCGAAATTCTATACCGAAGGAGCCGGGATGGGCGCGGGCATGGGAGCTGGCGCGGGGATGGGCGCGCGAATGTAAGACGGGATCGATCAGACAAACAAAACCGCCGGGCGGCGTGCTGCCGTCCGGCGGTTTGCCTTCACGGAATCCTAGTAATCGAACCGCAATGACACCCCCAACGTGCGCGGCTGGTTCGTCAAATACCCGACGCGCGCCTTCAAGCCCCGCTCACGGTCGAGGGCGAGGAGCGCGCGCTCATCCGTGAGGTTGTTCAGGAAGATGGCCCCTTCCCAGCTCCCTCGCGTGAATCCAGCGCGAAGATTGAACAGGCTGTAGGCCGGCAGTAATGGATTGAACGTAAACGTGTTCTGCGTCAGCGGCCCGCCGATCGTCTGCCCGAACGAATTGAGGCTCACCGTTTCGATCCCGGGCGTGAGATCGTCGATCTGCGTGTAGCGTGACCCGACATACTGGAAGCTGCCCGTCAGCGAAGCCCGCGAACCGCCCACCGGCAGCGAATAGGTTATCCCGCCGCTGGCCTGCACGCGCGGCACGCTGGGGAGCCGATTGCCCGATTTCACGCCGCCGACCACGGTCGTCACGCCGCCGCTCGTCGTCGTGACAGTCGACTGGAGTTTGGCGTCGTTGAGGCCGGTCGCGAACGAAAGATCCCAATGGTCGTTCGGGGCTGCGGTCACTTCTAATTCGAGACCCTGGCTCTTCGACTTGGGAACGTTGAATACCAGACGTGAAGAGCACGTGCCCGCTGTCAGGTTCAACTGGAGATTCTTGATGTCCATGTAAAAGGCGGACAGGTTCACCGAGGCTCGGCCGTCAGCCAACCGCGACTTGAGCCCCGCTTCGTAGTTCCAGGCCGTCTCGTCCTTCCACTGGTCTCGCCCGCCAAACGTGATCGTGTCCTGCGGCGAGCAGATCGGCTTGTTCAGGGGGTCATTGATGCCGCCGAGCCGGAAGCCGCGCGAGACCTGCGCATTGAACGTCAATGCGTCGGACGCCTTGTAGGCCGCGATGAATCGCGGGACGACGCCGTTCGCTTTGACGGTGCCCGGCTGCGAGACATAGCCGACAAAGAAGCCGTCGAAGAACTGTGTACGGTCTTCCTTGAAGTCGTACCACCGCGCGCCGGCGGTGAGGTCCAGCTTGGGCGTGACACCCAGCGTCACTTCACCGAACGCCGCCGTCTGCCGCAGCTTGTAATGGAGATCGGAGAAGAACAGGTGGTCCTTGGGCGCCAGCGGTCCCGTTGTGAACCCATAGGGCTGTGGGCTTGGGATAATCGGTGGACAACAAATTGGGGCTGCGAGTGTGTCGAACCCTCTGACGAACACATCCTGCCCGTACCCCCGTTTGTTGTTGCTGTAGAATGCCCCCACCAGCCAGTGCAGCCGGTCTCGGGAGCCGGCCAGACGTACTTCCTGGGTCCAGACAATCGAATTCGTGTGGTCGTACAGCGGCGCATCGAGTGTATAGATATTCTGGGGAAGCCGGAACGTGCCGCCGGTAATGCTGGCCGTGAGCGCCGTCGCATCGCGCACCACGAGGATGTTACGGTGCGTGTACGACGTGACCGAAGTCAACGTGGCCCCGCCGAGATCGTACTGCAGGTTGACGTCACTGAGCAGGAACTTGTCCGTCACGGGCTCTTGCATCTGCGTAAACAGGCTGCGCCCGCCGAGTGTCACTTTCGGCCGCGTGGTCGTGTAGGGGTTGGCGAGAATATTGAAGGCGTCGATGCGGTTCCAGCCATCGGCCTTCACCTGCTGGTACACCACGCGCGGAGTAATGCTGAACCGGCTCGACGGTTGCAGGCGCAAGGCGCCACGCACGCCCGTCCGGTCATTGCCGTTGACGTTCTGGTCGACGCGCAGATTCGGTTGCACGGCATCCATCCAGCCGCCGGTCCGCGTACTGTATGCCACGATCCGCGCCGCCGCCTTGTCACCAAGCGGAGCGTTGATGCCGAGCTTGGCGCTGCTGCCCGGATCACCATAGTCGATGGCCGTCACCTCGGCCTCGCCGAACGTCCGGCTCACGCCGAGCTCTGGCTGGTTGCTGACATAGCGTACCGTACCGCCCAGGGATCCGGAGCCGAAGAGCGTCCCCTGCGGCCCGCGCAGGACCTCGACTCGACCTACGTCGAACAGATCGAGATCCGGCGTGAACAGGGACAACGAAATCACCGACTCATCGAGATAGGCGCCGACTTCTTCTTTCACGCCGGGCTGGTCGCGCGCAATCTGACCGGACGACGCCCCGCGAATCGCGGGCTGGCTCTGCCCCGGCCCCAGATTCTGCACGCTGAACCCGGCAACGTTCTGGGCGACCTCCTCGATGGTCTCAGCCCCGCGCACGCGCAACGCCTGCTCGGTAGGCGCCGCGATCGACAGCGGCACATTGATGAGCTGCTCCTCGCGCTTCATCGCCGTGACGGTGATCGCCTCGAGCTCGAGCGGCTGCATGACGAAGTCAGCGACGGCTTCCGCGTCGGCCGCGACGCGAATCCCCTGCTGCGATTGCGTCCGCACACCGGGCAGCGAGGCCGAGACGGTGTACGTCCCGGGCGCAACGTTCGTGAACGCGTAAGCGCCCTGTGCATCGGTCGTCGCGCGGCGGGCGGCGGCGGTGCCACCCGTGACTCTGATCGTGGCGCCGGCCAGCGGCACGGTGTGCGCGTCGCGGACAGTGCCACGAATGCGGCCGTTCTGGCCAAGCGCCGTGCCCGGCACGCTGGCGAGCAGCGCGGCCGAGGCGACGATGCTCAGACAACGGGTTGCGAGACTGACCATAAGGAACCCTCCTCCTCGAAGCGTGTCGTTACCGGTTGAGTCGCATTTCCGCGCGCGCGTAGAGATAACGGCCGTTGTAGCCGAACGGCGAAGCCGCAGCCCACGGGAAGACGCCGAAGTTGTTGTTGTAGTCCTTCGCCGTGTTCACGCCGTCCACGATCGTGAGTGATTTCGGCTGATCGGGGTACGTGTCGAACAGGTTGCGGACACCCAGCGCGAGATCGATGCTTGCGAAGCGATAGCCGATCTCCGCGTCGAACAGCGCCTTCGCACCGTAGCTGTCCCGGCAGAGATCGCAGTAACCGGGCTGCGCGGACGAGAACTTGCCGTAATACGATCCGCGAACCAGCGCATGCACGCGGCCGAGATTGTACTCACCGGTGAGCGTACCGCGCCAATCGGGCCGCTCTGCGGTGATGCCGATGTACGTCACCGAGTCGATGATCCCCGTCTCCGTACTGGCGCCGGTCGTATCGAGCGCCGCCGGGAGCGGGTCGGTTCGCAGGATCTTGTTCTTCGTGTAGTTCGCGGCGGCGGTCCAGTCGACCGTGCCCTGACCGGCTGCCATGCGCAGCGAACCGGTCAGATCGATCCCGCGCGTCCGAGTGTCGATCCCGTTGGTGAAGTACTGGATGCCGCTGATGTTCGCGAACCCGTTCGCGGCAAGCAGCGCCTGCGTCACGCTGTCGTCGAACGTCGCGCTCAGCAGAATGCGATGGTTGATCTTGATCTGGAACACGTCGAGCGTGAACGTGACGTTGTCGTTGGGGCTGAACGCCAAGCCGCCGCTCAGGTTCACCGATGTCTCCTCCCGCAGCGGTTTGGAGCCGAACAGCCTTGCCGCGGGCGCGTCCACGGGCGCAGTGAAGACGTCGGTGGGCACGCCGCCGATCACGTTTGTCGACACGTGACTGAAGTGCGACTGCCCGAGCCCCGGAGCGCGGAACCCGGTGCTGCCGGCCGCTCGAAACAGGATGCGCGGCGATGGCTGAAGTTTGAGCGCGAGCTTCCCGGTGACGAGTGAGCCGAAATCGGAGTAGTTCTCGAACCGCGCCGCGACGTCGGTTAGGAACTTGGGCGTCAGGTTCGTTTCGAGATCGAGGTAGGCACCCACGTTCGTGCGGTGTGTGTCGGACTCGTCCTGCGGACGGAATCCCGGGAACACCTGCGAATACGGCCGCGCGTCGCCGCCACCCGGCGCGGCATGGTTGCCGTCGATATAGGACGCGAGCTCGCCGCGCGAGATTTGATAGCCCTCGCGCCGGAACGCGGCGCCGATCGCCACGTTCACCGGCTGCGGCAGTCCGAGGGTCATCGTCTTCACGGCGTTGACGCCCACCGTCAGCTCATCCCGCTGCAGCCTGCCAGCAAAGAACGCGGTCTTGTTGGCGATTTCGTCACCCGTGGCCGGAACGCTGTCGGGGCCCGGCGAGCACGGGTTGGCGGGATCGAGACACGGTCCCAGCGAGACGTTCAGTGTGTTCCGAACATCGTAGTCGAACCGGTTGAAGCCATACGCGGCGCCCAAATCGATCGACCAGCCGGCCGTCGCGGTGCGGATGCCGCCCGCCATGGAGTAGTCGGTGACGTTGGGCGCGAATTCCGGCAGGTAGCCGAACGGGTAGATCTGCGGCCAGCTGCGACCGCCAAGGCTCGCGCAGTCCACGGCGCAGCGCCGGTAGCCGTTGCCTGTGCCCTTGCGGAAGCTGTAGCCGCCGAAACTGTAGAGCTCAGTCGTGCCGCGATCGTTCAGCGGCAACCGGAAGTTCGCCATCGTCATCACGTCCTTCTCCAGCCCGTCGCCCCAATGGTGATTGGGCTGCGGCACCGGATTCCGTTTGACGATGACCTGGCCGTCCACGATGGAGTCCGCCACTCCCGTACCTGCATCTTCGTAGATGTCGGCCCAGGCTCGGTTGGTCGGCTGGCGGTCGAGGAACTCGGCGAACAAGCCGAGTGAGCCGCGTCCGACCCCGATGCCCCAGCCGCCGTTCAGGTTCACCGTCGTGCCATCGTCGGGATAATTCGCCGTGTGATAGCGGCCGACGCTGGTATTGATGAACGGCGTGAACTGGCCTTCCTTGAGCACCATGTTCACCACGCCGGCGATCGCGTCGGAGCCGTACTGCGCCGCAGCGCCGTCGCGCAACACATCGATGCGATCGATCGCGCTCGATGGAATGGCGTTGAGATCGACGCCGCTCGAGCCCGCGCCGGTGCCGTACGCAAACGTGTTGACGAGCGCGGTTTGATGACGACGCCAGCCGTTAACCAACACGAGCGTCTGGTCAGGCGAGAGTCCGCGGAGGGTGAACGGCCGCACGATGTCGGTCGCGTCGGTGACGCTCTGGTGCGGGAAATTGATGGACGGCGCGAGCGACTGGAGGATTTGCCCGGTCTCGGTTACACCCTGCTTGGTCAAGTCCTCGGCCGTGAAGATGTCCACCGGGACCGCGAGCTGCTCCGCCGCGGTGTGCCGCGCGCGCGATCCCACCACCACATCGACCGGCGACAGGCTGATCGCCTGTTCGGCCAGCCTGAAGTCCTGCGTCACGGCGTTCTGGCCGACCGTCACCTTCACCGACTGCGGGACATAGCCGAGCAGCCGCACGCGCACGGTGTACGTGCCCGCCGCCACGCCACGAATCTCATAGCGTCCCTGCTCGTCACTGGTCGCCCGCAGCCCCGCGGCCTCCGCCGAGATCGTGGCGCGCGAGAGTGGCGCCCCGGTGGCGTCCGTCACACGGCCGCGGATCGAGCCGTTCTGCGCGAGCGCGAGGCCCGGCAGGATGCTGAGCACAGCGAGTAAACTCTCAACCCGTCGCATACTTATGCCTCTGTGTGGGGTAACCGTCGCCCTAGTGCTACCGCGCGCACCGAAGACCGTCAAGCGACGCTAATGGTGGTGCGCATTCCAGGGATCGCCCTCGGAAAACGCCATCACGTGGACCATCCAGCCGAACAGCCGGGGCCGAAACCGTCCGCCGACCGCTTCACACGCCTCCGCCGTCGCAATCGGCGACTTCGGACCAAACACCGCTTGGCCGTCCTTGGTCTCCCGCCAGCGCCGCTGCGCCTCGGCGAGGGGCGGCAGGCACCAGTTGATGTGCTGATGCCAGCGGGCAATGCTCAGCGGCAGGCGCTCGTCGAGCTCGGCGTCGCTTGTTGGGGGCGGCGCGGTGAACATCGCGCCGACGAGCGTCAGGCTTCCATCCGAACCGGCTTGATAGAGCAGCGACGTCGGCCGCGCGGGATCCAATCCGTTCCGGGACTGGATCGCCCAGCGGAGCTTGGTGAAGTGGCGCACCGGCGCGCCGGCGGCGGGGATGAACTCCCGGAAGCCATCGTCTTGCGCGACGTGCACGTCGCGATACTTGGCGAGCTCGCGCCGCATGACCGCGAGAATTTCCGCCGCGCGCGTCGAGTCACCAGGGGCCGGCGGCCGGACAGGCGTCAGGCGAAGATGCAGATCCTCGTTCGACACCATCCCGGCCATCGCGTGCTCGGCGGCCATCGCGGCGTGCTCGTCGGGATGCTGCTCCGGCGCCGCCATCTCTTGATCGTCCACGGGCACGGATCCCGCGCGCGTCGCATCTACCACCCGCCCCCGCTCCCGTTGCCCACGCGACCGAGCACGGCGCGCAGCTCGGTGAGTCGCTGTCCAATGGCATCGTGCGACAATGCGGCGAGATCGGCGGGGAGGAGCTGGCGGCTGGTGCATTCGAATGCCGCAATCAGGCGTTGGTACTCGATCTCCGCAGGATAGGCCGGGGGCTGAAAATCGGCGATGAGCTCCTGGAGCAGCTTGGCCGACAGCGCCGGCTGCTTATCGATCGCCATGCGGCGGCTGGCGCGGACCAGGATCGCCTCGATGTCCGCCGGCGACATGGCGTGCGGCACATCGCGGAACAGCGCCGCGGCCTGCGCGCCCGGCTCGAGTGGGATCTGCAGGCGCGCGCGCAGGCTCTCGAACACGAGGGCCCGCTCTTCGCCGGTCGAGGGCGGAAACAGCGCGATGTGCTCTTCGGCGCGTCCTTGCCGCTTCAGGTCGACGGGCACGAGATCCGGGCGGGATGTCATCAGGAACCAGATGACTTTGCCGCGGCGGCGCGTATCCCCCATAAATGCGGCCAGCGAAGCAAAGACGCGTTCCGAGACGCCCGAGTTCGCCCCCCTCGTCTCGCGGTTCCCCAATGCCGCGTCGGCTTCGTCGATCACCACAGCGACGGGACCCAGGGCATCGAGCAGGCCGAGAATCCGCTCGAGATTGGCTTCGGTCTGTCCCTGCCACATCGAGCGGAAATTGAGCAGCTCGACGACGGGAATCCCGATCTCCGCGGCAAAGCACCGGACCATGAAGCTCTTGCCGGTACCCACCGGTCCGCAAACCAGGAACCCCATCGGAACGACGTCGAGCCTGCCCTGCCGCAGCGCGGCGGCGGTCTCACGCAGCAGGGCCTTCGCCCCGTCGTTGCCCGCTACAGCATCGAGGCCGGTGGAGCTGGTCAGGAATGAGAGCAATCCTCCACTTGCTTCCTCTATAAGGCGCTTCTTCTCGCGGGCGAGCGCGTCGGGATCGAGCGCGGCCCCGTTCGCGTCGGCCTCAGCGAGCAGACTCTCCAAGTGGAGGCAGGTCAGGCCCGACGTCAGGACCGAGACCTTCGCGCGTCGATGCGCGAGAACGTTTGGGGCGTGACCCCACGACCTGACAAGTAGGCATACCGCTCCCGTTCGTCCGGGACCGGAACCAACAGCTCGAACGTGCGTGCGTCGGCGACGAGGGCTTCGTTGAGGGCGGCGGTGCTCTCGGAGATCAGGCAGAACGTGACCTGGCGCTGCAAAAACAGGGGATCGGCGGACCAGCGACGCAACGTCACGATCGTGTTGCGGTCTTCGACGGGGAGTTGCCCGGGATCACCCGCGGGGGCGACGGTCTCCGCAAAGTCGATGATGACGGCGGCGGAGAAGCGCGGATTCTCTTTCAACTGATACAGGAGATAGGTCTCGAGCAGCTGCAGCGCGCGGTCGGGATCGCGCGGCTGGACCTGTGCGAGGTTTGTGCCGCCGACCCGGTCGTAGGCCTTCAGCACCGTGCGAAAGTCCTGCTCTGCCTGTGAATCGGTGAAGCGGATTCCCGAGCCGCGATCGTACAAGACGATCACGGTCCGATCGGAGAACATGACTTCGCCGAGGAAGTCCGCGATGGTGCCGTGGCGCCGCGCCCCCAGCGGATGGGTGTCGCGCACGCCGGGGCCATGCAGAATGAACGCGTTGATGCCGCGCTGGCGTATCCGGCGCTGCAACGTGCGCGCCCACTCAGCCAGCGCCGGTTGATCTTCGCTCGGTCGTGCCACGAATGAGAATAGAAGGCGTCGCGACGCCGTCAGCTAGAGCGATGGAGCCGGATGAAGTGCGGCTTCTCGATGAGGACATAGAACGTGAGGATCGCGACCTGGTTGAATCCCGCGGCGATCAATCCGGGGAAAGACCTCAGCATCAGCGCCAAGCCGTACGTTTGCAGATACCCCACCGTATACATCGGGCTCGAAAGGAAACGATACGGACCGGTCGAGACGGGACCGATCGCGGCGTCGGGATCGAAGAAGTTGTGCCAGTAGTAGGCGTTGCTCCCCAGCGTCCGCGCGGCCCAGAGCTTCGTACCGAGCCCGACGACGACTAACACAGCGCCGATCGCGAACGAGGCCGCGCCGGAGATGGAGAGGTGCCAGGTGTTGCGGGTCGCCAGGCAGAGCACGATGAACGCAAGCGCGTCGTGGTACATGATCCAGGACGAGGTGCGGCGGAAGCGGCGGAACGCTTCCGCCCGTCCGAAGCGCTTCGTGTAGATCTGACCCTGGTCCTCGCGCCGCAGCACGCCCCCCACGAACAGCACGTACGCCATTCGACTGAGAATGGCGTACGCCAATACCGCACCCTGGACGGCGGTCACTTCTTGCCGAAGAGACGCACCGACGCGACGCCCCGGCGCAGCCGGCTGCGGTACCAGAAATCCACGCGCCGGAGCATCCGCACGGGGCCGGGCAGATCGATTGTGCGACTCCACGACCCCTCATGAAACTGGATGCGCGTGTCCGGCGAAAACGTCTGGCCGTTCCCGAAGGTGACTTTCACGTTGTACATCGCGAGGTTGCGGCAACGAGGGCAAGCATGCGGGAGCCTCCAAGTCAAGGTAGAGGGGGCGCGAGCGCCGACAACATACAACATGCGGCGCCTGTGGTGCACGTGCGACAGTGACGACCGGGACAATCCCGGGGGTATCGTGTGCACAAGGAGGCCGTCATGAAGCGTTTTTGTCTCGCCGCGATCGCCCTCGGCGTTTTCGCAGGAGGCTGTTCATCCGATCCCGTTGGTCCCCCGCCTCGTATCACCGCGTTGCCGCGCGCGCTCACCCCCCACGAGCAAAGCTTGATCCAGGCAGACAACCGCCTTGCCATCAAGCTACTCCAGCAAGTGAACGCAGACACGCGCGACACCATGCCGAACCTGTTCATCTCGCCGCTGTCGGTCGCCATGGCGCTCGCGATGGCCTACAACGGCGCGGCCACCACGACGGCCGACGCGATGCGCTCGACGCTCGAGCTCGATGGCATGACCGTGCCCGAGGTCAACGAAGCCTATCGTAGCCTCATTAAGTTGTTACGAAACCTGGACACCCACGTTCACTTTCAGATCGCAAACTCGGTGTGGTATCGGCAGGATTACTCCGTCAAGCGGGCGTTCCTCGACGTCAACCGCGACTACTACGACGCGCAAGTCACCGCGCTCGACTTCCTCTCACCGTCCGCGCCCGCGACCATCAATGCGTGGGTGAGCCAGCAGACACACGGCCTCATCGACGAGATCGTCGAGAATATCCCCGACTACATGCGCCTGTATCTCATCGATGCGATCTACTTCAAGGGCGACTGGACAGCACGGTTCGATGCCAATCTCACGCAGCCCCGGCCCTTCCGTCTCGAAGACGGCTCATACGTGAACGTGCCAACGATGGCTCGTGGCGAGGCGCAGCTTCGCACGGCGTTCCGCCCCAATGCCACGGTCGTCGATTTGCCGTACGGTGGCGAGGCGTTCTCCATGACGATCGTCATCCCCGATGACAGCAGCAGTGTGGATCATCTCGTCATGGGCCTGACCGCGGAGCAGTGGGACGATTGGACAGGGAATCTGCACGACGCCAAGGCGGAGCTGCAGCTGCCGAAGTTCAAGCTGACGAACGATCTCGGCCTGATTCCGACGCTTGGCTCCCTCGGCATGGGTATCGCGTTCGGTTGTGAGCCGCTGACCGCGGACTTTTCCGGCATCCACGAGCCCTCGGAGCTCTGTATCACCGAGGTGAAGCACAAGACCTACGTGGACGTGAACGAAGAGGGTACTGAGGCAGCAGCAGTGACCGAGGTGGGGGTTAGCTTGACCTGCGCTTGCGGGCCGCAGCGCATCAACATCGACCGCCCGTTCCTCTTTGCACTGCGAGAGAATTTGTCGGGGACAATCCTGTTCATGGGGGTGATTCGGCACCCGTCGACCGAGTAGCCAGGTCCAGATCCCGTCAATGCGAACCGTCAATGAATTTGACCGGCACCCGCAGCCGCGTGCGTACCGCATGCCCCTGCACACGCGCCGGCCGGAACACCGCGTGCGCGACGGCCTTCAACGCTGGTTCATCCAAGGCGCCGTTCGCGCTCGAGGTCACGCGCAGTGAACCGGGGACGACACGGCCAAGCGTATCGATGACGGCCTGCACGATCACCGAGCCTCGAATCCCGGCTCGGCGCAGCAAGGGGGCATACTCGGGGTCGGGCATCGAGATGAGCTCCGCCTTCTCGTCCACTTGCGTCTCAGTATAGACGCTGTCGAATCCCGCGCCTCGCGCCGGCGCGGAAGGACATCTGGTTTGGAGCGTTGCGAGAT
>WNGD01013179.1_pt1 | contig 13892 bp, 11 predicted proteins | sample 5400671 | NCBI WGS metagenome assembly WNGD01 (sample SAMN13153369, study PRJNA577476) | soil metagenome | isolation source: 40 cm soil or saprolite under grassland replicate 2 | place: USA:California | collected 2016-06-15
CTGGATATTGCAACATTAATTGATGACCAGCATCTTTTATCTGTATAAGCCAGGCTCCATGAATTTTTCCTGCAATAATTAATGAATTTGGCGTTGGTACATTATTATCATCAGTACCAGTTATAACCAATGTTGGTATTGATATTTTTGTAAGCTCATCACAAATACCGCTCCAATTGGTTGCAACCCAGTTTCGATATACATTAAGCTGCTGCAAATTATTATTAGGGGTAATACTAGGAAACAAATCTTTCGCTTCTGGAATGGGAATGGTTTTGAGATAATTGGGATGCAGTTTGACCCATCCTGATCCCAAACCTTGATACAGAAGCGTTTTTACTTCCTGAGGAGTTATAGGAGTATGATTTGCAATTCTATCTACTATGTCAATAACCATTTTTAGAAGTTGAGGGCTTGGAGGAACACTCTCTTTTCCACCACATGATGCAGCAACAAGTATAAGTCTGTTAACCTTTTCTGGATGCGTAACTGCAAGCTGTTGAGCCACCAAAGAACCCTGAGAATATCCAAATACGTCTGCGCTTTGTATTTTCAGAGCATCAAGGAACCCAGCAGTATCATTTGCAAATTGTTGAATAGAAAATGGTCTGTTACCAGTTGTTGTATTTCCAACTCCACGATTATCAAATACAATTACTGTGTGATTTGTTGAGAGGTCTCTTAAGATAGATGGCTCCCACGCATTCATATCAGCCTGAGCAGGACTAACAAGTAAAATAGGATCACCTTTACCGAAGGTCTTGTATGCAATGTCAATATCTCCTACATGGACTTTTTTAACTGGTATATTATGGATGATTAGTGAATTTGTAACATTGGAGTTCGTTTGATCTGATTGACCATACGCAAGAATGGTAGTACCAAGATTACTTGGAATAATAAATAGAAATGCAAAAGCAGTAAAAAGCGGCATAACAAACGATAGTATCCTAATAGATTCGTGATTTGACATATCCTTTGATATGCTGGGAACTATTTAAGAAATCCTTGGGTATGGTTTTTGTACGGGTTTTACTTCTAAAACCTATCCTCTTATTCATGAGGCACATACCATAGAAACTCATGCTCATTTTTTCTCCTTCAGAATTTATAGCGTAAACACTGAACTCATCTCAGCTAGTAAGAGCCATGGTGACGACAATCTCATGCTAAGTGAGCTCAACAGCAAAACGTAAAGACTTATACCGATTGTAATCATCGAGTAATATTTTTGCCAAGTGTTTGGTAATATCAGACACGCTTAACATCCCGGTAATTCTATTATCCGGTTCTAATACAACTAGACGCTTGATCTTATTCTTAGTCATTACTCTTGATGCAGTATCAATAGAGTCATAAGACAATATCGTAATTAGCGGAGATGACATAATTTCTTCTGCTTTTATTCTGCTTGCTGCTAAATTTGTCAGACAAACACGTTTGACCATGTCACGTTCAGTAATAATACCCAGTGGTTGGCTTTCCTTATTCATTACAATTACTGAACCTACGTTCTTGTTCTTCATAAGATCAGCAACATCGTATGCTGACTTTCCGGTATCTGCGGTTATCATAACAATCCCCTTATTTGATGCTATTTCGCTGACTGTACTCATATCACAGTTAATTCATAAGTTATTATTTTAGATTACGTAGTCACCATCTGTCATATCTAGATAGTATCCTCAATCTGGTCGGTTGTTTATAATTACAATCAATAGCCAGAGCAATTAATTCAAAGAAAGGAGATAATCGTGTTCTTCACAATGATAGCAAAGTCTATCAGATTCAGGGTAAAACGTCATATACGCTGTACCCATTTTTCTTTCTCCGTCATTAGATGACCAGATTAGATTAGTGCAATCACCAAGTCACATTCGTTCCTTCGTATTGTATACAAAGTCTGGATTTACACTTCGTGAACCTTTATTTTTGATGCAAGGGTAGCCGCTAAAAGGTAGGAATAATATAAGCAGCGCTAATGTACGCCTAGTTGGCAATGACAACGATATTTCTGTGTGCAACGAGCTTTGCAAGTCAGTACACGGATTTTTAAGAGAAATGGAATTGCTTCAGATGAAAGACCAAGGCGTTGCCACTATGATAGAACAAGATGGTGTTATTACAGGCTACGCAGCAGGTATAGGTATATTTGGTCACGCAATTGCAAAGTCAAACGAGGACCTGAAGGCACTGATTGCTAATGCGTCTACAATTCTTGGCCCTGGTTTCTTTGCACCTGCTAGAAACCACGAACTAATTAATTGGTTACTTGAAAATGGCTTTCAAATTGGTTGGCCTGCAAATCTTATGACTGTTGGTCCCTACCAAGAACCACAAACGCCTTTTCTTCCATCCTTGGCATACTAGATCATAAAATAATAGTGACTATATAAAGCGTAGAAAAATGAGTGAGTGTATAAATATTGACCAGAAATAGTTTGATAAATATCATTTCATCTTCGATGAATAACAGTAAGAAATTTTCGATTGCTGTCTCAATTATGATCATTGTTTTGGTAATAGATGTTTCGTTAAGTTCTGCTACTTGTATACGATGAAGGCGCCTGTTATTGCTCTTCCTAAAGCACCCGTACCTCCAATTGCTAGTACAATTTTGTTTGTAAAGTCATATTTCCTGATCCATCCTCGGTATAAAGGATGATTATTATTTCGCATGCGATTTACTATATTTTTTCTTGATACCTACACCTGATGTTATCATCTGTATTCCTGTTATCAATAGCGTAATCGAAACACTACGAGCTAATGCGCTCTCTTGAAGAAAGTGCATTATTGCTAAAACAGACACAGCTATATTCAGTGTTCCTACTCCTAGAAGAATAACCTTTGACCAGCGCGGAATGTCTTTACCTGTGCCTTGTATTATCTTACTAATACCATTAAACAGCAAAGCTAATGCACCCAATGCTATTTGGGGTACCGAATGAGATTGCGGAAATGATATAAGTACGATAGCAAGGGCAATAATTAGTGGACCAAGTCCAATATCGGCTAGTCGATATGATTTACTTGGCGACGGGAATGCTATTCCAATGGCAATCCTTTCAAATCCAATTATTAGAAGGACTATTGAGACCAATCGAATAATGGTTTGTGTTGTAAGACCAGGATATGTCAGAGTTACAATTGTTATGATAACGGCGATTGCACCCAAACCAACTTCCAGAAATTGCAACCATCTAGGAGAATTCATCTTGTTTTTATTGTTATTACTATTTGGAGGATTTATTGTCGTCAGACACCACTTACCGTACTGGTAATGACATCGGATATCCATTATATAAGAAATCCTATGTGTTGTACTTACACACATAGATAACAAATTCACTTACAGACGTAGCGCGCTGTTGTGACTGGAGGTAACCGAAGCCTAGGATTTGAGACCTGTCGTCAGCTAGCACAATTAGGTTTAACTGTTATTGAGTGCCAATGTCGCGAATGGGATTTCGAGAGTGCTACGGTTGATTAGCTGATATCAGAATATTTGTGATAGTATTGTTAAGTAAATTATTTGTGGGTTAGTAAATCTAATATTAAAAGTGCTCTCAACTTTATAGGCTTGGCGAATTTTCTGTTTGATTCGTTGTTCCAATAGTGCCATTTTACTCATATTGAATCGGTAAGTTCCCTCCAGTCACGATTTATTGTTTGGAGAACGATCAGGGGAGGGAGATTTGTTTGGGAATTGGGGGCGAATAGTTGGATTCTTCTAATGACTCACGCATACCCTGACTCAGGACTTCATAGGAGAAAAAATAACCATATTCTAGTAGGATAGATCCTGGTTATCAAATATCTCCGAAGATTTTGTAGCGTTTGATATATCTCACAAACCTTAAATTCTTACAGTTTTTTCTTAATATTTTTGCACATATTTTCTGAAGATAACGGTATTCTAAAAGAGATTACCCAACAACCTTTTGCTTTAGAAACACACGTCCAGAGGCTTGTCGAAAATAACATGAAAACGATATTCGAAATTAACTTCGTAGCAAGCGAATTTATGGTAAAGGGATTGAAAGTAGATTCACTTGGATACGATGAAGAGTCCAATTCCTTTGTTATAGTTGAATACAAACGAGATAAGCACTCTTCGGTCTTTGATCAGGGCGTTGCCTACCTGGCGCTTATGTTGAATAATAAGGCTGATTTCATCGTTAAATATAATGAAAAAGCAATAAGGCCACTCAAAAGTTTTGATGAAATCGATTGGAGTCAGTCGAAGGTGCTTTTGTTATCACCCTTTTTCACTACTCATCAGATAATGGCTCTCGGATTCAAGGAGCTAAGAGCAGTAGAGCTATGGGAAGTTAAGAAATATTCTAATAATACCATACTTTTCAACCAGATAGAAAGCCCATATGAACATGAATCAATTGCTAAGATTGGGAAAACCCAAGATATAAAATCCGTAAGCAAGGAGATAATTACATATTCCGAAGATTCGCACCTACAGAAGTGTGATGAAGGGATTAGGGCCCTTTATAATGAACTGAAAGATAGGATCCTTTCTATCTCCCCGACGATAAGTGTGAAAGTTAAAAAAATGTATATCGCATTTGCCACTAATAGAAACTTTGTTTACATATTGTTTAAACCAAGAAGGTCTGAAATTGAATTGCATCTGAATTTAAAAAAGGGAGAACTCAACGACCCAAAAAAAAATTGCAGAAGATATAACGAATAAGTGGCACGGAAGCACTGACTATGCAGTAATAGTTAATGATAAGTCTGACTTGGGATACGTTCTTTCACTAATAGCCCAGGCATATGACAAAACAAATCCAAAGTAGTTCTAATACCTTGTTTTGATTTGGCTGAGTATGCTCGAACTTCGTTGATGTCTTGGAAGTTGGTAAATATCACAAGAGTAGATTATACCGACTCTATATGCAAAACATTCGACTATCGAAACTGCGATCATATTTTCTTCATTGCAAGCAAGAGTAAGTGTGTTTGTATCGTTATTCTTCAACGCCTGAATAGTATCTTTTAAGTTTACCTCCCCGGAGTTAGTTCCCGGATTCATTTGACTATTATTATGAATCCGCTGTATGCGGATTTGGGGCTGTCAATCTCCGAATATTTTTAATGTACTTTCACCCTGAGTAGTAAGAATAACATTACTTTGCTTCCCTTTGTACTCTACCTCTACCAGTGGATTATCTGAACCTGCTATACTTATTGAATTGAGTAGCCCCTTTAGCTTACTGTGTTTGGCTCCAATTGAGAGGCTCTTATCAATTATACCGGCCTCTTCTAACTCTTCTATCAATCTGCCTTTGTTCATCATTTTTGGTCTTCCTTCTCCTTCTTTCATATTGTATAGTAATTTTAAAACAACAAGAGACTCTGATTTTGGCTTATTAATAGAATATACGGGTATTTCGTCTATTGCAGTAACATCCTCATCTGGAAGATCATCTGCCGGATCCTTTTTGTCATTATAATCTATATGTGCATAATATGGCGTTCCTTTCCATATCATACACGCCAGAGTGCCTGCGATAGACGATACTTTACTTCCAGTAGAGACATTGATGTAAATATGAACATTTTTACCTTCTTGCTCCTCTACTTCTTTGATTATTTTTTTGTAAGTTTGAAGACAATCAAAAAGATCCCATATATCTATTGCTCTTTTCTCTATCTGGAGGTACCTTTCCTTTCGAAGGATTTTCATTATCTTATCAAGATAAGCTGTTGCTTTATCCTCGTGTGAGCGCGTAACGAGATACACTTTATCCGCCTTCTCTCGTATAAGAGGTTCTGTTATGCGTCTAACCTGAAAACCGACAGTAACTATGTGAACTCGAAGGCCAGGTTTCATGATTGGGTATACCATATTAAACCTTATATGGTTTTAGCGTCATTAACATGCTTCACGTCATTCAGACGATTCAGGGTATTCACATCAGTAGAGTTAAATAACAGCCTCACGTTGACATTATCATGAGCAATTTCTGTTCGTTCTTGCAACTCGATAGGGTTGTAAGAACTGAAATGATCCTTCGGATCCTATCAAATCTACTAGCTGGAAACCCAGAAACTTCGTTTAGAAGAACATGTTCCTAGTTTTCTGTTTGATCTGGCATCAAAGGTGGTCCCGGGATCTTCTGAATTCAAGATCCTGTCGCACGATGAAAAATTCAGGCAATCACTAGAGAAGATAAAAGTGAAATTCGATAGCAAATACAAGACTTTACAGATTAGCACGTGTTAAAGCTGTTTCTTTAATACTTCTATCGCTTGCTTTACTTGCCCCAATTTGTCTGAATTCCAATATACTAGGATTTTATAAGTCATAGGTCATTTTTAATTCATCTAATTTCGGCGGACATCACCAATTTTACACGCTAGTTTCACAAAATCTTATATATTTCGTAGACACACTCATACTCAGACTTCGTTAAGAATCAAATATTTATTTATGATGGAACCACATCTGTTCGAATTATATCTTTAGTGTTTAATGCACAGACAACTTACCTATATATAGTTAATATATTTACTCACCATAGGGTAACTAGGTTAGTTATGACTTACTATATACTTTATATGTAATTACTCTATTATATTAGATATGGTTATGTTAGCACCTTATAACGATAGTAACAAGTCTTCAAGCAATCATGCAACAATAGCAATTTCTACTACTTTAGCCAAATGTCCTAGTTGTCTGAGTCTGGGGAGATAATTTGTGTCAAATGTGGTCGAGTAATTACTGATAAATTGCAGGAGATAGGGCCCGAGAGGCGTACGTTTTCCACAGATGAAACTGACGTAATGACTAGAACTGGAGTCCCACAGTCGCTGGCTCGTCATGATATGGGGTTATCAACAATCATCGGAAGAACCGACAGAGATGCAACCGGTAACAAGCTTGATGCGGCTATGCGTACTAGGATGAACAGATTAGCTACCTGGGATATGAGGTCTCAGCTGCATACTCCCAGAGATAGGAGTCTTAGACAAGCTTTCTTCCAACTAGATGTATTAAAAGATAAGATAGGATTATCAGATAGCATGGTCGAGAAAACAGCGTATATCTACAGGAAGGCTCAGTCAAGGAAGCTTACTCGTGGTAGAACTGTTTCTGGAGTCTTAGCAGCTGCTGTGTATATTGCATGTAGAGAAATGGGAGCTCACAGAACGTTGGATGATATAGCGACAGCTTGCAATGTAAAGCGTAAAGAACTCTCAAAAGACTTTAGAATGCTTCACACAAGACTTGACCTTAAAATCCCACAACAAGATCCTATGAAATGTATAGCTAAGGTTGCAAGTAAGGCTAAACTAAGTGAGAAGACAAAACGACAGGCAGCACAAATCATGAGAAATGTTACAAGAGAAGAAATATCGGCGGGAAAAGATCCTATGGGACTTGCTGCAACTGTACTCTACTTATCAAGTATCAAAAATGGAGAGACTATTACTCAATCAAATATTGCAGAGGCAGCAGGAGTTACCGAAGTTACTGTCAGAACTAGAGCCAAAGAATTAAGAAATAAACTTGAGTTTAATTAGTCGATCAGATCTGAAAAAAAATAATCATTCCAAATAGTATCTTTGTTGGCCCCATAATGCTACTTAGGAGCTAGCAGTGTCAAGCCAAAAGGCTTAGTAACTGAATTGCAAGAATCTGCAAGTAACTCTGTATATCTCTGTATGTCATAATTGACAGCGTTAGTAGTCTTGTCATCAAAGATTAACTCAGCCGGTACAGCTCTTTTCTCTCGTTCGGATGAGTGCTTTTGATAATAATCAACTATGATATATTGCAACGCCTCTCCTGCTTTAAGAGATCTTCCTTCGTAAGTTAGGTTCATTATTGCACTATTCTCAATAGTGTTTCTATCTTGATATTCGTCAGAATTCTTGGAAATTCGTTTGGTAAAAATTAATTCTTCAAATGGAACTTGATTTTCTTTAAGAAGTCTAACATACTTATGAAAAACGTCTTTAATTGCAGGCATTAATTCTCTTACCTCACTAGGATTGTTTCTGGTAGCCATTAATTCTAAAATTTCATTTTGGCATTTATAGAAAATAGGAGGAGTATCATGTCTCCTTGCTTCTATTCCTCTTATTTTTAAGCTGCCATCTTCAAATGCTCCGAAATAACGGTTTGCCACCGGTAATTGGTAGTTTGTTTTAGAGTTTACGAATACGAGCCATTTGTATATTTCTTCAAACGATATAGCGAAGCCTAGTTCTTGTTCTAATACCTCTTTTAGTTTTAGATAATTGTCATGATATTCTGGCGATACTACCATTGGGGTATTGGTCGTAGTCACCATCATTAGATCATCTCTCTTCTTCACCCATATTGAATCTACAATGCCATGTAGAACTCTAAATCCATGTCTTTCAGCTATCTTTACAGTTTGTAAAAGAATTTGTCTATCAAATGCACATACTGCAATATGGGCATCAATTCTTCCAAATTTTGCGTTATTAAATCCAAGATATCCAAATGAAGTTACTAATATCCATTTTAATGAGGACTGTCGTGCGTCGTAAATGGCTTTTAATTTAGGATTAGAAGCGGCATTATTTTTTAACTCCTTGTATTTTTCACGTTTATCTAATACAATCTTCAAAGAAGTTGGAATAATTCCTATTTTCTTTTCGCAGATCTGATAACCTAACTCTGGTACTGTCAGTCTAGAATCTTGACGACAGCAATCACAAAGTATAGTCTCAGCCGATAAATTCTTTTTTAACATAATATTTGGATAAAGCGAAACAAAGTCAAATTCAGCAACCTTTTCATGTACTCCTATTTCAGGTTCAAAAATAAATCCACCTCTATCTGCGACAAACAGGTCCTCAAAGCTCTTAAAGTGTTCAGCTAATGCTGGCTTCCAAGGTATTAGAATCTCTTTTTGTGTGGCATAATAACACTGCAAGCTACTCAAACACTTTCCTATCGAAGCTCTAGCAGCTGTATGAAGTGGCATCCTGCAAATTCTAGCTATTTCATATAAACCCTCTAATCCAGAATCGTTCAAAATAAATGAGTTGTTGGTATCAAAATGTATTCTACCAAATAATCTGACTGTAGTTGGTTTAAAGTATATTTTTCCATATGAAAAATAAGATGTACCTTCTTTGTAATTTCTCTTCAATGATATTGTTGGTTCTCTTCCCAGAACTAATGCTGTACCATTTTGTTCAGCTCTATGAATTAGATAAGGAAATGTAAATGAATCACCATCATATGTAAAAATAAAATCTGGATCAACCTTCTTCGTCATTTCTGTTTTAAGCTCTTCAATGATACCTACTTCAGATTCACTTGCAATTTCAATATATTGAGAAGACCCTTCGTTATCGTCTTGTTTGTTGTTTTTGTATAATATTATCGAGCTAATTCTATCACTATATCTTTTTATCTTACCCTCCTTCCTCAATTTTACTTTCAAGTAGGTACTTCTAAATTCTGGTACTTTGTAGTCTGTTGACCAAACGTTATCTTTGAGAACCCAGCTTAATTTTGAGTCATCCTGACGGTTATAATTATTATTGCCAATCTTACAAAATGCAAGCGGAAAAATATCATGTTCATAAAAGTAAGATTGTTCAGGAGGCAAGTCCACGTTGTAGAAACGTAGTTTGCTGTTAGTACATAATTTTTCTATTCGGCGTGCCAGAATTGGTGCTTTTGTCGAGTCTGAAAGTGTTAATTTTAATATGTCATGTTTCCTGCAGTCTGTAATTTTTTCGTAACGCGATATAAATTCATGATCTTTAATCAAAGAAACGATCTTTTCATCATTGGTATTCAATATTGAATAAAGATCAGATTTATCATCTGATGCAACATAAATCGAAGGACTCCAGGTTTTATCCTCTAGTCTTACAGTAGTGCCATTATATTGCTTTATCCAAAATACCAATTTGTCAGCTAGCGCATAACAATCAAACAACCAACCAGATAACATATTCTACGCACATCTCTCTTGTTCTTCTACTAACGCTGGTTAGCATTGGTGTGATACGGTATTGTACCTAATAAATTAGAATTAACGAGAATACAAGATTCTCGAAGATTTATCTCTAATATTTTATCGAACAAAAATCAAATTTGTTTTACCGGTTGCATGTTCTGTATTAAATAAATAGGATGCAGTGCAATAAACTGCAAATTAACAGTCTTCGGCGGCAATGGCTGTCGTAGCTATGTTGGCAATGAAAACGAGAAACACTCCAGAAATTCGAAGTACTCGAATACGAATTAGATTTGTGGAGATGATTCCTAACTGATACAAGATTCTTCTTACTTTGAACCCCATGAATATCTAAGAGACACTTTAACGCTAACCTATAAAGAATGCAAGTCTTGTACAAATCGAACAGAACTTACATGCATAAAATGTGGCCTCTGCTGGAGCTGTCATTGGATGGTGGAACAGGCCTACAAACGTGAATTATTTGCTACTAGTCGAGTTCAACCATCTAAACCATCTTGGGAAAGAGAAAACAGTGAGCAACATCAGCAGCTACTAGACGAACAAGGTCAATATATAAGAACGAATGTAATTGACGTATTTGGCAAAGCAACAGAACCTATTTGTGACTATCTGCGATGCCATCACAAGTTTTCAGAGCATAGTCTTGGAATGCGTATATGTCAGTGTAAACATCCACGTAACAGCGCTGTTGGAGCATAGTTTTTACTGCTTCATATTTGATGCTGGAATAAGGGCTTTCTTGCATTTCAAGATCTCCTCGAATATGAAGCAATTCAATTATTTATGAACTGTGAATAGACTATTTACGTGCAGCGTTCCGCGTGATGAGGCCAAAACAAGACCGCTAACAATGTATTGTAATTGCATAATGCAGTGGCAATAGTCTAATTTACCCAGTCAGATTGTTAGTCTTACCCGTAAATGGAATGACTGTAACTACTGCGAAATCCGCCGTTGAATTGGAAGAAGATCCATTGCTGCCAATCAACCCCATCGTAGTGTTTTGAGGCAATCTCCAATCAGCGTGGAGTATACTGCTACTTCCTATCTGAATATTTTTCAAGAAAGCTAGTGCTTTGAGTGGATTGTTCTGTGTCGTAGCATTTGCTCCTAATCCATTAAACCCTTGTCCTATCATAGCATTCGCGGGATTACTATTGTTAGCCATCATCATGCTAGTACTTTTCCCTCCCATGCTGCCCGAAGCCGCAGCTACTGACATTAGATCTTTCAGACTCATGGGTAATCTTATCACCGTAACTGTAACCGAGGGCGGAATCCTAGTAACGTCATTAATTCCCGTTGTGGGTAAATGTCTTAAAGTTACAGATATTTCATTATTTCCGAGATTTACTCCAGTAACTTTGACTCCATTTACACTGCTTATACCCACAACCCCCGAGAGTGATGAGCCGTTGAATATGTTGTTCATAAAGGGAAAAATTGATGATAATGAAGTTCGGTTACTTAGTGGTGTGAACGCTGTCCTATTCGCTAGTGGTCCAGTTTGATTGGTTGCTGGTGTTGTTGCATTGTTGGCTGGTTGGGTTGCTGGAGTTGTTGTATTGTTGGCTGGTTGGGTTGCTGGAGTTGTTGTATTGTTGGCTGGTTGGGTTGCTGGTGTTGTTGAAATAAATGCAATGGAGTCGATCATATGTTGTACGGTTGGTAAATAATTTGAGAAATCACTTGGTAACGAAACATATGTAATGATGAAGTCTCGTGCGTCTTTTATTGTCCAAACCTGCATAGACTTAACTCCAAATCCTGGCGCTACTTCTGCAGTATAGACCACTGTATGAGCGGGAAAACCACCCAAAGTATTCGAGCTTGACTCTAGCAAATTAAAACGGGGGAAGGACTGACGCAAATTATTGATTGACGCAGCACTGAATTGTTCAAGTGACATATTTGAGGGCAGCCTATTTCCACCTATAATATTAAGTGTTGCATGAGGGGTGCCTGGAGGTGAACTAAATTTAACTATGCGGCCGGTGGAAGTTAGGTTATGATTTTCTTCCGTTATCCAATTGGAAGGGTGTTGAACACTGATTCCATAAGTAGAGTTCTGGTAAGTCAGGAAGTTGGACACACTCGCTGCTCCTGTGGTAGAATTGGTGCTATTGCTTTGAGAATTAGAAGATGATGATGGAGGCAGGAAGAAAGGAAAAGAACCTGATGAAGCCAATAATTTAATAGCTGATTGATCTGAAAGTTGTAGGGCGTAGATCGGCTTTGACAGGTTAGATGTACTAAATAATAATAAAGTCATACAAACAACTGTTAAAGAGGTCATATATTTGGGATACTTAAAGGCCATTTGTTAAGGTCAACTATAACAATCATAAAAGTCTTGCTGGAGCTAATTGCTTTTTTACTATGGACGATGTTTTTTACATCTACTGATATACTTGCATTCGCCCAAATCGAACAGGCTTGTCACAAAAAGGGGAACTTGTCGTCGGTAAACCCGAATTTAATTTTATTTTATATGCCAACCGTGAATAATCTTAAGTGGACATCAACACCTGAATTAACGATTCCAGACACATAACCTAAAAATGTTTCTATGTACACGTTGCTCTGGGTTAGTGGTATGAGAGACAAATTTGACCCAATTTCGCAACCCAAACTATTTCGAATATTACAGATTATAAATTATAAATGTAGCAACACAACACCTGAGAGATGATCTGGTTTGAAAATAAATGGAAGCAGATTGGTTTCATATTGACCTAGAAGAATACATCAAACTTGTGAGATGTAGAACCCAAGTGATTTGGTTAGGGCAGTTCATTGACATTGATAATTTGAAAACAATCTTTGAAGTAAATAGAATTCAGGTCAGAGCACTTCGCCTACGTTCAAAGCCAGATTGGATAAGTTTTATTGGTTCATGTTATTCGCTTGCTTGCGTGAACGAGAAAGACAATTGGAAGTCAATAAGTGGCCAAAAGTACCGTTTTTTAGATTGGATGTCACGAGCCAGAAAGGATTCGAGTTATTTCGAGTTTGACGACAGGAAGTTCGTCGATCCTGTATTTTGCACGGTTTTTGATACCAAACGAAATAAAAGACTTATCGTCGATGGACTTCATAGATCAAATGCTCTTACTCTCGCTTGCTATGAAGAGAGGAAAGATATGATACCGGTCTCGATAGTCGAGTGTTTTGGGGAAAGAGTTGATATAATATACCCATGTGATATTCATCAACTGCCAGTAAAATAAGAAGATCATGGTTATGTCCAATAGTAAATCTTTGCCCGAAGATTCATTCCTCCCTAGTCTAGTTTGCCTATTACTAGTACCATCTGTAGTACAGGTATATGTAGGTTAACAATTGTCAGTTCTTTATATTAGATATTATACTTTCAAATTCATTGAGTATTTCAACATCTATACTCTCTCCCGAGTACCACTGTGAATAGATTATCGAATACCTTGCTTGTTATTGTTCAAAAGCCGTTGGGGGCATGTACAGAAATGATTCATGTGATCTGTTCTATTATCCAGTCTTTAAATTTTGTAATTGTAAATTCCTCAGATTGTTTAATAAATGCAGGATCTTCTATCTTCCATTGATCCTGGGGGATAGAATCAAAAAACTCTTGCATACACAGAGTAAATCTAAAACGTAAATTCCTCGGGTTTTCAATTATTCCGTAACGGCGTAGGATATTAGCAATTTTTCCAAATGCAGCATCATAATTTCTTTTAAAAGGTGTCACTTCGAAAGTCTCGTACATTATCGAAGTTATTACGCCTATATCTTGATGCAGTGTAATCAAATATGATATGATAGTCTATTACCTACATAAAATAGCATTATGAAGTTCGACTGAATCCTAAGGACGATATGGAATCATATATGCAGTACTGCTACTACTTT
>WNGD01004401.1_pt1 | contig 13890 bp, 14 predicted proteins | sample 5400671 | NCBI WGS metagenome assembly WNGD01 (sample SAMN13153369, study PRJNA577476) | soil metagenome | isolation source: 40 cm soil or saprolite under grassland replicate 2 | place: USA:California | collected 2016-06-15
GCTGCGATCGCGGTTCCCGCTCCGAGTGCCAACTGCGCCGAGAGCGGTCGCCGCCACAGCAGCCCCGCGAGAATCACGAGCGCGCCGCCCCCGACGACCACTGGCAGCACCTCCATGAGCATCGAGTGCAGCCGCCGGCCGAGCGGGCTCTCCTCTTCGCTCGCCGTGGCCACGGCAGCCGCCGTGGCGCCGAATCGCGTGTCCGGACCGACAGCGAACGCAACGGCACGTCCCGATCCCACGGTTACGTCGGTCCCGTCGAGGACGACTCGGGCCTCGGCGGGCCCCCCGTCGACGCGCTTGATCGCCGGAAAGGACTCACCGGTCAGCGACGCCTCGTCGACGGAGAGGCCTCGTGATCGCACGACGCGCGCGTCGGCCGCCACCCGCACACCGGGACCGAGGAGAAGAACGTCGCCCGCGACGATCTCCGACGCCGGGAGATCCACCGGTCGACCGTCCCGCAAGACGCGCGCCTGGACCCGTCCCATCCGCTCGAGCTCCGCCCCAGCCGCGCCTGCCTGGCGCTCCTGCACCGCGCCAAGCACCACGTTGAGGAGGACCACGGCGGAGATCAGGACGACATCGCCGGCCACCCCTGTGGCGAGCGAGAGCCCCGCGCCGACCGCGAGGATGCCGGTCATCGGTGAGCGGAGCTGCTCGACGACGCTGCCCAAAACCGCGTTGCGGCCCGGATCGGCCTTGCTGCGTCGAACTCGCGCGGCGGCGTCCTGCGCGGTCAGCCCAAGCTCGCTGCTCGCGAGCGCGCGAATGGCGTCGTCGACCGTCCGCCGACCCCACCGCTCCGGGCGCGGGTCGACGAGCCTCGCCAGGGACGAGCGCGGCGGCGATCCTCCGCGGAGCCGAAGCCACGCGACGACGAGGCCGGCGATCGCGGCCAGGTTCGGCAGCGTCGTGGCCGTCCCATGGGCAGGCGCACCCCTCGTGATTCGCGCCGAGCCCAGCGCGTTCGCGGCAAGCGTGAGCAGAAGCGTGTCCTTGAGGCTTGCCTCGCGCCGCGTCGCCGCGTCGAGAACGGCCGCCGCGCTGGCGAGATCAGGCGCAAGCACGTCCACGGCGGGATCGAACGGCTCGCTCAGGCCTGCAGCCAGCCCGATCGAGAGGCTGGCGAGCCCGAGGGCCTCGCCCTCGTCTGCCGCATCCGTGATCACGGCGACACGTCCGGCGGAATGCCGAACCGCTACGGCCAGACTGCCCTCGACGAGGTCGAGCCCCGCTTCCCGCGCGAGCTCCGCCGCCCCCGTCCGTCTGGCGGTGCCATCGTGGACGAGCGCAACCTCCACTTGTAGCGCCCGACACGCCGTCGCGAAGAGCTTGGCGTCGCGTGCGAGGCGCGGGCTCAGAGAGAAGACCGCAAGCCGGTCCGTACCGCTGCACAGGAGGAGCGAGAACGATTCGTCCGCCGTCGCCGCAGCGACTCGGTCCGGCCGCAGGGTGAAGGAGCGGCCCTCGATCGTCGCATGGGCCGCCTCGCCGTCAAAGCTGCCGTCGCCCAGTTCGAGCTGCCGCCCCGGCCACTGGATCGGTCCCCAGGGCCAACCTGCGAGGGCTGCGACGGAGACCGCCAGCTCTGCGGCCTCGTCTGCGTCGAGCGAGGGATCGAGGAGTGCTGTTCTGTCCAGCCTGAGCCCGTCGGAGAGCACGCGCGGGCTGCCGACCAGCACGATGTCGGGGCGACGCAGGACGACGTCGCTGCGCATCGGCAGCGCCCCGGAGCGAAGCGCGCGGAGATTCGTACCCCCGTCGGCCGCCTCGCGGGCTAGGACCCCGGGACGCGGACTGAGCAGGACGACGACTCCGAGCGCCCGCGACAGGGAACGCGTCGCGAGGAACGTCACTGCGCCGGCGATGAAGGATCCGATGTCCAGCCACTCGAGGTAGGAGTCGCCGTCGTCCGCGGGCCCCCGCCGAGAGGCCGGGCGTGGAGCAGGCGGGTTGCGGCGAAGCTCGACGACGAACGGGCCGCCGAAGAGTCGCGCGCCGGCCCCCACTTTCGCACCGGGCCGGACCAGTCGCGGTAGGCCGTCGCGAGCGATTGCCGAGCCGGCTCCGCGGACGATCCGACCGCGCACCGGAAGGCGATCTCCGTCGTCGAGGGTCGCCAGCCAACCTGTTTCGGCCGGAGCCTTTGCGCTCGAGCGGCCTGCGTAGGCCTCCAGGGCGCGCCGCCTTTCGAGCGACTCGAGCACTTGCCGGATCGACACGAGCGCAGCAACGGTCAGCCCGAGCGGGCTCCCCGCGACCGTCTGCGCAACGATCGCGGTCACGCCCAAGATCGCCGTGCGGCCCTCTGCGCCGAACGCGCGGTGCGCAAGCGCCCGAAGCTCCGGCGACCCGTCGAGCACCGACGCAGCGGCTGCGACTCCCGCCGCGCTGCGTGTGCCGGCAAGAGGGGCCGCTTGGCGTCCGCGCATGGTGACGAGAGCGAGGCCCGCGCAGGCCCCGAGCGCCCGGGCATATCGCTCGACTAGCTCGAAGGGCGGAGGCTCGTGGCCTAGCGGCCGTGCTACGGCCTGCGCGGCCCGTTTCGCGCGCGGCGGCGGCTTGGCCGGCGCCCGCCGCCGCGCCGGAGCGAGCTGCTCCAGCTTGGCGGCGACTCGACGCCCATCGGTGACGCGCTCGTCAAATTGGACGAGTACGTTCTGGGTGAGCGAGTTCGCCCGAACAGCCCTGGCCCCGCCGATCGACTCGAGCAGACGCCAGACGTCGGGCTCGCCGGCGGCCCATCCCTGCGGCCAGTGGACTCGCACTCTGCCGCGTGCGAGGTGCACGACGCGCGCTTCCGACGCGGTCATCGCCGTCCTCACCTCGCCGCGTATCGCTCAGCGTTCCAGGCGACTGTCGCGCGCGCTCTTGGCTTCGGCCCAGACGTCCTCGGCGACCTCCAGTGCTCGTGAGAGCAGCGACTGAGCAAATCGCCGGGCGTCCGCTTCGAGCTGCTCCACCAGATTCTCGGCGTGCGACAGAGCCTCGCTCTCTCCTGCCTGAGGCGACGTCACGCGCTGGCTCCGGTCGCCTTCGGCCGCTCCGGAGCAGACTTCCTCGCGCGGGAGGCGGAGCCTGAGTTCGAGCCCTCCTCGCCGCGACGCGCGTCCTTGGCCTCGCCGACGAGATCGCCGGCCAGGTCGCCCGCGGAGGATGCGACCGACTCGGCGCTGTGTGCGACCCCGGTTGCCGCGGAGGCGAACGTCTCGCCGGCGCTCATCGCGCTGGCGAGCCCGTTGACAAGCCCGCGTCGCAGCAGGTTTCGCCCGCGCTCGGACATGAGCACCGCAGTGGCTCCGGCAGCAAACCACGCATTCATTGAAGCTCCCTTCTCTCGTTTATGCGTTGAAAGCGATTGTGCCACGCACCTTTGCTGCTGCGCGGCATCGCGCAATTGTTCATTCGGGAGCGCGCGGGTCCATCATCCGCATCGGGTGAACCTGCGCCTAGGTGCTTTTCTGGCACACGACCCGTCTTTCATCCGCTTCGTACGACAACGGGCCGCCGGACGGCGAAGATCATGGGGCTGAAGGAGCCGGTGTTGTCCACGAACCAGATCCTCTTTGGTCTCGGGCTCGTGCTCGTCCTCGCAGTCGGCTCACAGCTGCTTGCGCGCACACTGAGGGTTCCCGGCCTGGTCGTGCTGCTTCCGGCGGGATTCCTCGCCGGGATCGCAACGGGCGATGTGCATCCGGACAACCTGCTGGGCTCGCTCTACCAGCCGTTCGTCTCGATCGCGGTGGGCGTGATCCTGTTCGAGGCCGGGCTGCGGCTGTCGTTCGGGGAGGTCGTGCCCAAGGTGCGCAAGGCGGTCGTGCGGCTGGTCGTGGGAGGCGCACTCGTCACCTGGCTCGCAATCACCGTGACAGTCACGCTGCTCTACCCCGACATGGACCGCGGCGTGGCGGTGCTCATCGGTGCGATTCTCGTCGTGTCCGGCCCGACCGTGGTTCTGCCCCTGCTCGCCTTCATCCGTCCGACACGGGACGTCCGTTCCCTCCTGAAATGGGAAGGCACGCTCGTCGATCCAATCGGGGCGCTGCTCGGCGTACTCGTGTTCGAGGGAGTGAATTCGGGCAACGGCTGGCAACCAGGTGCGATGATGATCGGTGTCGGCGTCGGCGCTCTGGTCGGCGTAGTCGGAGCGCCCGTGCTTTGGCTGCTGCTCCGCGAGGTCCAGCGAAGCGCGCCGCGAATGGTCGTCCCGGCCACGCTGATGGTCGTCGTCGCCGCCGTCGTGGCCGCCGACCTGATTCACGAGGACGCCGGCCTCGTATCGGCGGTGCTCATGGGGATTGCCGTGGGCAATCAACGGAAAATCGACATCACCCTCTCGCTGTTCGAGTTCGAGGAGACGCTGGTCCAGCTGCTCATCGGCGTTCTGTTCGTGCTCGTCGCGGCATCGGTCTCCCCCGACGACGTCGGCTCCGTGATGCCGGAGGCGCTCGTGCTCGTCGCCCTCATGGTCCTGCTCATTCGGCCCACGGCGGTGGCGCTCACGACGTTACGGTCGCCCTTCACCTCGCACGAGCGGGCGTTCGTCGCATGGATGGCGCCGCGCGGCATCGTCGCCGGGGCAACGGCGTCAGCCTTCGGACCGGAGCTGGCACAGAAGGGAATTGCCGGCGCGGACAAAGTGCTCCCGATCGTGTTCGTGGCGATCTTCGGCACGGTCGTGGTCTACGGGCTCACGGCTTCGCTCGCCGCGCGGATGCTCGGGGTGGCCGGAGCCGGCCGCACGCTGGTGCTCATCGTCAGCGGCCATCCCTGGGCCCGCGAGATCGCCGAAGCCCTGAAGCGGTCCGGGGTCGCGGTGCGCATGTGGGTCGGGCCGGTCGATCACCGGACGGCCGCTCATGACGCAGGCCTCGACGCCGACCCCGGGCGGATCATGGTCGACGCGGTCAGCCGCGAGGCGGAGCTCGAGGAAGTCACCGACGCCTTGCTGCTGACACGCAGCGACGACTTCAATACTCTCGGCGCGGCCGAGCTCCGGGACGAGCTCGGCGATCAGCACGTCTACCGAGTCGCTCCCAATCCTGAAGAGTCCGACCTGCTGCCACCGTCGAAAGAGGCCGGGATCCTCGCCAACCGTTCGCTCACGTTCGCCGAGCTGGACCGACAGTTCGCTACGGGCGCGCGGATCGTGAGTCGCAACGCAGACCAGCAGACCACCCCGGGAGACGCGCGGACAGAAGTGCCGCTCTTCGTCGTAGCGTCAAACGGACGAGTGAGTATCGCGGCAGACGGTCATTCTCCGGACGCACGGCCGGGCGACAAGGTCATTGTCCTCGCTCTGCCCCGCAGCTAGGGCAGACGCGCTGCTGCCTCAGACGCCCGCAGGCGGGGCAGCGCTGCACTTCTTGCCGAAGCCGCAGAGATCGAACGCTCAGGCCAAGACGGCTCATCATCAGGCCGACCCCGGTGGTGACGAGTCCGACCACGACCAGCTGAGGTGTCAGGGTGCTCACCACGACAGCCAGACCAGACCCTCGACAAGGTTGCCTTGGTTGACGAGCAAGCCCACGGCGGCGATCACGGCGACCGCAACGAGCACGAGGCCCGGCCGGTAGTCCTCTCCGAGGCCGGAGGTCCAGAGCGCCACGATCAAGGTCGAGCACTCGAGGACGATCAGCAGGGCACGGGCCCAGTCCGCCTCGGGCGCCGTGGCAGCAAACACGAACGAGGCGACCACGAGTAGCAGGACGAAGCGGTAGCTGTGGCTCGACCGCAGCCGGGAAACCCGAGAACCGGGGTGCCACGGCAATCCGGCGCTTGGAGGCGGACGCGGCGCTCGTCAACGCGGGCTCAGAGCCGAGGGTAGGTCAGGATGTTGTTGAGCGCCACCACCAGGAGCACGAGCGCGACGACGAGAAGACCGACTCGCACCTTGAAGAGAGCGAAACGCTGGCTGACCGCAATCAGGAACAGGACGGTGGCGAGCAGGACCGTCGTGCGAACGTACTTGTCGCCGGTCTCGCGCGCGTGAACGGCGCGCACGAAGACCGACGACGCGCGCTTGTCCTGCTGCGCGCTCCGAGCGAGAAGGGCATTGTGGTATTGGGGCATGAAGATCGGCCCCGGCGAGGCGTGCGGGTTGTTGAACGGGTTCGTCGCCAGCCAGGCGCGGTACGCGGGCCGGTACTCGGGGCGGAACCGCTTCTGGAAGTCGGCGGCGAGCTTCTCGTTGCCGGTCAGCTTTGCCTGGAGCCAGAAGTTGAACGTGGTCGCGTCGTACAGCTGCTGCTGCCCCCCGCGGGACTCGTTCCCGGTCGCCTGGAAACGGGTCCGGGACGACGTCCCGTAGAGCTTCGCCGACTCGCCGTCCCAGAGCGCCGACTGGTAGCCACTCCACGCGGTGCCGACCGCTACGAGCGCGAGCAGGAACGCTTCGGCGATCTCGACGAAAAGGTCGACGCGCCGCTTGTGTTTCTCTTCCGTTTGCTCGCGCTCCTGCCCGCGCTCGTGGAGCTCGTGCGCGATCTCGACGTTGGCCCCCTCAGGCATCCGCTGCGGCTCGCTCGGCCTTAGCCCGTGCTACGCGTCATCAGGGATTTGTCCTCGGGGGCGGCCGAACGATCATGTACGTGAGCACCCCGAGCAGGGGCAGGAAGATCACGTACAGCGTCCAGCCTGCCTTCGCCCAGCCCGAGTGGTCGTGACGTGCGAAGTTGTCCGCCAAGACCATGATCAGCAGCCAGATCCAGATCACGAAGGCGAAGAAGATGATCATCGTCCACAGAATGTCCAGGAACGGATAGTCCGTTGCTAGAGCCAAGGTCTACACCTCTCTTGGTCGCATTTACCGCATTCCGGCCGGAAGTGCGGCGGCTCCTTGACGATTTCTTCGTCTGAGACGCACAGCATCGTCCCGGCAGGATGATTCAGGGCACATCCCGCGCACGGGTTCAGCGCCCGGAAACTCCTGCTACTTCCCGCTCGGACGCGCGGGTTCCGGCCAGGCAAGCGTCATCACGCTCGGCAAGTCGTCGAGCAGGCTCCGGATCACATCGAGCAAGGGATAGATAAAGAGCAACACGCTCCACGCGAGGATCACCCAGATGGCGCCTAGCCACCAGCCGACGAACACGAACCAGGCGACCCGCAGCGGCATTGCCATGGGCTTGCCGCGACGCTCGATGAAGCCCGGCGGCGAGTACGGCCGGATCCGCTCCGCGAACGGCTTCTTGCCGCTGCGTTCACTCCGCGCTTTCAGCTTGTCCTCGCCGGGCGGCTCCTGCCCCAAGGTCGGGAGCAGGAGGGCGAACGCATAGATGCGCCTCGCGAGAGGCGCGCCGACGAGGGTCACGTTGGCGATGTAGCCGACCAGGAAGATGGGCAACGGCAGGAGGGTGCCGAAGGTCATGAACCATCCGTAACCCAGCCACGGCTTCGAGGAGCGGGCAGCCCCACGCGCCTTCTGGCGGAGGTGGGAGGGGGACTTCTCGTGTGATCCGTCGTCCACCGCGACCGGCTCCGATTCCGTGGCCATGGGTGGCGCCTCGGTACGACTGGCTCGCGTCATGGTCCAAAGTCTCGGGTCGCGACCCAAGCCGGCGCATCATCCCGTTGGGGCGAGAACGCCGAACGGCTCTTCACAGATCACCCACTCTGGACGAGGCCGATCCCGGCGCCGCCTCGTACGATCGTCCGGACTCTTGGGCTGATGGCTGCGACTCAGGTCGAGCGAGGCCCGAACCACAACGACATGAGCCGAGCAATCGGGCTCGAGTTCTCGATGAAAGGAGCTGACGATGTCCGTCGAAATGGCAGCCGTCGCGTTTGACGGAACCAAGACAGCTGAGCGCGAGCTCAGCACCCTCCGAACGACACGAGACGACCCGTGGCTGACCGAGGTGGCCGTACTGGAGCACCACGCCGGCGGCCGGTTCTCGATCAAGGCGACGAGCCCCGACTACGGCGATGAGGATCACATCGGCGCCGGACTTGCGATCGGCGGCGGGACCGGTCTCCTTCTCGGTCTGATCGGCGGCCCACTAGGGCTCCTCTTCTGGGGCACGATGGGGGCAGTCGCCGGCGGAGCGGTTGGGGCGTCCGACGAACCAGGCGCGTTCGATCCGCTCGTCGAGGACGTCAAGGATGCGCTGCCTCACAACAGCTCGGCGCTCATCCTGGTGGCTGAGAACGCGACCGCAGAGGAGCTGGTTTCAGCAGTTGGAGCGCGGAGTCGGCAGGTACTCCGGGAAGACCTGACGGACGAGCAAATCGAGGAGCTGACGCACGCCGCAGTACCCGCACGCGCGTAGGAAGAGCGTCTTCTCGCACGAGGGCTGCCTGTGGGCGAGGCGGCCCTCGACATATCGCGAGCGGAGCACGTAGACAACCGAAAGGAGACCTAATGGCGGAGCAAACGAGCGAGTCCCCCGTCGTCGATCTGCTCATGAGCATGACCGCGGACTCGATCGAGGCATCCAGTCTCGATCCCGAGAAGCTGATGCTCGTCCGTATCGCCGCCCTGGTGGCGGTCGGCGCGCCGCCGGCCTCGTACCTGATGAACCTGGGTGCTGCCGGCGAGATCGGCATCGGCGAAGAGGAGGTCCAAGGCGTACTCGTCGGGGTCGCCCCGATCGTGGGCACGGCACGCGTTGCCTCGGCGGCGACCAACATCGGGCGGGCGCTCGGGCTGGCGATTGAGATGGCCGAGCTCGACGCGGAGGCCGGAGCCGCTGGCGACGAGTAGCCGGGCTCAGCCTCGGGCAGGCTGCCGATCGACGCTCGAGATGAGGAAAGGGCGGGGCGGTGCGACATCATCGCCCCGCTACGAAACCCGCCGTCGCGGGTGCGGGGCAAATGGTGGTGTCATCCGGATCGGACGATGCGCCCCTCTGTTCCCGAAGTCACACTCGTAGGTGCAAGTCCACACCTACGCGTATCCAAGGAGGCACACCATGTGGTGGGCAATCGGAATTGGCGGCATCTTCTTGTACCTGATCGTCGCGTTCACCCTCGGGCTGATGACGCTCAGGAACGGACACGGATGGATGTTCTTCTTCGGGATCTTCTTCCCGATTCTCTGGATCTTCGGCGCCTTCATGAAGCCACCGGAGCTGCCGGCCCAGCCCGCTTAAGGCCATCAGCTCCAGTCGCCTCGTGAGCACCGCTCACGCAGGGGAGCTGCAAGACGAATCGAGTCCGCCTGAAGAGGCGGGCGTCTACGAGGCGCCCGCGGTCCTTCGCCTTCTCTGGGCCGATCCGCAGTACATGCCTGAGCACCTTGCGCTGTGGTCGCTCAAGCGGTTTGGCCCGAGGGCGTCGTCCGCGGTCGAGAAGCTCCGAGATTCCCATCCGGATGCTGACCTGGGCGAGCTCGAAGCGAAGGTGATCGAGCACCAGACGCGTGTCTCGATGACCGAGGGCGCCTTCGTGGGCGGACCGTTCATCATCCTGATTCCCGTGGCGTTCTGCGCGGCGCTGCTCGCTCAGGCGCAGATGGCGCTCGAGTTGGCGGCCCTCACCGGCCATGCTCCCGATGACGAGATGCGCGCCGCCGACCTCCTCGTCATCCAGGGTGCTTATGCCTCGACGGCTGAGGCGAGCGCGGCTTTGGGGAAGCTGACCCGTGATCCGAAGCAGCGTGAAGGCAAGAGGCTGCCCCGCGGGGTCCGGTGGAGCATGATCAAGCGCATGGCCTTCATGCTCGGGGTGGTGGGGTCGAGCGACGAGAAGCCGAGCCGGCTGCGCTCGACGCTCCAGTTGGTCCTGGTCGGGGCGGTGGTGCTGGTCGGACTCGTGCTCCCGCTCATCTGGGTCCCGTATTTGGCGCTGGCATTCCGAAAGAGCGGCCTCCAGATGGGCACACGCGCATCCGCGTTCTACGCCGAGAAAGGACGCGAAGAGGCCGGGGTCACGGTCAGGAAGGCTCCGACGGTGCGGATCGCGATGTCCGGGGGCCTTATTCGGATGGTGTTGCTGATCGCACTGCCCATCCTGGTCGCCGTGATCGCCCTGCTGACAGGTGCCGACATCGGCAGCGGGAAGTGGCTCAGCGCCGGGATCTTCCTGATCGTCGTCTCCGGGCTGATCACGCTGGCCTGGTTCGGCTACCGCCGGTGGCGCAGGCGCCGCGTGGGGGCGCCGAAGCCCGCCGCCGCCTAACGGGTGGTGACTCGCGCTCGACTCGCGCTTGCGAGAGGAAGCTGCTTTACGGACCGGTTAGGCGCGCGAGCATCCGCTCGACCCGATCTAGACGCGCGGCGAGATCATCGAAGCGAGCGTCGATCCCTTCCTCACCGCGCTTGTCTTCCTCAGCTTCCGCTTGCTCGTGCTCACTCTCTGCGCGCGCGACGAAGGTCGAGGTGATTGCGGCGACGAGGATCGCCAGGAAGGCGATGCCCTCGAGCATCACGAACGCCGCAACGATCCTGCCGGAGGTATGCGTTGGCGTTACGTCTCCGTAGCCGACGGTCGTCACCGTCTGTAGAGCCCACCACATTCCCCGCCAGATGTTCGGGTACTCGGCATGGTCCAGGACCCTCATCAGGAGTCCGCTCGCGACGACGACGGTTGCCGTTGCCGTGACGATCACGTTGGCCGCGTTGCGGACGGACACGGGCTCGCGGAGGAACCGCGTCATCCGACGCTCGATCAGCCTCGGGCGAGCCACGTCAAGACGTTACAGCCCTCCCCGGATGGGCTCCTTAGGGCTCGGAGGGCCAGGAGCTGGAGGACCTGCACAACCCCGAAGATGAGCAGCGCGGTTTCGTTGGAACCCGCAGGCGAATCTGCAAGGCGGCGGGCTGCCTATGCTGCGGACGATGAACAGGCCGGCGTCAGCACGCGGGCACGGGGCGCACGCGCACGGCTCATAAATGCACACCCTTTACCTGCTACGGCACGCGAAATCCAGCTGGGCCGATCCAACCCTCCCCGACCATAAGAGGCCGCTGGCGGCGAGAGGCCGCCGGGACGCGAAGCGGATCGCCAAGCACCTTGTCCGGCTCGGAATCGAGCCTGAGCTCGTGCTCTGCTCCTCCGCCGAGCGGACACGCGAGACGCTCGAGCTGCTGCGGTCCGCGCTTGGCGCAACGCCGAAGGTGAGGCTCGAGGAGGAGCTGTACGCCGCCTCCTCCGATGAGTTGCTCGAGCGCATTCGCGCCGTGCCCGAGGCGGTCGCCTCGCTGATGCTGATCGGGCACAACCCCGGCCTCCACCAGCTCGCCCTTGTCCTCGCCTCGACCGGTGCCGAGCTCGAGCGGCTCGAGGCGAAGTTCCCGACGGCGGCGTTCGCGACGCTCACGCTTGCGAATACAACCTGGAGCCAGCTGTCGCAGGCCGACGCGCTGCTCGCCGCCTACGTCGTTCCGAAGCAGCTCGGCTGAGCCTGGGCCTCTCGCCTGGCCAGGAGGTGAGGTCCGGTGGAAGGAGCGTGTCCCAGTGTGTCGGTCAACACACAAGTGTGTCTTCTCGGGTCTTGTACATTCGCGGAGTGGAGGGCCGAGAGATCCCTGCACTGTCAGCAGCGCCCGTGAAAGCGGATCCGCGCGCGACGACGCGCACGGCTGAGGCACTCGCGATCGCCGCGGCAGGCGCTCTCGCAGCCGGGATAACTGCTTGGTTGGTGGCGCGAAGCTCCGTCCTGGTCCAGCCACGCAGCAACGGCGTCCTGAGAGGACTCATCGTCGCGTCGTACGCAGCCGTCGGGGCGTACACGTGGTGGCGGAGACCCGCCAGTCGCCTCGGCCTCCTCATTGCCGGGATCGGCCTCGCCTTTGCGCTGACGTCCCTCGACGCATCGGCCAGGCCACTGCAGTACTCGCTGGGTCGTGCGATTGTCGCCGTAACGGTCCTGCTCATCTGGTACGTGGCCCTCTGCTTCCCACGTGACCGACTCGGCTCCGAGTTCGAGCGGCGCTTCCTGGTGGGATTCGTCGTCGCAACCGCCTTCTCATGGGCGCTGGCCCTCGCCTTGGCCGAGAGGCTTCCACGCGCGGGGACCTTTGCCCAGTGTGCCGGCCGGTGTCCTCGCAACGCCTTTCAACTTGTGGGCACCTCCACTGCCACAACGCGGACACTCGGAATCTTCGCCAACGGGATCACGGTCATCGCCTTCGTGGTCTTCGCCGTTGTTCTCATCCGCAAGGCCCGTTCGCCATCCCGCCTGCGCCGCCGAGCAGTGACGCCTTTGCTCTTGGCCTTCGCCGCTTTGGCACTCTCGCAGGCGGGTTTTGTCACCCTTAGCCACACCTTCGGGGCTGGCTACACCGCTTCCTTGCGGACGATCGCTGCGGCGAGCGCGCTTGCGATCCCCGTCGGCCTGCTCGTCGGGCAGATCCGCGGCAATTACTTTGCTGCGAAGAGCGCAGCCAAGATAGCTGCGAGAGCGACCGAGGAGCCGCTCGATTCGGCGCACATGGAGAGGCTGATCTCCGACGCCCTCGGCGATCCGTCCCTGGCGCTCGCCCTGTGGGAGTCCGAGCCCCACGGATACGTCGACGTGCGTGGCGCCCCGGTCGAGCTTCCGGACGACCCAGCGGAGAGGGTCTCCACGCCCTTCACGCGAGACGGCAGGCCCGTCGCGGCCTTGATCCACGATCCTGCCTTGGACGCCGACGCCGGGGTTGTCGAGGGTCTGGTCGCGACCTCCCTCATGCTGCTCGAGAACATCCGGCTCATCGAGGAGCTTCGCGACTCCCGCGCGAGGATCGTTGCCAGCGTGGAGCACGAACGACTTCATCTGGAACGCGATCTCCACGACGGTGCCCAGCAAAAGTTGCTCGCCATTCAGCTCAAGCTCGCGCTCGCGCAGCAGCGCGCGGCAGGGGAGGACCTCGTCTGCCAACTCGAAGCCATCCAGGACGATGCGGCAGAGGCGGTCGACGAGCTGCGAAGGCTCGCCCACGGCATCTATCCGCCCGTCCTGCGGGAGCGTGGACTTGCCGACGCCCTCCGCTCCGTCGCCATGACCGCGCCGATCCCGATCCAGGTGACCGACGAGGGCATAGGCCGCTGCTCCTCCCCGGCGATCGAGGCAGCGATCTACTTCTGCTCGCTCGAGGCAATCCAGAACGCGATCAAGCACGCCGGCCCGCAGGCACGCGTCACGGTCGGCCTCGCGCGCCGCCCGGGAGAGATCGAGTTCGCAATCGGCGACGACGGTATTGGGATCAACACTCGAGCGTCCGCAGACAGCGTCGGCCTGCTCAGCATGAAAGACCGCATCGGCGCGGTCGGAGGGGAGCTGGAGATCCACTCGTCGCCCGGCGCCGGCACACGCATACGGGGAAGGGTCCCCGACGAGGCGCCTCCCTCCGCAGGACAGCGATCGGAGAGACCCGGGGGCGAAAGCGTGAACCCGCTTGAGCCGCGGAATCCATGACTGCGGATGGGCACCGGCGGGAGTGAAGCTAAGCGTTGGCTGCTGCCGGCGTTCTCGCGCGTAGGCTCAGCGTGAGCGAGAGAGCAACGCCGACGAGGGCGGCGAGGAGGGCGGTACCGCACAGCAGCAGCCCCGAGGCGAGTCCGAAGTTGATCGCCTGCTCTCTGCCGATGCCGAGTGCGAGCAGGATGCCGGCGGTGGTGCTGACATTGACGATCGCGCCGCCGGAGGTGATCGGGATCAGCGACGCGGCGGCGCCCAAGCAGAGGACGACGAGGGCGAGTGTCGGTGAGAAGGGGACGCCAAGCGAGGCCAGCAAGACGGTGCTGCCGAGCGCGCGCGCCGTCCAGCAGCCCAGCAAGAAGCAGCCGGCGGCGATCGCCGCGCGTGTGGTGGAGACCGAGCGGGTTGCGACGCGCTCGGCAGCCTTGTGAAGGCGCGCGTGCCGGCGCACGAGCGATAGCTGGCTCAGTCGCGGCCCGGCGGCGACCACGCCACAGGCGCCGACGCCGAAGAGGACGACCAGGATCAGCGGCGCGCGGAAGCTT
>WNGD01004402.1_pt2 | contig 13890 bp, 11 predicted proteins | sample 5400671 | NCBI WGS metagenome assembly WNGD01 (sample SAMN13153369, study PRJNA577476) | soil metagenome | isolation source: 40 cm soil or saprolite under grassland replicate 2 | place: USA:California | collected 2016-06-15
CGTTTTACGGCGCAGTGCTCTCCGCGATTGCAATCCTCGCGCTATTCTTTGGCCAGCGCATGGCCAAGGATTACGCCGGAGCAGCGGTTCTTGTTCCGTACTTTCTGCTCACATTGGTTGCAATTTATCTGCTCGCGCAGCGATAAATTAGTGACAGCTTTTTAGGGCATGCCTGGAGCATTCCTTAACGACACAATCGTTGCCGATCCACTGAGCAATCGTCCGGCATCGAAATCGCCTTATGTCGCGACTGCGGCTGAGGCGATGGAAAACTACAAAGGAAATGACGCAGGCGTCTGGTATGAAGACGATGCTGACCCGAATGATGTGGCTGGAAGATGTGCGTTTCAGCGATTGCGCAAGACTTGGTTCACTCCTCAAATCGATCCCAAGTTCAAATTTCACCGCGACGATAAGTTTTACGCTATCGGATCATGTTTTGCGCGCGGCCTTGAGCACTTCCTGGTCAAGCAGAACATTGGCGTTGAAAGCGTAGCGCCGGAATTTGCAAAACTTCAGCCGGCCAAGTCGCGCGTGTCAGCACTCGGATTTACGAACAAGTATAACACTTATTCGATATTGAACGAGTTGCGCTGGGCGCTTGACCCAAATGCAGCATTTCCCTTGGAGTCTATTGTTCGACTAACAAAAACGACCTGGTACGATCTGCACACAAACCCAATGTTAAACTTCACCGGCTTCGAAGAAACGCTGGAGCGTCGCGTGTTGATGCAAGAGGTTACGAACCGTATAAAGAACTGTCGTGCTATAATCATCACGCTCGGGCTGGCCGAGGTATGGCGCGATGTTCAAGCAGACGTGTTCGTTAATTGCACTCCCCTTGACGTAGCATACGCGCTAAAACCAAGCGCAGCTCCATCTTTGTTTGAACCCGAACCAGATCGGTATGAATTTCATCTCGCCGGTTTCGCCCAAACTGGGTCAATCTGGAAGCAATCCACTCACTGCTATCTCGGTATGGGCACCCTGATTTTCACATTGTGGTCACTGTTTCTCCTGTTCCTTTGATGAATACGTTTTCAACTATGGATATTGTTGTTGCCAACACTTGGGCCAAATCGCTATTGAGAGCACTCGCCCAGGAGTGGGCTGGTACGCATTCCAACGTGGATTACTTTCCAAGTTATGAGATCGTGCAAAACTCCGATCGCGCGACGGTGTGGGAGCACGATCGAAGACATGTCAAAGGCGCTGGAGTGCAGCACATCATGGACTTATTCCTGCGGAACTATCTCGAGTAAGGCCGTGATAGCTAATCACTCTGCGAAATCCTGACTCAAGATCGGTTGTTTTTCGGGTGATAACTCTTGCATCCGGGCGCGCCATTGTAGAAATGAATCAGAGGACGACTCCCGGGAACACGATTACACTGAGAAAATTCGCAACTGCACAGGTCTCCATCGGTGTGTTGCTTCTCCTTTGCGCGTTAACATTCTACTACTTCGCGGTTCTTAGAATCGATTACAGCAAGACAACGCTGCTGGATCTTGGTCCCCATCCGGATGCGACGGAATACTTTGCGCAGGCAAAAGCCCTTTATCGGGACGGCTGGCCCTCGATACAGATCGGCTACGAGAAATTGCCATCAAGATACCCTTTTGGATACCCGGCACTGATGCTTCCTTGGTTGAAGATCCTGCCGGAAACAGACGTCGTGCTGGCACCGTTTCGGACCAGCCAAACCCTGGGGCTGCTCCTGCTTTTGGCCGTGTTTGCGTTTTACGCGTACCTCGCGATGCCCTTGACGGGCGGGTTTGCGGCGCTTTTACTCGCCACGCTCCCTGGTTTCTTCACTTTCTCCCGTTCATCACTGAGCGAAGTGAGTGCTTCCCTGTCAATTGTACTAGCATTTATGTTTGCATACTTGGGTGTTAAGGAAGAACGTCGCTGGAAAATCTATTTATCTGCGATCTTGCTTGGTCTTTCATTAAACATTCGAATTCAATCACTTTTCTTCGCGCCGTTATTGCTGGCCATGGCTCTACTCCCGGTAAGAGGCAGACGCCTCCGCTGGTTGCTTCATTGCGCTGCAATTCCCGTTGTTTTTCTGTTGGCGGCTAGCCCTGTACTCATGTTAAACACCATCCAGTTTCATTCGCCGTTCAAAACAGGCTACGACTTCTGGACCCCATTTTTTAGCGAGAAACATCTTCTCTTTGCCGTTGGCTATATTCCAGGAAACGCGCTCACCCTGTGGAGGGAGTTCACCTTGCAGCCGCACGGATACTTCGCGGCAAATATTTTTGGTACTGGCACATTTTTTGTCCCTGCCTTTGTTGTTTTAACTTGCGTGGGATTGCTCTTTGTGCAGCCAAACTGGTTTGTTGGTTGCGCTTCCTTAGCAGGGTTGAGCTATTTTGCAGCGACGGTAAGCTATCTCTTTGGCAGAGATGCGCGTTTCTACCTGCCGCTGTTGATCCTGCTAGTCGCAGTCGCTGTCCTGCCCGTCAACTGGGCCGTAAGAAATGCTTTCGCCGCAAGACGGTTTATTGCAGCTGTGGCCGTCTTACTCCTATTTGTTGCGGCCTGTCTCGGTTGCCCGTCGCGTTCTGGCTATAACAGACGTGGCATAAACCGATCACAATCGTGGGATGCACTTCATTTTCGGGATGCCCCTCGCCGCTCCCCTCACTTTGCCGCGCAAGCAAATTTCGCCAGACTGTTCAAACGGCAATCTGGAATCGTGCTTTCTGATATTGATCCTGTTTACTTAAACGCTTTTTTTCCACGCTCGTTGGTCGCAGCCCCGATCGATGGAAAGCATCATTACAAATGGAGTTACAGATGGCGGTATGATCGGCCGCAGGCTCAGGCCCTGGTCGAACACGGCCTGGAACAGTCCATTCCAATTTACGCTCTTTTCATTTCCCGGAGCGAGATGATCACCGAAAAAACGCGCCTGCCGGCCGTTCCTGGATACGAGTGGCATGTTCTAGACAACTCGCCCGGAAAGGCGACAATTCTACAGCTTGGTCCAATCGGATCAGGTGAGGCGGCACTACCACCGGTCTGATGCGTTTCACCGCTCTTTTCCAAAGTGTCGCCCTCAGGACTTAACTTGTGCAACAAGCTCTTCGACCGGCTTTATTCTCAGGCCTGCTTTTGTTAGCAGCCTACCTTCGAACAACCGGCTTGGCCTGGGGTCTGAACACCGGATACGGCCATGAGCGGAACTTTCAGCCAGATGAATTTGTAAGCCTTAGGGGAGTCCATCAGCTAGACTTACCAGCGGGCCGTATCAAAGCTCCTGGAGCATACTTTGAAGGCACCTTCAATTATTACCTGTGGGCCGTGCCACAAGCAGTACTGAAGATCTCCGGCACGACAGATCGTTCCCGCCTCTTGTATATCTGCAGATGGATGTCGGTTTTATTCGATCTCAGTGCACTTGTCATTGTATTTCTCGCGATTGGGGAAGCGACTCACAATTTCTATCCGTCCTTCCTCGGCGCACTTTGTTACGCCGTTCTGCCAATGCAGGTGATCTACGCACATTTTATGAGGACTCACATTTTGAGCAACTTGTTATGCGCCCTGGTCATCTGGCTGTCTCTAAAGCTTCGGCAATCGCAACGGTGGCAGCTGCTTCTTTCCGTGGGCCTGATTTCTGGTCTGGGAGCAGCGACTCATTATCCTGTTGGGCTCATCGTGGCAATCCCGTGCCTCTATTTGTTGTTTAATGGCGGGGATAACTTGCTAAACTGGAGGATCCGCGCTTGGAAGCGTGCCAAGGATTTCGTGTCCGGCCCATTGTGGCTAATTGGCTTGGGATTCGTAATAGGGCTGTTCCTGGGTCACCCGATGCTGTTTTTGAATCCCTCGAGCGTTATAAAAGCAATCACTGACGAAACGCTAAAATACGCGTCGCTACACCAGTTCAGCGCAAGCCAGTTGCTTAATCTAGCGGTTGTCTGGAAGTATGTCACATACGTAATTCCCTTCGCGACGTATCCATTGCTGTGGGTGGTCTTCTACTGCGCAATCGTATATCTCCTTTTCAGGCGCAGCTTTTACAGCGTGTCCGTGCCAATACTGATTTTCTCTCTTTTGTACCTGTACCTGATGGGGAAAGGTTACCTTGGGCCAGTTTTCGCTCGAGTAACGATGCTTTTGTTTCCCGGATTTTGCGTGCTCGTTGGCCTAGCCTGCAGCGATGTACAGTTGAGACTGAAAAACAACCGGGCACTTGTCGTTGTTTTGACCGGCGCGCTCATTTTCGTCATTGGGCCATCGGTCGTTTTCGACATTGCATACGGTCGCGCGATGCAGAAAAAGGATGCCCGGCAGCTTGTTCGGAGAGATCTCCAAAAGTTAATTGGCGAGGCGCCAGCGACCATCGGCGTCGCGCGCTTCCACCTTTATTTTTACACCGTAATGCCTGCCGCCAAGCCACTAATCAGTGAAAAAGTGGCCGTTCAGTTACAGGACTCAGGACAAAACGCTGACTTCTTTCTCGTAGGTTTCGCAAGTCAAATTGAGCGGGCGAAGGTGAACGAAACTATTGAGCAGGTTGAGGCGCAGGGAAAATTTAAGTTTGAAAAGACCTACAGCGTTCCCGTAAAGATTTTTGGACGCGAGTTTAGCCTTGTGCGTTTTCCACAAGATATGACTTACCCTTTTCCAACAATTTTGCTTTTTCGGGCCACAACGTCAGCGTGAAGCTGATCACGAGCTGATTGAAAGGGCTCGACCACGGCGACATCCAGGCGGGCGCTGCAAACGAGTCGAAAGTCCAAAGAATTCCAGTATGAAGTACACGCTGATGTCTGAAAGGCCCACCGAATCCCGCGCCGGCGATATTCTGCTACTCCCGATAGCCGCAATCGCATTTTGGACGCTCGCATATCAGCTTGTTCTTGTCCTCAGATGGCCGGCGAAAACAATCACATGGTGCTTCTTAGCCATGTGCATTGTCGGTTTCTTTTTGCTGGGACGGTTGTGGAAGAAAACAAAGGTGAATTCTGGTAAATACTATCGGTTTCACCTCTCTCACGTCCTTCTAGTAGTATTGGGCACAGTTTATGCAACTACGGTCCTGTTCGTGCGGCGGCCGAATCAAGATGACGTGGTCTATTTCCATAGAGCTCTGACTCAACTCTTGGACTTAAATCAACCCATCTACCTGCGTCAGACCAGTGTCGATATGGACGCAGCTGCATTTTCGCCAGTTCACCTGGCAACCAGCTATGAAATGCTCATGGCCTTTTTCGGTCACTATCTTCGAATCGATCCTCTTTACTTCTATCAGGTAGTTGGTCATGCATTTGCTGCATTTTCGCTTCCATTTGTTTTCTATTGGTGCGCCCGAATTTTCGGATTACACCGCTGGGTCGCAGCGATCGGTGCCTTACTCGGGATGGGTTTTCTGCTTATGGCTGACGAGTCGCCTCTCGGAGCGCTGCTAGGAGCGGGATTTCCACTCATCGCTGGCCAGTCGCTGGCGTCGATCAACACTGCGGGCATGCTTGGGTTTGCAACCGTTTCGGGCTACATGTGGCAGGGTAAACCGATCGTTTGGATTTTGTTTTTGCCGATCGGTCTGGCGCTTACTTATCGGTTTCTAGATCGAGGTAACCGAAGTGATATTGTGTGGCTCACGTTATTGGGCATCGCCGGCGTCGGTCTCAGTAACCCGGCCCTTTACTCGATCCCGGCTGTTATTGGCTGCTCCTGGATAGCCTTTCTGATGGTCGAGCTAATTCAACGCAAAAGACAACTGGATTTCAGGACACAAATTCGTCGTGGCCTCCTCCTGATAATTCCGATGATCTATCCAATCGGAATATTGGCGCTGCTGGCGCTTAACATAATACCCAAACCAATCGACACCCGCATGTATGGACCTACCTCCATGCCTTGGCGCGAAGCAATGGATTACGTCATCGGAGGTCCGACTGAACACCTGCGCGACGTCGTGCTAATGATTGTCGTGCCGCTACTTATTGTTAGAGGGCGGAATGGACTGTTCCTTTTCTTTTATCTGTGTGCTGTGTGGCTGCTTTGTTTGAATCCATTATTGGCGCCCTGGTGGATGAAAAATATTTTCGCTTACACTTATTTTCGACTTATCTATCTCCTGCAGTTGCCATTGCTATGCACATTGGTCGCGGCTGCGGGTCCTCGGCTGGCGCACTTAAGCAGTCCCCTTAAAGACCGGGTAATAACTGCTCTGACGCTTTCAGCGGTGATCGTGAGCTTTTTCTACACCTACCGAGGAGTGTCCATCCTGCCGAGGGATCCGAAACTCGGCATCGGGTGGAAGTCGCCAGGCGAACGCCAGCTGCTTCCCGCGAACGTTGCTTTTGCTAAAGCTGCTGGGAGCTACATTGCGCATACGAAGCTGCTTGCACCAAACTGGACAGCTAGCTGTGAGTTACCGCTTCTCTTCCCCGAAATGAAAGTCGTAGCTCCCCGGCTAGTTAGCCATTACTTTTCGAATGCTGGCAACGCGGAGGAGGGTATTCTCCGTCGCCAGGCGCAAGCTTTTATCGAGGAAGACAACTCCGAAAATCCCAAACGATTTCAACTGCTAGAATCGAAATTTCTGAAGGTCATTGAAACCGGTCGCGCAAATGCCGTTGCCGTTCCCGAAGCTGAAAGCCAGCGGGTATTGGCGACGCTTCAATCGATCGATCCCCGGTGGCATCGCGTGTTGGAAGCTGGCGGGCTGGTCTTGCTCTTACCAGGTAAACAGTCAACCAGCGGCTAGGATCAGAATTCTCCAATGCGATGGAGTATGCCAGTAGCGCGAAATATTACTTCGGCGCGGCAAACAGATTCACATACCAGTCCGGGCTTTGCTTAACAGAGTCTGAGCGGAAAGGCAGTAGCCCATGATTTGTGATCTGGTAGATCGACATGTTTTTAGCCTGGAGAGTGTCGATAAGTTCGAGCCAGTTCGCTCCAGCCTGTTTCAGTCCGTATGGCCAGAGCTCAAGGAGTAACTTGATATTCGGGTTGTCCGCCAGGAGACGATTGGCCCCACGCAAGGCGTGAAGTTCATATCCTTGAATATCCATTTTGATCAAATCAACGCGTTGACCGGGCTTAAAGTAATCATCTAGCGCGATGATATCGATTTCGAGGATCCCGCGTGAATCTCCTTGAGTCGCATATGTCCGGTGATCGACGTTCAGCTTATCCGAAAGGTACAGTTTCGATCTCCCGCTGTATTCTCCGACTGCAACCTGGGACAACCTCACGTTTCCAAGCTTGCCTGTGGCAGATTGCAGGTGCTTAAAGTTGTCGGGCGACGGCTCGAATGAATGAACAAGACCAGTTAGACTGACGCACCGCGAGAGAAACTGAGAATAAATGCCGATGTTCGCACCCACGTCCACAACGACATCTCCCGCAGACAAAATTCTCTTCAAGAGCCGCCTCTCTGCACGATCGGTGTGAGCTTTGAAAACGCGATAACACAGTCGGTAGACCGGAAAGGCGTGTTCGTAAATCTTATTGCCAATTTCCCGAACACCTGAGACGAACGCAATCACGATAAGATCATGAAGGGTTGAGGCAATCCGACTACGGCTCTCTCGCAGTGAGACTGCTCGGGAGCAGATCGCGGCGGAGCAACGGAATTGAAGCACGATCGCTTTGCCGCCGAATTGAGCTCGCGCTCGTAGAACGCAATATGAGGCTTCATCGCCGGCGCATGTGCTTCATGGATTATAACACTAGAAAAGGATATTGAGAAACCATACGTTTGCACCGATGCGGCTTCGCTGGAGAGAACTGTTCGCGTCAAAGCTTGACGCAGAGGTGCACTGGGATCGATGGGATTTCGTGGCTCTCGGGGTGGCCGCCTTTGCTGTCATTTGGGTCTTGGTGCTTAAGCTTCAGACATTCTACGACCTTGGCTATACGTCTGACCTCTTCGTGCATGTTCAGCTTGCTCGAAGTTGGCTTGAGGGTCGTGGCTTACTCCAGGACAATTGCTTTGGCAATCATCTTGCCATTCACACCTACTTTCTGCTTCTGCCGCTGGGAGTTATAGCAAAGCCGTTCGGCGCTCCCGGCTTGCTATTCGCGCTCGCAGCGTCGGTTGGAGCAGCTTACGTGTGGGCAACGCGTATCCTGCGTCTTCTCGGCGTTGACGGGCGCGTTGCAACAATCGCAGCTGGGGTAGTTCTCACCTCACCGTTTGCCGTCGTATTTTATCAAGAGCCCGGCTTCGGATTCCATGTCGAGGTTCTTGCGCCGGCCTTGTGCTTACTCCTGTTCTACTTCCTGCTTCAGCAGCGGATGATTCCGTCAATTTTGACAGCAGTAGCTATCATTAGCGTGAAGGAGGATGCGCCAATTGCGGCAGCTGTCGTGGCAATCGTAGCAGGCGTTGAGACATGGATTTCGTCACCAGGGAAACCCCCGCGCTGCCGCGTTAACTGCGCGGCGGCTCTCATACTTCTTGTGTCTGTGTTTGCTATCCCTCTCTTACTCGCGATTTCTTGGTCACAGTCGCCCACGATGTACGCTCGTCACTCGGCTGATCGCCTTGGGATCGTGGCGCCGGGAAGCTTATCCGGTCCCGAAGCGCTTTTCGTTTTTGTCGCCTCCAATATTGCTCATTGGCTCGGTAGCAGCGTTGTCCGTCAATGGCTATGGGTGATGGTCGTAGGTAGCTTTGGAACAGTCCTGTTGCGTCCGTACTATTTGGTTGTCGGTGTCCCCACAACGGTGGTCGCCTGGCTCATGAACCGGAACGACCTGTTGTGGACGCCACGATCTTTTTCGACCCAGGCACTGCTTTGGTGTGTCACCTTGGTAAGCTTCGCTTCAATCATGCGTGCCACACAGTACTGCAGCAAATGGACGCGGACAGCAGTGCGTGCAACCGCAATTGCCATCGCAGCACTGTCGGTGTCCGCGCAACTCGCGCTTGTGCCGCACGTGTACTGGGCATACCTCCTTCGTCCCGCCAGCTTTTACTCGCCGCAGGAACGACAACAAGCAGACGAGCTGTTCGCGCGCTACCGCCGTGAAGGCAAGCCGGAGGAACCTGTTGTTGCGTCAACTTGGCTTTTCCGCTACGCGCATGACCGAAATCTATTTTGGTTAAACCGACTGCATAACCGGCCTGCGCCAATATGGATTCTTGGGGATAGCGCCGACACCTATCCCCCCTTTAGGATCAGCTCAGATAGAATAAACCCGAGCTCTGGAATTCGCCTCGAAGAATACACAGTAATCGATCGTCGTGGTCGTTTCGTGTTGCTCAGGAAAAGGGAATAACAGTGCAAGAACGCGAGAAGATTGGCAGTGTTGGCAAATCATGTACGATGCAGCGCAGACTAACCTCTCGACATCAACGACGCATCAGGGTCACGGTGAAAAAAGCTGCGCAGAAACGGGGAAAACAGCGACTGAAGGCGAGGTCTGTTGAAAACAGCACGCGATAAAGAAAACCTGGAACTGGAAGCCTATGCGATATTCCGCCAGTAACCATATAGGATAGGGCGCTGAAAGGCCGGATGGAAACGCTCGTCAGATCGAAGTTATCATTTAAGCGTTGCAGCCATTCGCGATTTCGGAAAAAAATTAGCCAGGGCAGCGCGATGTTGGCCGAACCCAATGGCCCTTCCACATGGGCCAGTTCCGGCTCGGAAATTCGGAAATCGATGGCTTCGTGATGCAGGTACTTGAAGACCACGGTTGACAGCATGGAAAAAAAGGGCTCAGTCGCGATCACTTTTCCACCTGATTTCAATTTGGTGGCCGCCCGGTTCAGAAACACAATTGGGCTTTTCAGGTGATGCAATACGTTAGTGAGCGTAATAACATCAAGGCTATTCTCTTTGATCGCGTCCAACTTGTCGATTTCGTGGCAGTCGAACACAAGGTCGAGATAATCCAGGTTGAGCACATCACTCGTAACCACATTCGAGAGAAATTGTTTAAGCGGCGAAGTGCCGCTTCCTATTTCCAAGATCGAGAGCGCGGCCGGATTAGGAAAATCCTTGAACTGATCCCGGTAAAGTTCGCGATACCAGAAAAGAAGATTTTTGTTGGCGCCGAGCCGCGCGCGATTACGCAATGTTATGGTACGATCTTTCGCCTCCTCGCTCTGCACAATGATCGTGCGGCTCATTTAACGGCCCGGATATACAGGGAACCGGCAAACTCCGAAATCACTGGCACATTCTCGAGAAGACGACCCAGGGAGTTCAACCGATCAATTAGAGGAACTGGCGTTTTTGGATGCAAGAAATCGAACGGATCAATTCGAACTTCACGATATCCTACTTGTTCCAGCAGGCGTCGCAGCGGCCAGCGAAAGAATGCGGTCTCATCCGGTGAATCGCCAAGTTTTCGCTTAACCCAGGGGACGTTTTTCTGGATCGCGATCTGAGGGTTGAGCATGTTTGGCTCTGTAAAGCTAATTGTGCCGCCGGGCTTCAACACCCGGTAAATTTCGCGCAATGCCATTTCGAGCTCGAGGTGATGTAAGACCGAGCTCCCGACGACGGAATCGAAGACGACGTCAGCATAGTTCAATTCATAGGCGTTCTGGATTTCGTAACGAACGTTTGGTGCAGAAGTGTTCGTCTTCGCGATCTCCAACAGTTCGGGAGACACATCTATCGCGACAATGTCCGCTCGTGAGCGCGCCAGTTCCCGAGTGAAATAGCCAGTGCCGCATCCCAACTCAAGAACGCTCATTCCGGGGCCGAGATGTTTGCTTAGCATCTCCACTCGCCTCGCCCAACGTAGTCTGCCAGCGGGACTCTCCCAATTCCAAATCTCCCCCGCTCCATGTTTGGCCAGGAAGCGGCCATGTTGAATCTCTTTAGCAATGCGTTCTTGCACTAGAAGATTTTTGCGGAGTGTGAACTTGAAACTGACGTGCGTTCGTCGGCAGTCTCGAGATTCGGGACGTGGTAGCGACCTAATATCTGAGTTTTAGCTTTAGGAATCCGTGCCAGCACATTCTTAGCATGACGAGTCCGTTCCGAAAGACCTTGGTCATCTTCGTGGAACCATAGATGCGTTCCTGATAATGGACGGGCAAGTCGAGAATCTTAAGATTCAACTTTGCGGCGCCAAATAACAGTTCATAGTCTCCCCAACGGTCCTCGGTTCCCCAGCTTCCGAGCATTGGCTTAATCCGCTCCCAGTCGCTTCTCCAGAGGACTTTGGTGCCGCACAGAGTGTCCTTTACTTTTTGCCCGAGCAAATACGTAAAAGCGACGCTGAAGAATTTATTACCCAGCATGTTCGCTCCGGTCATTGCTCCTTTTGGCACGGGATAGATCAGGCGCGATCCATTGACGAACTCCGCCTGGCCCGAAACGATAACATCGATGAAGTAAGGCAGTTCCTCGGGAATCGTCGTCAAATCGGCATCGAGAATCATCAAAATGTCGCCTGTCGCAGCGTTGAAACCCGTCCAGACATTTCGCGACTTGCAAACTCCCGGGCCATGCTCAAGACGAACATTCTTTTCCGGGTAAATCGACTGCACCCGCAACACTTCTTCAGCGGTTCCGTCAGTCGATTGATCGTCACAGAAAATTAGTTCTGTTCGGCCCGCCAAAAGTGGAACGCGGCGAACGGCGTCCTCCACGTTTCCTTTCTCGTTTTTGCAGGGAATGATCACTGATACGGCAAGCTCGTCTGGCAAAACCGGCGGAGGCAGCATTCGCGCGACGACCACTTGGGTCATGCAGAGTTTGCTCAGAAACGGCAGGCGCGCGCAAAACCGGTTAAGGAAAGCAGACAGCAACGGCAGATATTTCGGTAGAAGCACGATTCGATGGGTCTCGAGAGGTTCAAAACCGGCGAGCTTTAATAGGTTTCGGATATCGGTAGTGGAAAGCCAGTTCTGCTCTGTCCGCGGCACCTTCATGCCGATCCATTCGGCGAAAGTAACGAATGGTTCCCAAAGGTGGTTGTAAGTTGTTACCAGCAGGCGCGTATGCCTCTGGCAAAGTGGCCTTAAATTTCGCAGCGCTTGAAGCACGTCAACCGTATCGCCAATATCATTGAAGAGAATGTAATCGAATTTCTCGTCTGGCCTGAAAGCCTGCTGGAACTCCTGCTTGTCTGGAAAAGCGACCGCGAACTCACAGGACGGACTTCGTTGCTTTGCGATATCCACGATCTCATGGCAGATCTCAACACCTTTGCCATTGCTTGGCTGCAAAACGGCCAAGAGATTGCCGGTACCACAGCGAACCGCCAGAACTTTTTTCTCCGGTTCTACCAGGAATCGGAACAGACGGTTTAGGAGTTCATAATAGTACTTGTTGCGGTTGATCCAGCTCTGGCGACGAGTAGCAATTTTGGCCAGGTGATCCCGTGTTCGCTCACGCCTTTCCTCGAGCGCGGCTGGCCCCCACCTCTCCTGTTCGCGGGGAAAAGCGCCCACGTTTTCGCTATCATTTATTGGGGAACCGATATTCACCGAACCCGTAGCAGAGCCTGGCACAACAGCTTCTTTCATACCTGGCCGCGCTCGAGGTTGTATTTGAAGATCGCATAAATCGCCCTTATGCCGTCTTTCCAATTGATCTTCTTGCCCTCCGCGTAGGTGCGTCCGCTGTACGAGATCCCCACTTCGTAAATTCTGCAGCCGGTGCGGGCGAGTTTAGCAATGATTTCCGGCTCCACTCCGAAACCATCTTCTTCTATTCGAATCGATTTGATAAGTGGGGCCTTGAAGGCCTTGTAGCCTGTTTCCACGTCGGTCAGGTTAATGTTGGTAAGCATGTTTGAGAGCAGCGTCAGAAATTTGTTGCCAACCATGTGCCAAAAGAAAAGGACGCGATGTGGTCGCGCGCCCATGAAACGCGAGCCAAGAACCACGTCTGCCTTGCCTGACATAAGCGGCTCAAGAAGCAGAGGATAATCTTCGGGACTATATTCGAGATCTGCGTCCTGCACGAGAATGAAATCCCCAGTCGCAGCCGCGAACCCGCTGCGCAGGGCCGCTCCCTTACCCTGATTCACCGAATGATAAATGATCCGATCAACCATCGACGACAGTCTCTCCCGGAGCAGAGTCTGCGTTCCGTCCTTTGAGCAATCATCCACGACAATAATCTCTCTGCTCTTCAAGGGTGCGTTGCAAACTGCCTCAACGATCTTCTCGATCGTATCCTTTTCATTGTAACAGGGAATTACGACTGAGACTTTCATCTTCTCAATCCAGGCGAAGTTTCACCCCGGGCAGCCACTCTGTCGTACTCTCGATAACGCAATTTCGCTGGAGAAAAGGAACGGCTGTGCTTGACTGATAGGTTCGACATTCTTCGTCAGAATGCCTGCGCAAGTTATCAAAATTAGCGGTGCCCGCCAGCACAATCTCAAGAATCTCCATGTGGAGATTCCACGGGAAAAGTTTGTCGTCATCACCGGCCTGAGTGGTTCGGGGAAATCCTCGCTGGCTTTCGACACTCTTTACGCCGAGGGGCAACGCCGATACGTCGAGAGTCTCTCCGCGTATGCGCGGCAATTCCTCGATCAAATGGAAAAGCCAAATGTCGATTTTATTCAGGGACTGTCTCCTGCGATTGCCATCGAGCAGCGCAGCGCCGGCTCCAATCCAAGATCGACAATCGCGACCACCACTGAAATCTACGATTATCTGCGGGTCCTCTTTTCCGCTGTCGGTAAGCCGCACGATCCTCTCACCGGTCGGCTACTGAGCCGCCAAACGCCTCAGCAGATTGTCGATCAGATCCTCGCGTACGAAGCGGGGTCCAAAATAATTGTGCTGGCGCCACTGATCGAAAACCAACTAGGCGAGTTCCGCGATGTGATCGAAAAGCTCAAGCGCGAAGGATTCGTTCGCGCGCGCATTGATGGCCAGCTTATGGAGCTCGATCGCACCGAGCCGATCCGCCTCAACAAGCACAGGCGGCACAC
>WNGD01004404.1_pt1 | contig 13887 bp, 13 predicted proteins | sample 5400671 | NCBI WGS metagenome assembly WNGD01 (sample SAMN13153369, study PRJNA577476) | soil metagenome | isolation source: 40 cm soil or saprolite under grassland replicate 2 | place: USA:California | collected 2016-06-15
GACCGCCAGCTCGGCGGACGTGTGCTGGAATCGATGAGCCTGATGCCCTGAGTAGCGGCAATGCGTGCGATTGCGGATCAGCCTGCGCTCGTGTAGGCGGCGTGCAGCCACTCGGTGAGCGCGGCGTCGATATCGTCTGCCGACGCTACCCGGACGCGGTGGGTGAACAAGGCGTTGAAGCCGTCGGCTGGTTCCAGCCGGCCGCCCGCCGGGGTGCCTCGCAGGATCAAGCCGCCGCCAGGCCGGGGTAATGCGGGCACGCCGCACCGCCCCCCAGGTGGCGAGCGCGGAGATGACGCCCATGATCCAGATGAACGGCCGCTCGCCCGGCATCCGGTCGCCCAGCGCGAGTACGCCGGTCCAGACTCAGAGAGCGATCGCGAGGACACTTGTCCCGGCGGCTGAGGCTCACCGCCAGCGCCGTCGCTGACGCAGCACGAGCGCCTGGCCGTCAGTTACAGCTCGAACAGTTCTGCCAGGAGATCAGCGGCCTGCTGGTAGAGCATCCCGGCGCGGGCGCAGATGCCGAACGAGCGAACTCCGATCTGGCCGAGGGCCAGCAGCTCCTGCGGCTGGAGGCGGGCGGTGTGGCACAGGATCGTGTTCACGGTCGCGCTGGCGTCGATGGTGCCGGCAACGTAGAGCCTGCGGCCCGCGCAGATGGCGGTGATCTCGGCCCCGGACAGCGGCCTGGCGCCTGCGTGTAATGGTCGCTCGCTAGTCTGCAGTGGCATGTCTGGCCTCCTGGGTTGCCGCCGCCGATATGTCAGCGGGGACGCATAGCCCCACGCCAGGACCGCCCAGCCACCACGGCATCTGGCCCGGGAGCAGCTTCAGCATCCGTGGTTCCCCCTCCTGCTGGTCGGCGTCAAGGCGAGCGTAGACAGCGCTGCGCGGCGCGGACAGTCGGGAGAATTCCCTAATCCGGTCCCGGGACCGAGGCAGCCGACCCGCTGTCGCTGCGGGCAGGTCGCCTGGGCCGGGAAGGTCTAGCCCGAGCTCGCCTGGGCCGGGAAGGTCTAGCCCGAGCTCGCCTGGGCCGGGAGTGTCTAGCCCGAGCCGACGAGTCCGTGCTCCAGCGCGAACAGTGTCGCGCCGGCCCGGGTGCTGACGCCGATCTTGCCGTACAGGCGCTGGATGTGGTGGTCACAGGTCTTCGGGGAGATGCCCAGCTGGCGGGCAACCTGCTTGGTGGCCAGCCCGCGGGCAATGAGGCCGAGCACCTCACACTCGCGCTCGGACATCCCGGCGGGCCTGCGCACTGGCCGGCGCGGCTGGCCGGAAGCGATCAGCACGGCGTTCACCGCCTCCGGCGCGAGCCTGCCCGCCTCCGCGTCCCGGCACAGCTCGTCGGCCGCGGCCATCGGTGACAGCGCCGGCCGGTGCGCCCGCGTTTCCCGCATCGCCTGGTAGCAGTCTGCCGCCGCGAGCAGCCAGGCCGTGAGCGGCAGGTCACCAGCCCGGCTACCCCGGTGGTAGCCGGACCCGTCGCAGCGCTCGCCATGCGACCCGGCAAGCCGGGCCAGCGACCGCAGCCCGGGGGCTGCGTCCAGCACCCGCTCGCTGTGGTAGGCGTGCAGCCGCACCTGCTCATGCTCGTCGCGGGTCAGCGGACCGGGCTTAGCCCACACATTGACGGGCACCGCGACGCGGCCGATGTCGTGCACCAGCGCGGCCCGGCGGAGCAGCAGCACATCCGCGGCGGCCAGCCCGGCCACAACGGCGGACTCTTCGGCAAGCTGGGCAACGCCGCGGGAGTGCCCGACCGTCCACATGCTCTTCAGGTCGGCGAAATCCGCGATCGCCGACAGGCAGGCATCGAGCCGTTCCTCACCCACTTCTGGCTGCGGACCCGGCTCGGCGAGCATCGCGTCCGCCCAGATGGATGGCGCGCCCAGGCCCTCGTATGCCTGATCACCGAGTTCGAGTAAGGCGCTCACCGCCTGCGGGTCCAGCCCCGAGCCGGCCCGCTCGGCCAGGAGGCGGTTCGCGAGCGCTGTACCACCATGCTGCCAGGCCATGTCCGCGTCCTGTGCCACCTGCATCAGCCGCACCGCCAGCGGGATCTGATCGCCGCGCAGCTCTCCCGGCATGCCCTTGCCGTCCCAGCGCTCCCACAGATGCCGCAGTGCAAGCTGGATCTGCTCGGAGAACCCCATCCGGGCGCCCAGCACCCGGGCGACATCGCAGTGGCTGGCAGCCCACTTGCGAAACTCCGCCACGCCGCCGAACGCCGACCTGCTCATCGCCGCCGCACGCGCCAGCCGCGCACGCCCCGGGTGGGCGACCCTCGTCGCCGTGGCGATCAGGTCCAGCCGGGTCCCGAAGGCTACTGCCATCATCTGCGGGCGCGCCGTAAGCTCGTCCCCGAAGAACCGCGCGTCGATCTCGCTCTCGGCGGTGCACCCGGCGAAATGCAGCACGCCCGTGTAGAAGACGGTCACCTGGTCGTCTTCCGGCAGGCCCATCGCCTGGGCGGTCCGCACGGCCAGCACCGCGGTGCGCAGCCCATGCTCCAGTGGCTGGCCCATCGCCAGGTCAGTCGCCAGCGACAACACCCCGACGGCTTCAGCCAGCCGCAACGGGTGAGCGAGCGCAGTCATCCACACCAGTCCCGGGGGCTCTCGCGGCCTGAGCGGGCCGCGAGGGAGGCAGTCTCAGCACATCGGCCATGATCCCTGCACATCAAGGTATTACACCGTGCCAGATTCATCCGGGCCCCGCACGAGATTCAGCCCTGCCGCTGCTCACGCTGCGGCGAGCGCCCGATGCTGCCTACGTACCGGCCTGGTTCAAGCGAGCCCGCCCGGAACAGGCTTGGATCTCATCAACCTGGTGGATCTGGATCCGGACATCAGGGCCTTGGCTCGGACAGTGGCTCCCGTCACTGTCCGCAGTCTGGACGCGATCCACCTGGCCACTGCCCTGCGCATCGGTGGGCAACTGACATCGTTCGTCACCTATGACAAGCGCCTGGCCGATGCGGGCAGGATCGCGGGTCTCACGGTTGACATGCCGACCCAGTAGCGTCCCGGCGACCGGTTACCTTGTGCAGCCAGCGTCGTTGCCATGGCGTTTCAACGGCGCGGTGGTGGTAATTGCCGCGGACCAAGCGGAGCGCATCCGGCGCGGTGAGGCCGTCGAGGATGGCCAGTGCAGCGAGGGCAGTTCCGGTGCGGCCGATGCCACCGTGGCAGGCCACCTCAACGCGTTCGCCGGCGCGTGCGCGGCGATGGGCTTCGCATAGGGCGTCGAGGGCGTCGCCGCGGTTGACGGGGGTCCAGAAGTCCGGCCAGCGGATGTGCCGGTGCGGCCAGGCCGGGACCGGTCCGTTGGCCAGCACCAGGGCGAAATCGGCAGGGCTGGCCGGATCGCTCAGGCGCCGGCCCCGGACGCGGACTCCGCTGGGCAGGGTGACCAGCCCGGTGTCGTCCAGCCAGGCGGTGCGGGTCATGACGCCAGGCTAACCGGCCGCCATGAACTCAACTGCTAAAGGCTGAACAGGCGGTTGCTAAAGGCTGAACAGGCGGTACCGCGCCACGGTGCTGAAGCCCATCCGGCGGTAGACCGGCGCACCGTCGGGAGTGGCCTGCAGGGTGCCGACGCGCAGGCCGCGCTCGCGGCCTGCGCGCAGGGCCGCGGCGGACAGGGCCGAGCCGATTCCACGGCGGCGGAATCCGGCCGCGGTGGTGACGACATAAATGCCGGCGACGCCGTGCCTGTCATGCAGTGCGGCGGTACCCGCTATCCGCCCGTCGATCCGCCCGGCGAAGCGGACGAGGCTGCCCGCGGGATCCGGTCTGGCGGCCTCGATCGCCGCCATGGCCTGCGCCCCGGCTGGCGGGATGCCGAACGACGGGGCGTACGCCCGCACCCACTCGCCGAGGGCGGCGGATTCCGTCACTTCCGATATCACCAGCCCGGGCGGGCCGCCGAATGCGGCTACCTGATCCAGCGGCACGGCCATTACCGGCAAAACCTCGACCTCGGTGGCACCGCGGGCGAGCAGGCCCGCGGCCAGTTCCGGATCGCTGTCCGGCCCGGCCCACCACAGCCAGGGGACGCCTGCCATGCGCCTGGACGCCACCGCGACCGCCGCATCCAGCTCGCCGCCGCGGAACCTGAGTACCGCGTTCAGCTGCGCGTCCGGCACGCCACTGCGGTAGAACACGAGGCCACCGTCGCAGCGATCGGCGCCCCCGTATCCCAGCCAGTAGTCCCGGTTATTGGCCAGCTGCGGTTCGAGATCATCGATCGAAATCGCCATGGCAAAAGAATAAGTTTTGCCGGAGACGTAGCACAAAGAGGACGCCGCAGAATGCTCTCACGCCATATAACAGGAATGGATGGCATGCGGCAGAATAGCGCATGCGGCAGCCGCTGGGCGCTCTGCTAGGCCTGATGGGCAGTGAAGGCGACGTGGCCTGGAGAAGCGCGGGCAATTCCGCTGCCCGGGCAGTTCCCGGGCGTACGCGCTGCTGGCTGGCCCGCCGCGCGGCGGGCCAGCCATCTCGGCGGGCGCTGTTACGGCAGGGTCACCGGGCCGTGTGCCCGGATGATGACCTGGATCGCGATCGGCCTGCGGGAGCATCCGTGCGCGGTGTGGCGGGCGACGATCAGGCCGCGGAGCCGGTAGCGGCCGTGGCCGCTGATGCCGGCGTACCTGCCGGTGCCGTGGCTGAGCCTGTAGACGCCGCGCTCGCGGAACGTGCCCGCGCAGGTCGTCGTGTTGAAGTGCTGGCGGCTGCGGGTGGCATGGTGCGTGACGCGGAACTTGCCGCCGGGGAACTTGAAGGTATCCCTGGTGTTGCTGGTCGCGATGTCGACGCCGCTGGCGTTGAACACGCCATAGGCGACCACCTTGCTCCTGCTGGACGTCAGCGAGGTGGACACGGCCTGGAAATGCTCCGTCCCGGTAACGGCACGGTGGGCACTGGCCGGGTGGACGGGGGTGGCCGGGTGGGCAGGGCTGGCCGAGGCCACCCCTGCTCCGGCCATCATCGTGACGGTGGCGGCCGCGCCGATCAGCGCGGCGAGCGTCTTGCGCATCGCTATCTCTCCTCCCTAGGAGTAAGGGATACAGCGTTGCGCGGACCGGCAGCGCCGTCGAGGGGGTACGGGCATCCGGTTACGAAAGTGTGGCCACCATGCACTGGCGACTGCCACGGCAGGGCCGGAAGTGCCGTGCCGACCGGGCGGCCCTCACGATCGTGGTGTAGTCAGGTGTTTTTCTTGATCAGGTTCGGATCAGCGTTCGCGTGCTGGGCCAAATGCGGACAGCCGCATCGGACCGGATGCGCGCGGCCGTCGATCATGCGCTCAGCGGGCAGGCTGACTGCCCGGTGACGGCCCAGGGATCATCAAGACAGGCATCTGGCCTGGTCAGACGCGATGTCCGATCACACGTCGAAGTACAGCTCGAACTCGTGCGGGTGCGGCCTAAGCCTGATCGGGTCGATCTCGCTGGACCGCTTGTAGCTCAGCCACGTCTCGATCAGGTCCGGGGTGAAGACCCCGCCGTCGAGCAGGTAGTCGTGATCGGCCTCCAGCGTGTCGAGCACTTCCTCCAGTGAGCCCGGCACCTGCGGGATGGCCATGGCCTCATCCGGCGGCAGCTCGTACAGGTCCTTGTCCACCGGCTCGGGCGGCTCGATCTTGTTCTTGATCCCGTCCAGGCCGGCCATCAGCATCGCGGAGAAGGCGAGATACGGGTTGCACGACGGGTCAGGCACCCGGAACTCCAGCCGCTTGGCCTTCGGGTTCGCGCCGGTGATCGGGATCCGCACGCAGGCCGAGCGGTTCCGCTGCGAGTACACCAGGTTGACCGGCGCCTCGAAGCCGGGCACCAGCCGGTGGTAGGAGTTCATCGTCGGGTTGGTGAACGCGAGCAGCGACGGGGCGTGCTTGAGCAGGCCGCCGACGTAATGCCGGCCCGCGTCGGACAGCCCGGCGTAGCCGACCTCGTCGTAGAACAGCGGCGCGCCGTCCTTCCACAGGCTCTGGTGGCAATGCATGCCGGAGCCGTTGTCGCCGAACAGCGGCTTGGGCATGAACGTCACCGTCTTGCCGGCCGCCCTGGCGACGCTCTTCACGACGTACTTGTAGAGCATCAGCTTGTCGGCCATCGTGCACATGGTGTCAAACCTGATGTCGATCTCGGCCTGGCCGGCGGTGCCGACCTCGTGATGCTGCATCTCGACCGTGATGCCGCAGTCGATCAGCGCGCGCACCATCGACGAGCGCAGGTCGGTGTAGTGGTCGGTCGGCGGGACGGGGAAGTAGCCGCCCTTGTACCCGGGCTTGCCCGCCAGGTTGCCGCCCGGCTCCTCGCGGCCGGTGTTCCAGGCGCCCTCGACCGAGTCGAGGAAGTAGTACCCGGCGTTCGGCGCGGTCTCGAAGCGCGCCGAGTCGAAGATGTAGAACTCGGCCTCGGGGCCGAAGTAGGCGGTATCGGCGATGCCGCTGCCGCGCAGGTAGTCCTCGGCCTTGCGGGCGATGTTGCGCGGGTCCCTGGTGTACGGCTCGCCGGTCAGCGGGTCGTGCACGAAGAAGGTGAGGTTCAGCGTCTTGTGCGTGCGGAACGGGTCCACCACGGCGGTGCTGGCGTCCGGCATCAGCAGCATGTCCGACTCGTGGATCTCCTGGAAACCTCGGATCGAGGAGCCGTCGAACATCAGCCCGTCGGCGAAGACCTTCTCGTCGAAGGACTCGGCGGGAACGGTGAAGTGCTGCATCGTCCCCGGCAGGTCGCAGAACCTGACGTCGATGAACTGGATTCCCTCGTCGCCGACATACCGCAGGACCTCGTCGCCGCTGCTGAACATCAACTCTCCCCTCTGCCGCCTGCCGCGTCCGCCCATCAGCCCGCTTGCCCAGCCCGCTCGCCGGGTCCGCCTGCGAGATTAGGCGATAGCCGTTTCCTGTCCGTGTCTCCGATGTTTCGCACGTGTTACGCGCGCGCCGCGAAAGGGTAAGGATGGCAGCTCCGGGGCGGCCGGGCGAGCCCGCTGCCGGGATGCGCGGATACGGTGTATTCGTGACCGAGCGACGCTGGGCAGGCTCATGGCTGTCCGGCACCCGCGCCGCGAGGGAGGAGAACGCCTACCCCGGGCAGCATTTCGGGCTGCCGGAGGAAGGCCCGAGATCCGTCGCCGGGTTCGGCCGCCGGCTCGGCGCGCTGTTCATCGACTGGCTGCTCTGCATGATCATCTCGCTGGCCGCGTTCCGCACCCAGTACGGGACGATCGCGGTCTTCGCGGCCGAGGTCTACGTGCTGACCGCGCTGACCGGCTTCACCGTGGGCAAGCGGCTGCTCGGCTTGCGGGTGATCCGGCTTGACGGCAAGCCGGTCGGGCTCTGGTGGGCGCTGGTCCGCACCGTGCTGCTGCTCGCCGTGGTGCCGCCGCTCGTCTTCGACAGTGACCTGCGCGGCCTGCATGACAGGGCGGCCAACACGCTTGTCATCCGGATCTGACCGGCTGGCCAGTGCAGCCAGCCGACCAGCGCGCGGACGTGCCGCCGCAGCAGTCGCCGGACTCGCCGCGGGAACCGCTGCTGCCCTACAACGGCCTGGCGCTCGACCGGGCGGCCGGCCGGCGGAGCGACGAGGCGTGGCTGCGCGGCGTCGCCCGGCGGCCCGGCTCAAGGCTGCTCGCGCTGTGGCGGGACAAATGCCTGGTGGACGCGTCCGGCCGGGAGCCTGTCACGATCCCGATGGCCGGCGCCGGCGCCCTGCTCGGCTCGGCAGCCGGGGCCGTAGCCGGGGCCGGGGCAGAGAGCGTGGCGGAGGGCGGAGCCGGGACCGGCGACGGCCGCGCGCCGGTGTTCCTCGGGCTGGACGGTGAGGCCGGCGTCTTCGCTGTTGACCTGTCCGACGTCGGCGAGACGGCCGCGACGCGGCTGGCCGGGGCCAGCGCGGCGGTCGACACCCGCCAGCTTTTCGCCGGACTCGACGGCCAGCGCGCGGCGGCGCTCGCGTACGCCCGCGGCCTGCTGCGCTGGCACCGGGATCAGCGCTTCTGCGGCACGTGCGGCGCGCCGTCGCGGCCCGGCGAGGGCGGGCACCTGCGGACCTGTGCCGGGCCGGGCTGCGGCCGGCTGCATTTTCCCAGGATCGAGCCAGCGGTCATCGTGGTGGTGGAGGCGCCGGGAGCGCCGACGCGATGCCTGCTCGGCCGGCACCAGGGCGCCGAGGCCGGCGCGTTCGCCCTGATCGCCGGCTTCGTCGACATCGGCGAGAGCCTGGAGGACGCGGTCCGCAGGGAGGTCGCCGAGGAGGCCGGCGTTCCGGTCGGCGAGGTCCGCTATGCGGGCTCGCAGGCCTGGCCGTACCCGTCGGGCATCATGGTCGGCTTCCGGGCCCGGGCGATCAGCGACGCGATCGCCGTCGACCATGACGAGCTCGTCGAAGCCCGCTGGTTCACCCGCGCCGCGCTGGCCGCGCACCGGGCGGCCAGGCCGCGCACCCACGGCGATTCGATCGGTACGCACCTGCTGGATGGCTGGCTAGCGGAAGGCGACTGACCATCGAGGGCTCGTAATACCCGGGTCTTCGCAATCTCAGCCGGTGATCAGCGGAACTTTGGCTTCGGGGCTTTCGGCATCCTGCCCGATCGTGGCATCGGGCCCTTGGGCATCTGCAATGACTGCGGCAGTGCCTTCAGCCGGTAGTTCAGGTCCGCGACGGCCGGCCCCTTGAGGTTGCGGGGCAGCTTCATAATGTGCCGCTGCAGTCGCTTGATCGGGATCTGCCCGTCGTCGTCGCCGACCTGGATGTCGTAAATCGGCACGTCGAGCGCCACCCTGGAGACCCGCTTCTTCTCCGCCGCGAGCAGGCTCGGCAGCCGGCTGGGGGAGCCCTCGCCGACCAGGATGACACCGGGCCTGCCGACCGTCCGGTGCACGATGTCCATGTTCCTGTTCGCCGCGATGGCCGGGGTGACCGTCCAGTTCCCGCGCATGCTCTGCAGGATGGCCGCCGCCGCGCCCGGCTGGCCCTTGATCGTCGAGTACTGCGCGGCCTGCGCGAACCGGCCGAAGGCGACCATCCCGCCCATCAGCCCGAGCAGCACGCCCAGCGGGATCAGGAACGCCGCGGTGCCGGTGACCAGGCCCAGGACCACCGCGAGCGCGATGACGCCGGCCGCGATGCCGAACACGATCGGCAGCGCCTTGGGATTGGCCTTGCGGACGATGCCCGCGACCATGCGGATCTGCTTCAGACGGCCGACCGAGTCGGCATCGGCGGCAGCCTTCTTTGACGCCGCGGCGCCGGGCTTGTTCACCATGCAGGTGAGGATACGATCACGCGGGCCACAGTGCGAAATGGCGGCCTCAGCGGGCGGCAGCCTGGCGGTCCATCGCGTGGCGGTCCATCGCCTGGCGGTACAGCCTGCCAGCGCGGTAGGACGACCGGACCAGCGGCCCGGCCAGCACCCCGGCGAAGCCGAGCTCGCGGGCCTCGGCGGCCAGCTCGTCGAACTCGGCGGGCGGCAGCCAGCGCTCGACCGGGTGGTGGCGCACCGACGGCCGCAGGTACTGCGTGATGGTGAGCAGGTCGCACCCGGCGGCGCGCAGGCCGGTCATCGCCTCACTGACCTCGTGCCGCTCCTCGCCCAGGCCCAGGATGAGGTTGGACTTGGTAATCAGGCCGGCCTGCCGGGCCCGGCTGATCACCTCGAGCGAGCGGTCGTAGCGGAAGCCGGGCCGGATCCGGCGGAAGATCCGCGGCACGGTCTCGATGTTGTGCGCGAGCACCTCCGGGCGAGCGCCGAAGACTTCGGCCAGCCGGTCCGGCGCGGCGTCGAAGTCGGGGATCAGCAGCTCGACCCCGCAGCCCGGTACCGCGGCGTGAATCTCCCGGCAGGTCTGCGCGTACAGCCAGGCGCCGCCGTCCGGCAGGTCATCGCGGGCCACCCCGGTGACCGTCGCGTAGCGCAGGCCCATGGCGGCCACCGACCCGGCCACCCGGCGCGGCTCGTCGGCGTCCAGCGGGCCCGGCTTGCCGGTCGCGATCTGGCAGAAGTCGCAGCGCCTGGTGCACACCTCGCCGCCGATCAGGAACGTGGCCTCGCGGTCTTCCCAGCACTCGAAGATGTTCGGGCAGCCGGCTTCCTCGCAGACCGTGTGCAGGCCCTCGCTGCGCACTAGCTGCTTCAGCTCGGTGTACTGCGGGCCGGTGCGCAGCCGGGTCTTGATCCACGGCGGCTTGCGCTCGATCGGGGTCTGGCTGTTCCGCGCCTCCAGGCGCAGCATCCTTCGTCCGTCAGGTGCGAGTACCACGGCACCAGCCTACGTGCGCCGCGGCCGGGGCGGCGACGGTCGGCCCGGCAGTGCATGCACTCCCGCGGCCGGCAGCGAAGTTCCGGGATTAACGGGGCCGTGGTGGCCAGCCGGGTGCCTAATCGCCGACGTCCGCCCTGGCCGCGGCCAGGTCCCATTTCTGCTCGATCTTGCCGAAATGCCAGATGCCCAGGGCGATGACCCAGGTGCCGACGAACATGCCGACGATGACGAAGCCGGCCTTGTTGATGTCGAAGTCCGCCATGAACGCCCAGAACCCGCCGCCGAGGTTGTACTCGCTGCCGATCAGGCCGAGGAACTCGATGGTACCGACGAACAGCGCCACGAAAACCGACAGCCCGGTGATGGTCAGGTTGTAGAACACCTTGCGAACGGGACGCGCGAAGGCCCAGTCGTAGGCGAAGTTCATGAAGCAGCCATCGATGGTGTCGAACAGCGACATTCCCGCGGCGAACAGGATCGGCAGTGACAGGATCGCGTAGAACGGCAGGCCGCTGGCCACCGCGGTGCCGGCCAGCACGAGCAGCGCGACCTCGGTGGCAGTGTCGAACCCGAGGCCGAAAAGCACCCCGATGGGGTACATCTTCCACGGAGCGTCCACCCGGCGGGCCAGCGGGCCGAAGAAGCGGTTCATCAGGCCGCGCTTGTTGAGCTGATCCTCGAGCTGCTCGTCGTCGTACCGGCCGGAGCGCATCTGCCGGAACACCTTGACGATGCCCGCCAGCACGATGAGGTTGAGCGCGGCGATGAGGTAGAGGAACGTGCCGGACACCGTCGTGCCGACGATCCCGGTCACGCTGTGCAGGCCGGAGTTGCCGTTGCGCAGCTGGCTGTCGAGGGACCGGATGCCGAGGTTCAGCAGCATCGCCAGCGCGAACACCACGCTGGAGTGCCCGAGGGAGAAGAAGAAACCCACCGACAGCGGCCGCTTGCCCTCATTGACCAGCTTGCGGGTGGTGTTGTCGATCGCCGCGATGTGGTCGGCGTCGAAGGCGTGCCGCATGCCAAGCGTGTAGGCGAGAATCCCGGTGCCGACGCCGAAGATCTTGTTCGCGCTGATGTGGTAGTGCCCGGCCACGGCGGCGGCCAGCATCGCCCAGCCGGCCGCGTTCAGGCCGATGACGATGCCGGCCATGACACCGGCGCGTGCCCACTCGCGCGGCGTCAGCCCGTTGCGGATCTTCGCGAGCCGGCCGCGTGCCGCCTGCCGGGCGGTACGCCCCTGCCGGGCACGCAAAGCGGGCATCTGCGCACACCTCCCCGGGAGACCTCAGCGGTCACCAGGGTAAGGCTAGCTGCGACTAACTTGCAATAGCGCCACATGGGTATCTGCGCTCCCGGCGCTAACCGCGCACGGGCCTGCGGGCCCGCAGCACCCGCCGGGCGTAGACGGCCGATCCTGCCAACCCGGCGAGGATCCCGCCGCCGCCGGCCAGCGCGAGCACTCCGCGGGCGCCCACCGCGGCGAGCAGGCCGGCCGCCACCGCCATGCCCGCCGATGCCGCGCCGAACAGCACCCCCGAGTACAGCGCGAACACCCGGCCGGCTACCTCGGGCGGCGCGTGATGGTTGAGGAAGCTGCGGGTGGCGACGCCCTCCACGCCGCTGGCCAGCCCGCCGAAGCCGTACGCGGCCGTCGCCTGCCAGAGCACCACCGCCGCGCCGGCCAGCCCGATGCCGATGCCGGTGGCGACCGTGCCGGCCAGTGCCGCGGCCAGCAGCCAGCGCTGCGGCAGCCGGCCGCCGGCCAGCGTGCCGATGACCATCCCGCCGGTGAAGCCGGCCACCAGGATCGAGTAGCCGCCCGGCCCGGACCCCAGTACCTGCTCGGCGAAGACGACCTCGGCCACCACGGCCATGTTGGCGAAGGCGACCATCACGCCGACGATCATCACCAGCATCCCGGCGTCCCGGTCCGCTCGCAGGTAGCTGAAACCGGCCTTCAGCTGGGTGCCGAGCGGGGTTCTTTCCTCGACTCCGGCGCCGTCCCCGGCTGCCCGCGGCGCCAGCCGGAGCAGCCGGAGCCCGGCCGCGCCGAGCGCATAGAGCGCGGCATCCGCGAGCAGCGCCAGGCCCGACCCGCCGGCCGTGGTCAGCGCGCCTGCCAGCAGCGGCCCGGCGGTGAAGCCGCCCCAGGTTGCCGCCTGCAGGTACCCGTTGGCCTTGGTCACGCCCTGGTATCCGGCGATCCGCGGGACGATGGCGCCGAGCCCGGGCTGCAGGACGGCGGCGCAGATGCCGAAGCCGACGGACAGGCCGAGCGTGCCGCCGACGCCGGCCACCCGGCTGAGCGCCAGCGCCACGAGCGCCTCAAGCAGGGCCGCGGTGACCAGCACCGGGCGGGCCGGCAACCGGTCAAGCAGGAGGCCAGCCACCGGCGCGAGCGCGGTGATCGGCACGGTCACCGCGAGGAACACCGCGGCCACCGCCCACGACGCGTGCGAGTCCTGGAAGACCCGGTTGGCCAGGGCGATCATGGCCAGCCCGTCGCCGGCCGAGATTGCCGCCTGCAAGGTGATCGCCAGGCTGAGCGAGTGTCGCCGGCTCTGGGCGGGACGTGGGTGATGGCTGTCGTTGCCTGGCGGCGGCGCGGGGGAGCGGCCGGTGATCTCGGGCCGGGACAAGGCAGGCACTCCTCGGACTAGGGCAGAATCCGGTCTGGTCGGTTCGGGCCGCTAGTCCGTGTGCACAAGATCCACGCTAACACGGCCCCTTTCCTGGCCGATTACCTGCGCCGATGCGGGCCGATGTGACGAGTGGTACCCGCGTCGGGGAGCATGGGCGCATGCCAACGCAGTTCGACCCCCCGTCGGGTACCCGCGACTTCCTCGCCGCCGAGTTCGAGACCAGGGAGCGGGCCTTCGCGGTCATCCATGCGGTGTACTCGGGCTACGGGTTCGAGCCGCTGCAGACTCCGGCGTTCGAGCGGCTTGACGTGCTGCTCGGCAAATACGGCGACGACGGCGACAAGCTCGTCTTCAAGATCCTGCGCCGGGGGGAGCACGAGGCGTCCGGCGAGGCTGACCTCGCCCTCCGGTACGACCTGACCGTCCCGCTGGCTCGGGTCGCCGCTGCCTACGGCAGCCGGCTGCCCACTCCCTACAAGCGGTACGCGCTTGGCCCGGTGTGGCGGGCCGACCGGCCGGGCAAGGGCAGGTTCCGCGAGTTCGTGCAGTGTGACCTGGACACCCTGGGCTCTCGCTCGCCGATGGCGGATGCCGAGGTGCTGTGCGCGCAGCACGATGCGGTTTCCGGGCTCGGCGTCGGCGAGTTCGGCATCCAGCTCAATTCGCGCCAGGTGCTGGCTGGCCTGCTCGAGGTCTTCGGGGTGCCAGCCGAGCTGGGCCCCGGGGTGCTGGTCTCGCTGGACAAGCTGGACAAAATGAGACCGGACGAGGTCGTCGCCGAGCTGGCCGGCCGTGGCCTGCCCGCGGCCGCCGCCGGGGAGATGGTGGCCACCATGACCGCGCCGGATGCCACCGAGCGGATCCGGGACGCGCTCAAGCCGAGCGAGCTCGGCGCTGCGGGGCTCGACGAGGTGGACGTCCTGCTCTCGCTGGCAAGCGCGCAGATCCCGGCCGGCAG
>WNGD01007379.1_pt1 | contig 13883 bp, 9 predicted proteins | sample 5400671 | NCBI WGS metagenome assembly WNGD01 (sample SAMN13153369, study PRJNA577476) | soil metagenome | isolation source: 40 cm soil or saprolite under grassland replicate 2 | place: USA:California | collected 2016-06-15
ATGATCGCTTCCAGACGCAGGTCTAGAATCCAAAAGAGTATGGCGGCCAGCACAACCAGTCCCGCGGAGAGGGCCATCACGTTGCCGATATAGCTGGCTGCAAGCATGGTATAACGCAGCCATGGGGATTGGTTTGCTTGAAAATCGCGCGTGATGGTAACATCAAAAGCTAAGACCGGATGGTAAGCTACCCAGATGGCCAGAAATGCAAAGAGCGCAAGTAGTATAGCATCTATGGTCAGTAGTATATATCCCCATTTTCTGGTTTGATACCACGGTTTTCGAGCGGCAGCTACCTCCTCTTGAGCTTCTTCGACGATATGCTCTACATCTTCTTCGAATCGTTCGCCAAGAGGTTCCCGGGCGGGGACATTTCCTTTATTCCGCCGCTCTTTTTGACTTTCATCCTGTTGTTTTTGCTCCATGCTGTTTCTCGCAATCCAGGTGGACTTATCCTTATGGACATTACTAGTATAGTTGGAATATGTTTGAATTACCAGGAACGTTACTGTGCCGGACAGTACACCAAGCCGGTTATACTCTTTTAGGAGAGTGATGATATGTTAAAATAGCAGGAGCAGCAGTTCATACGGTCGGGAAAGGAGTACAATCATGACCACTCAGGAGAGCGCACCCAGTTTTGCACGAGACATCAAGCCGTTGTTTCGTACGCGCGACCGATTATCTATGCGTTGGGCCTTCGACCTCGGGAACTACCACAGTGTCAGCACGCATGCTCAGGCCATCCTTGATCGCCTCGCAAGCGGGACGATGCCGTGCGACGGGAAGTGGCCCGAGGAGCAGATCGCTCTCTTTCGCCGGTGGGTCGAAGCCGGGATGCCTGCCTAGTGCTCTTCAGGCTCACCTCACCCCCACATTTCGGTTTACAGCACGAACTAACGCGACTGAGAGGATGGCTGATCTGGCGATCAGGTCGTCCCGGCTTGACTCGTTTTAACGTATGGTTCCAGCACCCCCGCCAGCCTGCGAAAGTTTTCCAAGATGGCCTGTAAGTCTGCTTGTGGCGGCTGCTGGTCGCTCAACTTACCACAATACGCTGCCAGCTCAAGGAGTCGCTCGTGCAAGACGATCCAGGCCGCAGCATGATGTGGCAGGATGTAGCCTGTTCGATAGATCTCGAAGGTTGGCCCCGCCATCTTGCCAGGCAGGTCTGGACCGATGGGGAGGGTTGTGAGCAGCTGGCCAAGTGGCTTGATAATCATGAACATGACCATCACAGCCGTGCTGCTGAGCGTCTGCAACTCGTCTTCCGTCTCCTGGCCATGAATAAAATAGCGCATGAGCATCTGCAGCAAGACTTCGTAGCTGGCGTTGAACAGTTCGGAGACGCCAGCAGTCACTGGATCGGAGATGAGGGGGACCTCGCTCGTGTCGCTTGGCGGTTTGCAGTAAGCCGCTACTACCGGTCGTGCTGGCTCAAAGCCTGGATCCTGCTGTTGCAAGTCGCGGTAGTCTTGCATGATGTGCAGGAATTTGCCGAAGTGCGCCTGACGCCAATCACCGCGTGCTCCCTCCCCCTCTTCGATAATCGTCTCGATGGCCTGGCATGCCGAAGCCAGATCGGTGACCGCGATCAGTTCGGGCCAGCCGAAGTACTCCTGGGTGGCTTGCGCGCGGGGAGGGCCAATGAAGACGCGCTGTTCGCCGTACTTCTCTACCAGGTGACGGAACCCTTGCTCAATGCCACGGTAGAGGTGGCCGATCGTGGCAAAATCCTGGGTCTGGGGAACAATCTGGTCATCGTCGAGGGTGAGACTGGGTTTGGGAATGGCCAGCGCTGCAAATTCCGGGGCATCTTCCAGATCCATTCCTTCGGGCCGCTCCAGGTAGAGAAAATGCTGCAGGGCATGTTCGCCAAAAGGCAGCAGTGCCAGTTGGACCCCTGGCGGATAGTACTTCGAGCGTTGGGGAAAGTTGGGATGGCTCAAGTATGGATGGGACCCAACGGCGGTCAGCAAGTTGCTCACCAGGGCCAGATGCAGCATCTCCTGGGTAGCAACGAGAGAAACAACGCGCTCCCACCGTTTGATCGCTTCGAGCTGAGCCGCCGTCACGCCTTCGCTCACCTCACGCTTCAGACTGAAAGTAGCAAACAGATATTCACACATGATCATGTGCTCCAGCGCCGCTGCTTCGGAGAGCATAAAGATCAGCTCTTCGCGGTCTTCGATCACAATCGGGGGTTCTTTGGTCAAGGTGATTGCTCCTTCTAGTTGTCCTCTCTGTGAGATATGGCGATGAAGGCATTCTCTTGCAGATACCTGCTACCAGTTTATTATACCCTACTCTTGCGGTTGTGTTGCAAAAATGACAGTGAGATGTAAGTGCTGCTTCATTCGAGGAAAGCCGAGGAGTTCCCTTCATGAAGAATCTAAGTCCGTTCAAGTGGCTTCATTTCGAAGCCGAGATCATTCTGCTATGTGTCCGCTGGTATTTGCGCTATTCACTCAGTTACCGAGACCTGGAAGAGATGATGGCTGAGCGAGACCTCACGATCGACCACACCACGATCTACCGCTGGGTCCAGCGGTATGGCCCGGAACTGGAAAAACGAAGCCGACCTCCCCTCAAAGCCACGACCGACTCCTGGAAAGTGGACGAGACCTACATCAAAGTCCGAAAAAATTGGATGTATCTCTACCGGTCCGTCGACTTGCAAGGCAACACCCTGGAGTTTCTCTTGAGCCCGACACGGGATGCCGAGGCCGCCAAACGCTTCTTTGTGAAAGCGCTGCACTCCACGGCGTGTTCAGTTCCTCAAACTTGTCCGGTCGAAGAGCAGGTGGCCCAGCCGACTGCTGCGGCTGATCCCAACCCCACTCAGTCTGCTCCCCGCGTGATTAACGTCGATAAGAACGCGGCGTATCCCAAGGCCATGGCAGAGCTCAAAGCTGCCGGAATACTTCCCGAGCAGGTCGAACTGAGGCAGGTCAAGTACTTGAATAACCTGATCGAGCAAGACCATCGCTTGATGAAGCGGTTGGTCAAGCCCGGGATGGGCTTCTTTTCCTTCGAGAGTGCGTGGCGAACCCTGCAAGGATATGAGGTCATGCACATGGTCAGGAAGGGGCAGATGCGTGGCGTGGAAAAAGGAGACTTCCTGGGGCAGGTCGCCTTTATCGCTGACCTGTTTGGAGCGGCGGCCTAAGCTGAACAGGAAGGTGAGCCTTCACAGCCATTGCATCCCTCCCAGATTTTTTGCAACACAACCCATTTTTCCATTATGTAGAAGCCGCAATCCCCCTCACCAGGTACGCCAACGTCCTCATATCACCCACAAGGAATGTCTCTTTCACATTTACAGGGCGCACTTCACCTTGCCTGTTCACCCATACCGTTGTATGTCCCAATTCAGTGGCAGGAACAATATCGTACTTGAAGCCAAAGCCTGCATGCCAGATTTCTGATACATCCAATCCAAGGCGTTCGCGTGCCAGGAGAAAGCCTTTGTGGCTGGGTTTATATGCTCCTGCTTGCTCAGCAGTGATGATCTCATCGAACTTCACGCCAATCGTGCGTTCCGTTTCCGCAATGATCGCATCGTCTGTGTTTGTAATAAGCACAACTTTGACAGACTTCTGTAATTCGATGATTGCGTCTTTCGTGTCTGGGAATGGCTTCCAGCGGCCCATGGAATCGGCAAACGCCTCTAAGTCTTTCTCTTCATAAGAGAGATGGAACGTATCGAGAGCTATTCTCATCGTGTCCCGCAGCACCTGGCGATAAGGACGATACTGTTCCTGAATATAACGAAACTGAATCTCTTCCCACTCTGCCTGCAGGGTTCGTGGGTCGATATCATTTCTATTGCTTGCGGCTAATCTCTCCGCGAAGAACTGTTGTATCGCACTTTCCCAGTCTATAAGCGTGCCGTAACAATCAAAAGTGATGGCCTTCGGAAGAGAAAACACTGGATGACCTCCTCGGGGCACGATAACTTAAGCCCCACAGATAAACACAAATTCGGTAAAACGCTGTTGTACAAACTGCGTGATACTGGTATACTACAACATACCAAATGAATTGGATTGGATGAGCATATTGTATTTCACACCGGACAGGAACACCAAACTAATGGCGTGGGGATGCAGGCGGCCTACGACAGACAAATCACCCCGTTCTAGACTTACCAGGCCCCCTCGTGCATAGATACTCAGGAGGATTTTAGATTTCATGAAGATCTATACAGCGGAACATATTCGCAATGTGGCATTGATTTCCCATGTTGGAGCAGGCAAAACGTCTCTGGTAGACGCAGCGCTCTACGACAGCAGTGCTGTGACACGCCAGGGCAAAGTGGATGAAGGTAGTTCGGTTGCCGATCACGATCCCGATGAATTAAAACGGCGCATGACGCTCAATGCCAAGGTACTACCTGTCGAATGGAAAAATACGAAGATCAATTTTATTGACACTCCCGGCTATGCCGACTTCGTAGGCGAAGTAACAGCAGCACTGCGCATGGCCGACGCGGCACTCGTGGTAGTGACAGCTGAAAAAGGCGTGGAGGTTGGCACCGAACTCACCTGGCAATATGCTGATGAGCGCAATCTACCGCGCATGGTGCTGGTCAACAAGCTTGACCGTGAAAATACATCGTTTGAGCAGGCCCTGGAATCGCTACGCAACCAGTTCGGCTTAAAAGTCGTCCCCTTACAACTGCCTGTAGGTGAGCAGTCAAGCTTCAGAGGGGTTGTAGACCTCGTATCTCAGAAGGGCTACACCTTCGAGGGTGGCAACAAAGTACAGGAAGTCTCCATTCCGGCAGAGCTTAAAGACAAAATCAGCAGCTTCCGCGAACAATTGATCGAGTCAGCGGTCGAGAGTGATGATGAGGTCATGGAAAAGTTCCTGGAGGGCGAAGATCTAAGCGACGAGGAAATTCTTTCGGTCGTTAAAAAGGGAACACGTACAGGCCAGTTGATTCCCGTACTATGCGGCTCGGGAAGCAAAAATATCGGTGTCCAGACCCTGCTTGATGCCATCATAGATTACATGCCAAGTGCGGCAGATTCTGTACCAGAAGATGTGAAAGCCTTTGGTGATAACCTATCGATGTTCGTCTTTAAGACCGCGGCAGCGCAAGTGGGCACCATCAGCACTTTCCGCATTTACAATGGCACACTCAAGCAGGATAGTCATGTTTATAACGTGCAAACGAAGGCTGATGAGCGCATTGGGCAACTATTGATTCAACGCGGCAAAACGCAAGAAAACGCAACAGAGGTTCCGGCTGGTGATTTTGGGGCTGTAGCTAAACTCTCAAACACGCATACTGGAGATACACTCACTAGCAGTAAAGATGTGACTGCTACTTTGGAGCCAATCAACTTCCCAGAGCCTAGTTATACAGTAGCAGTTTTCCCTAAGAGTAAGGCCGACCTGGATAAAATGAGCAATGCTCTGGCCCGCGTTGTAGAGGAGGATCGTACGCTACGTGTCGCACGCGACCCGGAAACTGCCGAAGTACTGCTTTCCGGCATAGGCGAATCACATATCCAGATTGTGATTGAGGGCATCAAGCGTAAATATGGCGTTGACCTGGAGGCACGCGATCCCCGCATTTCCTACCGTGAAACGATTCGCAAGAAGGCACGCGCAAATGGACGCCACAAGCGGCAAAGCGGTGGACACGGCCAGTTCGGCGATGTATGGCTGGAGATCGAGCCGCTGCCTATAGGTGCCGAAGAAACCTTCGTCTTTGAAGACAAGATCGTAGGGGGTGTGGTACCTGGACAATATATCCCCGGCGTCGAAAAAGGCGTGCGTGATTCACTCAAGCGCGGCTTCATCTCAGGCAATCCAATGGTCTATGTCAAGGTAGCCCTGGTTGACGGCAAATATCACCCGGTGGACTCGTCCGCGCAGTCCTTTGAAATTGCCGCCTCGCTGGGTATGCAGGAGGCGGTGCCGCAGGCAAGCCCTACAATCCTGGAGCCAGTCATGACTGTTACAGTCACGGTGCCCGAAAGCAATATGGGTGATGTGATGAGCGATATCAACACTAAGCGAGGCCGGGTTCTCGGCATGGCTCCCGTAGGCAGCGGCATGCAGCAGATTACTGCCAATGTGCCTCAGGCCGAAATGCTGCACTACGCGTCTGATCTACGCTCGATAACTCAGGGACGCGGCTCCTTCAAGATGGAATTCTACCAGTACGAAGAAGTCCCCGCTAACGTGCAACAGGAAATCATTGCACAGTACAAGAAAGAGAAGGCGGAAGCAGAGAAGTAGTTCTGCATACATTGTGCGCTCCCTTTCCCTCTAAGGGAGCGCATATTATTATGTCCTTATTTGGTGGACAGTTTCTGCACTCCACAATTTTTCAGATGGCTGCAGCTTACGGTTTTCATACTTTGCCTCCAATGCTCTCTCGACGAGGTCCTTCGTCTCGGCAGAGGTGGTTGATGGAGTGCAGTTACCGAATATCTTCAAAACTGTGCTATACTGTGCTGTAACCATGAGCATGTTCGGTAACCGGGGCTCAGAGAGAAGCTGTGTACCAGCAGAAAGAAGGCTGCGATGCTTCCCACTGTTCAGGGTGATACCCTGGTCTATCGTGAGGGCAACCAGGAGCGTGTGCTGACCATAGGCACGGCGGCCTGGTTTGCCTGGTTGGAGACCGCCTCGACCTTCTCGTTTGTCAGCGATGTTGGCAACTTCACGGCGCGCAAAGAGCGAGCCAGTAACCAGCGTGGCGGCTGGTACTGGAAAGCCTATCGCAAACAGCACGGCAAGCTCTCCTCTCGCTACCTGGGCAAGTCGGAGACAGTTACGCTTGTGCACTTACAGGCCGTGGCTCAAGACCTCGCCGCTGGTCCCGTCAGCGCCTCGCCTGTCCGTGCTGGAGAGGCTGAACTCCCTCCAGCACCACTGCGGACGCAGCGCGATCCGCTTCACTCCCTGCTGGCGACCAAACTCCACGTGCCGCGTCTGCGTGCACAGTTCATCCGTCGCTCTCGCCTCCTCGAGCGACTCCAGGAGGGCATGGCGGGCCCGCTCACCCTCATCTCGGCACCCGCTGGCTTTGGCAAAACGACCTTGCTCGCCCAATGGGTGGCTGAGAGCGCCGCCCCTGCCGCCTGGCTCTCGCTCGAACCCGAAGACAACGATCCCGTCCGCTTTCTCACCTACCTGATTGCTGCACTGCAGACGGTGGATTCGCAGGTGGGCAAGACGTCCCTCGACCTGCTGCACACACCGCAGCCCCCACTACCGCAGACCGTGGTGACCATCCTCGCCAATGACCTTATATGCTCTCCCGCAGAGGATTTCGCGCTCGTTCTCGATGACTACCACGTGATCACCGCCGAGCCGCTTCATCGCACGCTGAACTACCTCGTCGAGCACTTGCCTCCACATCTGCACCTCTTCCTCGTCACCCGCGCTGACCCGCCGCTGCCGGTCTCACGTCTGCGGGCCCGTGGGCAGTTGATTGAGGTGCGTGCTGCCGAGTTACGGTTTCACGAGGCTGAGGTGAAGGCATTTCTGCACACAGTCATGGGACTGGACCTCTCATCCCAGGATATCGCGACCCTTGCGCACAGCACGGAAGGCTGGATCGCAGGACTCCAGCTTGCCGCGCTCTCCATGCGAGGCCACGCCGATGTCTCCGCGTTTCTCTCTACCTTCACTGGCAGCCATCGCTTCGTGCTGGACTACCTCTCCGAGGAAATACTCTTGCGGCAGCCTGCGCCGGTGCAGGAATTCTTGCTCTTCACCTCGATTCTGGAGCGTCTCAGTGGACCACTCTGTGAGGCAGTGACCGGTCAGGAACACGCTCAGACAACCCTGGAAGAACTCGAGAAAGCGAATCTCTTTGTGGTCTCGCTCGACGACGAGCGGAGCTGGTACCGCTACCACCACCTGTTTGCCCAGGTGCTCTCCAGCCACTTGCAACAGGCAGAAGCTGGACAGATACCCGATCTGCATCGCCGTGCCAGTGCCTGGTACGAGCAGCACGGGTTCGTCGTCGAAGCGGTACAGCATGCCCTGGCTGCCCCCGATGTCGAACTCGCTGCCCGCATGATTGAACAGTACGGCCTAGCGATTGCGCTCCGGGGACAGGTGCACCTGGTGCTCGGCTGGCTCAATGCGCTGCCCGATACGCTGATGCACTCACATGCTCGGCTCTGCCTCTACGACGCACTCATGCTGATGTTCACTAATCAATTGGATGCTGCCGAAGCCCGTGTGTCTGAGGCTGAACAGTCTGTCCGGTCAGATATGCCAACTGACCAGGCACACGTTATACTTGGCTTGGCGGCAGGGATCCGTGCGAATCTCGCTCGCTTCACTGGCGACCTTGCGCGCTGTGTCAGCCTCTCGCATCAGACACTGGAACTCGTGCCCGAGACGGAGGTGATGATGCGCGCCGCTGCGGCGCTAGGCCCGGCCCAGGCTTTCCTGGTGAGCGGGGACGTAACCGCAGAAGTCGAGCGCCTGGTCGCGGCAACAGCAGCTCCCTTACGTGCAACCGGTGACTTATTTGCGCTCCTGACCAGCATTACCTTCCTGGCTCGACTGCAGGTGTTGCAGGGGCGACTGAGGGAGGCGGCTGCTACCTATGAGCAGGTGCTGCATCTGGTACCAGAACAGGAGGTATTACGACTCCTGGTTGGCAGCGCAGCCTACTACTTCGGCCTGGGGGATCTACTCCGCGAGTGGAACGATCTGGATGCCGCAGAACGCTTCCTGGCACAGGGCATGGAGCTGGTCAGGGGAACATTGACGGTGGATGCCAATGTGGTCACGCTGGGCTATACAGCCCTGGCACGTCTCAAGCAGACACGCGGCGAGTACAATGCAGCTCTGGCAACATTGGATGCACTGGCACACCTGTCACGTCAGCGTCACTACGTCCTCCACCTCTTGGCGTATCAGGCAGCAGTGCGGGCACAACTGGAGCTCATGCAGGGCAACAGGGCCTCAGCCATCCACTGGTTGGGAAAGAGTGGCCTGTCCACCGATGACGTTGACCTGAGTTACCTCCGCGAACGCGAGTACCTGACGCTGGTTCGGGTGCATATCGCCCAGGGGCGAGCTGACCCGGCTGGATCTTTCCTCCAAGATGCCCTGGGCTTGCTGGCTCGCCTCCAAGCGTCAGCCGAGGCAAAGGCGCGCATGGGCAGCGTGCTTGAGATACTGCTGTTGCGTGCACTCGCTTTTGATGCCCAGGGCAACAGAACACAGGCGATGACCTCACTCGAACGAGCGCTGCTGCTCGCCGAACCAGAAGGCTACACTCGCCTCTTCGTCGATGAGGGGAAAGCAATGGTGACGTTACTGCGTCAAGCACACGCGTACGGCATCGCTCCTGGCTATGTCGCCACCCTCCTCGCGGCTTGTGGTGAACAGGCGCTGGCTACCCCCTCCCGACCTGGATCGCTGGTGGAACCGCTCACCGAGCGCGAACTCGATGTATTACGGCTGCTGGTGGCTGGCCTATCCAATGCCGCGATCGCGCAGGAACTCGTCATCACCGTCGGCACGGTGAAGCGCCATGTCAATAGCATCTACGGCAAACTGTGTGTGAACAGCCGTACCCAGGCAGTCGCTCGCGCCCACACCTTGCACGCGCTCTAGCAGAGAACATCACGCCTCCGCTCTGCTTCGCCTCTTTCACCGCTCGATCCTCATGAGCAGTCTTCCCCCGCTTTGTTCAGCCTGAGAGAGAAAATCAACTCCATAACACATCCTTTGATACATACTGTTCTGTCTGGTTGAGCTGTATACTGAGTGTAGCGCTGCGCAAGCGTGAGACACACCTCAAAAGGAAGAATGATGAACAGAGCATCTCTTATACAAGCCTCCAACGCTGCTAGCGTAGCTATTTTTGCTCCGCAAAAATCAAGAGGCGTGAAATGAACTGGTATGAAATTCGCGTTCAGGGGCACCTCGACCAGCGCTGGTCGGCGTGGTTCGCGGGGCTTGCGATCACCTACGACACTGATGACAACACGGTGCTGCGCGGCCCCCTCGTCGATGAGGCTGCGCTGCATGGGGTGCTCATCAAGGTGCGTGACCTGGCCTTGCCGCTGCTGGCAGTGAACCGGGTTGCCAGCGACGGAGCGGAGCCGGAAAGCCACGAAGCCTGAGCATGGATTCTGTTGAGAACACGTTCGAACAAGCACTGCTGTCAAGCTGAATAACAGGTCAACCACTTTACCTGTCACTGTGACAAGAAAGGAAACCTAGCATGTCTACTGTCCCCACCACGTCGCAGCCTGTGACGACTTCACCGCTCAAACGTCTCATTACCCGGCATCCGTTGATCGCCTTCTTTGTCATCGCCTTTGCGGGAGCATGGATTGTCACGCTGCCCCTGGTACTTGCTCCTGCTGCCCTATACCATCCCAGAGCCAGGGATCGTACCGCTAGCTGAATGGTTTGCGATCCCTGCCTCCATCCTCGGGCCGACCCTGGCCTCCTTCACGGTCACGGCAGTCATCGCTGGAAAAGCAGGGGTGTGGCAGTTGTTGCGGCGCTATGTCCTCTGGCGGGTTGGGGTCCGCTGGTACCTCCTGGTGATTGTTGGCGTGCCCCTGATCCAGCTTGTGTGCTCGAGTGTCTTCCTCGGAATAGCACCCCTGACGGCGTTACTCCAGCAGTGGCCGCTCTTCTTCACGGTGTACCTGCCAAACATCCTGATCATTGCGGTGGCAGTGCAACTCTGGGAAGAAGGCGGCTGGTCGGGCTTCGCGGTCCCCAACTTGCAACAGCGCTTCGGGGCATGGCGCATGACGCTAATCCTCGGTCCACTGTGGGCCTTGTTTCACCTGCCTTTCTTCTTTGTCCCGGGGCAGATTTTTGATCAGAAAGTCGGGGTCAGCACGATGGTCGTGCAGATGGGGCTTCTGATCATTTTGGCAGTCCTGACGAGGATCATCATGACCTGGGTTTTCAACAACACGAAAGGCAGCATCCTCATCGCGATCCTTTTGCACGCGGCGTTGGATGCGAGCAATAGTGCGAGCGACTACATCAAGCATTTGCTGTCCGCATCTCAAATCGCAGGCTACGGCCTGGGGGCAGCCCTCCTCTTCCCTCTCGTCGCAGCAGTATTGCTGCTCATATTCACCAAAGGCCGTCTCTCGTACAAACCGAATCGCGTAGTGCAGTCAACCGAGGCTCTGCGGCCAGCAGAGACGCCTACGGCCGATGTTTGAAGGTGTAGAGTGGAGGCGTGGCTCTTGCAGTCGCGCCTGCGAAACAGAGGCCGTCGTTTGTCCTGCTTGGTGGTGAAAGGCTGCTCGAAGGCAATAAGCTACGCAACAAGGAGGCAAGACAGTCTCCTCGCTCCTGCTCATGATGCAGGATGCAGTATGCTGCCAGCAGATGGCAGAGAAGGAAGCAGATATGAAAACGAATCTCTCCCGAATCATTCTCGGTGGTGTCCTGGCCTGCCTGCTCGCGCTCATGGCACTGGCGTCCACGGCACTGCCTTTCGCGGCGACAACGCGTTCAAACGAGCCAGACATTGCCCGCATCGATGCGTATGTGAGCACACAGATGCAGGCCAATCACATTCCCGGTGTGGCCCTGGGCCTGGTCCACAACGACCAGGTCATGCATCTGCGTGGCTTCGGCGAGGCCGACCAGAGCGGGCGAGCAGTCACCCCTAACACCCCGTTCATTCTGGCCTCGGTGAGCAAATCCTTCACGGCGCTGGCGGTTATGCAACTGGTGGAGGCGGGCAAGATCGAGCTGGATGCGCCGGTGCAGCGCTACCTCCCCTGGTTCCGTGTCGCCGATCCCGTCGCCTCGGCCCGTATCACGGTGCGCCACCTGCTGTACCATACGAGCGGGATCCCGTCGTCGGGGTATGCCTGCAGGGCGGACCAGGTCACGATAAGCTTAGAGCAGTATGTGCGCAGTCTCGACACCCTCAGCCTCGATCGACCGGTCGGCAGTCGCCCTGACTATTGCAGCACCAATTACGACGTGCTTGGACTCATCGTGCAAACGGTCTCAGGGCAGCCCTACGGTACCTATGTGCAGCAACACGTCTTTGCTCCGCTCCAGATGCACGACAGCTTTGCCTCCGAGCAAGAGGCCAGGCGTGACGGGCTGGCACAGGGCCATCGCTGGATCTTTGGGGTGCTTTCCCCGTTTGATTTCTACGCTTCGTCTCAGGTTCCTGCAGGCGGCCTGATCTCCAGTGTCCAGGATATGACCCACTACCTCGTCGCGCAGATGAACGCAGGCCGCTTTGGGTCGACTTCCGTCCTCTCGTCGACAGGGATAGCGACCATGCATGCACCTGCGGTTACACGAGAAGGGGGAAGCGGCTCGTATGGCATGGGCTGGGTCAATGGCTCCCTCGCTGGGGTGCCTGCCATCTGGCACGGTGGCAACATCTTCAATTTCCATGCGCTGCTGCTCATCGAGCCGCAGACCCACTGGGGCGCGATCCTGCTGGTGAACGCCAACACGAACATTTACACGGCACTCGAGTCTCTGGATGCCGGAGTCACACGCCTGCTGGCGGGGCAGACCCCTCAGGATTCCACGAGCCTGACCACGTTCTACCTCATCTTCGATGGGGTCCTCGTCGTGCTCTCCGCCTTGGCGCTCTGGCCGCTCCTGCGCTTGCGACGCTGGTCCAGAAAATTCGAGCAACGCCAGCAACGGCGGCCCCAATTCCTTCGTCTTGGCCTCCGACTCACCTGGGACTTCGCCTTACCGGTGGCCATCTTGCTGGGCGTCCCGCTGTTCACCAGTTTGTTGGGCGCGACGTCGTGGTCTTGGATCTTGATCGGCGCGCCTGATCTGGGCTCGTGGATCCTCGCCATCTGCGCCCTCTTGCTGCTCACTGGCATCCTCAGGGCAGTGCTGGCGATCCGCGTGCTCCGACGCAAAGGCGCGCAGACCTCTGCGGTGACCCCGTCCCCAAGCATCACGTAAAACGTCTCATCAGTGTGGCAGGAGTGCCGTGCCGACCGTCCTTCGGCACCCACTGCTGCCATCGGATGAACCAGGGAAGGCATGTTCAAGCACGTGGAGGCCAATGCTGAATGAGGACCTCGCATCTTCACCTCCTCAGTGGATCAATCTGCAATTAACTTGCTATTGAAAAAGCAATGCCTTTGTCGCAATTCACTTTTGACCATATGCTCTTTGGGCGGCGCGGCTTGAATTTTTGTAACCAGCACTTGTCATCAAAAGAAGCTTTTTGATCATCAATCTAGCCATAACATATGGCACTATCTAAGGCTTCTGAATAATTGATAGAAGGTATACCTGTTTGCAACCAATTCATCCTGTCAGCAGCGCTACGGAGCAGCTCCTGCTGAGCCTGCTCGCTCGCTAGCTGTCTGATGCCTCTTGACGTGAACGCCTGTTCTCATGTAGACTACATCTAACGGTGGGCGTACTGATGGAAGCTACGCAGGCTTTATCGTTGTTCTGTCTACTCAATGGATAAAGTCGAGCTAAGGGTTGAATGCATGTAGTAGGAAGTAGAAAGAGGACTTTCATTGGCAGCGGTGCGAGAACACACGTCAGCAGAATGTCACACATGGAGAAAGGAAGAACAGGTACAGGTAATGGCAACTCCAAGAAAACCTCTGAATGACCGTGCAGCGGGTGAAATAATGCTCAACGAAGTATTCAAAGTTGTGGAGCGGCTAAATGCCGTCGCAGGCCCAAGCATGGCAGCAAAGGGCATGAAGAGCGGTAACATGACATTTAACCCGAAGATTGTCGTCGATGAAGCAGGTGACAGGCAGTACACGTGCTACGTTGATATCTACACGCCAAAAAGCATGGAAGTCGGGCCAGAGATGAGTATGGAATGGAGTGGCGCTGATATCGAGCAGTTCAAGCAGGCGCTAACAACCGTTTTTACGGCGCTTTCTGGT
>WNGD01008091.1_pt1 | contig 13878 bp, 14 predicted proteins | sample 5400671 | NCBI WGS metagenome assembly WNGD01 (sample SAMN13153369, study PRJNA577476) | soil metagenome | isolation source: 40 cm soil or saprolite under grassland replicate 2 | place: USA:California | collected 2016-06-15
ATCCTCCCTGGAGGACGAGGGCTTAAACATACGCCTTATCGTGGTGCCACCACCATTTGCCCTGTAAAGGGCCTCAGCCGGTTCAACTCGCGCGGAGCAAACCATCGCGCTGTAACGGGTGCATCCCGAAGCCAGCTACAAGTTGGTTCGCTGGTTGGCTTAGGGGTGTCGTTTGGGATAACCAGCGGCGGCACTTCCAGCATCTATGCCGCTCTCTGATCGCCGGTATGCTTCTCAATTTATCCCCGTCACAGCCGTTTGCATTTGATCTTATTGAGGACTATACCATAGCGAAAGGTAGGCGTCAACTGCTTTCTGCTCGGAAACATCTGTACCTTCTCGGCAGGTCGATCAGTTACGCCAGGAAGCTGCCAGTCTAAGCGCACCATGCCTATAAAAGTATACACTGCCTTTCAGACCAAGTATGATAAGTCCCGGCAACCCACCTATAAAAATCACCGCTATGAGAATAGATTCCATAACTTTTCTCCATTTTGGGCCATCCGGCCAAAAGTTGTGATATCAATTCTGATTAACTACTACTAAAACGATGAGCGCCTGAACTTTTGGATGACGGATTTATAGCAGATTCACGCCCACTTTTATGATAGTTATATAGGGGGATTTGATATTATTCGCCGCCTGGCGCCAATTGTGATCTGTACAACATCAAGGTCCTGGGTCCGCTGCTGAGGAGCAAAAGCACAGCCTTTGCCACCTGGCTGGGCAAGCCCTTAGGGTATGCATGTTATCCATATCTTACCTCCCCTCACCCCCTCGCCACCCACACCTCAATATCATCGGCTACAGAAGCGATACGCTTCCCATCTGGGGACCAGGCTAGAGCACCTATCGGACCAACATGACCTCGATAGGTCAAGATATGACTCCCGGTTCCAGCATCCCACACCTGCACTGTGGCATCCCAAGAGCCAGAAGCGATATGCTTGCCGTCAGGCGACCATGCCAGAGCCTGCACGCCAACGCTGTGGCCGTGATACATCGAGAAGTAGCTTCCAGTAATGGCGTACCAGACTTGAACAGATCCGTCTTCGCTCCCAGAAACGATGCGCGTGCTATCGGGCGACCATGCTACCGCCCATACCCTCCTGGAATGACCACGATACGTCAATAGGTTCTCACCGCTAGAGGCCTTCCAGACCTGTACCGTGTTATCGAAACTCGCCGAAGCGATATCTTTTCCATTAGGGGACCACGCTACTGCGCTCACCGTTTCAGTGTGACCACGATAGGTCAGGATATTCTTGCCTGTAGCGGCATCCCAGACCTGCACAGTTCTATCGCTACCCGCTGAAGCAATACTCCGGCTATCAGGCGACCATGCTACTGCAAGCGCCAGGTCAGTATGGCCGCGATAGGTCAAGATGTGCCGTCCCGTCGTAGCATCCCACACCTGTACAGTTTTATCCCAGGATGCCGAGGCGATGCGCTTACCGTCAGGCGACCATGCTACTGCCCATACCATCCCTGCGTGTCCTCGAGCATTGAAGATAATGGCTCCAGTCGCAGCATTGCGCACCTGCACCGTTCCTATAGCGTCTCCAGAAGCGATGCGCTTCCCATTAGGTGACCACGCTATGCCATAGATCGAGAAGCGGCTGCTATAGGTATGCAGGATCGTTCCCGCCTCGAGAGAGGTAGAAGCAGGAACAGAGGTGACAGGAGGAGTAGAGGAAAAGCATCCTGCCAGAAGGAATATAAGACATGTGCTCAGAAAGAAAAACCATAATCGCTGGCTGCCAGTAATGTTCATACCTCTCTCCTCTCTTCGAGGAAATCCAATGGAAAGCGCTAAAAAGGCAGAGTAATCAGTGAGGTTAGCATTACTTGTGACAGCCCTACAGTTTCACCAGTTTATACCCAACATCGGGTACAGTCAAGATGTAGCGTGGATGGCGCGGATCAATCTCGATTTTGCGGCGCAGGCGGCTGATATAGACCCAGATGAAATCTACCTCGCGGTTATATTCAGCTCCCCATACTCGCTCTAATAACAACTCATGCGTCATGACTCTGCCCACATTTTGTGCCAGTGTGCAGAGTAGTTTGTATTCAGTACGGCTCAATTGCACTGGATGCCCCTGTATAGATACCTGGTGCTGTGCATAGTCAAGCGTAAGATCACCCGTCCTGAAAATTGCCTCACCGGTTGATTGTTCTCCCTGGACAATCGAACGACGCAATAGAACTCGAACTCGCGCAAGTAGTTCTTTTATGCTAAAAGGTTTCAGGACCAGGTCATCAGCTCCGAGGCCTAAGAGCCGTACGCGCTCATCTTCATCACATTCATCGCAGAGCATCATAACTGGCGTACTTGAAAATTCGCGTAATCGTTGGAGCAGCTCCATGCCACTCATGTCGGATAGGCGCGTTGCCAGCAATATAATGTCGGGTTCTTCAAGATCAAGCTGGCGCAAGAACTGAATGCCATGGCTGGTAGTGTGTACCTGGTACTGCTGTTCCTCAAGGTGAGCACGGAGGTAGCGGGCGATACGTGCATCATTCTCGACGACAACCACCTTTGATCGCAGGTTTTGCTTTAGAGGACCGGTCCGTGGTGCAGCTAAGGGGCCGCTGGGTGAAGAGGTAGCCCCAGTTGTCCACGGTATTTGATGCAATTGCCCTGTCTCCATAGGCGGGGCAAAGGGCAAGGTACAGTAGAACGTTGACCCAAGACCCACTCCTGGAGAGTCTGCCCAGATTTTACCTCCATGTGCCTCTATGGTTGCGCGCGCAACTGCCAACCCTAAACCACTACCACTGGAACGTTCCTCTCCTGGAGAAATTGAAATACGGTAGAAGCGATCAAAGATACGATCAAGATGCTCAGGCGCTATACCTGCACCCTGGTCAGCAATACTCAGGCGTACTTCAACATCATTCGTCTCCAGTTGAATTTTGATAGTTCCGCCAATAGGGGAGTAGGTCACTGCATTGTTGAGCAGGTGATTGAAGGCCTGTTCGATACGCAGCGCATCACAGTGCACAACGATGTCTTCTGCCGGGAGACCTGCTACAAATTGGTGGCGCGGAGCATTTTTGCGCCAGCGTTCTACCAGTTGCTCAAGCAATTTCGCTATGTGCACTTCTGATAATCTCAAGTTCTGCGCACCTGCGTCCAGGCGCCAGACATCTAAGAGCGTGTTGAGGATGTCATGCAAGCGATCGGCTTGCGCATCAATCATCTGCAACATTTCGCGCAGTAAGGACGGATCCCAGCGCATGGAATTTCCCAGCAGGGTAGTGGCACAGCCTTTAATGATAGCCAGTGGTGTTTTAAGTTCATGCGCGGCGAGCGCCAGCGTCTCGTTGCGTGTCTGCGTAGCTGAACGTTCAAGGGTAATATCATCGAGCAAGACCCCACGACCCAGCAGGTGATCAGGATCGTCTCGCACGGGAAAGCTTCGTACGCGCAACCAGCGCACAGCGGCATCGGCCAATGCCAGCTCTGTACTGCTTTCCTGCTCAGGATGGAGCCAGAGGCGGTCGAGTTCTGTCTGTGCGCTCTCGGGGTTAGCGGCGAGGGAGATTAGTTGTTTACGCACATCGAAGACTGGCTGCTCGAGAAGCATGCCACTTTCAATCCCAAGCAAACGCTCTGCGCTAGGATTGGAGTAAGCTACCTGTTCTTCCAGATTAAGCAGGATAAAGCCGCTGCCCATATTCGTCGCGACACCATCGAGTATGTAATATTCTCGCGCTAAGCTCGAAGACGTAATCGCAGGCTTTTCTGTTGAAGTTGAAATACTTGATGCGGGTAACGTGCTCTTTTCGACCCAGAGGTCTCCTGGACTTTGTTGCCAGTCCTCATGGCTCGTATCCGCCCCGTTTCCGGTGGCGAAGTCCATACAAATAAAATACCTTTCCTCTGTGCACTGTTAGCTTGTGCTATTTCATATTCTAGCAAACAGGTCAACACGTTTTTCGCTGTGGGGGGAACAACCACTAAGAGATCAATGTCCAGCCACGTAAGCCAGCATCACAATTAAGATGAGGTGGAAAATCATAGCAATGGCAAAGCCCCACGCAATGATGATAATCCATGAGCGGTCGCTAAGCGGCGCACGTGAAGGGGCATATGCGTGCGGCGATCGTTCAGCGGCAACCAGCCCCATAGCGATACGCAGACGCAAAGGTGAGCGAATAGGGGAGAGGCGCATTTGAACCAGGAGCGACTGGTGACAGCGTTTACATAGCTTCCACTCTTGACGTGGTTCGGGTACTCCTTCTGGCTCCATCAGAGGGATGGAACTAAACCAGGTGCGGCGCATGCAAATCGAACAACGCCTGATCTCCCGTTTCTTCGGTCGATGGGAACCGTCTCGCCGGACCGCCACGGCGGATTCGTTGCCTCGTATGATACCTTTCACCGCTCGCTGTCCTTTCTATATTGAAGCACACGAACATATCGCCCACCGATCATAACCATTTCCACACTTTCAATTCTACCATATTTTGTGATCAATCTGTGATTTCTATGAGGACAACACTGTAAGGGCCCGATTTATCACGCCCTCGTGCCTATGGATGCAGATAACCGGGTATGGGGCGCGATAATGCACATGAACAAATTCATGAGTACCTGCGAGATGCCTTTCCCCAACCCGGGGCCCGATCAATCGGGCCCCTACGCCCTCATGATCACCCGCATCATGTGTTAATTTCTATAATCGCGCCCCAGGTAAAACTTCCTATCCTCTAATGAGTGGCAGCAAGTAGACTGTACTAAACACCACCACCCACACACCATCTACAAAGTGCCAGTACATCTCACCGGCCTGAACCGCCCAGTGCTTCTTCACCGTGAAAGCGCCGCCTAGCGCGCGCACCCAAACGATAACTAAGAATATCAACCCCACGGTCACGTGCAAACCGTGGAAACCGGTCAAGGCGAAGAAAGATCCGGCGAAGACGCTGGCCTGCGGAGTAAAGTGTTGACCGAACAGGCCAGAATACTCGTAAAGCTGCCCTAGAAGGAATATTGTTCCCATGAGGATGGTTAAGAAGAGTCCAAACTTGAGATTGCGCTGGTTGCCCCTGGCAATACCGGCGCCTGCAAGATAACGTATAGGAATACTGCTCCCAAGCAGAATACAAGTATTAATCAATGGAAGTAGCAGTTCAGTAGGCACCTGCCAGGAGCCATTGCGGATTTCCAGGTAGAGGAAAGAAGCGATGATATTTGCGAAAATCAACGCTTCTGAGGTGATGAAAAAGATCATGCCCCACCAGTTAATACCTCGTCCTCCAGATTCTCCATGCTCCTCTAACGTTCTGGTTTGCTCACCATGAGTAACGCTCATTATCACTACTCCCTATCATTAGAGCGTCTTGAGTTAGGACAGCTCAAGTCGCTGCACATCAATGATGTTCAAATGCCCAACCAATAATTGCACCGGCTACCAGCACTACGCCTACCCAGAAGATTATCGGATGCACAACCACCCCCAGCAGCATGAAGAAAAGCGCGAAGGCCAGCGCAAATGGCCAGTAACTTCTCTTCGAGTTAATAGCCTGTTCCTTAACTTCTTTTGAAGCCCTTTGTTTATTAGATAACTGTCTGCTCTGTCCCTGCTCCTCGATCACAATCTTTCTCTTTCCTGGCCCCGGTTTTTAATACCGGTACAGGTACATTAGTTAGTGCGTTGCGGTCTTCCAGTCTGCGGTCTCCGGATTCTTTTTATCGTAGAATGGGCGGCGACTGCGCACCGTCGGAATGACGCGGAAGTTGTAGGGTTTTGGCGGGGAATCGGTATCCCACTCCAGCGTAAACGCATCCCATGGATCAGGACCTGCTGGCTGGCCACTGCGCAGCGAGATAACCAGGTTCCAGAGAAACACCATTATCGCAGTAGCAATGGTAAAAGCGCCAATCGTCGCCAGAAGGTTCAGTTCATTCCAGCCAAGATTACCGGGATAGGTATAAATGCGGCGTGGCATACCGAGTAGCCCCATGATATGCATGGGGAAGAAGGTCAAATTCACGCCAATCAGCATCAGCCAGAACTGTACCTGTCCCAATCGCTCATTCAGTAGCTTACCTGTCATCTTAGGGAACCAGTAGAAGATGCCTGCGAAGATACCAAATACACTGCCACCGAAGAGCACATAATGCTGGTGAGAAACCACAAAGTAGGTGTCCGTCACCTGGTAATCAAAGGGCACAACGGCCAGCGCTGCGCCATTCAGACCGCCAATCAAGAACATGGCGATAAAGCCCAGGGCAAAAAGCATCGGCGCCTTAAAGCTGATTTTGCCCCCGTAGACCGTTGCGACCCAGTTGAATATCTTCACCGCTGTGGGAATTGCTATGAGTATGGTGCTGGTAGCGAAGAATGCCTGCGCCACGAGTGGCAGACCAACCGCGAACATGTGGTGAGCCCACACCGTGAAGCTCAGGAAGCCAATGGCGACACCAGACCAGGCAATGAAGGTATAGCCGAAAATGGGTTTGCGCGAGAAGACCGGCAATACCTCTGAGATGATGCCAAAGGCGGGCAAGATCAGTATATACACCTCCGGGTGACCAAACGACCAGAAAAGATGCTGCCAGAGCAACGGGTCTCCGCCTGCACCAGCCTGGTAGAAGTGCGTCCCAAGATGACGATCCAGTAGCAAGAGTATGCTCGCAGCCGTTACGCTGGGAAGAGCGAACAGCAGCAGGAAAGCAGTAATCAAGGTCATCCATACGAACAAAGGCATGCGGTTAATGGTCATGCCCGGAGCGCGTAGCTTGAGTATGGTCACCACAAAGTTGAGCGAAGCGGCAATCGACGAGATACCGAGCATCAAGATACCTAGCGCCCAGAAGTCCATGTTTGGGCCTGGAGTACACGTAACAACCGTAGGACCACATCCCGAGTTTAGCTCGGTTAAGGGCGCATAGGCAAACCAGCCGTCGTTGGGAGCTGCTCCGAACAGGAAGCTCGAAGTCAGGAAAAGTCCTCCAAAGAGCACAACCCAGTATCCAAACGCATTCATACGGGGGAACGCCATATCACGTGCACCAATCATCAATGGCACAGCATAGTTGCCAAGACCACTGAGCATCGGCATGACGAACAAAAAGATCATCGTGACACCATGCATGGTAAAGATCTGGTCGTAGACTTGAGGAGTCAGCACTTTTCCATTTGGTACTGCCAACTGGGTGCGGATGAGCATAGCCTCTGCACCGCCGGCCAGGAAGAAGAAGAAGGCTGTGACGATGTACATGATGCCGATCTTCTTATGGTCGGTCGTCATGATCCACTCGCCGATGTAGGTTTCGCTAAAGCGCTTGCGACGTGCAACAACTACGCCTTCAGTAATAGTACGGCTTGCCATGAGCAGTTCCTCCGATATCCAGTCCTGTAGGGGCGCGATTTATCGCACCCATCGCCGATTTATCTCGAGTCACCCCGCTACAATCGCCGCGCTCAGAATGTAGGGGCGCGATTTATCGCGCCCACAGGGTAAATAGCCTGATCTATGTAAGAGTCTCCAGGTATGCTATCAGTTGAGCAATCTCGGTATCCGAGAGTGACCGAATAGTCATATCGTTGCCGGATTTGACACCTTGCGGATCTTTCAGCCATTGATAAAGGCCGCATGCGCTTGGATTCTGTATCTTGGGCTTCCCATCCGATCCAGCGACTACCACACACGAGGCCGGATCCCACGCCAGCACCCCACCAGCGATGAAGCGGCGGCTGCCAAAGTGCGTCAGATTAGGCCCTATGAGTGGATTGCCCCGGGGATCATTGTAGCTCCTCAGATTGACGCCCACAATACCGTGGCAGCCCTGACATCCACCCGACCCTACAAAGAGATTCTGGCCTGCTAATGCATTGGGGTCAGTGGGCTTTGCCGCTGCAGCCTGTTGCTGCGCAGTTACCCAGGCATTGTAATCATCTTGCGACTGGACAACTACATTAAAATTCATATGTGCATGCTGCAAGCCACAGTATTCCGTACATAATCCACGGTACGTTCCTGTTTTATCCGCACTAAACACCGATGTGTTGTTATGACCGGGGACAACATCTGTCTTACCGAAGAGTTCCGGAACCCAGAAACTGTGGATGACGTTGGTCGATTGGAGGCTGGCGTTTATGACCGTGCCGACAGGGATATGTAATTCATCGGCGGTGACAATGCCTTCGTTTACATAGTCGAACTCCCACCACCATTGATGCCCAACAACTTTCACATCAACCGGGCGCCCTGTTCCTGAAATCTGCCTCAAATTAAACATCGTATAGATGGTTCCGATGAGTACCGCGAACAGGAATATAGAAGGCGCAATCGTCCAGATGAGTTCGACGGTGTTATTGCCATGGATCTGCCTGGGTGCAGGCGCGTTCGGGCGTTCGCGGAAGCGCACGATCGAATAGATCAGCACTCCTTCAACCGCCACAAACACGATCGTGGCGACAACCAGGATGAACCAGAACAGCCCTGCCTCTTTACCCGCAACAGGCCCCGAAGGATTTAATATGGAGGGGGAATTTCCACCACAAGCTGCAAGAAGGAGCGAGGACAAAAGTAGTGCTGAGAAGAGTACTCCCCGGCGTTTCATCCTGTGAAATAATGGCATCCTCACTTCTCACTCTCCTAAATAATGTTTATCGATGGATAACAGCATCATAGCGCATCTGACACTCTTTCCATTATATTTTCGTAGTGTAGTGAGTTCCCCTGACACCAGGCTTGCGTTTTACGCTTACTACCTTACAATGGCCTGAATGGACACCCCAGTTTTTAAAAGTATCTTGCTCACATTGTAGCATTGAGATACTTGCCTGGTCAATCCCAACGAGCGCTTGGACATTGTCGCCTCCAACAGCGTCAGCAATACCACGATCTGCCCAACCCGCCTACATTGACATTTCGCCCTAATATAGTGTACATTATTAATAAATTGATCTCATAACTTATTGTAGAGTTATATGGTGAAAAACGATTTTATATAACTCTACAATAAAACGTATTACAGTGCCTGGTTTGGGCAGAAGATCTCGTAGTCTGAGCATCAGAGTATACTCTGTTGTTCTTATCTCGTTTGCGATTATTTTATACGACCTGCGAAAGGAGAAAAGCCGTGATTACCCGTCCCGAGAGAAAGGGCCGCTCCTGGTTCCTTTTATTGCTGCTCATCCCTTTCATTGCCATGCTCTACCCGCCGTTCTACAACTTACGGACGCCAGAGTTTATTGGCATTCCTTTCTTTTATTGGTTCCAGCTCTTCTGGGTTATCATTACAGCCACTCTCACCGCTTTAGTCTACTTCCTGGGAGCATGACCGGGTAAGTTAGTAAGTGTGTATCATGCATTGTCGCATGATGCCTTTCCTTTTCGTTGAACATCAAAGTATCGAGAGAGGGAGAAATCATCGATGATTAACTGGGTAGCATTAGCTGTCTTCATTTTCTTTTTTCTGCTCGTCACGGTGCTTGGTTTTGTAGCCGCCCGTTGGCGCAGGGGTAACCTTGACCTGATAAACGAGTGGGGATTAGCTGGACGACGATTTGGTACAGTCGTGACCTGGTTCCTTCTGGGAGGAGACCTCTACACTGCCTACACCTTTATCGCAGTACCGGGACTTGTCTTCGCGAGCGGAGCTTTGGGCTTCTTTGCCGTTCCCTATACCATTATCGTGTATCCACTCGTCTTCGTCTTAATGCCCAGGTTCTGGGCAGTGTGTAAAAAGCATGGGTATGTTACTCCTGCAGACTTTGTAAGGGCAAGGTTCGGGAGTAGCACATTAGCCTTGCTGGTGGCGTTGACCGGCATCTCGCTGATTATCGCGTTTCTAATCCTGGCCGCTTACACCTATACCAGTGGCCTGCGTGCGCCAGCCATGATTGCCCTGGTAAAGGACACGATGATCTACATTATGCTGATCGTGGCGATCATCTACATTCCAATCAAGCTGGGTGGCTTCGGCAACATCTTTGGAGCAGCATTCGCCCATCAAGCAGGCAATCCAAAGTTCCATGTGTTGCTCCCCTCCACGCAGTACGTAGCTTATGCAACGCTCGCGCTAGGGTCTGCACTCGCGCTATTCCTGTATCCCCACTCACTCACCGGCGTCTTGAGCAGTAACAGCGGCCAGACCGTCAAGCGCAATGCTGCACTCCTGCCTCTCTACTCGTTGATGCTCGGTCTGCTTGCGCTGCTTGGTTTCATGGCGATTGCCGCAAATGTTAAATTGCCTGCTGCCTACAAAACCAATGGTGCCGTCCCTGCGCTCTTCGCGGCAGTATTCCCAGACTGGTTTCAAGGCTTCGCCTTTGCTGCCATCTCTATCGGCGCCCTGGTTCCTGCTGCAGTCATGTCGATTGCTGCCGCTAACCTGTTCACACGCAACGTCTACAAGGAATACATCAGACCCAACTGCACTGAGCGGGAGGAATCGCGGGTCGCAAAACTCACCTCTCTGGTGGTGAAGGCTGGAGCGCTCCTCTTCATACTGTTTGTTCCGGCTACCAATGTCATTAATTTCCAACTACTCGGCGGTATCTGGATTATCCAGACTCTGCCTGCCGTATTCCTTGGCCTGTACACTCACTGGTTCAACCGCTGGGCTCTGGTTATAGGCTGGGCGGCAGGCATGGCGGTGGGGACATTGATGGCGATCTCGCAAGGTTTCGCCTCGCTGTACCCGCTCCAGTTTGGGGGCCTGAATACCACTGTTTATGCTGCTTTGGCTGCCGTGATCGTCAATCTCGTTGTGGCCGTTGTACTCACTCCCAGTTTCGAATTAGCCAGGCTAAGGAATGGGAAAGATGCTACCGCCCCACAAGATGACGTAGAGATGAAGCCTCTGCCAGAGCCACGGGGAGCTGTGGGGGAATGCAAGCCCCTCAGGCTTGCATTCCCCGTTGCGAACGAACGCATGACTGGCAGAAAATTCAACACTCTACCGTTTGCTAGGTGCGCTTTGTTGGGGTTAGCTGTTCTGTTCCACAGTGATGACTACATTTCCCTTTTTGTGTCCTGTTTCGACATACCGGTGGGCCTCGACCATCTGCTCCAATGGATAGCATCTATCAATGACTGGTTTGATCTTTCCTGCCTCAACAAGCTCTTTGAGTAAGATTAAATCTTCACTATGTAGCTTTGGTGATCCATCATCGACTGATATGTATTTCCCGTTCGGAGTGAGTGCCTTTTTGCATTGTAATTTTAATTTTGAGCTTTTTCTCTTTCCAACGGCATCAAAGATGATATCATAAAGCTCTCCTCTTTTCGTAAAATCCTCTTTCGTGTAATAAATTACCTTCTCGGCTCCTAGAGATTTCACCAATTCCACATTTGTAGTACTGCATACCCCGGTCACTTCTGCCCCAAAGTGCCTGGCAAGCTGTACCGCAGAAGTCCCGACCGCTCCGGAAGCTCCATAGATCAGCACTTTTTGTCCGCTTTGGATCTGACTTTTTCTCAGAAAATGCAAGGCTAACAGGCCTCCATAAGGAACAGTTGCGGCTTCCTCATAGGTGACGGTAGACGGTTTGAATGACATCACGCTGTTTTCCGGCAAGCAGGTGTACTCGGCATACGTCCCACATCGAATGTTAAAGGCATACACCTGGTTCCCCTTTTGAAAGCGTGTGACCTCTGTGCCGACCGATTCTACTTCTCCAGCTAACACCATCCCGAGGATGGGGTTTCTCGGTTTGGTAAACCCTATCACTAGTCGCATGGGGAGCCAAAGTCTGAGAGGAACTTTGGAACCCCGGATGAGACAGTCACTTGATGTGACTGCTGTCGCGAAGATTTTTATGCAGACCTCATTTTTCCTCGGAGTAGGTTTCTCTACCTCTTTAAGCTGAAGAACTTCCGGCGATCCGTATTTTGTGCAGACAATTGCTTTCATTTTGTTCTCCTTTTTTGAGTTTTGTTGATGAAGTAGCTTGCCACTGGGATGCGCAACGAGATGCCCGCAAGCAAATGAGGAGCAGAAGGAGTTCTATTATTTTTCATGGGGAGCATGAACCATGCAACAACGCTGCCGTTCTAGCGCTCCTTGAGGGAAACAATGCCGACACCCCCTATGATAAAGAGAGCTATACACGCAACAGCGAAACTAGCCCACCCGACAGTCCCGCCGATCACTACAACGAAGAGAAGACCGAACAGCAGAAGCAGCCCCAGTGAAATCACAGCCAGTGCGAAACGCAGGATATTCGTATTGTCACGTGGGAGCGGATAGACTTTGCCGGACGGTCCTTCTCTCAATTCTTGCTTGTTGGATGTCTCATAGTGTTGGCGAGCAGATGATGTCTGAGTTCCCTCGTATCTCCCATATACTGGGCCTGCTTGCTCATGCATTGCTTCATTGACTTCCTTTTGTGGCATCATATGGTATGTTCCTTTCGTTCAAACTCTGTTCAACACAGTGTTTTCTCGTTCCCAATCTACGCTGGAACGAGTACAAAGTTGCACGCTGCAAGCCGTCATCTTGCGGGTCACTGATACACGAGCCGAATACCTCATCACCTGGCTGAAACTGCTTGACGTTTCTGCCAACCGCTTCAACCCGCCCCGCAATGTCAGCTCCGAGTATCTTGTGTTTTGGTTTGAGAAGCCCAAAGCCCATGAGGCGCACTAAGAACGGTTTACCTCTCAGCAGATGCCAGTCAGCTGCATTCACGGCCGCCGCATACACTTTTATCAAGACTTCATCGTCCTTGGGAGTCGGTTTTTCTACCTCTTCAAGTTTAAGAACATCGGGTGAACCATATTTGTAATAAACACTCGCTTTCATGAGTTTCCTCCAAGTTGCTTTGATTCGGTCAATGCGGTTTACTTGACAGCTGAAACATCTGCCTGGCCGGGTTTCACGCGAATGACCGAAATTAATGGCATACCTACATCACGCACTTTTCTGAGCAAGCCATGCAAGGCGGCCTGATCGACCACCGGGCCGGTTAACAGCGTCTCGCCGTTGTCTTCTAGCGTGATGGTCAGGCCCCCAAACCAGTCTGTCCAGTGACGACCTAGGTGGCCCTTGATCCTGATCTGATAGACCATGGGTTGACCTGGGTCAATTTCCGAGTTGAATGTGCTTGACATGATCCTGTCCCTCTTGTGGCCGGTCATCTCCGTCTGTACTACTTGCTCGATCTACCAGTAGCATAGCTCCATGACGGTATGCATGTATAGACACGAAAGTGTTGTTTGGGGTGTTGTTGCATACTGACTCAACACATAGGGTACGTATTTTTGCACTGACCTCTTGCGGAAAAGGCAGAATTATTCAGGCTCCTCATCCTGGCTGGCAGGCGGAGCTTTCAGCCTGCCAGCGACGACGGACCTTTGCTAGCCGACATAGGTGAGGGGATGATCCGCAAGAAGCAGAAATATGCTTTTCATCCTTTTCACCACCTGCGTGCAGCCGTACTATAGGCTACAACAGACCCAACTCGCGGGCACGTGCGACCGCTTCGGTGCGCCGTTGGACCTGGAGTTTGCCAAAGATTTTCCGATTGTGTCCTTTCACCGTATCCAGGGCGAGGAACAGCCGCTCGCTCACCTCCTGATTCGAGAGTCCTTGAGCAATGAGGTGGAGTACTTCTAACTCGCGGTGGCTCAATGGCTCGAGAAGGGGTTGGGCAGGTGGAGGCCGATACGATGTGTCTTCGCTCTTCTGCTCCTCAGCTTTAAATACAGCCAGCAACTTCCCGATATAGTCCGGCATACTCCCATGAGCGGCTGCTTCGGACAAGAGGTCAGCCATTGGCCTACCTTCGTCGACAAAGAGACGGATGAATCCCCCCAGCAAGGCTAGCGCCAGCGCGTCACAGAGCAGTTGCACAGCTTTGTCCTTTTCGCCATGGGCATGATGAGCGACTGCCTGGAGAACCATCACCT
>WNGD01004410.1_pt1 | contig 13875 bp, 8 predicted proteins | sample 5400671 | NCBI WGS metagenome assembly WNGD01 (sample SAMN13153369, study PRJNA577476) | soil metagenome | isolation source: 40 cm soil or saprolite under grassland replicate 2 | place: USA:California | collected 2016-06-15
GTGCCGCAGTCCATGCAACGCGCGCCCTGGACCTTCGCCTCCGCTTCGGTGAGGCGGAGGATGAACTCCCGATAGTGCTTTTTCCGCTCCTCGGGCTCCTGGTGCGCTTCCTCGAGCCGCTGGAACTCGAGAAATCCCGTGACTTTCCCCATCTACGCTGCCGCCTTGCGTTTCGCCGCGGCGAGCTCGCCGAGGGCGCGCCGGTATTCCTTGGGGAAGATCTTCACGAAACGCGTACGGTACTCCGCCCATTTTTCGAGGATCTCCCTGGCGCGGCGGCTGTTCGTGAGCTTGGCGTGCCGCTCGATCATGTCTTTCAGGATCACCTCGTCTGCCTGACCCTTGTGCCAGAGCTCGTGGGAGAGCTTGCCCTGCTGCTCGGACTCGGTAAGGACAGGCTCCAGGTCCACCATCGCGGTGTTGCAACGCTTCACGAATTCGCCGTGGAGGTCGAGCACATAGGCGATGCCGCCGGACATTCCGGCGGCGAAGTTGCGTCCGGTGACGCCCAGGACGGCGACGGTCCCGCCGGTCATGTATTCGCAGCCGTGATCTCCGACGCCTTCGACGACGGCGGTGGCGCCCGAGTTGCGTACGGCGAAACGCTCGCCGGCCACGCCGCGGAAGTTCGCCTCACCCGCGATCGCCCCATAAAGGACGACGTTCCCCGTGATGATGTTTTCGGTCGGCTCGCCACGGAACTTGGGCGATGGCGAAACGATGATGCGGCCGCCCGAGAGCCCCTTCCCGCAATAATCGTTGGTATCGCCGATCAGTTCGAGGGTCACACCTCTAGCGAGGAACGCCCCGAAGCTCTGGCCCGCGGACCCGGCAAACCGCGCGTGGATGGTGCCATCGGGCAGCCCCTCGTGCCCGTAGCGCCGCGCGATCTCGTACGAGAGCATCGCACCGACGGTACGGTTGCCGTTCCGGATCGGCATGTCGATCGAAACCTTCTCGCCGCGCTCGAGCGCCGGTCGCGCAAGCTCGATCAGCCGGTTGTCGAGGGCCTTCTCGAGTCCGTGATTCTGTTTCTCAGAGTTGTAGCGTGCGACGTCCGCGGGCATGTCCGGCATCTTGAAAATCCGCGAGAAGTCGAGGCCTTTCGCCTTCCAGTGCCCGACGCCCTTCTTCATGTCGAGCAGGTCGGTGCGGCCGATCAGCTCGCTGAACCTGCGTACGCCGAGCTGGGCCATCAACTCTCTTACCTCCTCGGCGACGAGGAAGAAGTAGTTCACAACGTACTCCGGCTTGCCCGAAAACTTCTTGCGGAGCACGGGATCCTGGGTCGCAACGCCCACCGGGCAAGTGTTCAGGTGGCACTTGCGCATCAGGATGCAACCGCTCACGACGAGCGGCGCGGTCGCGAACCCGAATTCGTCGGCGCCGAGGATCGCGCCGATCACCACGTCGCGGCCGGTCTTGATCTGTCCGTCCACCTGGACCGCGATCCGGCCGCGCAAGCGATTGAGCACCAGCGTCTGCTGCGTCTCCGCCAGGCCCAGCTCCCAGGGCGTGCCCGCGTGCTTGATCGACGACCAGGGCGAGGCGCCCGTGCCGCCGTCGTGCCCGGAAATGGTGACGTGGTCGGACTTGGCTTTGGACACGCCTGCAGCCACGGTGCCGACACCCACTTCCGAGACGAGCTTCACCGAGATGGACGCGGAGGGATTCGCGTTCTTCAAGTCGTGGATCAGCTGGGCCAAGTCTTCGATCGAGTAGATGTCATGGTGCGGGGGAGGCGAAATCAGCTCCACTCCGGGAGTCGAGTAGCGGATCTCGGCGATGTAATCGGAGACCTTGCGCCCGGGCAGCTGCCCGCCCTCGCCGGGCTTGGCTCCTTGCGCGATCTTGATCTGGAGCTGCTCGGCGCTTGCGAGATATTCGGCGGTCACCCCGAAACGCCCCGAGGCGACCTGCTTGATCTTGGACTTGAGCACGTCGCCTTCGCGTAATTCGATGTCGCGCGCGACGCGGTTCGCTCCGAGGCGCGAGCGCAGCGTCTCGCCCGCCTTCACCGTCGCGTAGCGCTTGCGGTCCTCTCCGCCCTCGCCGGTGTTCGACTTCCCGCCGATACGGTTCATTGCCACCGCGAGGGTGGTGTGCGCTTCGACCGAGATCGAGCCGTGCGACATTGCGCCGGTCGAAAAACGCTTCACTATCTCGGCTGCGGGCTCGACCTCCTCGATCGGAACCGCCTTCACGCGATCGACGCGGAATTCGAACAGACCGCGGAAGGTCATGTGGCGCCGCGACTGGTCGTTGATGATCGCGGCGTATTCCTTGTACGCCTGGCGGGAGTTCTGCCGCGCCGAATGCTGCAGCTTCGCGATCGCGTCGGGCGTCCACATATGCTCTTCGCCGCGCACGCGCCAAGCGTACTCGCCCCCCGCATCCAGCATCGACTGCAGCACCGGATCGGCGTCCTCGAAGGCGGCCTTGTGTATGCGGATCGCTTCCTCGGCGACTTCGAACACGCCGATGCCTTCGATCGACGAGGTGGTGCCGGTGAAATACTTGTCCACGAGCGACCTCGCGAGGCCTACCGCCTCGAAGATCTGCGCTCCGGTGTAGGACATGTAGGTCGATGTCCCCATCTTGGACATCACCTTCTTCAGGCCCTTGCCGATCGCCTTCACGAAATTCTTGATCGCCTTCCTGCCGTCGAGGTCCGGGCCGAGCTCGCCCTTCGCCGCAAGATCGAGCAGCGTCTCGAGGGCGAGATACGGATGCACCGCCTCGGCGCCGTAGCCTCCGAGCAGGGCAAAGTGGTGTACCTCGCGCACGGAGCCCGTTTCCACGACGAGACCCGCGCTGGTGCGCAGACCCTTCGCCACCAGGTGCTGATGGATCGCCGACAATGCCAGGAGCGCCGGGATCGCCACGCGTTCGCACTCCACGAGCCGGTCGGAAATCACGATGATCGAGTAACCCGCGCGCACCGCATCCTCGGCCTGCGCGCAAAGCGACGCGAGGCGTGCCTCGACCGCCTCCTTGCCCCATGCCAGGGGATAGGTGATGTCCAGCTCGAACGAGCGGAACTTGCCGCCGGTGTAGCGCTCGATGTGCCGGATTTTCTCCATTTCGAAGAAGTCGAGCACCGGCTGCGACACCTCGAGTCGAAGAGGCGGGTTCATCTCGTCGATGCCGAGCAAGTTCGGCTTCGGTCCGATGAAAGACACCAGAGAGGTCACCAGCTCCTCGCGGATCGGGTCGATCGGGGGGTTCGTGACCTGCGCGAACAGCTGCTTGAAGTAGTGGTACAGCGTTTTGTTTTTGTCCGACAGCACCGCAAGCGGTGAGTCGTTGCCCATCGAGCCAACGGGTTCCTCGCCGTTCATCGCCATCGGGGTCATGATGAACTTGATGTCCTCCTGCGTGTAGCCGAAGGCCTGCTGGCGATCGAGCATCCGCACCGCGCTCTTCAGCGGCGGGGTCTTTTCGGTCTCGACCTCGTCGAGCTTGACACGGATGCGCTCGATCCACTCCGCGTAGGGTTTCGCGCCTGCGAGCGTGTTCTTGAGCTCCTCGTCGTCGATGATCCGGCCCTTCTCCAGATCGACGAGGAACATCCTGCCGGGCTGCAGGCGCCATTTTTTGACGATTTTCTCCTCGGGCACGGGCAGGCAGCCGCATTCCGAGCCCATGATCACGAGGTCGTCCGCAGTGACGATATAGCGCGAGGGCCGCAGCCCGTTCCTGTCGAGCGTCGCCCCTATTTGGCGCCCGTCCGTAAACGCGATCGAGGCAGGTCCGTCCCAAGGCTCCATCATGGCGGCGTGGTATTCGTAGAACGCGCGCCGGGTCGGGTCCATCAAAGTGTGGTTCTCCCAAGCCTCGGGGATCATCATCATCATCGCATGCGCGACGGAATACCCTCCCATGACCAGAAGCTCCAGCGCGTTGTCGAACGAAGCGGAATCGGATTGCCCGTCGTAGATCAGCGGCCAGATTTTCTCCAGATCCCGGCCGAGAACGGGGCTCGAGATCGCGCCCTGGCGCGCGCGGATCCAGTTGACGTTGCCCCGCAAGGTGTTGATCTCGCCGTTGTGGCAGATCATGCGGAACGGGTGCGCCAGGTCCCAGGATGGGAAGGTGTTCGTGGAAAAGCGCTGGTGGACCAAGGCGAGCGCGGACTCGACGCGCGCATCCTGCAGGTCCTTGTAGTACTGGCCAACTTGGTGCGCGAGCAGCATGCCCTTGTAGCACGCGGTGCGCGCCGACATCGAGGGAACGTAGAACTCCTTGCCGTGCGCGAGCTTGAGCGCCTGGATCGCGTGGCCCGAGCTCTTTCTGATGATGTAGAGCTTGCGCTCCAATGCGTCGGTGACGGTCACTCCTTTGCCTCGCCCGATGAACACTTGCCGGATCACCGGCTCGATCCGCTTCGCCGGCTCCGCGAGATCGCTGTTATCCACGGGAACGTCCCGCCAGCCGAGCAGCACCTGGCACTCGTCCTTGATCGCGCGCTCGATCTCGTACTCGCAGGCAAAGCGCGAGGCCGGGTCGCGCGGCAGAAAGACCATGCCAACGCCGTATTGGCCCGCAGGCGGCAGCTTCAGGCCCTGCTTTGCCACGACATCGCGGAGGAACTTGTCGGGAATCTGAATGAGCAGGCCCGCCCCGTCCGAGAGCTTGGGATCCCAGCCCACCGCGCCCCGGTGGGTGAGGTTGCGCAATACCGTGAGACCTTGCTCGACGATCGAATGCGATTTCTTGCCCTTGATATGGGCGACGAAACCCACGCCACAGGCGTCATGTTCGTTGGCGGGGTGGTACAGACCCTGGGGTTCGTTCAGAATCACGCTGGGTTCGGACGAATGGGGTTTGCCGGCGGCGGAATTCTCCATTCCGCACTTCTCGGGGCCGGGACTTGGACTATACCTGTGTTTCCTTGCTGCCTCAAGTGTTTAGAGCGGCGGGTAATGTCTCAGTTTGATTTGTAACCCAAGTATAATTCCGTCGCCAGAATGTCAGAGCGTGCCATACAACGGGAGCGCGAGAGAGGGCGAACCATCGCCCTCTCTTTTTGCCAGCAAATGGGAAACCGATGATGGCTTTAATACCATAATCGGTGACGGAAACAAAAACCCGCCGAAGCGGCTTTCTTATTACTTGAGCGCCGTAATGATCCCAATGACGGCGATTCCAGCCAGAACAATTATCGGAATGCTCCATTGCAAGGTCTTCACCTCGCCGGCCAATGATGCGACGTTTCTAGAAAGTGAACTCAACGTCGTAATCACTTCGGAAATAGCCATTCCACCCCCTTCAGTAATAGCTTCGACTTCCTCAGGACCAAGGTTAAGTTGGTCCTGATATGGGCCAGAGTATGGTTTTGTCGACGGTTCTTCGAGCCGGTGAAATTCAATGGTTATGAAGTCGTCGTTGAACGGCAAGGAGATGGGGCTCGGGGCGAGGTTGGTAAGGACGATGGTGAGTCGACCATGATACCCAGGATCAACTTGAGGGCCAGTCGTAGCGATTAGGCCCTTCCTCGTGTATTTTGATCGTATCCCGAAACGGCCAGCATGTTGCGAATTCAGCGTAATCTCTTCCAAGACCTTAACAATGGCGAAATCTCCGGGCTGTATAAGCAAATACCCCGCTTCTTTTATATTGACCAACTTCTTGGTGCTTGTGGTGATTCCTTGATGCCCAACCCGCAGATCGTAAGTTGCCGGTTGTATTTGACGTTCTTCAAACGGTTCTATCAGTATTTCTTTTTTCTTAACCGCTTCGCGAATTTGTCGATCGGAAAGAATCATATTGATAAGTATACGCCGTTCAATTTGCCAAGTTAGCAATTTCCCCCAGCGTCCAGACGTGATCCGCAATCCCGGCTTGCATAGCCGGAGTAACCCGCAGCGTCTTATGGATGCGCGCGAAGTTGTAAAACATATAGTGAAGCGCCACCGCGCAGCAATGATTATCGACCTTGCGGCTGAACCCATTCGTTAGCCGAGTAAATCGGCGCATATGCATCCGCATCGTTAGATTCTGCCGCTCGACGAAGCTCGTGCTGATGTGCTTATCGTCGGGGTTGCCACAGATTGCGGTTTTGCGCGCCCCGCAGCACTCACCGGGGCTATAGCGGCGATTCTCCAAACTGGAGCTAGCATGGTTGCTATAGAGCTTTACGAGCATCGCATAGTCGATGCCGATCCCGAAAGCATCCTCAACAGCGGTCAGGTAAGGCGTGTGGCCATCGCTCGTGAGCTGAACGCGATTCGCCATCCGCGCCGCCAGGTCCTCGATAAAGAGCTTGGCATATTCGAGCCACCGCTGGCCGATTAGCCACGACGGGACTAGCTTCGTATCAGCGTCAATCGCTACCCAGGTATAAATGTCGCCATAGCCAAGCTCGCCCCTGCGCATCGGCGGCACGTTCTTTTCCTTCATCCCGCAGAACGACCAGATTTCGTCCACTTGGACGCGCTTGCAAGGCAGGTTCCGCAGCGTTTCGTTTTGATAGAGATCGCACGCCGTCCCCACGTCCACGAGCAGCTTGGTCACGGTGTTGATGCTCACATCGCACATGCGGGACGTAGCGCGCATACTGTTGCCTTCGGTCAGGCATCCGAGTATCCGGGCGCGGTCTTGGAGGCTCAGCCTATTCATACTGAGCATTATACGTGACCGCTTATGAATATCGAGCAGTTTTAAGCTATTGTTTGAACTCTCTTATGTATAGAACTCGAATTTGACAGATTCTAATTAAACCAAGAGTTGACTTATATGTCAATAGAAGGTTTGATACAGGACTGCCTCGAAGCTCGGCAGCTGTTTCCGCTGCTTCCCTGGCTGCCATCGGTCAAGCCGGTACGAGTCATCTACATATCTAGAGAGGTAAAGGATTTCATAGATAGCCCTGAAGATCGTGCCGGGCAACTACATGCGGATTTGGATTCGTTTATCGGGGGCCACATCATCACGGTATCGACGATTCCGCACAAAGCCCGCAACGCATACATGGGACTGCTTGATCCCTCAAAGGATGGCATTTGGGATATTAGGAGCAGAGACCCAAGCCCGAGCTTACGACTGCTTGGGGGCTTTTCAGGAAAAGATGAATTTGTTGGGTTGGCATTGCACAGACGGGCCCTAATGGGGGCCGGTAATTCCAAAGAATGGGCAATTGCGATCACCCACTGTAAGTCAGAATGGCGAAAACGCTTCCACGCATACAAACCGCTTACTGGAGATAGCCTTCATGACTGTTTATCAAACTACTCCCGTGTGGACTGAAATCCTTAACGCTCCCCAACTCTCGAAAAAAGCCCTTGGGTATTTCCGAGCGCGCCTAAAAAATAGACTTCACCAAGTGGTACTTGGCGAATTCTTGAAGCTGGGAGCAAATGAGCGCTTTACCAAGGCCGATCTCGCCAGACGCATAGACAAAAAACCAGAACAAATAACCAGATTTCTCGGCGCTCCAGGAAATTGGACCCTGGATACCGTAAGCGATCTATTGCTTGCGATGGGCTACGAATTAGAACCGCAAGTCGTAGGGTTTGATGATAGGGGATTCCGCGCCGTTAGCTCCACAGTATGGCAAGTTGGCCCAGTAGGGGGCGCGTTGGATATACGAAAAGTCACCACCGCTACTTCTACGAGTGAGTGAGTAAATGGAACACGTCTGGTCGCTACTTTGCTCGAAGGCGATCATCGACCAACAGACCAAGATGGTAAGCCTCATAGAGGCGCTCGACGCCATCGAGGTATCGGGTCAATTTCCGGAAGTCGATCCTAATAACCCTCCCAATATTGGGCCAGTATCAATTCAAATAGTCAGCTTTTGGTATAGGTCGGCAATTGATAAACCAGAAACAGGAAAATACAGGGTCAAGTTGATCGGGCCGAATGAACGATCATATGGCCCAAAGAAAAATGAAATAGAAGTGGAAGTAAATCTAATAAACCACCCAGCAAGCCACGCTATTCTTGGGGTACCAGCGCTTCCCTATGTTGGGCTTGGTACTTATTACTTTGAAGTAGAGAAAAAGAGTGAGGGTGAATCTAGTTGGTCACCAGCAGCTCGCTTGCCATTACTGGTAAGAGAACCCGCAAAAAAAGATTAGGCGCTCTTGCGATTCTTGCGCCATCTGGCTTGAATCGCTTTTCTAGCACTTTCCTGCCGTTCCTTATCTGTCATCCTAGCGGCGCGGGCCTTTCCACCCTTCAGTCCCCCTCGCCGCCCTAGACTAACGGCAGCTGGGTCCTTACTTGCATCGGGGTTCGATTCCTGCGTCTCCCCCGTAGATAGAGCAACGATCAGCTTGGCTAGCTGGTTGGGATCGCGCGGGCGCTTAGGCTTCGCCATGCGGTCATTTTATCCCTCATGATACCGACTGGTCCCGCAGCGTTACTTTCAAACTGAGACACTACCGAGCGGCGCTGCGAAGCAGCAATCCCGATAATGCCTAGAGACACTACCCAATCCCGGAGCCGGCCAGCACTCACTTAGGCGGCAAGCCGCGAAAGCGTGTGGTCGATTGCGCCAGCGGGTACGTCGGCGCGAAGCACTGCGGCTCCCAACCTCTCCAGCAGAACGAAATGGACGCGGCCCCCCTTCGCTTTCTTGTCGAGCCGCATCAGTTGCTGCATGCGCTGCGGCGTGATCCCTCTTACCGTGGTCGGAAGGCCCGCGCGCTCGAACAGCGAACGGACACGAGCGGAGTCGGCCCCCGAAAGAAGCCCGAGCTGACGCGACAGGTCGGCCGCCATAACCATCCCGGCGGCCACGGCCTCGCCGTGGAGCCAAGCGCCGTAGCCGAGGCCCGTTTCGATGGCGTGGCCGAACGTGTGGCCGAAGTTCAGCAGCGCGCGCAAGCCGCGCTCGCGCTCGTCCTGGCCGACGATCTCGGCCTTGATCGCGATCGAGCGCAGCACCGCATGTTCCAGCGCGTCCGGATCGCGCGTCAATAAGCGATCGAGATGGGCTTCGATCCAGCCGAAGAACGCCACGTCGCGGATCAAGCCGTGCTTGATCACTTCGGCAAGTCCCGAGCGCAGCTCGCGCTCGGGCAGGGTTTCCAGGGTTCGCATGTCGGCCACGACCAGCAGAGGCTGATGAAAGGCGCCGATCATGTTTTTCCCTAGCGCGTGATTGATCGCGGTCTTGCCGCCAACCGACGAATCCACTTGAGCGAGCAGCGTGGTCGGGATCTGAACCAAGGGCACGCCGCGCTGATAGGTAGCGGCGGCGAATCCCGCCAGGTCCCCGATTACCCCACCCCCCAGGGCGATGAGCGTAGTGTCACGCGCGCATCGCTGCTCGAGCAGCGCATCGAAGATCCCGTTCAGGGTGCGCCAGTCCTTGTGCTCCTCGCCGTCGGGAACGAAGATGCGGACCACCTCGACGCCCTCACGGGCCAGCGCTCCGGCAATGCGCTCGAGATAGAGCGGCGCCACGGTGGGGTTGGTGACGACGGCCGCTTTCTTTTGCACCAGGAAAGGAACAATCAGATCGGCCCGATCGAGAAGCCCGGTACCGACGTGAATTGGATAGGAGCGCTCCCCGAGCGCTACGCTGAGAGTTTGCATGCTTCGTCGAATCGGGCGAGCACCTGCGCAAGCAAGGGGCCGATACCCTGGCGGCCGGTCTCGATCACCAGGTCCGCGACCTCCCGATAAAGCGGATCGCGCACGGTGTAAAGCGCATCGAGCCGTTCGCGCGGGTCGCCGCCCTGCAACAGCGGCCTGGACTTGTCGGCGCGGGTGCGCTGCCACAGTACCGGTGGAGGCGCGTGAAGGTAGATGACGAAGCCGCGCGCCCTGAGATTGTCGCGGTTACGGGGATCGAGGACCGCGCCACCCCCCGTAGCGAGCACGATATCGTTCAGTGCGGTCAAGCGTTCGATCACCTCGGACTCGCGCTTGCGAAATCCGACTTCGCCCTCGATATCGAAGATCACGGCGACGCGCACCCCGGTTCGTGCCTCGATTTCGCGATCGGCATCGTAGAACGTCTTGCCGAGGCGCTTGGCGAGCTGGCGACCGACAGTGGTCTTGCCGGCCCCCATCATGCCCACCAGGAAAAGCTTGTGGCTTGTCTTCACGGGGATATTGTAGCAACCCACCCGTATGGGGCTCGAAAGCAAAGGGCCGGCATTGCCGGCCCCCTGAGAGTCATGTGGTTCTGCAGCGTCAGCGCTGGCTTATGATGCGCTGCTCCACGATGCGCGGAGTGATGAACACAAGGAGCTCTGTCTTGTTGTCCGAGCGGGAGTTGTTGCGGAAAAGCACTCCGAGCAACGGTATGTCTCCGAAGAACGGCACTTTGGTAATCGTGGTCTGCAAGGTCTGGGTGTAGATACCGCCGATCACGACTGTGCCGCCGTTTTCCACCAGCACCTGGGTCTGGACGTGTTTGGTGTCGATGGCGAAACCGGCGTTGGTGCTCTGGCCTACCGAGTCCTTGTTGATGTCCAGGTTCATGATGATGTTGCCGTCGGGCGTTATCTGCGGCTTTACCTTGAGCGCCAAGTTCGCCTTGCGGAATGAAATCGAGGTCGCGCCGCTCGAAGTCGCCTGCTGATAAGGCAACTCGGTTCCCTGCTCGATGAGCGCTTCGACGTTGTTCGCAGTCATCACCCGCGGGCTCGAGATGATCTTGCCCTTGCCGTCGGCCTCCAGAGCCGAGAGCTCTAGCTGAAGCGCTCCAGTAAGTCGATTGGTGATCAACAGGGCGATGGAACCTGCGGCCGCGGCATTGCCGACTGGCGCCGCCGGCAAATTGACGCTCAAATTGTCGGGGGTCTTCGTCGTTATGGTCCCGCCTCCCCCAGGGAACAGGTTGGGAAAGTCCTCGAGCCTGCCCGTCTGGGTCACGGCAACGCCCGACTCGTTGATGCCTATCGGGCTCGGACCCGAGCTGGTGCTGTTCTGGACGATCGGGCGAGCCACGTTGCCCAAGCGCACGCCGAGATTCTTCGCAAACGAGTCGTTGGCTTCGACGATCCGCGCCTCGATGAGCACCTGCTGCACCGGGACGTCGACCTGCCCGAGGAGCTTCCGCACCTCCTCCAGCCGGACCGAGACGTCCTGAACGAACACCTGGTTGGTGCGAAGATCGACCGAGGCGGCGCCACGCTTGGAAAGGATGCGCTGGGAAGGGTCAGCGAGGAGCTTCGCGAAGGCGTCGGCCTTCGCGTAGTTGAGCTGGAAGGTCTCGGTGCGCAGGGGCTCCAGCTCAGTGATCTGTGCGGTGGACTCCAGGGCGAGCTTTTCCTTGGTTGCAAGCTCGTCGCGCGGCGCGATCCAGATCACGTTGCCGTTCTTGCGCATGTCCAGGCCGCGGGTCTGAAGGATGATATCGAGCGCCTGGTCCCACGGCACGTCTTTCAGGCGCAGCGTGAGATTCCCGCCCACCGTGTCGCTGGTGATGATGTTCAGGTCGGTGAAGTCCGCTATGACGTTCAGCACGCTCCTCACTTCGACGTTCTGGAAGTTGAGCGACAGTTTCTCGCCGGAATAGCCGCTGCGCGTGCCCTGCACCAGTTTGTTGGGATCGTACTGGATCGGTTTCACCTCGAGCACGAACTGCGTGTCGGTCTGGTAGGCATTATGCTCCCAGAGACCACGGGGTTCGATTACCATGCGCACGTTGTCCCCCTGGGGGAAAACGCTGAAGGTTTGCACCGGGGTTGCGAAGTCAACCACGTCGTAGCGCTTGCGTAACACGTCGGAAACACTCGTCTTGAGGAAATCCACGATGACCGTTTGTCCTTGCTGGCGGATATCCACGCCGGTCGACGTGTCCGAAAGCTCGACGACGATTCGCCCTTCGCCCCCGCGCCCGCGTCTAAAATTGACGTCTTTCAGCGCGTGCTGGAGGTCCGCTCTGCCTTCGGCAAAACGCGCCGCGCCCGTCGCGGCCTGCTGCGCGCCCCCCGTGGCGGCCAAGGTGATCAACAGGCTGCTGCCTTCGATCTTGGATTCGTATGGAACCATGTTTCGTAAATTGAGCACTAGGCGGGTGCGCTCGCCCGCTTGCACTACGTTCATCGAGCGCAACACCGCCTCGCCGATGTCCTGGCTGTTCCGTCCCAAGCCGTTGGTCGTATCCGGAAAATCGAACGCGATCCGGGGCGGATTGGCGATCGTGAAGCTGCCTGGGGCGGCTGCAATCGGGTTCTTCAGAGTCAACCGTATCAGTACTTGGCCGCCGCTCTGCGTGACGTCGAAGTTTTCGATGCTGTTTTCCTGGGCCGAGGCGACCGACACGAGCAGGAGCAACCCGAATGGGCAAATCGCCGCCTGAATGAATCTTCGCACGAGGACATCGTTCATTATTTCCCTCCTCCGACTTCCTGCAACTGCAAGGTGCTCTGACGTTCGGTCCAGTCGCCCACCGCATCCTGGATGAGCTCACGCAGCTGGATCTGGCTTTCCGTAATCGTGGTGATAAGGCCGAAATTCTGGCCCATGTAGTTACCGACTTTGACGCGGTACAGGCCCGTATCGGCTTTGACCAGCGCGAAATTCGCCTTCCTCTGCTGCAGAACGCCGACCATCTTCAGCGACTCCAGTGGATAAGCTTCAAGCGGTTCCTTGGGCCGGTTCAGATCGGGCTTGAGTCCGCCACCGCCGCCGGTGCCCGCCGATTTCGTGACGAGCTCGATTTTCGCGCTGCTGAAGGGATCCGGTTGATCGAAAGCCTTGTACGGTACCGGCTCGTAAGGCTTCACGACGGGCAGGGGGTCGATCCTTCCGCGCAAATCCTTGGTCTTGTCTTTCAGTTCGGACTTGAGGTCGCCGAATTCCTCGCCGCCACACGCCGCGAGCAGCAACCCGAGCGCTATGGCGGGTACCGCCTTCATTTTTTACCCGCCTTGACGCCCTTTGCCGCCCTGCTTTGGGCCGCCACTTCCTCCTCGTCCAGGTAACGGAAGGTCTTCGCCGTGACGTCCATGACGAGCGAGCCGTCTTTTCCTCCTGTCAGCCCGATATCGTTCAGCGTGACGATGCGCGAGAGCTGTCCGATATCGCTCGCGAACTGCCCCATATCGTGATAGCTGCCAGCGAGTTTCAAGGTGACCGGCAGCTCGGCATAGAATTCGCGCTTGGTTTCCGCCGCAGCCGGCCTAAACAGCTCGAATTGCAGGCCGCGACCGAGCCCCGCCTGGTTGATGTCCACGAGCAGCGCGTCCATTTGCGAGCGGTTGGGAAGCTGCCTCAGAAGGGCGCCGAAGGAGCTGTCGATTTCGCGCAGCTGCTGACGGTAGAGATCGAGATTGATCGCCTGTTGCTGTTTCGCGACGTACTCGTCTTTGAGCTTCGCTTCCTGTGCGCGCCCCGCCTCGAGCGAATCCATCTCCTCCTGCCAATCGAGGAAGTAACCCAACGCGACGATGCCGATCAGCACCCCGAGCAGCAGCATCGCCTTGGGTAATGGCGGCCACGCGCCCGGATCACGCGTGTTGAGATTCCTGAATTGTTCGAGGAATTTCTGCATCGGCTCTCAGCCTTTGGCCGCAGCAGCCTTGGGTCCGGCCTTACCCGACTTGCCGGCATCTTCGGTCTGGATCTGCTTCAGGCTCACGTTCATGATGAATTCGGAAACGCGCTTGTTGCTTACGACTACGGCTTTGATCTCGACGAGATCGGGGTTCTCCAGGTAAGGCGACGCGGCAAAATTACGCATCAGGGTCGAGACTCGCGCATTGGATTGCGCGTAGCCCACCATGTTGATTTTCAAGCCGGTCTGCTTGATCGCCTTGAGGTAGACGCCGTCGGGTACCTGCTGAACCAGCTCCTGCAACATATAAACGGCCTGGGCACGGTCTGCTTGCAGCCGCTCGATGATCTGCTTGCGCGCGAGCAAAGCCGCGATCTCGGTTTTCAGCTTCTTGATCTCCTCGATTTCCTTGT